>JABAHO010000414.1_pt1 | contig 12211 bp, 16 predicted proteins | sample 7062071 | NCBI WGS metagenome assembly JABAHO01 (sample SAMN14534356, study PRJNA622989) | marine sediment metagenome | biome: marine biome [ENVO:00000428]; feature: marine pelagic biome [ENVO:01000023]; material: deep marine sediment [ENVO:00002113] | place: India: Gulf of Kutch | collected...
CCGGAAACCGACTGCGCATCGGCCCGCTGTTATCCGGAAGGCAGTACATCTACCAGGTGCGGGCCCAACTGCTCCGGGCCGTGACGCCCGAATCCAACCTGGTTTCGGTGAGCCCCGGCGGAGTTGTCAGCCCCACCCTTTTCTGGTTCCGCTGAGAATGCCGCGGACTGCCAGGGATGTTGGCCCGCATACCTGCCAACTTGTCCTTGACCCACAGGAGACCATTTTGCATCCTTTGCGCCTTTCCGCATGCAGTTACGCGGACGGGACAAAGGTATTGAAATGAGCGCAGAAAACGACAATGGATCCGCAGACCGCTGGGTGAGTTTCGACCCGGATATCAAGGTACTGGACTGTACCATTCGGGACGGCGGCCTCGTAAATGATCACATGTTCGAAGACGGCTTCGTGAAGCAGGTTTTCGACACCTGCGTGGCTGCCGGCGTCGATTACATCGAGATCGGTTACAAGGCCTCGAAGCGCATATTTTCGAGGGAACAGTACGGCGCCTGGAAATTCAGCGATGAGGATGATATCCGGCGGGTCCTCGTTGAGAAGCCGGAGAATGTCAAAATCGCCGTTATTGCCGATGCCGAACGCACCGATTACCACGAAGACATCCTCCCGAAAGAGCAGTCATGGATCGATTGCGTCCGCGTGGCCTGCTACATCCACCAGGTTCCCATCGCCCTGGACATGATCAAGGACGCCACCGACAAGGGGTATGAAACCATGCTCCAACTGATGTCGGTATCCGTCATCAACGAGGATGAGCTGCATGCCGCCCTTGAAGCCGGAGCGAAAAGCGAAACAAACGGAATCTACATTGTGGACAGCTTCGGCGCGCTTTATTCCGAGCAGGTTCGCAAGTTGACGAAGATGTACAAAAAGGCGCTGGAAGGCACAGGCAAGGAGGTCGGGTTCCACGGCCACAACAATCTGCAGCTCGGATTCTCCAACACCATCGAAGCGCTGGTTAACGGCGCCAGGCGTCTTGATGCAACGATTAACGGGCTCGGGCGCGGTGCCGGCAACTGCCCGCTTGAGCTGCTGTTGGGATTTCTGCACAACCCCAAGTTTCATCAGCGACCGGTCCTGGAGTGTATACGGGATCATTTTCTTCCGCTGCGCGATAAACTCGACTGGGGCTACAGCATTCCCTATGCGATCACGGGACGGATGAACCAGCATCCGCGGGCCGCCATTAAATGGCGTGCAGGCGATACACCGGATGATTACGTGACGTTTTACGATCAGATGATCGAAGAACAGAGCTGAAACTTGATCCGTCTTCTGATGGCACTCACCTCTGCCCCACGGACACCCGCATGAACCCGTTCCTTCTGTTCATTATCGCCGTTCTCGTGATCCGCTATGCACTGGAACTCTTTGCCGATATTTTGAACCTGCGAAACCTGTCGGACGCCATACCGGATGAGTTCAGTGCCCAGCTTGATGCCGAAACGTACAAAAAGTCTCATGCCTACCTGCGGACGAATACGCGCTTCGGCGTTCTTTCGGAAACAGTCCTTCTGTCCGCAACGCTGATTTTCCTGCTGGGCGGCGGATTTAACTGGGTCGATACGGTTGCCAGGTCAGCCGGACTTGGCCCGATTCCCACCGGGCTGCTGTATGCAGGAATCCTTGTATTGCTGGTCAAAGCGGTAACGTTGCCGTTTTCCATCTACAACACCTTTGTCATTGAGCAGAAATTCGGATTCAACCAGACCACGCCGTCGACCTATGCGATGGACCAGGTCAAGGGACTGCTTTTAAGCGCCGTTTTGGGCGGCGGTATCTTTGCAGCCATCTTATGGGCATTCATGCAAATGGGCTCCCTGGCATGGTTGACGGCATGGATTGTTCTTTCTGTTATCCAGGTTTGCCTGCTCTTCATTGCGCCCGTTGTCATTATGCCGCTGTTTAACCGCTTTACGCCCCTGCCGCCCGGCGATATTCGCACAGCCATCGAAGCGTATGCGGCAAAGGAAAAATTCGAGATGAATGGCGTCTTCGCCATTGACGGTTCGCGCCGGTCATCGAAGTCGAATGCCTTCTTTACGGGGTTCGGCAAATCCCGCCGGATTGCGCTCTATGACACACTGATTGAAAAACACACGGTCGCCGAGATCGTTGCCATCGTGGCGCACGAGCTCGGGCACTACCGCAAAAAACATGTGATCCAGGCCCTGATCCGCTCAATCGGCATGTCAGGAGCAGCGCTGTACGGCTTTTCGCTCATTCAACAAAACCCGACCCTGTTTGACGCATTCGGCATGACGCATGTTTCCCTGTATGCAAGTTTCATATTCTTTGGCTTCCTGCTTTCGCCGGTATCTTTCCTGGCAGGGATTGCCGAAAATGCGATTTCCCGCCGGCATGAATATGAAGCGGATCACTTTGCGGCAGAGACAACGGGCCGCGCCGGCGAGTTGGTAACTGCGCTCAAGAAACTCTCGGTGGACAACCTGTCCAACCTCAGCCCGCACAAACTGACCATATGGCTGCATTACAGCCACCCGCCGGTTCTTTCCCGCATCCGGCGGCTGCAGACTTATGCCGTGCCCTCTGCGTAACCGCTAGCGCAGCAAATCAGGCAGGTAGTGGCTTTTTTCGCGAATTTCATCCTCGCTGAGGCCGGTCAGTTCGTGCGGGAAGACAACCCACTTGTCAGTGGACACAACAAAGTAATCCGGTTCGAAATCCGTTTTGTTGTTACAGGCTTTGTAATAGACCGTTGCCGTGCGCAGGGCCCTGCACCTGGGGGCAACGGCATCCCGCACCGCCTGTATGGTTCGGCCTGAATCAAAAATATCATCCACAAGCAACACCTGCCCCTCGGGGTCCATTTCAGCGAGCACAGGATCGAGTTGAGAGAGGCGCGGCTCCGCCTGCTGTCCTATGCCGGTGTAAGACTCCACCGTCACGACCGCGTGAGCGGCATGCACACCGCGATACTTGAAATATTCATGAACGGCAATGCCGACAGGTGACCCGCCACGCCACACAACAAGAATCATGTCGGGACGAAAACCGGAGGCGTAAATACCGGCCGATAGGCGAAAAGCGTTTTCGGTCAGGCCGTCTGCTGTAACGAATTCTTTCTCCACCCCGGTCCTCCGCACACCTGTGCTGCCTCAGTTTCGGAAAAACACCTGCGTGCCCCTGGGTATGGCATTCTCATTGACGTCATCGCCGGGGCGGATCGTGCCGTCTGGAAAATGGTAAAGCGTCGAGGGTGCATTCCATCGCTCGCCGCACACATCGTAGGCGCTTCTGTCACGGCTGATGTATCCGCCTACCGTGTACCCCACGAGCAGGCGGGTATGCCCCGGAAGCCCTGCACGGCAACCCCATTCGCCCCCAGCTCAACGCCGGTGCGCACCCGTCCATCCGGCAGGAAATAAATCGTGTTGGCACTTGTGATTTCTTCACCGGCAATATCTGCCGCCGAAGCGCCGTCAACCCCGATTTCCCGCACACGTTCGGAATGCGCCTCGACCTCGTGATCTTCATCGAAGACGACCCGCGTTCCCGGGGGAATTTTTTTCCAGTCACGAATTTCGTTACCGCGCTTCACGGACCCGTTGGGAAAAACATACCGCGTACGCTCGCTGTTGTAGTTTTCGCGGGCGACATCCCAGGCGGAAAGACCGCCCCCGATAACCATGGGGCCGCTCGGCACCGGAGTTGCAACCGGCGCGGAGGCAGACGGCGGTGCGCCCTGCTCCGTTTCACTGTACAGAACCTTCGCGAGGTAGCTGTCCGCATTGACAAGGCGGCCGGCCTTGACATCCGGATCGAAAACCGGCTGGGCGTAGAGGCCAAGCTTACGTCGCACGGAGCTGCGGGACAGCAGCATCGCACAGCGCTTCCGGCCGCGGTGCGATTTTCGATGCCAGCGATTCGGGGCGCCATATGCAACCATGGAATGCGGAAGCACCCGCTCATCCGGCACGGAATAAATTCCCTGCAACTGATCCAGCAGGATTCGCAGCGCCCCGTACTGCGAGGAATTCAAGGGCTGGTTATGGTAACCCACAATTTCAATCCCAATCGAAACCTCATCCAGGTTTCGCTGGCCCTGCCACATGCTGCGCCCGGCGTGGTAGGCCACCCTGCCCTTGTCGATAATTCGGTAGACCACGCCGCCGGGATCGACAACATAGTGCGCTTCTCCATTGTCGCGAACCTTGTTCAGGGACCCCTTCGTTGGACCCTCGGTGGTGTGCAGAATGATGTAGCGGGTGGATTTGCGGGCCGGACGCTCGCGATTCCGCGGACTGTAGCTGTCCTTGATCGTCAGCGCAGCGGCGGGTCCCGAAGAAACCACCAGCAGGCACCACAGGCCCCATCCCAACCAAAGGGCGCGGCACCTTGAAGTGTTTAAAGATTGTCGGGTAAATTGCAAAAATCAGAACTCTTGCAGTGTCTCATCAAACCTCCGTATAGTGCCGTAATCACATTTCACATTCAATGGCATAGAAGAGGATCTTTTACGCATGTATACACTGGTGCTGCTGAGACACGGAGAAAGCGTCTGGAACAAGGAAAACCGTTTCACGGGCTGGACAGATGTTGACCTGTCCGACAAAGGACGCGAGGAGGCTGCGCTGGCCGGGCAGCTCATGAAAGCCGAAGGCCTCAGTTTTGACGTGGCCTACACCTCGCTTCTCAAGCGGGCCATCCGTACACTCTGGATTGCACTGGACGAAATGGACCGGATGTGGATCCCCGTGCACCGTGCGTGGCAGCTTAATGAGCGCCACTACGGATCCCTGCAGGGATTGAACAAGGCCGAAACCGCCGAGAAATATGGTGATGACCAGGTCCTCGTCTGGCGCCGCAGTTATGACACACCGCCTCCTCCGCTGGAAATTTCTGACGAGCGCTACCCGGGAAAAGACCCGCGGTATGCCAACCTCTCAAAGGACGAGCTGCCGCTGACAGAATGCCTGAAAGACACGGTGGAGCGATTCATGCCGTTCTGGCACCACACGGTTGCGCCTGTGATCCAAACCGGGAAACGTGTGATCATTGCAGCACACGGCAACAGCCTGCGCGCGCTGGTCAAATACCTGGACAACATCAACATTTCCGATGATGACATTGTCGGGTTGAACATCCCGACCGGAGTTCCGCTTGTCTACGAGCTCGACGAGGATTTGAAGCCGATATCGAACCGTTACCTCGGGGATGCGGATGCCGTTGCGGCTGCGCAGGCAGCCGTGGCAAACCAGGGCCGTGCCGGCGCCTGAGGCTACTGCAGCACAAAGGCCACAACCACAAATCGCCAGAGCAGGTGGTTGATCACCAGTGCGTAGATATTGGCAAACACGTCATCCATGACGATGCCGAGCCCGCCCATCAGCGCCTGCGCTTCCCTCGCGGGAGGCGGCTTCACAATATCCAGCACCCTGGAAACAAGAAACGCGACGACCAGGAACCACGGGCACTCCATGACCGGTATGCCCAGCAGGCAAATAGGAAACGTGAGGTATTCGTCCGCCACGATCCGGCCGTCATCTTTTTTACCGAGAATATTTTCAGCTGAGCCGCATATGGGAATAGCCAGAAGGCTCAGCACGACGGCCACCACCACCTGGCCGGTGAGCGAGAGTGACAGTACCGGAATCACGATGGCGATCCCGAGCAGCGATCCCGCGGTACCCGAGGCAACGGGGCTGTAGCCGAGTCCCAGTCCGGTAGATATGGCAATTAGCAGTTTCTGCATGAGGTATTAAACGAACCGGTATTTCACAATGCACCACAAGGCGCGAAATCCGTCCTTCCATGTGATTTTCTTTCCCTCGGCATAGCTGCGACCGTAGTAGGAAATCGGAACTTCGTAAATACGCCATTTCCCCTTGGCCACCTTGGCGGTGATCTCAACCTCAAAGCCGAAGCGGTTTTCCTGGAGCTGAATGGAGTCGAGGACCTCGCGCCTGAACATTTTGTAGCAGACTTCCATATCGGTCAGGTTCAGATCCGTCATCATGTTTGAAAGCAGCGTGAGGAACCGGTTACCGACATAGTGCCAGAAATAAACGACACGGTGCGCCCCGCCACCAAGAAAACGCGATCCNNGACCTCGCGCCTGAACATTTTGTAACAGACTTCCATATCGGTCAGGTTCAGGTCCGTCATCATGTTTGAAAGCAGCGTGAGGAACCGGTTACCGACATAGTGCCAGAAATAAACGACACGGTGCGCCCCGCCACCGAGGAAACGCGATCCATACACAACATCCGCATGCCCACCCATGAGCGGTTTGAGGAGGGATTTAATATCGTGCGGATCATACTCGCGGTCGGCATCCTGGATAACGACGACGTCGCCGCCGGCCATGGCAAATCCTGTGCGCAGCGCAGCGCCCTTACCCTGGTTCACCGAGTGGTATCCAAACCGCCATTCCGGATGCTCCTGCTCGACGGCTTTCAGAATATCCGCGGTTCCGTCGCTTGAGCAGTCGTCGACGACGACGAGTTCGCGCTCGATACCGAAATCGACACCCGCAACATATTCAATCAGCTCACGAACTGTCTTCTGCTCATTGAACACGGGAATAACTATAGAAAGCTTCATGTAATCCTCCTGCGCAACACCTTAGCGAACCGCACCCCTGCCAAGCAAGCGCGATTCCCCGTCGCGAAGAGGCTTGTTGGCACACGTTTTCGAATAGTCAAGTTAGGGGGTTTCATGCATTATGAAGGTGAAACAGGCTTTTGCGGATCCACATGTCGGGGGACGAGGCGGCACCATGAATGACAGCACAGGTCATCCTGCAGCCATCCTGATCGGACTGCTCTACCTGCTCGGCTGGCTTAACGCCATCCACGCGGTCATGTACGTGCGTTCTCCGCGGGGTGTCATTGCCTGGGTTGCCTCCTTCATAGCAGTGCCGTGGATTGCCATTCCCTTTTACTGGATTTTTGGCCGCCACCGTTTTGCCGGCTATGTTCATGCGAGGCGTGCGGGCGATTCCGAGATTGCNNTCACGCGAGGCGTGCGGGCGATTCCGAGATTGCGCCTGTGGCCCGCACGGCCGCATCGAACATGCTCGCCTTCTCCGACATTTCCCGCAGCGGAAACTCGGAAATTCACCGGCTGAGCGAAAAGCTTGTCGGCCTGCCCTGCACGCAGTCGAATTACGTGGAACTCCTCGTGGACGGGAACTCCACCTTCGATGCTGTTTTTGAGGCCCTGAAGGGGGCACAGCAATACGTTTTGGCGCAGAGTTTTATCGTCCGTGACGACTGCATCGGCCGGGCTTTTCGTGATGCACTTGCGGAGTGTGCGGCGCGCGGGGTGGCTGTCTATTTCATGTACGATGCGATAGGCAGCCGAAAACTTCCGGCAAAATACGTGGAGTCCCTCAGGCAGGCAGGCATCCATGTCACACCGTTTGCCTCGGCGGGAGGCGGCCGCAGCAGGCTGCAGATTAACTTTCGCAATCATCGAAAAACCATCGTGGTGGACGGGCGGATTGCCTTTATCGGCGGACACAACATCGGCGATGAATACATGGGCCGCGGCCAGCGTTTCGGCCCCTGGAGAGACACGCATGTTTACGTTACCGGGCCGGCCGTTCAAGGTATCCAACTCGTGTATATCGAGGACTGGCACTCGCAGACCAAACAGGTGCCCGAACTGAACTGGACCCCCGCTCCCTCGGCAAAGGGCAATTACAACGTCACGGTGATTCCCTCGGGGCCCGCCGATGAATACGAGACCTGCCACCTGTTTTTCCTGCGGGCAATCAACTCGGCCCAGAAACGGCTCTGGATCACAAGCCCGTACTTCGTCCCCGACCATGCGATTGTGGCCGCTCTTCAACTGGCCGCACTGCGCGGCGTGGATGTGCGCATCATGCTGCCGGAAAAGGCCGACCACCTGCTGGCCTACCTATCATCACACTCCTACACCGAATCCATGCACAGGGCCGGCGCCAAGCTGTACCGCTACATGCCGGGATTCATGCACCAGAAAGTGATTCTTATTGATGACCTCGCCACGGGCGTCGGAACCGCGAACCTGGACAACCGCTCGTTTTACCTGAATTTTGAAATGATGATACTCGTCATTAACCGGGATTTTTCTACGCAGGCAGAGGCCATGCTGAAGCGCGATTTTGCGCAATGCCGCCTGGTTTCTCCCCGCGAGCTGAATCGAAAACCGTGGTGGTATAAAGTCGCGGTCCGTATCGCGCGGATTGCGTCTCCCCTGCAATAAAGGAGCCACAAAATGAAACTGCGTCTCATGACCTACAACATTCACCGCGCGATCGGACTGGACCGGCGCTTTCGCCCGGAGCGGATTGAAGAGGTCATTCGGCACCACAACCCCGATATTTGCCTGCTCCAGGAAGTGGACGACGGCGCTCCGCGCTCCCGGGAACTTGACCTGGCCCGGCATTTTGCCGAACACCTCGAATACCCGCATTTTGCGGCCGGTTATAATGTCAGCCTCAGGAAAGGCCGCTACGGGAACGCTACGCTCAGCCGTTTTCCCATTTTGCGCGAACGCAATATCGATTTAACGGTGGGAAACAAAAAACGCCGCGGATGCCAGCATACCACCATTGAAGCCGAAGTGCGCAGCGGGCACCCGCACCGGCTGGAAATATTCAATGTTCACCTCGGCCTCAGTGCACGTGAACGCGAACGGCAGGCAGGCCTACTCGTCCGCTCGCACGAATTCACCGACCTGGATATCCAGACCCCCTGCATTATCGGAGGTGATTTCAATGACTGGCGCGCCCGCCTCAGGCCGATTTTTACGGAAGCCCTGCAATTTCAAAGCGCATCCGAACACCGGACCGGCGCGGTCACCGACCGCGACCTGCGCACGTATCCATCTTTTTCGCCGAGCGGCGCCCTGGATAAGATTTTCATCAGGGGACCGATTCGCAAACACACCTGTTTTCGCTGCCGAATGAATGTCAACAAGGTTGCCAGCGATCATGCACCGTTAATTGCCGACCTGGAGCTGCACTAATTCGGACGAATCCCGCGGAAGAACCCTTCGCACCGATTGCTCAGGCCTCGTGCGAATCTCCGGCAATGTGCGCAAGGGCGAGAGAAACACAGCATGACCAGGGAAGCACCTGGAAAAGACCTTTTTTCAGCGCAGCTTCCAATTCGGCGCGCGTAAGCATCAGGATCTCCTGGTGCTCGAGGTCATCCGATGCAGGTTCCGCGACTTGCCTTGCTCCCCGGGCCAGAAAGAAATGCGCATGACCGGCGCCGCGGTTTGCATCCACGACATAGGACCCAAGGCTGATCCATTCCGGTGCTTCAAGCCCCCCCTCCTCCAGCAACTCTCTTCGGGCGGCCGTCTCAGGATCTTCACCATCTTCAATGTAACCGCCAACGACAGCCAGGGAAGTGCCCTCCAGGGCATACTTGGTCTGCCTGAAACATAAAAACGTTCCGTCCTCACACTCGGCCACAACATTTGCAAAATCGGGCGTTACCACCCAGCCCCAATCGGGGATCTCGTGCCCGTCCGGCAGCAGAACATGATGGGATTCCACCTGCAGGAATTTCCCGCAATCCAGCACCGAACGCCGCGAGAGCGTTTTCCAGCAGTGCCCATCTGCCACGCCGGATTCATTTTCGTCTTCGGGGTTCATCTGGAGCCGCCTTTCGGCTCATAAACACACACGGCATCCTTTGGCAGGTATTCGTCCAGTTCCGATGCCTGCTGCAGCGGAATCACACCGCTATCGTCATCCCAGTTCCATGTTTTCCCAAGTACAAACACACGGGCAGGCAGATTTTCCACCGGGAGCTTAAGCGAGGCAAACACCCTGGATATAACCTGGATAGCACATATGTTCCTGCGCGACACCCGGCAAAGGACCGTCAATTCCTCGCTGCTTTGATACACGCGCTCGATTTCCAGGGACCAGCCCGCATCCGGCACCCGGATGGCAACGTCGATTCTGTGCAACTGCGGGGCCTGCTCCCCGGAGACGTCTTTTGCGTCCGCGCCCACGGCCACAAGCGGCATGAGCAGAGAAAGCATAAGTACAAACTGGAAGAGAGATCTACTCACCGTACTCGGCCCAACTGGAAGCGGTCTCCCAGACACGCACGCGGACCAGGCGGACATTCCGCCTGACCGGGTACTGACCACCCTCGTCGGCAGCAGCGCTTTCAAGCCGCTCACGGCAGACATAAAAAACGCTCTCTGCCAAAACCTCCGTGGTGGGGTCACGTTCTTCAAACCCAATGACACGATCACCATAGGTCTGTTTAAACTGAGAGTACTGCGGGTCCGAAGTGTTCATGCACATGGCATGATCGAGACTTTGCAGGTAGTCCTCCAGGCAGTTTTTGACGGCCTTGTAGTCACAGACCATTTCGTTATGGTCCAGGTCTTCCGCTTCCAGCACGATTTCCACCTTGCGCGTGTGCCCGTGCGGAAATCGGCAGTTTTGCGGGTGCTTGCTCAGCATGTGCCCGCTTTCGACTTCAAACGTTTTACATATCCTGTAGGGCATCGTGTGCGCTCCTTTGCGATTCGGAAAAGTGCTCCTGAATTTTTTATTCGCCTCGCGGCGTGTAAACCGGACTTTTGTTTTCGATGCTTCCGTGCATCAGGTACCCCGTGTATTTCCAAAGAGGTCGATATGCAGCCGGTGACAGTATCGATACCCCTTACGCCTGCAGGCATCCACAAGAAATTCACGCCTGTCGGCGAGTGTATCAGGATCAACCCCTTCCGGCATCAGCATCACTTTTTCAGGGCTGACCGGCTTCTCCAGCATTCCCAGCAATTCTTCAATCTCATCGATATCATCAGGTCCGGATACCACAAACTTCAACTGGTAATCGCCCCGGTTTCGCCATGCATCAATCACATCGGGTTTCCAACGCCTTTCTTTTGCCTGCATTGCAGCCTCTCTGGGCTGAAGAGCTGCATCGGCGCACGAATTAGAAAGCTTGGGGCTCATTGAAACCAGCGAGACAGGAAGGCCGGGAACAAAGCGCGTGGCATTGGTCTCGAGGGTGACGTGATACCCCTCGGCATGCAGCGCCCGGCCGAGGACCTCAATGCCATCTACAATTGTCGGTTCTCCTCCGGTAAGGACCACGAACTTTGTCGGCATACCGGCCAACGCATCCATCACGGCCTTCACATCCATATCGTCGCCTTCGGGCTGCCAGGAGGCATACTTGGTATCACACCAGACACAGCGAAGGTTACACCCCGAGGTGCGAATGAACGCAGAAGGTGTCCCGGTCAATGCGCCCTCACCCTGCAGCGAATAAAAGATTTCGGCAATTTTCATCGCGCTTTACTCATGCTTCTCCGGGGCCGGGACGCATTGGCAGCTCGCCGGTGGCGAGGTATGGAGTCGGGTCAGGAAGCGAAGCATTGATAAACGCCTCCCTGCGTTCAACACAGGTGCCGCAACTTCCACAGTGCCGGCTCCCCCCTTTGTAGCAGGACCAGGTATTTGCAAAGTCGACGCCCAGCTCGCTTCCGCGCCGTACAATATCCGTTTTTGACAAGGCAATAAACGGCCGAAGCAGCTCCACGCCCGCGTAGGTCCCCAGGGTCATGGCTGCGGCCATTGATTCCATGAACTCATTTCTGCAGTCTGGATAGATGGCATGGTCGCCGGCATGTGCCGCAATCGCCACCGCGTTACCACCGAGGCTCTCCGCCAGGCCGGCGGCAACGGAGAGCATGATACCGTTTCTAAACGGGACGACCGTTTTTTGCATGCTTTGCTCTTCGTAGTGACCGTCGGGAATTGCATCACCGGACAACAGCAGGCTGGACCTGAAGCATTCAGAGATAAATTCAAGATTCAAAACCTTATGCTCCACGCCCAGCAGTTGGCACTGGCTCTCTGCACAGGGCAGTTCTTTTGCATTATGCTTGGAACCGTACGCAAAGCTCAGGGCGCATACCACATCGTGATCGCGCGTGACCTGCGCTAGAAGCACCGCGGAATCCAGGCCGCCACTGACAAGAACAACTGTTCGCATTGCTACACTCCAACCCGTTTAAAACGCAGCACTATAGCGAATCCTTTTTCCATACCCAACACCGAACAGCCTGGCACCCCTGTGCCGGGCAAAATCCGGGGGTTGACAAAATGTATACATTTGTATAAACCAGAAGCATGAAACGCACATCCAAAGAGATTCTGAGCCTCATTCGCGAGCATATTAATCAGCATGACAGGCCCCCA
>JABAHO010001728.1_pt1 | contig 12202 bp, 12 predicted proteins | sample 7062071 | NCBI WGS metagenome assembly JABAHO01 (sample SAMN14534356, study PRJNA622989) | marine sediment metagenome | biome: marine biome [ENVO:00000428]; feature: marine pelagic biome [ENVO:01000023]; material: deep marine sediment [ENVO:00002113] | place: India: Gulf of Kutch | collected...
AGCAGTTCCTGCAGGTGTCCTTTGGGATTCTGACGAGGTGACCGCTGCTTGATATTATCAAACTCCTCGGCGAATTGATCATGGATAAACTTGCGGGTCGCCCGCATTCCGCCGTCCAGATAAATGGCGCCCAGCAATGATTCGTACGCATCGGCGAGATTCGACAGACGGGTGCGGCCGCCGCTACCTTCCTCGCCTTTGCCCAAAAACAGATGTTTGCCGAGATGAATGGCCTGCGCTCGCCGAAACAGCGTGTGGCGGTTGGCTAAGTGAGCGCGGATTTGTGTCAACTTGCCTTCAGGAAGCAGGGGAAACATGCGGTAGATCCGGTCGGTGAGAACCAGCTGTAGGACAGCATCCCCCAAAAATTCCAGGCGTTGATTATGATGATGAGACGCTTTGCCTTTTTCATGGGCCAGCGAAGGATGCGTGAGCGCCTCTTTCAGCAGGGCGCTGTCCTTAAACTGATACCCAATTTGCTTTTGCAATCGTTGCTGTTGCATGCTCGAACCTGGAACGTTCTTGCGGTGGGATGTTGTCATCGCGAACTGCCCGAAGTCCCATGACGAGTGCGGGGTTCGCGATCAAAATCCGATCGCAATGGGGCGGAGAATACCAGATCGGACCTGGATTTCTAGGCCTAAATCCGGTTCCGTGTAAGATGCTGGATAGAAGTCACTTACGCCGCCCAGAGCGGGGGTGGTAACGGTAGTGGGTGTCTTTGAGGCGTTGTTGGTCAACGTGGGTGTAGATCTGGGTGGTCGCGATGTCGGCGTGTCCCAACATTTCCTGGATCACGCGTAGGTCGCCGCCATTGTTCAGCAGATGTGTCGCAAAACTATGACGCAGGGTGTGCGGTGTAATATTGGTGTCGATACCTGCATGACGTGCGTATTGCTTGATCATGGCCCAGACTGTTTTGCGGCTCAGTGGTTTGCCGCTGCGCGAGAGGAAGAGTTCGGGTCGGGTGCTCCCAGATGGGCGGGCTTCATTGCGATAACGCTCGATCCATTCGAGTGCTTGTCGTCCAACGGGAACAATGCGCTCCTTGTTTCCTTTTCCTATCGCACGAAGAAAACCGACTTCAAATTCAATGGCGTTNNGCGTCCACTTCATCATAACCGAGGGTCTTGGGGAGGTTTTGCCAGAGGCGAGGTGAATCGATGGTTTGCGTAATATCAGCACTCAATATCTTTTCATTGACGAGAAAACGAAAAAACATGCGGATCGCTGCCAGGTGCCGAGCTAAACTCCTCGCGTTCAGGCCCCGTTGCCGCTGTTCGAGCAGGTATCCGGTGACATGGGTACGGGTGACCTGATGCATGTGCCGTAATTTCTGGCGCTCGATAAACTCCAAAAAACGGGATAGGTCGGTCCGATAGGCGGCGCAGGTGTTTTCGCTCAATCCGCGTTCCACAAGCAGATGATCGATAAAAGCTTCAACCAGTTGTTTCATGGTGAGGACCGCTGTCCTGAGTATGCCTCTGATCGTAACGCATTGCGCCGTTTGTCAGCACGTGAAAACCAATCAATCCGTAAAAGAGTTTTGTTCTTGGAGGTCGGGATGCATCTGCTACGCTACACCTCGATGCTGCTGGTGATCGACAACTACGACTCCTTTACCTACAACCTGGTCCAGTACTTGGGCGAGTTGGGGGTGCCCATGGTCATTCGCCGCAACGACGAGCTAACGCTGCGGGACGTTGAGCGCTTGGCCCCAGACCAGCTCTTGATCTCCCCCGGGCCGTGCACGCCGCGCGAAGCGGGGATTTCAACGGAGATCATCCGCACGTATGGGCCCAGGATTCCAACCCTGGGTGTGTGTCTCGGCCACCAGTGCCTCGCCGAGGCGTTTGGCGGCACCATCGTTCGGGCCGAGCGATTAATGCATGGTAAAACCTCGGCGATTCACCATCATCAGCGTGATGTGTTTGATGGATTGCCCACGCCCCTGACTGCCACCCGTTACCACTCCCTCGTGGTGGAACGCTCCAGCCTGCCAGCGTGTTTCGAGATCACGGCGGAAACCAAACCGCAAGGGGAGATCATGGGGCTGCGTCACCGGAGATTCCCGGTCTGGGGCGTACAATTTCATCCAGAATCAGTGCTCACCGAACATGGCAAGCAGCTGCTGCAAAATTTCATGGATCTGAGTTCTGGTTAACCCAGATCCGTCCAATGAACCAGCTCGGCCAGGTTGGGTCGACCATCATGATGCCAGGTCAGGGGCGGGCGCTGCATTTGTCCGATTGGACAAACACGATGAATGCCAATCCGGGCAAGATCGTTTGCAAACCCCATGGCCCGTTCGTTGAGTGGCGAGACGCCAACGCAGGAGATTGAGGCCGAAAACCGCTGGATGGAATTCAGGATGCGCTTGTAGCCGTCGGTTGGTTTCACAAACACGAGGCGGTTCAGACATGATGGGGTAAACGTGGGTTCATCCTCGTAGATCACACACCAATCATGTGATTCCATCCCGCCCCAAACAGTGACGCGGCGATCTGTTTTGGCGCGAAATTCATAACCACTGCGCAGATTGGCGACCTGGGTGGCGGCCTCGAGGGTGAGGGGGCCACTGGGTACGCGTTGATGATAGTCGGACATGGCTTGTGCGAGGGCCGCAGCAAACTTGCGTGGGCTGACCTCGCCACCTTCCTCCACAAAGAGCATATGTGGGGACAGGCACCCTTGTTGGTCATAGATCGACACGTCAAAGGCCGCGTTTTCTGCGACGGCGGGCAATGTGTCCATCGTGAGAGCCTCGCGACCTACCACCGCACAACTGACCTTGTGGCCGTAACCAAGAAACCGCGCCTGGGGAGGCGTGAGGTCACGGATGGCCTTGACTGTGTTGTCATCCCCGTAGGCAATGACGGCGTTGGCCGGCTGCAAGGCCTGTTGGGTGGCTTCGGTATCGTTCTTCGGCCACCATAAAGTCCGCGCGCAGTCGGCTAGTTCAGGGTCCACCGCGCGCAGTGACTCGACAAAAAGCCAGGGAATGAGCGGATCCCCGGAAGCCACCCTGACGAGATTGGCTGATCGCAGAAGGAGACCGCAGCAAATGCTCACAATGCCCGGCGCCGGGATGTTGCCCGCCAAGATATGGGTGATTAACTGGGGCCCGCTGGCTCGCGTGCGAACCCGGCCATGAAGAGAAAATTCATCCAAGACTCGACGATTGCCGAGTTCACGGTCGACCAACTCGCCCAGTGCTTCCGTGGTCACCGCACCGAAGATCAGGTCGATGGCCGCATCAACCATCTCAGGTGTAAATCCATTCGCTGCCGGTGCTTCGGCGATGGCTTGTTGCCGCCAGGGACTATCCTCAGGCAGCCAGCTCTGTGCCGCTTCAGCGAGGCTGTTAATCACGGAATCCGTCGTGCGCCCCGGAAAGATCCGGGCGCGCGCATCGGTCATCAGGCTGATCGCCTCGTGAATATCCTGGGTGTACTGGCTCATGAGATGGCTGCCAAATTGTCCATGGTCAATGNNGTGTACTGGCTCATGAGATCGCTGCCAAATTGTCCATGGTCAGTGAGCATCCCCGTGCACCCGCCTCGCTAGCCCTGCCGAGAACCTGAAACCGGTTGGGGTCTACGGCGAGGCCAAGGTCTTCTGTTGCCAGGCAAATGCTGCTTCCGATATTGGCAAGGTCAAGGATACGCATCATGCCCACCTCGCCCAAGCCACACGGGTGGCCGGTTCGTGGATCAATAAACATAATCCGGGCCCACGGCGGCAGTACCTTGTCATCGGTCGGCTGGGCGCAAACCAGTGTTTCGTCGTAAAATTGTGTGCTGAGTTCGGTCATCCCGTATTCATTGACCATTTGTGTGCGTGGAATACCAAGATTCACGCTCAGTTGCTGATAGAGCTGGTGCTTGCTTAAAGTGCGGCTACGGCCTTTAAAGCCACCCGTTTCCATCAGGCGACTACCTGCTGGAAGACGGAAGGTACGGTTGTGATCCTGGCAGTACTCCAGCCAGTGCATATAGGCAAATGCCGTGCCAAGAACCATCACGGGTTGATCGGATTGGGTGACTTGTTCCAGTTGATGATCCAGGGTCTCCGCTTGGAGAGCGCCATCGACAACGTAGAAACAGCTGTCGTCTGTTCCACAGTTCTGGCGTACGAGTCCCAGCATGTACGATAGCGACGAGTGCGGCATTTCCTCCGGAGAGGGCGCCAGGATCAACATCGGCAAGCGGACCTCGTCAGGAAGCATAAACTTCTGGAACGAAGCCATCGCGGCTGCGTTGTACAGGGCAAGACTTTGAAAATAATGGTGGCCGGTCTGTTGTGCGGTGGTGCCACTGGTATCGAATCGAGCGACTGCGGTCCCTGCGGGGAACGTGCTGACCGTGACATGCTTAAACGCCGAGGAGGGGACGGCTGGGATCTCGGACCAGTGATCAATCGTGTCTGGAGTTTGGAACAAGCTGTGACAGTGAACACGATAAGGGTCGCTGTGTTCGAACTGGAAAGAGAAAATATCCAGCGCCAGACGATTGAACTCGTTATCGTCAAAGGGCTGGTCTTGGCTATTCAGGATTACAGATAGAACAGCCTGATAGAGATCATCGGCGGTTTTCATGCTGGACAGCTGGTTTTCCGCAAAACAGCTTATCAATATGCCCTAAAGACGGCTNNCATGATCACACGAAGCGCATGCTCCAACTGTCTGCGGGTGATGACGTAGGGTGGGGTGAGAGCAAGGATTTCTTGGTGAGGACCGCAGGGCAGGGCAATAATGCCTTGTTTCAGCAGTGCTTTCGTCAACGCCGCCGCGTTTTTCATCTCAATCCCGAGCATCAGGCCAGAGCCACGAACGTGGTAACCGCTAGCGGTCAGTCGTTGGGTGATCCATTGGCCCAAAGATCGGGCGCGGGCCACGAGGCGTCTTGTTTTGAGTTCTTTGATCGTGGCCAATGCCGCAGCACACCCAAGGGGGTTGCCAAGAAACGTGCTGGTATGGATGGCTTCTCCAGAGGATTGGGGCCATGCATCCATCACCTCGGCACGCCCAATACACGCACCGAGGGGGAACCCTCCAGCGAGTGCCTTGCCTACGCAGATCAAGTCAGGAACAACATGATCGTGCTCACAGGCGAACCACTGACCGGTACGACCGAATCCGGTATAGATTTCATCAAGAATCAGCATGAGGTGATGACGATCACAAAAGCGACGTAATCGTCGCAGGAATTGTTTAGGTGGTATCACAATCCCGCCGCGTCCTTGGATTGGCTCAACCAGAATAGCCCCAGCGCTGGCAGCAGCAGCCGCGGACGGGATCTGCCCGAATGGGATGTGGGTCACGAATTTGCCCAGCTGTTTCTTGAAAGGCTGCCGAAATTCATCCCGCCAGGTGGTTGCGAGAGCCCCATACGTGAGTCCGTGATAGGCTTGTTGAAAAGCAATGACACCAGGGCGCCCCGTGGCGAGTGCCGCGGTTTTCAGTGCGGCCTCGACCGCCTCCGCTCCCGAGCCGCAGAGGATTACGCGGCCGCTGGAGCGGTCAGGGGGTGAACCCGTGGGACGCCACCGTCTGTAGGTCAGATCCACCAAGGTTTTTGCCAGCTCGGCTTTGAGTGCATTGGGATGCACATCACCCATCGCATGAGGTAGGCGTTGTGCTTGGCCACGTAAGGCCTGCACCACCCGCCGGTTCGCATGGCCAACCGCCGCCACGCCAAATCCAGCCGTCAGGTCGACATAACGATTGCCGTCAACATCCCAGACATTGGCGCCAAAAGCGCGCTCCCAAAACACGGGCCAATCAGCTCCCAGACAGGTGATGTTCGGGGATTCATAGTTTCTGAGCGTGGTGGCCAACCGTCGCGAACGTGGACCCGGGACAGGCGCGCGAACAGAGGGAAGAGCATCTCCAGCCATGAGCGAGCTTGTGGGGTTAAACGCCGCGTTGGTCCGCGCCCCAAATCAACTTGTGTCCCTGGGTCTGCACCCGAGCCGGGACTTTTTCAGTGAGAACCCAGAGAGCCAATTGATCAACAGCAAGCTCGCCCCAGACTGGTGAAAAGAGAACGGTACAGATGTTGTTCAGATTACGCTCGCTGACCATTGATTTTGCCCAGTCGAAATCCGCTCGATCGGCGATGACAAATTTGAGCTCATCTTTCTTGTCTAGGTGTTGCAGGTTCGCCAGACGATTCTGGTGTTGCTCGCCACTACCCGGACATTTCAGGTCCATGATTTTCACCACCCGCGGGTCAACGGTTGATACATCGACAGCGCCGCTGGTTTCGAGAAGTACGTGTTTTCCGAGATCACATAATCGCGTCATCAGGGAAAATACATGTGGCTGGAGCAACGGTTCGCCGCCGGTGATTTGGACCAATGGGCAGTCATACTCGAGGACCTTGATCGTAATATCCGAGAGCGACATGGGCCGCCCCTCATGAAAGGCGTATTCCGTGTCACACCAGCGACAGCGTAAATGGCAGGCAGTGAGCCGGACAAAGACACAGGGCATTCCAGCCCAAGTCGATTCGCCCTGGATGCTGTGGAAAATCTCGTTGATGACAAGGGTTTGGGCCACGTGGTGATCCTAGCAAACGGCGTGGTCCATCGCAATCTCAGGCTCGGTTGATGGACAGCCCACCGCCTGGGATGGTGTCAGGGTCAAGAACCTGAATCTGTCGCGCGCCGCTGGAATGTCATGACATCGGAAACGGTCCACTGATACTTTCTTGCCGTCTCACGAATCAGGAATGGCAGGTCTTTGCGCCGCACAAGACGAAATGCAGGGTGTAACAGCTCGAGGATCTGATCTGCGTTGAGCCAGTGACGGCGGGCGGTGTAGCGGGTCATCCAGGTGTGAGGTGACCCGAGCACCAGTTGTCCGCGTCGGACGACAAGGTGGGGCAGTTGTTCAAGAAACTTTCGCGGACGCGGCAAGCGGCAGGTGAGATTGATCGCCAGCACCACGTGAGCGGGTGGCTCGGTCAATGCCTGGGCGTCACCCACTTTGAACCGCACCCGCCGACGATGGTATCCGCGGGGGAGCTTGATTGTGAGTGGCGTGGTCGTTCCGGCAAGCTCATAGCGGTCAATCGTCACCTGTCTCTGTCGCGCCATGCGTCGCGCCCCACGGACAAGGGACGCGGCATTATCGATGCCGAGTGCTTGATCCACGACACCCGCCAGTTCGAATGTTAATCGGCCGACAGCGCAGCCAATATCAAGCCCGCGGGTAGGACCCGCGAACTTGATCGGCTTGAGGCATTCCGGCACGATTCGCTCATGGAACCGTGCGGCGTCGCGTGGGGCGAAGGCGTAGGGGCACTGATCGCGCTGGTGCGCGTAATGGAACAGGTAATACTCGTTGAGATACTGTCGCGATTCGTACAGGTTCTTGCTCACAAAGCAACCTGTTTGACGAAATCGGTAGGTTGGTAGTCACGAATCAATACGATTTCCTCGTCGTCCTTGTGCATCGTGACCGTGACGGCTCGCACCTCTTCTGTCTTGTGTGGAGCAAACAGGATATCGTCATGCGTGGCGTTTTGCTTCTCCTTGAATTTCTCAGGACCAAGCGATCCCCCCAGATGGTCGCTGCGGCCGGTCGCCACGTGAAATGTGCCGAGGACTTTCTCGTCCTGGATATCCTTTCCTGACCAGGGAAGTTCCTGGGTGCCCAAGCCCAGTTCGCCAATTTCGCCGGCTGCCGGATCGCGACGATACTTGTCGAGGGCAGCGTCGAGCGTGGCTTGGTTNNGGCCACCTCGAGAATGGCCAAGGTCCCATCAGAAAACTTCATGGGAAACTCGCCATGCGCACCGGTGGGGACCCAGTAGATCTCGCCAGCGGGAAGATTGGCAATTTCGCCGGCAGGATGGCAAAGACCGTGGGACTTTTGTGCTTCCTGCTGTCCGAGGTCAATCGTCAGTTCGTAGGTCTCATCCTCCACCGTGAAGGTCAAGACCACCTCGTTGCAACGGGTGACCGCCTGCCGAAATCGTTCCGCACGGAGAGAGACATCGTCGTAGTCCTGGGCCAAGCCGCTGTTGAGGATGATCTCGTTGCAGCCGTGCATGGTCGCTCCGCGAAACCCCATCCGCTTGGCCAATGCCGTGATGGGAGCGGTTGCTGAGTAGGTCGACAGATAAAGCACCAGATCAAGCTGGGTTAGCACATCGTTCACCAAACTTAACGTCTTGCCGTTAAGATCAACCACTGTCTCGGGCAGGTCGAGATTGCTTCCGCCGGTGGGGATGTAGGCGAACATATCAACACTGGCAAATGGCAGGTCATGCTTGTCGATGGCTTCCTTGAGACCGAGATAAAACACATCGTGGGCAATCTGCTGGGTCACCAGCGTCTCGTTACCCAGGTAGCGGTGGTTGACGATGTCGTGGGGATTGTCGAGGTCAATAAACACACCAACCCGCTCTCCGCCACTGGGACGGAACACGGTGGTCATTAGTCGTTGGAGATCAAATGGGCCGTTAGTCATAGTTCGGGCACCATACACAGGATAACGGTATCGAACAACCGGAGAGTGCGGCCGACGGACAATCGCTAGTGCATTGTTTGGCCGCCATCAACGTTCATCGCCTGGCCGGTCATGTAACTCGACTGATCAGAGGCGAGGAAGACGACCGCCTTGCAAATGTCGTCATAGGCACAGCCACGGCGAAGCGGGACCTGATTGACGTAGGCCTGACGAACGTCCTCGACAGTTTTGGCTCCCGGCACTTTCCCGGCCTTGAGATACTGAACAAACAGCCCTTTTTGCAAATCGGTCCACAAGGGTGAATCCAGCAGGTTGCCGGGACAAATCGCATTGCAGCGAATGCCATACGGTGCCATTTCGAGGGCGACGCTCTGGACCAAGCCGATACCGCCGAACTTGCTGGCCGCGTAGGCCGAGTTTGCCGCGCTGCCTTTTTTGCCCGACTTGGAATTGATCTGGATAATTGATCCGTGTCCCTGCGGTTTCATCACACGACAGGCATGTTTCATTGTGAGGAAATTGCCGAACAAATTCACCGTCATCACCGCGCGCCATTTCTCGGCGTCGGCTTCGGCGATGGGCTCGGCAATGAGAATGGCGGCGTTGGCGACCACGACATCAACGCGCCCGTGTTCCCTAACAGTGTTGTCAAACAACGCGGCGACATCCTCTTCCTTGGTCACATCGACCGATGTCTCGAATCCCTTGATATCAGCGGGTACGACGATCGCCTCTTCTTCACGAAGACGATCGCAGACGGCTGCACCCAGTCCTTGGGCAGCGCCGGTAACGATGGCAACCTGGTTGGCTAGGGTATGGCTCATGATACCTTCAGTAGCTCCTTCTCAGCCTCGCCGTTCCATTGCTGGTCACCAACGAGCTCGGTGATGGGGGTGAGTTTCATGCCGGTCGCTGAAGGGTAGACGACGATCTTGCCCGGCATGGTGTTTTGTTCGACTGCACGGATACCGTCGATGGCCCCGTCCAGTCCGGCAACGGCAGCCACTGAGAGATTGGTGTCCAACTGGCGGGCAACGACCTTCTTGAGTACCACTTTCATGTCGTCGAGTGTCGAGCCGCTGGTCCCAATGAAGTAGCATTGTTTCTCTACGTAGGCGTCGAGGTCAATCTCGCCGGATTTGTCTGCGGGAATACCAGCAAAGATGTTAATGATCGCTTGTGGCGCTGCATCCTGGACCGCCTGGGCGACCAATGCCGGTACCGGTGCCATGAGGACAACGTAGTTAAATGTCTCCGTCGGTTGATCCTTGGAAGGGTTATAGGGTCGCAGGCTCAGGCCGTTCTTTTCAGCAAGAGGGGAGGCGAGCTTTTCGAGTTTGGCAAGTCGCTCGTCGCTGAGATCGCCTGCATACACCGTTACGCCCTCAACACCCTGGCAGAGATCGCGAATCACATGCATCTGACCCATCGGACCCGCGGCGCCGACAATATTGATCCTATCGCCGGTGCGAATCTCGGCAGTCGCGGGGATTGCCTGAAGTGCCGCATTGACGTCGTTGCCGGTCGTGCCAATGATGCGGATCCCACCGTAATGCACGCGACCAACGGCCGTCATGACCGGTCGACCGAACTTGCCGCCGCATTGGGCCAAAACCAGCAACCCGTTCGCGGCAACACGGGCAAACAATTGTTCCACCACTGCGGCGTCGCTCCCGAAATAGATCACGTCGTCGAATTGTCCCTCGGGCAAGGCATCAGGCGTGACGCGGGTGGCATGCGGGGCGTCCACCTCGCCATCACCGACCACCAGGCACCGTCCGCCGGGTTTCAGCGTGCGGCGTTGAACTTCGACATAGGCATCTTCGACGCAGGCCCAGGGCTCGCATAAGGCAATCGCACTGGCTGGCAGGTCGCTGGGAACGGGAATCAACATGGATTCGCCGTCGGGCGCAGTGATGACCCGTTCGTCGAGCAGGGTAAACTCTTGCAGGGCTCCTTCGAAATTATAGCCAAACGCCGAGGCTGAGTTGGCCGTGGGCAACCACCGATAATCTGTTTGAACCAGGTAACGCTCGCCCGGCTTGTAACGCGTCACGGCATTGCCGACCTGGACGATGGTAATCACGGTTTCATGGCCGGGAACCGTCGGTTTCTCGTTGGGGACGTAGTTGGGCATTTCGGTCAGCGCCGATGGGTCAATACCGTCTTTCACGTCCGACTTGCGGACATGTCCGTCGAACTGTTTGAGAAGTTTGAGGTCGGAAAAGCAGAGCCCGACAACTTCCACCCGTCCCAGAACCTGGTGAGGCCCCGGCTGGAAGACTTCTTTGGATTCATTAAGGGTGAGTTGGTCTGGTCCGACCAGCTGCACGGCTCGTTGGGTCGTTGGAATGTTGTCTGTTGTCATAAAGTTAATCGAGTTGGTTAATGATCATGGTAGGGGTTGTTTCCGTCGTGAGATTCTGCAGTTGATCTTCACGCGACGGTTGTAGTCGTTGGCCAACGGTCTCAAAGAAATTGTTTTTCTCAGCGAGGGTGGAAAATTGCGTCGTTGCCCATTGACTCAAATAACCAAGGCCAGAGGCGCGCTGGAGTATGGAGTGGGCATAAACGATATGTGCACCTTTCCAAAAAATCGGCAGGAAGGGTTTCAGCTCTGCGGTCTCGAAGGAGTCGACGAACTTGTTGCCCGGACTGTTCATCTCAGTCCCAACAATGACAGGGAAATGACGTTGTTCGGCCAATTCAATGACCTGCTGAAGGTTTTTTAGTTTTTGGTCGACCAGACCGGGTGTGTAGTTGCGATCCGGGATAATATTGAGAGCGGCCGCCCCGCTGGCTTGGGCCACGTCAAACAGTTCCTCGATAGACTGTTCACCGTCCGACGTGCCGTCGAGCCAGGTCAATGTTGGAATCGCGTTGGCGTCCAAGACAAACTGGTTCATATCAGCCATCAACGGAAATGAGCCCTGACCCGGCTGGACATAACCCACGCCACCGCGTTTCATGGTCTTGGCGCGCAGCAAAGCCTGCAGTTGGCCGCTGTCGGGCGGACAGTCTCCGAGTTTATCTGTCCAGTAAGCCTGTCGTTCGCCTAGATCTGGATACACGCTCTCCGCTTTCGCCTCGTAGGCCGCACAGATATGGCGTTCCGTCGCGTTGCCGCTGGGAGTGAGGGGAAGTACATCGCGATCGTAATCCAACTGGACCGGGTCGGTAAACGCGTTGACCCGCGTGAGCAACTCGCGGTTGCGGGTGGCTGCCCGTTGTCGCATATCGTCCAACATCGGGTGTTCGAGTGCGCCCGGGAAGCCGACACCCATATGGTAGGCAATCCCCGGCTCACCCGGTGAGTTGATGACCCGATCAGAAAATTCGGGTACGAACACCCGGGACTCGAGGCTGACGCAGGTCTTGAGTCCGAGCAGTCGACCAGCGGTGATAAACTCGTCGAGCCCGTCGAGGACATCGAAATCGACGATTCCAGCAGCGCCCAACCCCCGATGACGAGCAAGCCAGGCAAAGTGGGAAGGGGAGTACCCGTAGGCGTTGTAGGAATAGAACGTATGGCTGTGCAGGTTTAGATCGCTACCCAGTGCCGGTAGTTCGATTGTTCCTTGCTGGGCGGCGGCTGCAAGTGTGCCAAGAGCCTCACGCCGGGTGGTGGCGTCAAAACTGTCCAATTGCTGTGCATAGGGGGAAATGTCCATAGCCAAAATGAGGCGGTATTGTGCCGGCATCGCTGCGCGGAGTCAACACTGC
>JABAHO010005377.1_pt5 | contig 12197 bp, 12 predicted proteins | sample 7062071 | NCBI WGS metagenome assembly JABAHO01 (sample SAMN14534356, study PRJNA622989) | marine sediment metagenome | biome: marine biome [ENVO:00000428]; feature: marine pelagic biome [ENVO:01000023]; material: deep marine sediment [ENVO:00002113] | place: India: Gulf of Kutch | collected...
TGGCGGCACGGCCCTGATGGCGGCTTCAATTGCCATCGCCCAGAACGACATCAAGCGGATCCTGGCTTACTCGACCTTGTCCCAGCTCGGTTACATGGTGATGGCGGTCGGGCTCGGGGGCACCACCGAAGCCATGTTTCATCTCACCACCCATGCCTGTTTCAAGGCGTTGTTGTTTCTTGGTGCCGGCAGCGTCATCCTCGGACTTCATCACGAACAGGATATCTGGAAGATGGGCGGTGTTCGTCGCAAGATGCCGATCACGTTCATCACCTTTTTGATCGGTACCGTGGCCCTGGCCGGGGTGCCTCCGTTCAGTGGGTTTTATAGCAAGGACGAGATTCTCCTGCTCGCGCTCCATGAACACCGGGGACTGTTTGTCATCGGTGTGATGACGGCGTTCCTGACCGCGTATTACATGGGTCGCGAGGTGTTCGTTGTGTTTTTTGGTAAACCCCGCGACCCGCAGGCATATGATCATGCTCACGAGTCGCCTTTGGTGATGACGGTACCGCTGATGTTCCTGGCGGTGCTTTCGCTGATTGCGGGCTGGGGCAGCAAACTGCCGGCATTTTTGCATCCCACCCACCACGCCACCCATCACGGTTTTCTGCTCACGGCCGGCTTGATCTGTGTTCCGCTGATCGGATTCCTGTTGGCCGCGATGATCTATTGGCGGGCCGAGCCCAGTGACCAGNNACGGCCGGCTTGATCTGTGTTCCGCTGATCAGATTCCTGTTGGCCGCGATGATCTATTGGCGTGCCGAGCCCAGTGACCAGCCGGTGAAGCTGGTACTGGGACGGTTCTGGACCCTGGTCGAAAACAAGTATTACATCGACGAGATTTACGGTTGGTTAATCCGTTACGTCCAGGGATCGATTGCCAGCGGCTGTGAATTGTTCGACCGTTGGATCCTGCAACGACTCGGGATTGGTGGCCTGGCGGGGACTACCGGCATGCTTGGTAAAACCCTGCGCTTGCTGCAGACCGGCAGCGTCCAGGGATACGCGTTCCTGTTCGCGGCGGGCGTGGTCCTTATCATTTACTACGTGGTGGTGCGTTAACCGATGGATACCCTGCTTGCCATTACCGTGTTGTTGCCGCTCTGCGCGGGGCTGACGACCTTTCTTCTGCCGGCTCATCGGCCCGGACTCATTCGTGGCTGGGCGATTCTGGCAACCGGTTTGTCTCTGATCTTGACCCTGGTCATCTTCTCCAAGTTCAACCGCCTCGATGCCGGCTACCAGTTTGTCTATGCCATCGATTGGCTGCCATCGCTGGGCATCAGCTTGAAATTCGGTGTCGATGGGATCTCGATGACGTTGCTGTTGTTGGTTGGCTTTGTTTCTTTTGCCGGTGCGCTGGTCAGTCATGAAATTCACGAACGCCAGAAAGAGTATTACATTCTGTTTCTTGCCCTGACGACGGGCATCAGTGGCACCTTCTGCGCCCTGGATTTGTTCTTCTTTTATTTCTTTTATGAACTCGCCGTGATCCCGATGTACCTGTTGATCGGCGTGTGGGGTTCCTTGCCGGCGGGCGTCCATGGACGGACCAAGGAATATGCCACGATGAAGTTGACCCTTTATCTGACCGCCGGCGCGGTTCTGGCCCTGGTCGGGTTGCTCACGATTTATTTTACCGGCGGTCAAACCTTCGACATTGTGGAACTCAACCAGAAACTGCGTCTCGACGGGGCCACGCAAAAATGGGTGTTTCCCCTGTTGCTCTTCGGGTTCGGGTTCCTGGCATCGCTGTTTCCGTTCCATACCTGGTCGCCGCTCGGGTACGCCGCCGCGCCCACCGCCGCATCGATGATGCATGCGGGTGTCCTGAAAAAGCTGGGCGCCTACGGGATCATCCGCCTNNGATTGGAAGTTTGTGATCGGTTACAGCTCGGTCAGTCATATGGGTTATGTCCTGCTCGGGATCGCTACGCTCAACGTCATTGGCGTCAGCGGGGCGGTGTTGTTGATGTTTGCCCACGGGGTCATGGCTGCCCTGACATTTGCCCTCATCGGATTCTTCTATCACCAGACTCATAACCGTGTCGTGACCGATCTCAGCGGGTTGGCGCGGAAAATTCCGTTTATCGGTGTTTGCATGGTCATGGCCGTCATGGCGTCCAGCGGGTTGCCCGGGTTTGCCAATTTTGCCAGTGAAGTAATGGTGTTCGTTGGTGCCTGGCACCAGGGTTCATTTGTGTTTCGCTTGGCCACCGTCTGCGCGGTCTGGGGGATTGTCGTCACCGCGACCTACTTGCTCTGGGCGGTACGTACCAGTTTCTTTGGCCCGTTCAACGAGAAATGGAACATGCTGCACGACGCCGTTAGTCTCCGACAACGGTTTCCGTATGCCTTGTTGATTCTGGTCCTGTTAGTGGTTGGGTTCTGTCCACGGTTGTTGACCGACATTATCAAGCCCAGCGTCGAGACCCAGGTGTTGGTGTCCCAGGAGAGGTCATCCCCATGAATCTCTATGGCACCCAGCTCGAATGTGTTCTCGCGATCCTGGCGATCACGACCTTGTTAGCCGATGCGTTTCGACCCGCGCGCGACCCGCGGCGCTTGGGTTTGGTGCTGGCGTCATTGGTGGGCGTGCTACTGGCTTATAGTTTCTGGTTGCGTCCCCTGGATGCGGCCTTGTTCGAAGGGATGTACCGGTTTGATCCGTTTGCCCTGTTTTTCAAGCGATTGTTTCTCTTGGCCATCGCGTTTGTGTTGCTGATGGGAGCCGAGTTTTCACGGCGGATTGAAGCCGGTATCATCGAGTTTTACGTGCTGGTGATGTTGTGTGGGACCGGCATGTTGGTGCTGGCTTCCGCCAACGACTTTGTCCTCTTGTTTGTTGGGTTGGAGCTGGTCACGATCACGTTTTATATCCTGGCCAGCTACCTGCGGCGCCAATTGCCGTCTCTCGAAGCCGGTACCAAGTATCTGATTCTCGGGGCGCTCTCCAGCGGGTTTACGGTTTACGGGATCGCCTACATCTTTGGCACCAGCGGCACCACAAATTTTGATCTGCTCGGGTCGCAGCTGGCCGCGAGCGATGCCCCGCCGTCGATGGCGTTCACCTTCGGCATGCTGATGGTCCTGGCCGGGCTCGGATTCAAGATCGCCAGTGTCCCGTTTCAGATCTGGGCGCCGNNAAAACCGCCGGTTTCGCCCTGCTCCTGCGCCTGCTCTATGCCGGGCTGCTGCCGTTGCAGGGGATCTGGATGGTGTTGTTGATGGTCCTTGCCGCGGCCACCTTGTTGTACGGCAACCTGGGCGCGATTCCCCAACGTGATATCAAGCGGTTACTTGGATATTCATCAATCGGTCACGCGGGCTATTTGTTGATGGGTGTGGCCGCCGCCAATGCGCTCGGGGCGGGTGCGGTACTGTTTTATCTTGGCCAGTACGCATTCACCAATCTCTGTGTGTTTCTCGCCATCATCGCCGTCACCAACGCAACCGCCAGTGACGAAATCTCCCGCCTGGCCGGGTTGCATCGGCGATCGCCCATTCTTGCCGTGGCACTGTTTCTCGGCTTGATGTCCCTCGCGGGGATCCCGCCTTTGAGTGGGTTCTTCGGTAAATTCCAACTCTTTGCCGCGGTGATTCAGCGCGCCCAGCTTGATGGTGCCTACTATGTACTGGCTTTGGTTGGCGCCGCGGCGGTCGTGGTGTCGTTGTATTTTTATCTCAACATCGGTCGGGCGATTTATCTCAATGCACCAGCACAAGGCGACGACCAACCGATCCCCGTGACCGCGCCGATGCGGGTTGCGCTTGTGATTTGTATGGTGGCCATGATTGGGCTTGGCATTTATCAGCGACCGCTTGTCGACGCCGCGATCCGGGCGACAAGCATCTTTGGATTGCAGTAAACCTGTCAGGATCAAGAAACAAACTCGCAAAAGATTTCTCACGATGAAAACACGCACCGAAAAAGATTCTCTGGGACCGCTGGAAGTACCTGCTGACGCCTATTACGGTGTCCAGACCCAGCGGGCAGTCACCAATTTTCCCATCAGCGGCTGGCCGATGCCGCCGCGATTCATTCATGCCATGGGCCGAATCAAACGCGCTGCGGCCCGGACCAACGAGGAACTGGGGCTGATCGATGCTGAACTCGCCGCGGCCATTGTCACCGCGGCGACCGAAGTGGTGGAGGGGAAGCTCGATGGCGAGTTTCCGGTTGATATCTTTCAGACTGGCAGTGGCACGTCGACCAACATGAACGCCAATGAAGTAATTGCCAGTCGCGCCAACGAGGTGTTGGGAGGAAACCGGGGCGACAAATCGCCGGTTCACCCCAACGACCACGTCAACATCGGCCAGTCGTCCAACGACGTGATCCCCACCGCCATCCATTTGAGTGCGATCAAGGCGATCCTTGATGAATTGGTGCCCGGCCTGGAACACCTGCATGCCGTGCTGATGGCCAAAGCCGGTGAGTTCGACAACGTGCTCAAGATTGGACGTACCCATCTCCAGGATGCCACTCCCGTGCGCTTGGGACAGGAATTTGGCGGGTACGCCGCCCAGGTCGCTTATGCGCTTGATCGCGCGCGGCATGCCGTGACCACGCTCAGCGAGCTGCCGCTCGGCGGGACGGCGGTCGGCTCCGGGCTGAATACGCCGCCCACCTTTGCCAGCAAGACCATCCAGAGACTGGCCGAAGAGCTGGGCGTGCCATTGACCGAGGCACCAAATCATTTCGAGGCGTCTGCTGCACGCGACGCTTGTGTGTCGGCCAGCGGCGAGCTCAAGACCATCGCCGTGAGCCTTGCCAAGATCGCCAATGACATCCGGTTACTGGGCAGTGGACCGCGTTGCGGTGTCGGTGAATTGAAACTACCGGCGGTTCAACCGGGTAGCTCGATCATGCCGGGCAAAGTCAACCCGGTCATCGCCGAAAGTGTCATCCAGGTATCCTTGTGGGTCATCGGCTCCGACCTCACGGTGACGCTGGGCGGGTTGCAGAGCTTTTTCGAACTGAATGTCGGCATGCCATTGATCGGTGCTCAATTACTCGAAAGCGTTCATCTGCTGGGTGCCAGTGCCAGAAACCTCGCGGACCAGTGCATCCAAGGCATTGAACCGGACCGCGAACGATGCGAGTCGCTGATCGAGCAGAGCCTGGCAATGTGCACGCCGCTGGCACCGGCCATTGGTTATGACCGGGCTGCCGCCATTGCCAAGGAAGCCTATCAATCCGGTCGCACCGTGCGGGAGGTCGCGCGCGAACAAGCCGGTCTTAGCGAAGCCGAGTTGGACAAGATCTTCGATTTGCGTAAGTTGACTGAGCCGGGGATCCCGGGTCAATCATGACGACCGAGACACAAGCGCGAAAAGGATCAGAAAAACTCGTCAAGCTGACGGCTGCTGCGGGTCACAAGATCGTCGCACTGATGCAGCGCGATGGCATTGACCACGGCGCTCTACGGGTCAAGGTGGTTGGTGGTGGTTGTGCCGGTCTCGAGTACAAAATGGATTTCGAAACCCAGCCACCCACCGCCAAAGACATCCTGATTGAATCAGCCGGCACCCGGGTTTTGGTGGATGTGCGCAGTGCCTTGTATGTCAGCGGCTCGGAAATCGACTTTGAAGACAAGCTGATCGGTGGCGGCTTCAAGATCCGCAACCCAAACGCGACCCAGACCTGTTCCTGCGGCGAGAGTTTTTCTGTCTAATCCCGGTTCTCGCGGCAGGCATGCGTGCCGCCGACCAGGAACACGCCGTACGCGATCAGGTAAATCAGCCAGAGATCGATCCCTTCCAGCCGCAACGCGGTGTACACCGCCACGATCACCGCGCCCGGTGNNAGGTAGATCAACCACAGGTCGATCCCTTCCAGGGCCATTGCCGTGTAGACCGCCACAATGACCGCACCCGGCGTCGCGGCATGCAGGGCGACATTCAGAAGTTGCGGCATCGCCAGCGCCCGACTCGACCCGCGTTCGATGAATGAACCGATCAGGGCAAACAAATACCCCTGAATCAAGGTCATCAGTAAAGCCAACAGAACCGCCACCAGGAATGCCANNCACCATTGGGAAACCCTTCGAGCGGCGCCTCGATTTGCCGGACTTGCTCGGTTGTGTTGGTCAGGCGGACCCAGTAGACATAGGTCTCGGCTTTCAGGAGAATTCCCTGCGCCGCCGAGGTGTCGACGTTGGTGACAGTGCCGGTGGTATCGAGGATGAACCGGACCTGTTCGTCGCCGGCAACGTACGGCTGGTCCACCGCCGTCTCAATGTGACCGTCCTGGATGGTAAACGGTGGCAGGTTCTCGTCGGCCCAGCTGCCGAATTGATTCACGGCCCGTAAGACCAGCGGTACTTGTGACAGAATCACCAGCAGGTTGAGAACTGCCAGGAGTTTCAGGAGGTACTTAAACGATGTCGTGAATGGCTGATCACGGATCACCAGGTACCCGCGAAAGCTTGTGCAGAGGCTGATCGCCAGTCGAAAGAAGTTCATCAGGACGGCCAATCAAAAAACCGGTGCTCGTTGAGGCAAATACGACAGACGCAATTCATCTGATTCGGGTAGTCGTTGTGAGAGGGGGCCGAACTTGGCTCACCGCTTTTTCTCATGCTTTTTCAGCCGTGCCAGTGTCTCTTTTTGCATCCGTTTTAACTTGCCGGCCAGGCTTGCGCGGGTGGCGGGATCCATGCGATCGGTAAACAGGATTCCGTCAAGATGATCCAGTTCATGCTGCACAGCCCGCGCCAGTAACCCGGTACAGGTAAACAGGATCTGTTGACCCTGAAGATCGGTCGCCGAAACCGTGACCTGCTCTGCGCGACTGATGTCGGCCGTGATTTCCGGGATGCTCAGGCAACCTTCTTCGCCCAGCTGTTCACCGGTCGGGCTGCTGATCTGCGGATTCACCAGCACCAACGGCATTTCCAGATGGCTACCATCGGCTTTCTGTCCGCTCCAGGGTAGGTCGGTTGGCGAAACATCGATGACCGTCAGGGTCAGGGCCTGACCGACCTGTTGTGCGGCCAGTCCGACACCGTTTGCCGCATACATGGTTTCGATCATGTCCGTTGCCAGCTGCCGCGTAGCATCGGTGATGTCTTTGATTGCAGCTCCGCGCTGGCGCAGGACGGGGTGGCCATATTGACAAATATCCAAAATCACGATGCCAGTATATGGGCAACAGCGCGGTGCGCCAAGTACCCGTGCGATTTCAGGCATCGCATCGTGCGAGGGGTGGGGGGGTAGGGGAGTTGCTGGCCAACCACCCTGCTGGTATAATACGCTTCCAACCAAGGAGGCGTTGGTCGTGTTGTCTGCGTTTCAGCTTTATTGGTCGGAATTTCTCAATTTGCTGACTGTTCCGTTCCATCACCTGGACATGGTGTGGGGCATTCTGCCGATCTATGTGTCAATGGTGCTCGGTGAGATCTACGAAGGCAAAATGGATTTTGGCCGGGCGGTGATCAACGGTGCGGTCATGTTGTTGGCCGGACTTGACTGGGCCTGGCATCTCTCTCGTGCCAGTAACCTGGCCTACATGTTCAGCGACCTCAGCATGCCGTGGTTNNCTTGCCACGACACTGGGGCATACTCGGTTCTCCTGTTATTACATTATCCTGTTGTATCCGATGCAGGCGCGGCTTGTCCCCTGGACCAGTTCGGCACTGGTCGCCACCCTGGTGTTTGCCATACCCAGCTGGATCATCATCTATCTCGTGGGTCGCCTGGCCAGCCGTTTTCTACGCTAGCATCATCGCGGTTGATGGGTTACTTGCTGTCGGCGATCGGTGTGATCACCGATGATTTGCGTGCGGTGCGCCATTTGTCCACGGCTTCCATCAGCAGCGTATGCGCCACGGGCACCACAAACAGCGTGAGCAACGTCGAGAACGCCATGCCGCCGACCACTGCCATGCCCAGGGGCCGCCGGCTTTGTGAGCCGGCACCCAGGGCGAGAGCGATCGGCATCACCCCGAAGATCGTGGAAATGGCGGTCATCAACACGGGCCGTAACCGAACCGCGCCTGCTTCGGCCGTTGATTCCAAAATCGTCATCCCGCGCCGTCGCATCTGGTTGGCAAAATCCACCAGCAAGATGGAGTTTTTTGTGGCCAGTCCCACCAGCATGATCATGCCAATCACGCTGAACAGATTGAGCGACATGCGTGCGATCCAGAGCGTCACAGCGGCCCCGATGACCGCCAAGGGCACTGCCAACAGGATCACGAACGGATCAACAAAACTCTCAAACTGGGAGGCCAGCACCATGTAAACGAGTAGGACGGCCAGGCCAAAAGCAAAGATCAGGTTGGTCTGGCCTTCGCGAAACTCTCGCGATTCACCTGCCAGAGCCGTGGAAAACGTGGTGGGCAGGATCGATGCCGCGATGGCCTCCACGCGGTTGAGGGCCTCGTCCAGGGTCACGCCCGGCGCGACATTGGCCAGTAACGTGGCCGACCGGATACGGTTATAGTGATTGATCTCACGCGGGCCGACCGTGGGCGCGACGGTGACCAGGCTGCTGAGCTGAACCAGGGGACTGTTGGTGGTTGTCTGGCCCGGCTCATCCATGCGAGTGCGTACATACACCGACTCCAAATCGCGCGGCACAAAACGGTCGGCACGGTCGAGCTGAACAATCACATCATACTGGTCACCGGCGCGCTTGAAACGGGTCGTTTGCTGCCCGCCAAACAACACCTGCAAAGTGGTTGCGATCTCTCGCACGCTGACGCCCAGGTCAGCGGCCCGGCTGCGATCGATCCTGACTCTCAGTTCTGGTTTGTTCAGTTTCAGGTTACTGTCGACATTGACCAATTCTTTTGTCTGCCGCAATTCATCCAGCATTGTCTGTGAAAACTCGTTCAGCTCGCCAAGGTCACCTGATTGGATCACGTACTGGACTTTTTGGCTCCAGCGTCCGCCGCTGCTGATGGGAGGTGGTTCGATGGGAAACGCCAGGACGCCGGGAATGCCGAACAGTTGTCCGCGTACTGCCTGCACGACCTCGGATTGGCTGCGTGCCCGATCCTCCCAGCGCGCCAGCCGGGCGAACAAGATACCGGCGTCCGGTTGACCGACGCTTTCCCGGGCCAGGCCGATGGCCGAAAAATAATGTGTCACTTCGGGAACCGATCCCACGATCGACTCGACCTGTCGTTGGTATTTGTCCGTGTACTCGAGGGTGGATCCTTCCGGTGCGGAAGTGATCACCAGGAAACTCCCCTTATCCTCAATCGGCAAGAACTCGCGCGGCATGAACAGATAAAATAATGGAATCAACATCATCAATCCCACGCCGACCACGGCGACCATGATGCGGTGATGCAGCGCGCGATCCAAACCGCGCCGATAGCTGCTGGTCAGCCGGTCAAACATCGATTCCAACACGTAATAGACGCGATGATGTCGTGTTTGCTTCTTTAAAAACCGGGAGCAGAGCACCGGCGTAAACGTCAGCGCGACAAAACTCGAGATCATGACCGCGACGGCCATGGTAATGCCCAGCTCGTACAACAAGCGGCCGGTGGCCCCGCCCAGGAACGCAACCGGTACGAATACCGCAACCAACGACAGCGTGGTGGAAATCACTGCAAACGCGATCTCATCGGTCGCGTCACGGGCTGCCTGGAGCGGACTTTGATCATATTGCTCGATGTGGCGAAACGCGTTTTCAAGCACAACGATGGCATCGTCCACCACCACGCCAATAGCCAGCACCAGGGCCAACAGGGTTAGGTTGTTGATGGTGAACCCCAGCAGGTAAATCACCAGGAACGTCCCAATGATGGAGGTGGGAATCGCCAACGCGGGGATCAACGTCGTGCGGATGCTACGCAGGAAGAGAAAGATCACCAGCGTCACCAACAGCCCCGCCACCAACAGCGTCTCTTCCACTTCGCGGATGGAGCGCTTGACGAAAATCGAAGCGTCATAGGCGACCTTGATCTCCAGACCGGGTGGCAAACTATCGCGGATCTGATCCACGACGGCCTTGGCGCCGTCGGCAACTTCGACGATGTTGGCTTTCGATTGTTTGACGATCCCCAGGCCCACGGATGGTTTACCCTTGAACCGGGCCAGCGTCCGTTCGTTTTCCACGCCCGTTTCCGCCAGGCCCACATCACGCAGGCGGACCGGCGCGCCCTCGCGGTAAGCGATGATCAGGTCGTTGAACTCGTCCGGCGTCTGAAATTCACCTTCGGTCCGGATGGTAAATTCACGGGCGGCACCTTCAATGCGTCCCGAGGGGATCTCGACATTCTGTTTTCGCAGCGCCGCGGTCACATCACCGACCGTCAGTCGGCGGGCGGCCAGGTGATCGGCATTCAGGCGCACGCGTACCGCGTATCGCTGGGCGCCGCCGATAATGACCCGACCGACGCCGCTCACGTTTTGTAAGCGGTCTTTGAACTGGTTTTCCGCAAACTCGGTCAGTTCCAGGGGCGAATACCGATCGCTGTACAGCGCGACCCACATGATCGCGCGGGCATCGGCATCCTGCTTGGCAATGATCGGTGGGTCGACATCTTCGGGTAAACGCCGCATCACCCGCGAAACCTTGTCGCGGACGTCCTGCGCGGCAACGTCGACATCGCGGCGCAGTTCGAATTCAATGGTGATGTCGCTGACTTCTTCGCGGGTGGTGGAGGTCAGGGTGCGGATCCCTGCGATCGTGTTCAGTTCTTCTTCGAGCACCTCCGTGACCTCGGTCTCCACCACTTCCGGGTTGGCGCCGGGATACACCGTGGTCACTGACACCACCGGAGGATCAACATCCGGAAACTCGCGGACGGGTAACTGGTAATACCCGATCAGGCCAAATACAATCAGCGCCGCGGTCAACATCGTCGCCATGACTGGACGACGGATACAGGTGTCAGGCCAGATCATGGTAGCAACGAGACGAAATACGGTTCACAACAGGGGCGAGTGACCGGTCGTAGCCCTGAACGAAACTGCGGGGGATGGTTGCGGTAACTCAAAAATACCTGGATCCCATCTATCCAACGACCATCCTGGCTCATGTTATTCATCGACCCGGGCTTGTACGGGCGACTCATCACGAAGTTTCTGGTGGCCTCCGGTCACCACAACCTCGCCCGCGGCCAGTCCCTTGGTGATTTCCACGCGGCCGCTCATGCGCGATCCGATCCAGACCTGACGACGGCGAGCGACGCCGTCGGTCACGACGTAGACAATCAACTTATCAATCGCCGGCACAACCGCTTCTTCGGGAATGACCACCGCGTTTTCATTGATGCCCAGCAACAAGCTGACATTGGCAAACATCCCGGCGCGCAGGGCACCGTCGGCGTTGGGGATCGTTGCCTTGAGCTTGATCGTGCGCGTTGACGGATCAACCTGGGGATCGACAAAATATACCTCCCCGCGCAACTTGCGGTCCGCGAGACCTACCACGGTAACCGTGACCGTCTGACCGACTGCCAGGTCGGCCAGGTATCGTTCGGGGACCGCAAAATCAATTTTCATCGGGTCATGATCCACCACGGTGACCAGTATCCGGTCGCGATCCACAACCTGACCCTCACTGACCATTCGTTCGCTCACCAAACCGGTTAACGGGGATCGGATGGTTGTATCGGCAAGTCGTTCGCGTGCCAGCACCAGCAACGCCTGGGAGTCCAGGTGGGCGGCATGAATATTATCGAATTCCTGTTGTGAGATGGTCTTTTCAGCAAACAACGCCTCCCCACGTGCCAGGTCGTTTTCTGCCTTGGTTGCTCGCGCCTCGGCGGACGCGACCGCGGCTTTTAACTTCGCGTCGTCCAATTGAAACAAAATGTCGCCGGCATTGACCGGTGCGCCTTCCGTGAAGTTCACGGCAACAATTCGCCCCTCGATTTCCGGTTTCACCGTCACGACTTCGTTCGGTTCAAGGGTGCCGACGGCCGTAACCACGTGGTCTACCTGTTCCGTGACCGCCACCGCAGTTTCAACAGAGACCTGAAACCCAGCCGCACCACGGCTGTTGGTCGTTGTGGCAGACCGATCGCAGGCGATTAGAATCAATAAACAGGGTAGGCAAAAACCGATCCGCATCCAGCACATGGCGCGCACAGTATCAAAGTCCCTCATCACTGTCAAAATGGGTAAACTGGAACTGCCCGGCTGCTGATGTTAGTCTTTGACCGTCGAATGCAGCCACCCTTGACATCGGGACAACAACAGCAACTGCTACGCTGGGTGCGGGACGC
>JABAHO010018304.1_pt1 | contig 12187 bp, 11 predicted proteins | sample 7062071 | NCBI WGS metagenome assembly JABAHO01 (sample SAMN14534356, study PRJNA622989) | marine sediment metagenome | biome: marine biome [ENVO:00000428]; feature: marine pelagic biome [ENVO:01000023]; material: deep marine sediment [ENVO:00002113] | place: India: Gulf of Kutch | collected...
TCAGGACCGGGTCGAGGACTGCATCTCCAAGATGCAGTCGCATCACATACGGCACCTCCCTGTGGTCGAGCAGGGACGGGTTGTGGGGATGCTGTCTTTGCGCGACCTGTTTGCCATCCTGGTGGAGGATCAGGCCTCTACCATCGATCAGATGGAACATTACATTCGCGGCGAAGTGTGATCCGGTCGGGCGCCGAGCGGCGGCAGGCGCTATGATGGGCTCGTTCGTTGATGGAGAGCGTGATGGCCTCATCGAAAAGTGCCCTCGTTGCCGGGCTGTTGCTCTGGTGCGGTTTGGCGGTCCTGGCAGTGGCGGAGACGGGCGCCGGCGTGCACCTCGACGTCTACAAGTCGCCCACGTGCGGCTGCTGCGTGAAGTGGANNGCGTGCCCGTTCGCTACGGTTCCTGCCACACCGCCGTCACCGAGAACGGCTACGTCTTCGAGGGTCACGTGCCGGCCCGGTACATCGCGCAGTTCCTGAATGACCCGCCGGCCGGAGCGGTGGGCCTTTCGGTGCCGGCCATGCCCATTGGCAGCCCGGGCATGGAGTACAAGGATGAGTTCATGCCGTATCAGGTGCTGCTCGTGAACAAAGACGGGTCCGTCGAGGTGTATGCCTCCGTCGAGTCCTACCAGCAGCAGTTCGAATGAGCGAGGCGAAGCCTCAGGCCTGACCGGATAAACGCCTGCGGCAGGCAACCGAACTGGAGCAGCGTGTGCAAGCCAGCCTGAACAGATCATCGAGTTCAGCCTATGGGGCCGTTTCCAGGCGCCTTCAGGAGGGCGACATCGTTCTTCTCGATGGGGGCACGGGGACCGAGCTGGAGAAGCGTGGGGCGGTCATGGACCCCGCAGCATGGTGCGGGCCGGCGACCCTGGACAGCATCGAAATCCTCAAGGGCATTCACCTCGATTACATCTCGGCCGGTTCTGAAATCATCACGACGAATACCTACGCGTCCTCGCGGCTGATGCTGGGGCCCGCGGGCTACGCCGAACGCTTCGAGGAGATCAATCTGGCTGCGGTGGCCGCCGCGCGGCAGGCGCGAGAGGCGAGCGGGCGTCCGGACGTCCTCGTGGCCGGATCGTTGTCGCACATGTGCCCGATGGCGGCTGACTCCGATCGCGCGGACGCCAACCGTGAGCCGCCGGCGGAGGTGATGGGCGAGGCGTTTCACGAGCTCGCCATGCTGCTTTGCGATGCTGGGTGCGACCTCATACTCCTGGAGATGATGTATTGCCCGCGGCGGGCTCCTCTGGCCTTCGAGGCCGCACTGGCGACCGGCCTGCCGGTGTGGGCCGGGTTTGCCGCCCGCCGGGATGAGGGGGGAGAGATCGTCGGCTTCGCGCGCGATGAGTCGGTGCCGCTTGGCGAGATCCTGTCGGTGCTGGATTGGGCCGATGTTCAGGCTGCCGGGTTGATGCATACCCCTGCAGACGTCATTGCCGAGGGAACCGTCATGGTCAGGCGGCAGTATCCAGGAACGCTGATGGCTTACCCGGACTCGGGGTATTTTCGTATGCCAAGCTGGCAGTTCGAAGACATCATCGAGCCGGAAGTGCTGGTCGGGTTTGCGCGGGACTGGGTCGACAACGGCGTTCAGATCCTGGGCGGCTGCTGCGGGCTGTCGCCCGATCACATCGCCGCGCTCCACCAGGCATTCCGGACCAGCTAGAGGCGTAGCGGGGTCGGGGTCGGAACCCCGTGCCGTGTCACCGCGACAGGCTCTCGCGCTGCGCTGCGGTCAGCTCACTTGGCCCGATTCAGGTTCCAGTCGTAGTCGAACGAAACGTTGTCATCGTAGGCGCGCAAGCGTTCGGCCAGGCTCCGATGATGCTCCGCAAGGTAGCGCAGCAGCCCGCGTCGGTCCGCGGCGAAGTCTTCGCGATACCACTTGTAGATGCTCGAAAGGCGCAACCTGCCACGATCCGTGAAGGCCACAGCACGCTCGTGATTGATGAAGGCCGCTTCTGCAGCGCGTAGCTGGGTCTCCATGTTCGAGGGCGTATAGACGTCGCCGCTCAGGTTGGGGCAGCCCAGGCTTGCGCAGTTCAGCGCGTAGTGAATCCGGTGATCGCGCCAGATGGGACGGAGGATTCGGTGCTCGACGTCGTTGAGAGTGATCGGTTGCCCGGCGATCTCGATGAGGTCCTCGTCCCAGGGACCGATGCTGAACAGCCCCGTGCCCATCCGGAGGATGCTGTTCTTGCGGGGGTGTTGGAGCACCACCTCCACGGTGAGCGCGTTGTAAAGGTTGATCCAGTAGGCCTGCTGCTCGGGCCGGCTGAGCTCGCGGGGATCCGTGGTCGTGAGGGCATCGAGGTAGCCCTGCAGCAGAACGAGGTCGGCGGCGGTGACCTGCGCGTAGCGCACCCGGTTGACACCGTCGGCCCCACGAACGAGATAACCATCCAGAAAGTCCTGCCAGGCCCCGTGATCCATGCTGCGGGCGCTGCTCGGGTCGCTTGCGGTCCAGATTTCCCAGAGCTGCGCTCGAGGAGCGGCGACGGCACCAGCCGCGGCCGCGGCAAGAATCAGCGCGACGAAGGCTGCTACCAGAGGGCGCACGTGCCGGGTCGGTTCAGGCGATCCGTTCGAACTCCACCTCGGGGAAGCCGGCATCGGCAGACTCGCGCATCTTGTCGTAGTACACGTTGGCGCCGCCGAAGTAGATCAGCACCCGCGGCTTTCTGTCCTCCAGGTTAGCTCCCATCATCCAGGAATGGACCCTGTCGCCCTGAGCCATCAGCGTCTGCGCGTGGATGTCGGCGGTGTGCTCAACCCATTCGTCTTCCGCTTCCTTCTGGGGCTCACACACGTCAAAGCCCTCGTCCCCCATCTTCTTGACGCAGTCGACGATGTACATGATGTTCTGCTCGATGGAGGTCGGCAGGTTCGCGAATGGCGCTTGCGGCCCCGTGATCATGAACATGTTGGGGAAGTCGGCCACGAAGACCCCCATGATCGATGCGGACACGTCTTCCCACTTGTCGCTCAAAAGAAGACCGTTCCGTCCCCGGATGGCCAAGGCTTCCTGGGCACCGGTATAGGCCTGGAAACCAGTTGCCAGCACGATGATGTCGAGCTCGTAGTCGTTCTCGGTTGTCCGAATGCCGGTTTCCGTGATCTCGACAAGGGGTTCCCGATCCTTGATGTCGACCAGCTTGACGTTGTCGCGGTTGTACGCCTCGTAGTAGCCGTGATCCAGTGGGGGACGCTTGGCGAAGAACGGGTAGCCCTTGGGTGTGAGCATCTCCGCGACCTCGGGGTCCTTGACCTTCTCCTTCATCTTGCTGATGACGAACTCGCCCGCCACCCTGTTGGACTCCGGATTGGTGAGCAGATCGTCGAATGTCTCGAAAACAAATCGGAAGCTCCCCTGGGGCCAGTGCTCCTCGAAGATCCTCTGAACCTCATCAGGCGGCGTGTCCGCCAGGTTCCGCCCGACCGGGCTGTCGAAAGCCATGCCGAAGACATGATTGCGGCACTTGGCGATAATCTCGTCATAGTGTTCCTTGATCTCCTGCTCCCACTCCGCCGTCATGGGCTTTTGGACGGCGGGCATGATGAAATTCGGGGTGCGCTGAAACACGGTGACGCTCTCTGCGGTCTCGGCCATCACGGGCAGCATCTGAACGGTGGTGGCGCCCGCACCGATGATGCCGACACGCTTGCCGGCGTAGTCCAGGCCGTCCTGGGGCCAGCGGGCAGAGTGGAAGCACGGCCCCTTGAAAGTGTCCATGCCCTTGAAGGTCCGGAATGACCGGCTGAGAGATCATACCCATGGCGCTGACGAGATACTTGCACGTGCACTGATCGCCGTCCGCGGTCGTGATCTGCCAGTGCCCGGTGTCTTCCTGATAGTCCGCGCGCACGATTTCCTTGTTGAGCTGGATGTGCGGCCACATGTCGCACTTGTCTGCAACGAAGTGCATGTAGCGGAGATTTTCCTCCCAGCCGGGGTAGCGCACCGACCATTGCCACTCCTGCAACAGCTCCTTGGAGAAGGTCAGGCAGTAGTAGTAGCACTCGCTGTCGCTGGCTGCTCCCGGGTAGCGGTTCCACGTCCAGGTGCCGCCAATATCGGCGGCCTTGTCGAAAACGCGGACGGAGAACCCGGCCTCCCGCATGTAGTGAATCAGGGCGAGCCCGGCAAAGCCGGCGCCGATTCCAATTACGTCGTAGTCGGGTTGGTTCTGCGAAGCCATCGCGATCTCCTATCTCAATGTGGCTAGCTTATACAGGATCCGCGGATTGACCAAACTCGCACCTCAGACCTAGCGCGATTGCGGGTCCTTCAGTTGCCAGTCCTCGTTCGGCTGGCTGACGAAGACCGGCTTTTCGCTCTTCAGGCCGGCAATGATCCCCGTGGTCATGTTGCCGAGGGCAACTTCCAGAGCGTGGCCAACCTCTTTCTCGTCCAGGGTTTCAACCGCCGTCATCCTGCCGGCCCAGCGGATCGTGCAGTGGTCGTCGTCCACCGGTGTCACCGTCGCGACGACCACGTAGTCCTGCATGCCGATGGGTTTGCCCGCGGTCAGCTCGTACGAAAACGACCGCGCCTGGTTGTCGAAGGCCACTAGCCGGTGCTGCACGTAGCCCTGGGTGGCCAGGTGAATGTCTCGCACGGCGCCGACGCCTTCGCCCTCCACCGTGATCGTGCTTCGCTCCCCGCCCGGAATCCAGTTCAGCACCCGGTCGAAGTGCCGGAGCTCCTCCCAGACGGTGTCCGCCGGAAGGTCTATCTCGCGGAAATGCTCGACTTCGACCACGCTCGTCCCCTGACAGATCGGTTGATGGGCGGTCACCATATCACGCCTGGTGGGCGGTGGCTGGGGAGATGGCGGATGACGTATGCTCGTCATTGCAGAAGAGGCGAGTACCATGGCAGATCCCAACAACGCGACCGACCACGACCGCTACAACAGCGCCGCGACAAAGTACGCAATCAGGCTTCACGAGGCCAGGACCGAGGCTCGAAAGCGGGCTAACGTGGCACAACGCCCGCGGGAGGAGCGGTTTCCTCGGGGCAATCGGCCGGGTCTGGGGGTTGCGCTGGAGTACGAGCGCATGGGCAACCGGCCGGTATCCAGCGACTTGAGCGAGCGGGCGGCGCAGCACGGCGTGGAGTTCGAGCACCTGGGAATCACCCTTGGCACCGTTTTGCACAACATCGATCTCAACGAACCCCTCCCGCCTGGTCTCGTTCAGCTCGTTCGCGACACGCTGCTGGAACGCAAAGTCATCTTCTTCCGCGGTCAGCACCTCACCGAAGCGGAGCAGGTGTCCTTCAGCAGTCAGTTCGGAGAGCTGGACGCGTTTCCCTTTGGCAAGCCGGGCAAGAATCCCTACATTCTGGAGATCGTCCACGACGAGAACAGCCCCGGAACGGAGAACGGGTTCCACACCGACGTCACCTGGATGGAGCGGCCCTCGCTCGGCTCGGTCGCGCAGTGCGTCGAGTTGCCGCCCTTCGGCGGCGACACGCTCTTCTCGGACAGCCATGCCTGCTACCTCGGCCTGCCGGTGGACCTGCAGAGACGCATCGAGCATCTGCACGGGATCAACGACTACCGCGTATTCATTCAGAAGAGTGTCCGGGGCGTTAACCTGCCGGACGATCTGGTTGCGGCCATCAAGNNCCATCAAGGCCGACATCCCGTTCGGGGTGAGTCACCCGCTCGTTCGCACCCACCCGGAGACCGGGAAACGGGCGCTCTACCTCAACGCCGGCTTCCTGCGACACGACTCGCTGTACGATCATCGGACGGGGGAGCAGCTGGAACCGGATGAATCGGAGGAGATCGTCCGTCGACTGATCGTCCAGCACGACCGTCCGGAATACATCTGCCGCTTCCGGTGGGAAGAGGGCTCCATCGCGTTCTGGGACAACCGCGCGGTGCAGCACTACGCCGCGAGCGACTACTACCCGCACCGGCGGGTGCTGCGTCGGGTCACCATCTCGGGCGACGAACCCTACTGCGATCCCGTCGACGCCTAGGCGCGCTGGATGATCATGTAGAGGTGCGGTTCGCCGGGCTGGTCGAACTCCAGGTGTCTGAGCACGCAGCCGGCACGTGCCACGAGCTCGAGGGTTCTGGGAATTCCGGGCGTGCTGTAGTACATCCGCGGTCCCATCTCCGAGTCGGTTTTTTCTTCTTCATGATCCAGACCACCCATGGAGAAGATGCACACGCCGCCAGGCGCGAGGTGCTCGAACATGCGCTCCAGCACGCTTTCGTGGGCCGCCAGCGGGACGTGCCAGATGCTGTCCCAGGCGGTGATGAAATCGTAGCTTCGCGGGAATGACCACGTGCAGACGTCTGCCCGGTGAAAGGTCACGTCCGGATGCCGCCGGGACGCCAGCTCGATCATGCGAGAGGACACGTCCAGCCCCTCGACTTCGAAGCCCTCGCCGCGGACAAGATCGATGATCCTGCCGTTGCAGCCACAGCCGATGTCCAGGGCGCGGTGCCTGCGGTTGCAGAATGAAATTGCCCGCTGGTGCTGCTCGATCCCGTTGCGACGATCGAACGAGTCGCTGTTCCAGATGTCGGCGATCTCGTCGTAACCCTGTCCGACCTCGCTCGGCTTCATGGAACTGCGCTGCTCTCCGGGATTTGATGGGCAGCTTCGAAGGTTAACGTAGCATGACGGTCTTTTTCACTGATATATAGTGTGCCCGGTGTCGAAACTTCCCGTCATCATCGTCGTCTTCCTCCTCTTCGGCGGGGCCGTTCAGGCCAAGGAGCTGGAGGGGCAGGTCGTCGGCATCTCGGACGGCGACTCCTTCACGCTGCTGGTTGGCGACGTGCAGTATCGGGTGCGGCTGTCGGGTATCGACACCCCCGAGCGCGGGCAACCCCATGCCAACGCGGCTCGAAGCGCCCTGTCCGATCTGATCTTCAGAAAGCACGTCCGGGTGGAGAGCAGGAAAACCGATCGCTACGGAAGGATCATCGGACGGGTATGGGTCCAGCCGGGCGACTGCCCTCGATGCGGAAGGACGCTGGATGTGAGCCTCGCGTTGCTGACCACGGGAATGGCTTGGTGGTATCGCTACTACGCCGACGAGCAGCCGGAGCAAGAGCGCGGCCAGTACGAGTTCGCCGAGTTCGAGGCGAAAGCGAAGGGTGCCGGATTGTGGAAGGATGAAAACCCCGTTCCCCCCTGGGAGTGGAGGTCGGCCAGGAGAAAAGCCGGCGCGCGTGCTCGATGAATCGCAAGTGACGGGAGAAGGTGATGTCCCAAGTGGATGACGAGTCGAAGATGAGGGAGCTTCATGCCCGGTACTTCGAAACCCTGGGCAGCGGAGATCTGGACGGGCTCGCCGAGCACTTTACGTTTCCGGCGGTCTTCAAGGGGTTCCTCGATGACGTAGCCACGGTTTCGGACCCATCGTCCCTGGCGTCGACATACCGGAGACTGATTGCCGCAGCGCCCAAGGCTGCGCGCACGGAGGTTCTGGGCCTGGACGTCGCGCAGCTCAGGCCCGGCGTCCATATGCTCACTATGCGCTACGAGCAGTTTGGAGCCGATGACCAGCTGATTCATGAGGGCCGCGCGTCGTACCTTGCGAAAGAGGTGGGCGGCGAGCTGAAGCTGTTTGCCGTTCTCTGAGTGACGGCTGGAGCGTTTCCGCGCTGGGCGGCTAAGGAGGAAACGGTGGATTGGGATGCGTTGGACGTTGCCGTATTCGGCGCGATGGTGCTCGGCGTGGGGGTCGTGTATGCGCTGGCGCGGCGGAAGTCACGAAATTTGCGGTATCGCAGCGCTGTCGGCGTTGCCCTGGCCGCCGCGTTCCTGCTGATCTGGATCAACGGCGCCGTCGGCATCATCGGCCACGAGGGCAATCCTGCCAACCTGATGTTCCTCGGGGTGCTAGGCGTTGGCGCGGCTGGGGCTGCCATCGTCCGCTTCGAGCCGCGCGGAATGATGCGCGCGCTGGTGGCGACGGCCTTCGCTCAGCTGGCGGTCGCGGTGGTCGCCCTGTTCGGCGGCCTGGGTGCCGCGTCTCACAACTGGCCCTACGACGTGCTGGCCATCACGGCCTTCTTCGTCTTGCTGTGGCTGTTCTCGGCCTGGCTCTTCCGGAACGCGGCCGTTCAGGAACTCCTCACAACGTAAAGTACGCAATCACGGCGAGGCCGACGACCGTCGCGCCGATGGTCCACCACAGCTGCCGCAGGGACTCGCCCATGTCCGTATTCTCGAGGCTCCCGGTGTTTGCTGGTTCTCTATCGTTGCCGGGCTCTTTCATTGCTTACGTCCTGTTGATGGTCTCTCTTCACGCGTGCCGCAGCAGGATTAAGACATCGCCCGCCGCCAGGAAGATCGGTTGCCTTGACGGGCACATCACGAAGTGGGTCCTGAAATCATCGCATTCGTTCTCCAGACGTTTGCGTTGCGACGTCGGTAGAACAGCCAGCACCCGTCCGTCCTCGAAATAGTTGGTAATCGCATCGCTGAATCGCTGNNCGGGTGTTTCCTCGGCAGCTGAATGGAATCGAGAAAGATGCCGTCCTCTCTCGATATCAACGACGTCAACATGGTCGACACCAGGCCCTGACCTGCGGCCATCCGCGCAAGTATCCGTTCCATCGTGATCATCGTTGGCACGACGACGTCGATCTGTGCCTCCTCAAACATCTGCCGGTTGTCCACGTTCAGAATCTCAGCGACCAGAAGGGGATTCATACCCTCCTTGGCGAGGGCTCCTTGGATTAGATGAGTCCGCAAAATCGTCTGGGCGTCGACGCGGCTGGACTTGTTCCGCGCGTTGGCCTCGACCTGCAGCGCCATGATAACCACATGAGTCCAGGGTTGATCTTTACGCAACGCGGACACCTGCTGCTCGACGTCGTGCAGCGTTTCCTTTCCATCGATGATCATTACGTCCGCGGTTCGACCGATGCTGCGTTTCATGAACTCGGACAGCTTCGCTCCTTGATCGCTGGAGCCGACGATGAGTACTCGGTGGTCGACGGGCTCCGGTGGCGAGATCGATGAATCGTTGGTTTGCACGACTGAACCTGGGCGGGTCGTGATCCCCGGTACCAGGTTTGCGGCGCGGCTGAGAACATAGCGCGGCCTGGCCAGGCGGAACGACCAGTTGTTTCTAGCCGCGCAGATTACATAACAGTTCGATGGGAGCGGCTTGTCCAGAGACTGATGGCGGTACAGTGGATCGATGTACGTTCCGTCGACTAACAATTCCTGATCGCTGCCCATGGTCTCGGCGCTGGCGATGCCAATCACGTTGATGTTGAACTCGCTTAAGATCTCGATGCAGGTCTTGATGGTATTTGGGCGTTTGTCGATTGACAGCAGTGGCTCCAAGCGGGTCGCTTGCATGGAATACCATTCTGCGCGCTCATCCGGAGACAGCGCGTCGAGAACGAAATCCATGGCCTCTTCGCTCCAGCATGCCAGGGTGAGCATCGCTTGAGCGACGTGGTCCGGATCCACGACCTTGTTCACGTTCGACGTTGAGAAATAGTCGGCATCAGACTGCTGGGCAAGCTCTGCAGTAATGAAAGCGTTCGGGTTCAGCTTGCGAACGGCAAGCGCCGTCAGCACTCCGGATCTATCGGCGTCGTCATCGCTGGCCAGGACAATGGCGTTGTTTGCCTGGTGGGCTTTCGCGCGACGAAGCACGCGACCCATAGAAGCGTCGCCGCGGCAGAATTTCACTCTCCGCTTGTGGAACTTCCATTGCTTGACCGGGTACTCGACGTCCATGTCTGCAACGATCACCACCTTCTTGCGATGTGGAGATTGAAAGCATGTCAGCGTGTAGATGATTCCCGGCGCCTTCTCGTTCCAGCCGCACACGAGCGTGTGACCCTTGATGCGGCGGTGATCATGAAGACCCCGATCTTTGTCCAGGATTCGCTCCGCATGCTCCGAGACGACGTTCAGAATGAACCACAGCGGCAGACCGAGGCCGATGAAGGCAAGAAATGCGACCCCCACCCTTGCCACATTGGACAATGGAAACACATCGCTTTCGTAACCGGAGGCTATAAACGTGAACATCCACGCCACCGCGTCGAGAAAGTCGAACCGGAGCAGCGCGTTGTCGACGTTGCGCGACGTTGCCACCGCGGTTTCCAGCCACATTACGCACCCGATGGCGATGACGAGAACGACCACAGTCGCGGAGACGACGACGACCAGCTTCCCGATCAGCGATGTCCAGGCGAGCCGGTTCAGCCAGCGATCCTCCCGGCGGCGCATGCCCATGCGGTCGTACGAAACTCTTGGAATCAGTAAAACGAGAGCGGCAATGACCAAACCGAGTCCTCCCCAAACATAAAGGTTGGGTTGACCGATCACGTTCAGCTCTTGTAGAGCCTCCTGGGCTCCATCGTGCAGATTCGTCGGACTTCGCAGAACGTTTGAGTCGATGGGGGGGAGCTTTGAATCCAGCTGACGAATGATCGCCCATTGTTGGTACAGCTGTGTGGTTGCGCGCTTGACCAACTCGGCTGGGACGGTCTCTGCGGACGCGAGAAAGGTAGTGACCGCCAATACCTGTCGCTCTTCACCTGCCTCCCTTTCCGCCGCGGTCAGCAGGGACGCTGGGGCAGTCTGCCTTTTGTAGTACGGTCGTTGCTTGGCGAGGCCTTCCAGGATCACTTCGTCGACTGGTATTTGCTGGATTCTGAACTTTTCCTCCCCACAGCTCGGGGGGGTCTCCAACCCGATGATCGGGTTCGCAGCGAGATATGCGTCGATGTTCGCAGACTTCTCGATTGGTCCCGGTTTGATCGGCTGTGCAGAAGCGACGTAGGCATCGATAGCCGCAGAGCAGAGGAATCGCTCTCTCCATTGTTTGGGCGTGAACCATTCCTCGGCGGTTTTGTCAGCCGGTCGTGCTGGATAGCTTGGGATGCAACTCGGCGGTTTCTGTTCCGGCTCGCATTCGAAGATGAAGTCGCCAACGCCTTCAAACAGTTTGTGGTGTCGCTCAAAGATGGCCTTGGCATGGTAGTAGTTCACGGATCCCCGTTTCCCTACGTAGACCTTTTTCCCTTCAAGATCGCTCAGGGTTCTGATCGGCTTCGAGTCCGCCTGCTCCTGGCCGGGTTCCTTGATCGCTGAGACGATTTGCACGTATCCGGTGTACAGTGGCAGCACGGATCGCAACTCATTGAACGGTTCGTAGCCGTCTATCCCGCCTTTGATCGATCCCTCGGACGCTTCCTGAGTTGCCTCGTAGGCAAAGTAATCCTGAACGATTGCGAAGTGCACCTGAGCGCCGCAATCTGTTTCGGGTTTTTCGGCGCCGATGTTCTCACGCGTCTGTTCGAGTTTGGGCTCGGGTTGCATGCCCAGACGTTCCAGGTTGTGGATGCTCCCCCTCGAGGGACAGTGCTCGAAACTCAGCTGTTCGGAACATAGCTGCTCGCAATCTGAGCCTTCGCATACGTTGCAGCGCTCAGTGAAATGTAAGCCTGCTTTGTTGAATTTTGCGATGAGCTTGTCGTACACGCCGCCTTCGCGCGCGCCGGAGACGATGACAGTGGAGGCCGTTGCCGGATCCGTCGGCGCGGCCCAGGCGTTAGTCGAAAGAAGGCAGGCAGTGAGCAGGGCAAGGGCGCGGAGGTCGTCCGTTAGCCAACGCTTGAGATCCAGCATCAAATCGTTTCCCCCCTCTCCACGATCATAGCCGGTAAAGAAAAGGACACAAAACGTTCCTTCAGGCGAGGGGCGGGGTCTCTTCGGGCTCGGCTTTTCTNNCGAGCGCCAACCATTGGTCTGGCCGGCGGTCAGGTGCATGTCCTGGTACACCACCTGATCCGAATAATCCTGCACGCCGCGGCCGTCGTCGTAGTCGCAGAAGTCCAGCTCTGCCTCTTTGAGCTCGAGCGGGTTGACGGCCGTCCGGTTGACGAACGCTTCCTGACCTTCGATGGGGTAGGCCATGGTCCACTGGTCGAAGTAGCACTTCTCGGGATCCGTCGGATGAGGCTCCCAGCGCCAGACGAGAAAGGAGTCCGATCCGGGAGCGAGGGCGACGTTGGGAAACAGCACGCCAAAGGGGCTTTCCGTCAGATCCTCGTCGGTCAGGTTCTCGTAGTGGAGATAGCCTCTTTCCTTCCCGAGCCTTCGCTTCGCTGCCTTCAGGTCCTTCCAGCCCTGGAGCGCCTTCGTCTCGAAATCCGGGTACTGCTCGGGA
>JABAHO010007787.1_pt1 | contig 12179 bp, 12 predicted proteins | sample 7062071 | NCBI WGS metagenome assembly JABAHO01 (sample SAMN14534356, study PRJNA622989) | marine sediment metagenome | biome: marine biome [ENVO:00000428]; feature: marine pelagic biome [ENVO:01000023]; material: deep marine sediment [ENVO:00002113] | place: India: Gulf of Kutch | collected...
CCCGGCGCCGTCATCAGGGCGCTGCATCGCGGAACGTCGCTGCTCGGCGGCCGCGTCGCCTATGGTCAGCGGGTTACGCGGCTGTCTCGCGACGGCGATGGATTCGAGCTCGAGGTAACCAGTGTCGACAGCGGCAGCAGCCAATCTCTGACCACACCGAGAATCGTGAGTGCCGCCGGTCCGTATACCGGGGGGCTGCTCGAGAATGTCGCCGCAGACTTCGACCAACTGATCAATCCGCAGCGCGTTTTCCTCGCATTCTTCGAGGTCGCGCCGGAATTCTGGAACGGTCTGTCGCCGGCAAAACAGCAGGGCCTGAAAGATCTCTTCCCGGCGATCAACAGCACCCTGCAGACCCGGGCCAGCGGTTCGTTCTCGATGATCGAGCGGTATACCGAGCGCGGGACGCCGGTGATCAAAATCGGCGGCCACTTCCAGCGCACGGACATCGACGACCTCGACGCCGTCTGGCAACAGTCGCTGAGTGATGCAGAGATCAGCTGGTCGTACGAGGCGCTGCTGCATCACCTGGCGCTGCTGGATGTCGGTTTCACCGAGGCCGAGTTGTTATTGGAGTCCGGGTACTCCTGCGTCTACTCGATCACCGAGAGCGAAATTCCGTACGTCACGAATGCCCTGACGGCCGACGGCAGTCCGGACCCGAACCTGGTCGTCGTCGGCGGGATGTCCGGCGTCGGCGCCAAGGGTTCGCTGGCCTACGGCGTGATGGCAACTGACCTGCTGCTCGAGCGAACGGAGACAGACCCGGTATACCTTGCAGCGCGGACGGCATTCGGTTTCGAGAGAATGCAGGGCGACGTGGCCCGCGGCAGGTCGGGAGATTGACGATGCGCATGACAATACCGGCGCTCCGCGGCGTGCTTGCCTGCGCCTTCATCGCCGGTTGCTCGGCAGAACAGGCGCCACAGGCACCCGGCGCAGACTGGAGGCTGACGAATGGTCGAATCTACACCGTCGACGAAGCGCAGCCGTGGGCCGAGGCCGCCGTCATTCAGGATGGCGATTTCATTTACGTCGGCGACAACGCCGGCGCAGCGGCGTTCGCGACAGAGAATGTGATCGATCTCGGTGGACGTATGGTAATTCCCGGCATCGTCGACGGTCACACGCATCCGGGGCTCTATGGCATCGAGCAGTTCAATGCAGGATTCGAGGCGACGGACCGCGAGGAATTTCTTGCCGAACTCAGGAACTGGGCCGAGGAAAATCCCGGCGATGATTGGGTCCGCGGCTGTTGCTGGCCGGTCATTGCCTATGTGGATGGACCGACGGGACCGGACAGAAGCGAACTCGACGCCATCTTCCCCAATCGGCCGGTATGGTTGACCAGCAGCTCATGGCACAGCTACTGGCTGAATTCTCGAGCCCTCGAAAAACTCGGTATCGATGAGGATTCCGAGGATCCGCGCTTCCCGATCGCCATTTACAAACGCGACGCAGGCGGACGCCTGACGGGATGGGTCAAGGAAGGCGCCGGCTGGCAGCTCTTTGGCGAGGTTTTCGAAATCGACCACGACATCCACAGCGCGAGCGTCCGCGAGTTCCTGCAGTACCTGGCTGAGAGAGGCGTCACGACGCTCTATGACGGCGGCAACCTGGATTACAGCGATGCCGTCTACCGGCTGTTGTCCGATATGGAGAAAGCGGGAGAGCTGCCGATCCGCTACGAAGGCACGTACATGGTGTCTTTGCCCGAGCGCCGCAGGCATGCCGTCGACGAGATGCTGCGNNCGACGACCCCGACTACGTCAGCAACACGACCTTGACGCCCGAGGAGCTGCGCGACTGGCTCATCGAGCTGCACGAGGCGCAGTTCGACCTGCACGTGCACGTCATCGGTGACCTGGCCGTCAACGCGGTGCTCGAAGGCGTGGAGATGGCTCGCGCCGTCATCGGCGAGGACTTCTATCCGCGTGTTTCGATGGCGCACCTGCAGACGATTCACCCCGGCGACCGCGAGCGTTTTGCCGAACTCGGCATCAGCGCAAACTTCACGGCCTGGTGGCATGGCATCGACGCTCCCGACCCGGCGCTTGCAGGCCTCGGGCCGGAAAGGTCTCACCAGTCCTACCCCGTGCGGCCATTGTGGGAGTCGGGCGCCAACGTGACGTTCTCGAGCGACGACTGGCGGCTGGAGGTACTGTCACCGTTCCTCGGCATGCAGGTTGGTCACATGCGGCAGTACCCGGACATCATGTTGTCCGAGGGTCAGGACCCCGATGCATTCAAAGGTCCCGAATCCGAGAAGCTGCCGCTCGAATACATGATCAGGGGGTTCACGCTCAATGGCGCCTACCAGCTCAGGATGGAAGACAGGATCGGCTCGATCGAGGTTGGCAAGTCCGCCGACTTCGTCGTCCTGCCCGAGAATCTGTTCACAATGAACCCGAAAGAGATCCATGCAATCATGCCCGACGCCGTCGTGATGGAGGGCGCACTGGTCCACGGGCTTCTGCAGGAAAACCAGGAATGAATCTCGAAGAGTACGCTCAATACGACGCGACCGGGCTGGCGGAACTGGTTGCAAACGGCGACGTATCCGCGAAGGAACTGGCGACGCTCGCTGCCGAGGGTGTCGACCGGGTCAATCCCGCGCTGAACGCGGTCATCGAGGTTTTCGAAGACCGGGTGAACGGGCTGGACGAGAGTGCTCTCGGTAACGGCCCATTCAGAGGNNTTGGGCCCCCGCCAGAAAGGGCGGCGACAGGAAGCGGGTTCGCGGCTGATGCAGGGGTACGTTGCCGAATACTCGAGTTTCCTGACGGAGCAGATCGAACGCGCAGGCCTCAACATCATCGGCCGGACGACCTGCCCTGAGTACGGGGTGACCGGCACGACCGAGTCGACTTTGACCGGCAACACCTGCAATCCATGGGATGTCGGCAAGATTGCGGGCGGTTCGAGCGGCGGCTCCGCTGCCATTACTGCCGCCNNGGCTGCGATTACCGCGGCCGGCGTGGTGCCGATGTGCCACACGAACGACGGCGGCGGCTCGACCCGCATCCCGGCAAGCGTCTGCGGCAACGCCGGCATGAAGCATTCGCGCGGACGCATCAGCTACCTGCCCGAGGGCTGCGACCTGTCCTTCCCGCTGTTCTCGGACGGCGTCAACACGCACAGCGTGCGCGACATGGCCGGTTTTCTCGACGCCGTCATGGGCCCGGCGCCGGGCGAGCCGATCCCCTGGGCGCAGCCCGAGAGGCCTTACATGGAGGAGGTGGAGCGCGATCCCGGCCGGCTGCGCATCGCCATGTGCAGCGAAAGCTGGGGGCCGGTATCGATTGGCAGTCACATCCGTGGCGAGGTGCAGCGCGTCGGAAAAATCCTCGCGGATGCAGGGCATGCCGTCGAAGAAGCGGCGCCCGACATCGATTACGACGCCTACCTGAAGGTATTCCAGCGCATCTGGGCCATCGACATCTCGGTGATGCTCGACTACGAGGCGCACTTGATGGGGCGCGAAATCTCGCTCGATACCGTCGAGCCGATGACCTTGAAAATCTATGACGCGGGCAAAGACGCGACGGCAGCGGAGCGGCTGGGGATCTCCGCGTTCATGTCCGAGACGGGGCGGAGACTCGGCGCGTTCTATCAATCCTATGACTTGTTGCTGACGCCGGTCATGGTCGCCGATACGCCGCCGCTCGGCAGCCCGTTCAATCTCGTCCAGAAAGGGCAGACCTTCGACGAATGGTTCGAGCACGCTTTCGAGCTGATACCGATCACGCCGCTCAACAATTTCACGGGGACGCCGGCCGTCTCGCTGCCGCTCTGCCGGGATTCCGCGGGCATGCCGCTGGGCGCGCACATCATGGCCCCGATGGGCCGCGAGGACCGGTTGTTCAATATCGCCGGGCAGCTGGAAAAGCTCGCGCCGTGGGCCGGCGCGAAACCGCCGGTTCACGTGACCTCAGCCTGACAGGCGCTCCGGCACGAGGTCTCTCGAAAAAACGTCGTCGACGGTTTCCGGGCGGCGCACCAGTTCCGCGCTGTCGCCGTTGACCAGCACGACGCCGGGTCTCGGCAGCGCATTGAAGTTTGCCGCGTTCGGCTCGCCGTAAGCGCCGGTATTCAGGAATGCAACGACGTCGCCACGCCGCAATTCCGGCGCCGGGCCGCGGTGCACGAGGATCTCCGCGTTGCAGGTCTGGCCGACGATGTCATAGACCATGGCATTCTCTTCGCGCATGCGATTGGCGATGAAGTAGTCGTAGATCGGTCGCTCGAGATTGAATCCGTGGCCGTCGAGAAACGTCTCGGCGGTATCGATCTCGGCCCAGCGATATTCGATCGCCACGTCTTCCGATTTGACGTTCCGCACGGTCGACAGGTGGATGCCGGTGTCCGCATGTATTCCGCGTCCCGGTTCGAGTTCGAGCCGGATGCCTTCGGGGTCGAAGCCGTGCTCTACCAGCGCAGCCGACAAGGATTCGCCGACCGTCTTCGCGAAGACCTCGAGCGGCGGCGTTTCGTAGTCGATTACGGCGACGTCCGGATCGCGATCGAGCGGGCTCGGGAAGCCGCCGCCGATGTCTATGCATGTGGGCGTCCAGCCGCCCAGCAGGTCGCTGAGTTCCTTCGTCAACGCGACGCAGGCGCGGACCCAGGCGTCCCATAGCACCGGACGCTTGCTGTGCCGCCCCATGTGGACGTGCACGCCGACCGGCCTGACGTGCTCGAGGCCGGCAACGCGGGTCGCCATCTCCCTGGCTTCGCTGGTCGGTATGCCGTACTTGATGATCTGCGTCAGGTAGCTGACCTGCATGCCCGGGACGAAATCCGATTCGAGATCGAGCTGGCTGATGTCCGGCTTCAGCCTGAACAGCACATCGGCGGTGGTACCGAGACTCGCGGCTTCCTGCTCGCAGAGGTCCAGCTCTCTCGGACTGTCCAGGATGATCCGGGCGCCGTGCTCGAGCGCCTTGCGAATGAGCGCGCGGTCCTTGATCGAGCCGTTGACGGAAAGGTCATCGCCCGCGACGCCGGCGCGAATCGCGCACTCGAGTTCGCCCGGCCCGAAGATGTCGCAACCGGTTTTCTCGGCGGTCAGGATCCGGCGTATCGCGATGATCGGGTTTGCCTTCAGTGACGGGTAAAGCCGCACCGGGCCAGCCGGCCAGTATTCCTCGAACGTCGACCGCCAGCGGCGCACGTTGTTGCGCAGCTGGCTTTCCGAGACCACGTAGAGCGGGGTGCCGAATTGTTCGGCCAGCGCTACGGTGTCACAATCCTCGATGTACAGGCGCTCGCCGCGTAAGCTCAGCGGTTCGCGCAACAGTTCCCCGGTCACCAGCGAATCATTCATAGACCCCGAAAAATAGCATGTTGAAGGGCGTAAAAGGCATTCACCACCTGGCCATCTCGGTGCCGGACCTCGGCAAGGCCCGCGATTTCTATTGCGGCGTGCTCGGCTTCGAGATTGCCGAGGAGTTCGACTTCGGGCCCGACGAGGAGAGTGAACGGGTCACGCGCGTCAAGGGAGCACAGGCAGATGTCATGATGCTGCGCGCCGGCAACCTGCACGTCGAGGTATTCGAGTACAAGAATGCCGGCGTGCAGCCGCAAGCAGCCGAGCGACCGGTTTGCGATCACGGTTTCACGCACTTTGCGCTGGAGGTCGACGGCGATATACAGCAGGTATACGAAGCGCTGGAAGAGGCCGGCGTCGACTGGCACTCACCGGTCGTCGGCAGCCTCGACGAAGAAGGCTACATGGTGACCTACGGGCGCGATCCTTTCGGCAACGTCATCGAGATCCAGAAGTTGTCGACCGACAACCCGGGTCATATCAGCCGGCTGCCGCGCTACAGGCCCTGATCGGTCAAGCGCCGGGCTTGCGCCTTGCCATGGCTGCGAGCCACAGGAAGACGAACAGCGCGGCGATCGCCGCAGCGCCACCCTGCCAGGAGACGGCGGTCAGCCCGTAACGACCGATCACCAGGCCCGCAAATGACGCGCCCACCGTCAGGCCCACGGCCTGCGCCGTCGACATCAACACGACGAGCCTGCCGCGGGTATCCGCCAGCGCAGCCATCGAGAAGATGTAGGGCAGGGCGAAATTCCAGGTGCCGTTATAGAGGCAGACCATGATGACCAGGCCGCTCAGGGCCTGCAGGTCCGCGAGCAGCCAGACCGCGGCGACCTGGCCGATCATCGCCACGGCAAATGGCCATACCCGCCCGAAGCGGTCCGCAACGATGGCGGCAACGAACGCACCCAGCAGGCCCACCGCCATGCCGATCGCCAGCGCGTTGCCGATTCCCTGCGCATCGATACCCGCGTCGACGCCGATTCGCTCGACGAATGCCCAGACACCGCCGACCCCCATGTACCAGATCGCCATGCAGCCCAGGGCGAGCCAGATGGCCGCCGGTGAAATCTGCGCTTCGTCCGCCTGCATCGCCGGCCGGGCATGACCGCCAGCCGGCAGATGTTTCAGAAACGGCATCAGTCCGACGGCAAGCAGGCCCAGGGGCAGGAACACGGCGGCCGTACCGGTTTCCGCGATGAATGATGGCAACAACGTGAATCCCAGGATGGCGACGGACACCTGCACCAGGACGGCGATCGAGAAATTTCTCTCGGTGTGTGTCGTGTCGCCGAGCGCCGCGATCGCCAGCGCATAGTTCGTGCCGACGCCGAGCAGGCCGGTGAGGAAGCGCACGGCTGCCAGCAGCTCGAAATCACTGATGAACGCCGAGACGAAATTTCCGCCGGCAATCGCGACCAGGCTGGTCATCGCGACCCCGCGCCATGGCCATCGCCGGATCCACCAGGTCGCCGCGATGCCGGCCAGCGCGCTGCCGGCAACTTCCAGGCCGGCGATCAGGCCGAGCTGCTCGGCGGAGAAACCCAGGTGATCGGCCAGCGCGCCCAGGTACATCGGCTGGATGTTGAAACCCGTGACCGCCGCGGCGCCGAGCAGCGTAATGACGGTTATCGTGGCGATACCGTCTGCGGACCTGTCGCTATTGTTCATCGGAGACCCGAACAGAACTGTCGATCCAGTATACGGCGGTTTCGGATCGACTACCTGTCATGTCGCAGCAGCATGCGCTCGAGCCTCGGCAGCAGCATCTGCCAGTCGCGGCACCTGACGCCCGCCTGGTCGCCGAGCGTCACCGCGCCGCGGATCGAGCGACTCAGGGCGCTCGCGAACAGCCGCGGGTAGTAGGCCATTTTTCCGGCGTAGAACGGCAGTATTTCCTCGAGCGTCAGGTCAGTGTCGAGCATGTGGGCGAAACCGGCATAGAATCTCGCCACGGCGATCGACACGGCATTCTCCTCGGACAGCAATTCGGAGGGTTCGATGGTCCAGGTCATGTCGTGTTGCAAGGAGCAGGTGCCTGCAAAAGCCGCGCGCCGCTCATCCGACCATTCGTCGGGGGCGATCAAACTCAGCGACCACTCATCCCTGATCCAGTAGAGATAATTGGGCGCGCCGATGACCGGCTCGTATTTGAACTTGGCCGACAGAACGAGCATCGAGGTGAAAAACTCGGCAAGCACCTGGCGCTGCGGTTTGGCGACGACACCCCGCGGCTCCGTCTTGTACCAGTCGGACATGAAGCCGCTGACACCCTTGCCCTCCGGGTTGCCCTCGCTTTTGAGCGCGATGCTTCGGTCTCTGAATGGCCGCAGATCACCCATGACTGATAAGACCGTGCTCTGGTGATGCCGCGCGACGAACGTCGCTAGGCTCGCGAAATCAGGAGGATCCGGGCAGCGCCTGCAAACGTCAGGAGCGACAGCACGCCGAGACCGATCGCGATGCTCCAGAAGTACTGTTGAAACGCCACGCCCACCGCGCTGCCGCCGAGCATCATGCCCCACACCGGCATATGGCAGGGGCACAGGATGGCCGTGGCAACCGCGAACGCATAGCCCTTGCCGCGTTCGTCTTTCGGTGCCTCGCAGGGCTCGCAATGCTTGCTCATTTGTCTATGTTAGCGGACAGGCGAGTGCCGTTACATGATGCGCCGCTCGCGCGGCTCGTCAGCGCGTGGCGTTTATTCGTGTTTGTGCACAACGCCACCCTTCATGACGAAGCTTACCTGTTCGAGCGTCGAGATGTCTTCCAGCGGGTTGCCCGGCACCGCGATGATGTCTGCAAAGTACCCGGGGGCGACGACTCCTGTCTCCCCCTGCCAGTCCAGCAATGCCGCCGCCACGGTGGTCGCCGACTGGATCGCCTGCATGGGCGTCATGCCGTTGTCGACCATGCGCGAGAACTGGATGGCATTGGTGCCGTGCGGGATGACCGAAGAGTCGGTGCCGAAGACGACCTTGCCGCCGGCTTCGACGACGCGCCTGAAAATCTCGTAGCGCTGGTCGTTGACCACCCGCGCCTTCTCGAGCATCTCCGGCAGGAAGCCGACGTTGGCCCCTTCGGCAACCAGGTACTCCGAGGTGTAGATGTCGAGCGTCAGGAAGGTTCCATTCTCGACCGCCATCGCGATGCCTTCGTCATCGATCAGGCTGCCGTGCTCGATCGAGTCGACGCCGGCCTCGATGGCGTAGCGGATGCCCTCGGCGCCGTGCGCATGTGCAGCCACCTTCAGACCATGGGTGTGCGCCTCGTCGACGATCGCCTGCATCTCCTCGAGCGTGTACTGACGCCCGCCGACCGTGGTGCCCTTGCTGAGTATGCCGCCGGTCGCGCAGAACTTGATCAGGTCGACGCCGTACTTGCGGTGTTCGCGCACCTGCTGCCGAATCTCCCACGGGCCGTCGGCAATCGCCTCGCCCTTCATCTCGTACTGACTGGCCAGCAGGTTCTGGTCGCAGTGGCCGCCGGTGATGCCGAGCGAGGGACCCGACACCTTGAGCCGTGGTCCGGGGATCCGGCCCTCGTCGATGGCGTTGCGCACCGACACGTCGGCATAGCCGTTCGAGCCCGTGCTGCGCACCATCGTAAAGCCGGCTTCGAGCAGGACCCTGGCATTGATCACGCTGCGCACGGCCTCGTCCGTGTGCGAAACGCCGAGGAAGGAGTAATTGGTGTCGGTGGCATACCAGCCGAGATGCGCGTGGACGTCCGCGAGTCCGGGCACCAGCGTCGCATCACCGAGGTCGATGACGGTAGCGTCGTCCGGTGCAGATCCGTTCGCTGTGACCGCGATGATCCGTTCACCGTCTATCTCGACAACCGGGTTCGGGATCCATCGCTCTTCGAGCGTATCGACGAGGCCGCCGGCAACGATAAACGTCGACTCGGCGGCCGCAGCCGAAGTGATGACAAGAATCGCGGAGGCCGTCAGCAGTTTTATGCGCACTTTGTTCTCCACCTTACGGTTCGTAGATGACGTAGATCTTCTTCGTCGTTTCGACGACCTGCCATTCGCCCTCGAATCCGGCAGGGATCACGAGATTATCGCCAGCCTTCAGGTCCGTCTCGTTGCCACCTTCGTCGCGCAATATCGAGTGCCCCTCGAGGATCTGGCAGAACTCGTTCTCGGTGTACTTGATCCGCCAGCGACCCGGCTCGGCCTCCCACAGGCCTGCGAAGAAGTTGCCATCCTCGCTGGTGAAGTGGTGCCACGTGCGCTGCAACGGTCTGCCGTCGATACACTTCTCGGCCGGCGTCGCGTACTCCTCGAATGCCGGCTCATGGCGGTCAAAAAAGACAACGTTCGTGATCGATCTGCCGCTCACTGGATTGCTCAACTAGTCAGTCGCGAAGCAGTAGTACAGGCCGTCGCCGCCCGTGCCTTGCAAGTCCGCCTGGCCGCAACCCCGTGACGGATGCGCGTTGTTCCAGGACGTCGGATTGGCGCCGCCACCGGTGCGGTCGTGATGCCCGACCAGGGCGCTGCCGTCGGACGAGCTGCTGGTCCAGTTGTCGCAGGTGTGTCCTTCGGCAGACGCCGACCCGTCCAGTTCGGAGCCCGTCAGTATGTCGTGACGGTTCGGGCTGTCGCCGCGGCCGGCGATCTCGTCACCCGATTCGCTGATCGAGTTTTCCTTGCTGAGCTGGTTGTTGTCGCTGTGCAGGTCGTCCACGTTCTCGGCGACCATCACGCCGTTCGCGTTGTACCAGGGACCGTCGCCGATGCGGTCGCGGGCATCCTCGGCGCCGTCGCCCGTCGTGCTGAGATAAGCCCTCCAGGTCTTGCCGCCGGCGCCCGCCGCTTCGGCCAGCATCTGGCAGTGGGCATCGGCACCCGCGAGGCCACCCAGGTTGGCGCCGTCGCCCGGTCCCGCGCTGGTCAGGAAAAAGCTCATCTCGTTGTCCTGGGCGCCGGCGATGCCCGCCATCGCGACGAGCGTGCCCGCCACGATCAGTCGATTTGGTCTGGTCATTGTTATCCCCCCTTGGTTGGTCTTTTTATTATGGCACCGTCGCCGCCGCCAGGCGGCGGTCGGCGAAAAAACTTCGCGGATCGGCAAGCCCTCATAACCGGGCGCCAGGCGGGGGAACGGCAGGCCCTCGCGGATCGGGGCCTGCCCGGGGCGTCAGTCGCCCTCGTGGATGCGCTGCACGGCTTCGAGCGACAGCTGGACGTTCTCCATCGGCGACACGCCGCCGATCGTCTCTGCGATCTTGCCGTCCGACGTCACGATAAAGGTCGTGCGCTCGGCGAAGCCATGGCCAATTTCGATGCCGCGAGTGTCTTTAGCGCCTTCGCGCCCTTCGGCCACGTTGATGTTGAACGAGGCTGCGATTTCGCCGGACTCATCGGATGCGACGGCCAGGTTGCCCGCGCAATATTCCGGGTCCGCCGAGAAATCATTGAGTCGATCGATATTGTCGAGCGAGACGCCGATGACGCTGGCGCCCGCCGCCTTGAACTTGTCCATGTTGACCGAGAATTCATGCGCCTGGATGTTGCATCCCCGCGTGTAGGCCGACGGATAGAAATAGACGACGACGGTGCCCGCCGACAGGGCATCTTCGAGCGAGTAGTCGAAGGGTTCGCCCGCCAGGGAGGCACGGGCTTCGAACGTCGGCGCCGAATCGCCGGCTTCGAGCGCTGCAAATACAGGCATCACCAGGATCGAGACACCTGCCAATGTAAAAAGAATCTTATTCATATTGATAACCACCATTGTCTGGGTGCGTCCGGCCGGCCGCCGGGCCAGTACAATTCTGAGGACTCAATCAGGCAAGTACAAGTTCCTCCGAATAAATCTCGCCTGTGCAGCTGGGTGCTACCACCAGGTGGCATAGAGCGCCGCGAGAATCAGCGCGACCGCGACGCCTGCGACGTTGAATCCGCGCGTCGTCGAGAAGTCGATGTCGGCCAGGTCGATCGCGTCGGGCTGGTCTTTGTTGCCCTGCAGCATCGAGATCACGATCGCGAGGACGGTGCACAGCAGGAACACGACGCCGACGCGGTCGATGAACGGCAGCTCGGGCCAGAGCATCTTGAAAGCGAAGGACAGCGCGGCCGAACCGACCGCGGCAGCGAGGCAGCCGAGAGACGTCGTCTTCTTCCAGAACATGCCGAGCAGGAAGATGACGACGATGCCCGGGGTAAAGAAACCGGTGAATTCCTGGATGTACTGGAAGGCCNNCTCCGGTCCTCGGCGACGAACGACGAGTAGATGTCCATCGTGAAGATCGTCGAGATGCTGTTGACCATCGATGCGAGCGAGGAAATGATCGCCGCCAGCAATGCGGCGAACACGAGGCCGAGCACCCCGCTCGGTAACAGGGTCATGGCCGCCGGGTAGGCCTGGTCAGGCGCCTCGAGCTCAGGCGTTAAAACAAACATCGCGATGCCGGGCAGGACGACGATCACGGGCATCAGCAACTTCAGGAATGCCGCGAATGCGATGCCTTTCTGCGCCTCGTGAATGCTTTTCGCAGCCAGCGCGCGCTGAATGATGTACTGGTTGAAGCCCCAGTACGAGATGTTCATGATCCACATCCCGCCGACGAGCACCGAGATGCCGGGCAGGCTGACGTAGTGCGGGTTGTCAGGGCTCAGGATCATGTCGAACTTCTGCGGAGCCTCGTTCATGAGTATCGCAAATCCGGCGCCGGGGCCCGCGCCTTCCGCTACCATGTCGAGCATGATCCACGCGATCATCAGCCCACCGAGCACGAGCAACGTGACCTGGATGATGTCGGTGAAGGCGACCGCTTTCAGGCCGCCGTACAGCGAGTAGCCGATCGCGAACAGGCCGAGCATGATCATCCCGTAGGTGACGTC
>JABAHO010013163.1_pt1 | contig 12168 bp, 12 predicted proteins | sample 7062071 | NCBI WGS metagenome assembly JABAHO01 (sample SAMN14534356, study PRJNA622989) | marine sediment metagenome | biome: marine biome [ENVO:00000428]; feature: marine pelagic biome [ENVO:01000023]; material: deep marine sediment [ENVO:00002113] | place: India: Gulf of Kutch | collected...
GATTCTCTCGAGCTGAGTTCCTCGAGCCAAGTCGCCGCGGCTTCGGTGGGTGACCGACCCTCGAGGTCGACGTCGAGGTTGGCCCGTCGCATCCGCTCTTCGTCCAATCGTCCTTGCAGGGTGGCAAGAGCATCGAGGAGTTCGGGCTCTTCGCGATGGAGGCGTGGGCTCGCGAGCAGGATCGCGTCGTAGGGCGGGATCACGCCCCGGTCGTCCTCGAGCAGCGCCAGGTCGTAGGCGGCGATGCGCCCGTCGGTCGAGAACGCGCTGATCACGTCGACCTCGCCGCTGGCCGCGGCGCCGTACATGAGCGACGAGTCCATGCTCCTCTCCCGCGAAAAACGAAATCCGTACCGCGCGACGAGCGCCCGCCACTCGGGGCGCGAGAAGAACTCGTAGTCACCACCGATTTCGAGACGCGGACTGTGCCGCGTGAGATCGGACAGTGCGGCGACGCCGAGGGCGGCGGCGCGGTCGCGCCGCATCGCGAGGGCGTAGGTGTTCTCGAACCCCAGGGCGGCCACCACCTCGATTCCGTACGCCGCCGCGACGCCCTCCCGCACCTCTCGGAGCACGGCCTCGCGGCCGGGTGGCGTGCCTTCGCGCTTCAGGATCGTCGACCAGATCGTGCCCGAATAGTCGACATAGAGGTCGAGGTCACCGCTGTGGAGCGCGTCGAAGAGCACCGTCGAGCCGAGGGACGGGACCGACTCGACTCCGCGACCCGTCGCGCGAGTGATCCAGCTCGAGAGTGCAGCGGCGAGGATGTACTGCTCGCTGAAGGTCTTGGTGCCGATCCGAATCGCGTCGGAGCCGGCACCCCGGGCGGGCCCGAAGAGAGCGAGCACCGCGAGGAGCGCTCCTACCCCCACCGCGAGCGCGCTTCGCCCGCGACTGCGGCGGCGCAACCCGCTCTCGAGGAGACGGAGCGTCGCGTCGAGGACGAGCGCGAGGAGCGCCGCCGCCAGGCACCCGACCAGGACCGAGGCGTAGTTGCGGGTCTGCAGGCCGCTGAAGATGTAGTTGCCGAGGCTGGTGGCGCCGACCGGCGTCGAGAGCGTCGCCGTTCCGACCACCCACACCGTGGCAGTGCGCACGCCGGCGAGCACCACGGGAACCGCGGTGGGCAGTTCCACCCGCCAGAAGGCCTGGGCTTCGCTCATCCCGACCCCCCGCGCCGCCTCGCGCAGCGGCTCGGGGACCCCGGCGAGGCCGGCGACCGTGTTCTGGATCATCGGGAGCGTGCTGTAGAGCGTGAGCGCCACCAGCGCCGGCAGGAAGCCGATGCTCTGGATCGGGATGGCGAACGCCTCGGCGCTCCAGGCGCCGAGCCACGCGAGTAACGGAACCATGAGCGCCAGGAGGGCCAGACTCGGGATCGTCTGCACCACGCTGGCGCCGCCGATCACCCAGGACGCCACCTGGGGGCGTCGGGACGCCCACACCCCGAGCGGAAGACTCAACGCGGCACCCAGACCGAGCGCCAGCAAGGCCAGGCGGAGATGCGCACCGAGGGTCTCGGGGAGACGCGCGAGGAGTTCGCTCACAGCGCCCTCCCGGCGAGGCGGCCCAGGGCCTCGAGGTGGCGCCGCGGGGCCTCGAGGAGGTCGCGAACCCGATCGTCTGCGGGGGCGCGCAGGAGTTCTTCGGGTGGGCCGATCTGTACGAGGACACCCGCGTCGAGCACGGCGATGCGGTCGCCCAGGAGCAGCGCCTCGACCATGTCGTGGGTCACGAGGANNGCGACAAAGCGGCGGCGCAGACGATCGCGGGTGAGCGGGTCGAGGGCGCCGAAAGGCTCGTCCATCAAGAGGCACCGCGGCTCCGCCGCCAGCGCGCGGGCGATGCCCACCCGCTGTTGTTGACCCCCGGAGAGCTCCGACACCGCGCGATGGCGAAACTCCGCCGGCTCGAGTTCCACCATCTCGAGCAGGGTGTCGACGCGGCGTGCGATCCGCTCCGCGGGCCAGGCGAGGAGGCTCGGCGTCACCCCGATGTTCTCGCTCACATCGAGGTGAGGAAAGAGGCCGACCTGCTGAAAGGCGTACCCGATCCCGCGCCGCAGCTGGTGTGCCGGCGTGGCCGACACCTCGCGGCCGGCGATGCGCACCGACCCGGCACTGGCCTCGATCAGGCGATTGATCATCTTGAGCGTCGTGGTCTTTCCAGATCCCGAGGCGCCGAGGAGGATCACGAGCTCTCCCTCGGCGACCGACAGATCGAGGGGCCCCACCGCGCGTGTAGTCCCGTAGCGCTTTTCGACGCGCTCGAGCTCGATCACGGAGCGGCCTTCCAGCTATGGTTGCGCCTATGCCGACCCGCGCCGTGATCTTCGATCTCTTCGACACCCTCGTCGACTTGCGAACGGACCGTCTCGCCCCCGTCACGATCGATGGGAGACGCGCGCCGGGCACGGCGTTTCGCCTCTACGACATCCTGTCCGCGAGCCACTCGCGGTCGCTGTCCGAGTTCGTCGACGCGCTGCTCGCCGTCGACGCGCGCTGGCGCGAGAACGGTATGGCGCGGGGCCTCGAGTTCGCCACGACGGACCGTTTTGCCCAGGTCCTGGAGTCCCTTTCCATCGATGACGACGCGTTGGTGGGGACGCTCACGGACGCCCACATGGCGGCGCTGCGCGAACACGCTGAACCCGTATCGCACCACCGCGAGGTGCTCGCGTCGTTGTCCGAGCGGGCGGCACTGGGCCTGTGCTCGAATTTCAGCCACACGCCCACGGCGCTCCAGGTCCTCGACGACGCCGGCCTGCACCACTTCTTCGAGGACCCGGTCGTCTCGGTCGACCTGGGCATCCGCAAACCGCGGCGCGAAATCTTCGAGGCGACGCTCGACCGCTTGGGGGTTCGCCCGGAGGACGCACTCCATGTGGGCGACAACCTGCACGCCGATGTCGGCGGCGCCACGCCCCTGGGAATCCGCACGGTATGGATCACGCGACGCGTCCCGGATCCGCAGGGCGCCCTCACCCACTACGACGGACCCCCGCCGACCTTCACCGTGTCGGACCTCGCCGAAATCGAGGCCTTTCTCGAAGGCTGAACGCGGGCGCGTTCCGCGGGACGCTCGCCTGCTCAATGGGCCGCGTCGTCACTCGATGCGGGTGCGAGCGTCACGTCGTCGGAGAACCAGTTCAGGATGAGCGCGTTCTCCTCCCGCGGATAGGTGTGGGACAGATCTTCGATCTCTCGGTAGACGAGCGCGGCCTCCGAGCGCTGCAACTCGTCGCGCGTGAGATGCGCCATGTTGATCGGGAAGAGCCAGTCCATGGCCCCGTGGACGAGATAGATCGGGCGACCTTGGGCTCGATCGAGGTGCCCGAGGCCATAGCAGGCCGGGTGCAAGACCCCGGAGACGGGAGCCAGCGCGGTGTACGGCGCCTCCTCGGCAAGACCCGCGAGGAGCGTGTAGGTCGCCCCGTCGGAGAGACCGGTCAGCAGCACCTGGTTGCGATCGGCGTGTGTCCAGCGCCGGCACACGGTGTCGACGATTTGCCGCAGACGCGGGTTGTCGACGTCCTCGCCTTCGAAGGACCAGGTCCGGTCGGCAGAGGTCGGCGCGATCAGAATCGCGCCCCGGGTTCTCGCCTCGCGGAGCCAGGTCCAGAGGTATTCCCGGCCGTGTCCCGAGCCCCCGTGGAGCGCGACGATCACCGGCCAGGGGCGCCCCGCCTCGTACCACTCGGGCACGTAGACCCAGTAGCCACCCCGTTCGCCGCCGGGATTGTCGAGGGTCAGGGGTTCGCCGTCGTCGTGGAACGCCATGACGCCGACACCGGATTCGTGGCGGGTGGTGGGGTCGAGTTCGGCGGGGAGCCGTTCGCAGGCGGCCTCCTGGAAGTAGCCGGCGAGTCCGGGCACCGCTGAGCGGAGGGCGTAGAACACCTCCTGCGCCGCGCAGTGGGCGTTCAAGCTCCGCAGCAGACGGATCATCGCCTCCTGGGGCGGCCCCTTGTCGAGAAAGAAGTGGAGCGCCGATTCGAGGCGACCGGCGGCTTCGAGAACGAGCCTGTGGAAGTCTTCCAGACCCTCCGGTGCCTCGGTGTCGCGAAAATCTTCCAGGCTTTCCTCAACCCGGTCGCGCACCGGGCCGAGACCACTGCGGAGGCCCGCGATGTGGGGTGGATGGAGGCGGCGGCGGACCGTCTCGAAGCCGGCGAGGCCCTGGAGGGAAGCGGTACAGANNGTGACGGATTCGGGCATAGCGGGATTCTTGGCCATTCAGAGGGGCTTCGCCCGTGGCGAATACGGGACCCGCCGAGCACCCGAGGGCTCGCTGCCGTGTGCGGCGAGGCGGTTGTGGCAAGCTCCCGGCACTCCGCGCCGGAGAGGAGAGAACGTGCGGCGTTTTGCGGACCTCACATGGGAAATCGAGCGGGCTCCCAGCGGCCCGAAAGTGGCCGCCTTCTTCGATGTCGACCGCACCCTGTTGGCGGGCTTCTCCGCAACGGCGTTCCTGCGCCGTCAGATCTACGAGGGCGGCGTTTCGCTGCGCGAGCTCGGGCGAGGCCTGACGAGCGCGCTTCAGTTCGAACTCGGCCAATCGAGCTTTCCCACCTTCGTCCGCGACATGTCGTCGGGCTGGATCGGCCGCTCGCGAAAAGACCTCGACGCCTTTGGCGAACGCGTGTTTCGAGAATCTCTCGCGAAGGATATCTACCCCGAATCTCGCGCACTTGTGAACGCACACCTCGACCGGGGCCACACCGTTGCGATCGTCTCCTCGGCGACGCATTTCCAGACGGCTCCGCTCGCCCGCGAGCTGGGCATCGAGCACGTGCTCTGCACCGAGCTAGAGTTCCAGAAGGGCCGCTTCACCGGAGAGATCGAATTCTCGTGTTTTGGGCCGGGCAAGGCGATCGCCGCGAAACGCCTGGTCGCCGAACACGACCTCGAACTCGAGCGCAGCTTCTTCTACACCGACAGTCTCGACGATCTACCGCTTCTCGAGATCGTGGGGCATCCGAGACCGCTGAACCCCTTCCCGCCCCTCGCCGCTCTCGCCAGCCAGCGCGCCTGGCCCGTTCGCCACTTCGAGAGTCGCGGCCGGCCGGGCCTCGCGCCGATCTTCCGCTCGGCGCTGGCGGCGGGAAGCATCGTGCCCTCGCTCGCCGCCGGCCTTTCCGTCCTCGCCCTCAACCGCAGCCTGCGCGATGCGAAGAATCTGAGTCTCGGCGCCTGGGGCGACTTCGGCTGCGCCCTCGCCGGCCTCGAGATCTCTGTGGAGGGCGAGGAGCACCTCTGGTCGCACCGCCCGGCGGTCTTCATCTTCAACCACCAGAGCGCGCTCGACGCGCTGTTGGTCGCGAAGCTCGTGCGCCGCGATGTGGTGGGTGTCGCGAAGGAAGAACTGCGTCAGCACCCTTTCTGGGGCCCCGCCTTTGCCCTCGCGGGCACGGTGTTCATCGATCGCCGCGACCGGAAGAAGGCCATCGCGGCTCTCGAGCCGGCCGTCGAGGCACTTCGGCGCGGGCTCTCGATCGCGATCGCACCCGAGGGAACGCGCAGCACTACCACCCGACTCGGCCCCTTCAAGAAGGGCGCCTTCCACATGNNCCACATGGCGATGCAGGCCGGCGTCCCGGTGGTGCCGATCGTTCTGCGCAATGTTCACGACGCCCTCCCGAAAGGCGCGTGGTTCGTCCGCCCGGCGCAAATCGAGGTCGTGGTCCACCCGCCCATCGCCACCGTGGACTGGACGCGGGAGACCATCGGAGAGCGCGTACGCGAGATCCACGCGCTCTACCAGGACACCCTCCGCGGCTGAGCCGTACCCGCCGGGCGAGGCTCCGGCGCTACCATGCCGCCATGGCGGATTTCGATCTCTTTGTAATCGGCGCCGGATCGGGTGGTGTCCGCGCGAGCCGCGTCTCCGCGGGGATGGGCGCGCGTGTCGCGGTCGCCGAGGAGCGCGCTCTCGGCGGCACCTGCGTCAACGTCGGCTGCATCCCCAAGAAGCTTCTGGTCTACGCCTCCCATTTTCGCGACGAGGTCGAGGATGCGCGCGCGGGCTACGGCTGGGACGCCGAGCTTCCCGCCTTCGACTGGAAAACCCTGATCGCCAACAAGAACCGCGAGATCGAACGGCTCAACGGGATCTACGGCAACCTCCTCGACAACGCGGGCGTCGTGCAGATGCGCGGACGCGCGCACATCGAGGACCCCCACACGGTCTCGGTCGACGGCGCCTCGTATACGACCGACCGGATCCTCGTTGCAACGGGGAGCTGGCCCTTCATTCCGGAGATTCCGGGTCGTGAACTCGGAATCACGTCGAACGAAGCGTTCTATCTCGACGCTCTCCCCGATCGCGTGCTCGTGGTGGGCGGCGGCTACATCGCCGTCGAGTTCGCCGGCATCTTCCACGGCATGGGGAGCCGGGTCACCCAGATCTATCGGGGCGACCTCTTCCTGCGGGGCTTCGACGACGACCTGCGGAGCGGCCTGGCGCGCGAGATGCAAGCCCGCGGGCTCGATCTGCGCTTCAACACCAACGTCACGGCGTTGCGCCGCGAGGGCGACGCCGTCGCGGCAACTCTCACCGACGGCAGCGATCTCGTGGTCGATCAGGTGCTCTTCGCGACCGGTCGCCGCGCCCTGACCGCAGGGCTCGGCCTCGAGAACGCCGGCGTTCAATGCGACGAGCTCGGCGCGGTCATCGTGGACGACTCGCTCCGCACCAACGTCCCGCACATCTTCGCACTCGGTGACGTGACCACCCATCCGCGTCCCATGGATCTCACACCGGTCGCGCTTCACGAGGCGATGTGCTTCGCCGACAGCGAGTTCGGCGGTCGCCCGCNNCCCTGCGCGGTGTTCAGCCAACCCCCGATGAGCTCGGTGGGGCTCAGCGAAGCGGAGGCGCGCGCGCGTGGAGCGGACGTCGAGATCTACCGCTCGAGCTTCCGAGCGCTCAAACACACGCTGACGGGGCGGGACGAGAAGACGTTGATGAAGCTCGTGGTCGACCGCCCGAGCGACCGCGTCCTCGGGGTGCACACCCTGGGTCCGGAGGCGGGCGAGATCATCCAGGGATTCGCCGTCGCGCTCAAGTGCGGCGCGACCAAGGCCCAGTTCGACGCGACGATCGGCATCCACCCGACCTCGGCCGAGGAGCTGGTGACGATGCGCGAGCCGGTGGCCACCTCGTGATCTATCCCGAGCCGAAATATCTCCCGGCGGGAGACCGCTTCCTGTTGATCGAGTTCGGCGACGAGATGAACCTCGAGCTGAACTTCATCGCCCAGGGCCTGGCCGCGGCCGTCGAGGATCACCGCGTCGCGGGGGTGGTCGAAACGGCACCCTGCTTTGCGACGCTCCTGGTGCACTACGACCCGGACGAAACGAAGTACGAGGCCCTCGTGGAGACGCTGCGGGAGCTCCACCAGAGCCTCGGCCCCGCCGACGACCTCGAGGTCGCCAGCCGGCTCTTCTTCTTCGAGACGATGTACCTCGACCCCTGGACCCGCGACTGTGTCGAGCAGTATCGCAAAGAGGTCACCCCGAAAGAGCCCGACCCCGAATTCGTCGCGCGCATCAACGGCCTCGACGACGTCGACCAGTTCGTCCGCGTCCACCAGGCGAGCGAATACTGGAGTGCGGCGCTGGGCTTCTATCCGGGTGTCTCATTCATGATGCCGCTCGATCCCCGCGCGCGGCTGAGCGCGCCCAAGTACAACCCGCCCCGCACCATCACACCGGCCGGTGCTGTCGGGATGGGCGGGTCGTGCACCTGCATCTACCCGGCCGCCACCCCGGGCGGCTACCAGATCTTCGGCCGGACACCGGTGCCCATCTGGGACACCGAACGCCGCTTCGACATCTTCGGCGACAATGTCGTGCTCTTCCGGGCGGGCGACCGGGTGCGTTTCGTCCCCGTGACACGGGAGGAATACGACGACACCGAAGCCCGCATCCGGGAAGGCCGCTACGTCTACAACGTGATCGAATACCAGAAGTTCTCGATGGGCGAGTACAAAACCTGGTGTGAGACGATCGACGCCGAGCGGCGCTTCTAGGGGGCCGAGATCATGATCGAGGTCCAGAAACCCGGCTTGCAGACCTGCCTCCAGGACTACCCGGGGCGCATCGGGTACTGGAACCTCGGGTTTCCGCCCTCCGGCCCGATGGATTCCTGGTCGTNNCTGGTCGTTCCGTCTGGCCAACCTGTTGGTGGGGAACGACGCGGGCGTTGCGGGGCTCGAGATCCAGCTCATGGGACCCACGCTGCGCTTTGGCGTCGACGCGCTCATCGCGCTCTGCGGGGCCGAGATTCCGGCGAAGCTCGACGGCGATCCGATGCCGCTCTGGGAGAGCGTCGCCGTCCGCGCGGGGCAGACCCTGCAGGTGGGTGTCGCCACGCGCGGCGCGCGGGCCTACCTGTGCGTCGCCGGGGGGATCGATGCCCCGGAACTCCTGGGCTCGCGCTCGACCTTTGCGGGCGCCGGCGTAGGGGGGTTCGACGGCGGCCCCCTCAAGGCCGGGCAGGAGCTCCAACTGGGTGCACCGAGCGGTGCGCCGGGAGCTGCGGGCCGACGGGTCCGCGACACGGCGCGTCCGCCGCTGCCCGACGACAAGCGCTGGTCGATCGACGTGGTGCGGGGACCGAATGACGACTGGGTGGATGAAGCGGGGCACACGCGCTTTCTCGAAACCGAATGGCGGCTCTCGCCCCAGAGCGCCCGCACCGGGTACCGGCTCGAGGGGCCCGATTGGACCTTTACGGAGAAGGCGACCAACAAGGGGCCGGAGCACGGCGCCGAACCCTCCAACATCCTCGATCAGGGCTATCCGCTCGGCGGGATCAACCTCGGTGGACAGACACCCATCATCCTGGTCCACGACGCGCCGAGCATGGGCGGCTTCATCTGTCCCTACACGGTCCCGAGCGGTGAGTTCTGGAAACTCGGGCAATCGAAACCGGGCGACCTCTATCGCTTCCGCAGCGTGAGCGTCGAAGAGGCGCAAGCCACCCGCCGGGCCCTCGACGCGCGCTGCCACGTCGACAGCATCGAGTAGGGACGCGCGGGCCGCGCGGCCGGCATCGAGACGGGGGGACCATGGATCCGGGGAATCGAAAGGCGGTGCTCGCCGCGATGGTCGCGAACGGCGGGATCTCGATCGCCAAGTTCGTGGGCTTCTTCGTGACCGGCGCGGCCTCGATGCTGGCCGAGGCCGTCCACTCCGTCGCCGACACCGCGAACCAGGGCCTCCTGCTCTGGGGGGGCGCCGCGGCCCAGCGCGGTGCCACCCCCGCGCATCCCTTCGGCTACGGGCGCGAGCGCTACTTCTGGGCCTTCGTCGTCGCGCTCATCATTTTCTCGCTGGGCGGTCTCTTCGCGATGTCCGAGGGCCTCAAGAAACTCGATCACCCCCACGAGCTGAACCAGCCGATGTGGGCCGTGGGCATCCTCCTCTTCGGCATCCTGCTCGAGGGCAACTCGTTCCGAATCGCGGTCGTCGAAGCGCGGAAGCACAAAGGGGATGCCACCTGGTGGGAGTTCGTTCGCCGCACCAAAAACCCCGAGCTCGCCGTCATCCTGCTCGAGGACCTGGGCGCGCTTCTCGGCCTGGTGCTGGCACTGGTGGGTGTCAGCATGGCGATGTGGACCGGTAATCCCGTGTGGGACGCACTCGGAAGTATCGCGATCGGGGCGCTGCTCATCGTGATCGGCGCGGTGCTGGCCTTCGAGATGAAGAGCCTCTTGATCGGTGAAGGCGCGGGTCGGAGCGACGCGAGTGACATCCGGCAGGCCCTCGACACGACGCCGCAACTGCTTCGCGTGATTCACCTCCGCACCCAGTACCTGGGGCCGGACGAGCTGATGGTCGCCGCCAAGGTCGAGTTCGACCACGACCTCGACCTGCACCAGCTCGCCGACGCCATCGACGCCGCGGAAGCGCGTGTCCGCGAGCAGGTGCCGCCTGCGCGGGTGATCTACCTCGAACCGGACATCTTCCGCGATCCGAGCCCGAGCCAGGTCCGCGCCCAGGACCCATCGGGAGACCCCCACTGAAGCGCCGCGCCGCGCAAGGAGGTGCTCCATGAGTGCCCTCGATCTCGCCGAGATCCAGAACCTGCTGCAGCAGTACTGCCACGCGGTCGACCGCGGCAGCGTCGACGACATCCTCGCCGTCTTCCACCGCGACGCCACGCTGCGGCCGGTCTATCTCGGGGAAGACATCCACACGGGACACGACGCCATTCGCGCCTGGTACACGGACTACGACCGCAAGGTGCGATCGACCGTACACCCCATGCGGCACAAGATCACGGCGCCCTACATCGAGCTCGACGGCGAGCGCGCGACGACCGTGTGTTATCTCGACGCGGACTTTGTGAGCAACCAGACCGGCGAAATGGGCGCCGCCCAGGGTCGCTACGAAGACGTGCTCGTAAAGGACCAGGGCCGCTGGTGGATCGCCGACCGGGTGATCATCGTGGAGAGCTCGATCTCGTTGGGGACGCCCGGCGGCTTCCCCTAGTCGGGTTCTCCACCGCCCCCACGCGCTAGCGCAGACGCACCCTCGCCTCACCGGGTGTGGTGACGTCGTCGCGTTCGTTGCGGACGGCGAGACGCAGAGTCACTTCGCGGCTCGCCGGATCCACCGCGACCACCTCACCGCCGGCCCGGAGCGTCTCGCCCAGGTAGGCGATGTCGCGGTTGCTGTAGCTCATCTCGAGCAGCTCGCCGTCCGGTCCCAGCCAGTTCGTGACGACCTGCGCCAACCAGTCCCCCTGGAGAGGGCCGTCGATCACGACGTCGGGGTACTTCTCCACGCCCTTCGTGTACGGGGCGTCGTAGTGGATGCGGTGTCCGTTCCAGAGGGCGGCGTTGAAGAAGAAGAGGTCCACCTCGTTGGGGGCGAAGGTCAGCTCGGGAAGGGCATCTCCGGGCGCCAGGCTGTCGAGTGCGGGCATGGATTCAGCTCCTCGCGGCTAGCGGGCGATCGTGGTGGTGATTTCGGTGAGCACGGGCTCGCCGGCGGCGGTTTCGATCCGCGTTTCGGTGTCGACGAAGATGAGGGGTCCCGTCTTGCCCTCCTTCTCTCGGATGTCGACGATCTTCCGGGTCGCCACCAGCTCGTCGCCGGCCCGGATCGGCCGCTCGAAGCGCACCCGCACCCCGCCCGCCATCACGCGCGGTAACGGCAGCTTGGGGAAGAACAGGTCCTCGGTGAGGCCGTCGGGGCGGAGCGCTTCGAGTGGGGCCTCGGGCCAGAACAGCGCCGTGTAGTAGAGCGGCGGCGCCTCCTCCCCGGCCAGAAAGCGGGGGTCCTGCTGGCGCGTTGCCCATGCGTAGTGGCGGATGTCCCTCTTGGTCGCGACCTCGCGGCGCGGCGCGGCGCTCCTGCCGATCGAGGCCAAGATTTCCGGTGTCAACAACCCTGCCATGGGACCTTCTTGCCTCCCGCGGCGAGCTCGGGGCCCGACCGCCGTGCGGGGGAAGTCGCAGGATAGGCGATCCCCGCGGGACCGATGCAGAGAAGCCGCTATCATGCGCGCCCGGAGGAACAATGGCTGATTCGAACGACTTCTATCAATTCCGCGGCACCGAGGGCTACATCGTGTCCCAGCCCCTGATCGATGCCGTGAACTGCGCGATCGCCCTCGAGCGCCCGCTCCTGATCAAGGGCGAGCCCGGCACCGGCAAGACGCTGCTCGCCCACCACGTCGCCGAGGGCCTCGGGATGGAGATGGAGTCGTGGCACATCAAGTCGACCTCCAAGGCGACCGAGGGCCTCTACGTCTACGACACCGTCCAGCGTCTCAACGACGCCCGCTTCGGCGATGGCGAGGTCTCGGACATCCGCGGCTACATCAAATACGGCCCGCTCGGCCGGGTGTTCCAGGCGGAGCAACGCCAGGTGCTCCTGATCGACGAGATCGACAAGGCCGANNTCGACGAGATGCGCTTCACCGTGATGGAGACCGGCGACGAGATCGTCGCCAAGGAGCGCCCGGTCGTGATCATCACCTCCAACAACGAGAAGGAGCTGCCGGACGCCTTCCTGCGCCGCTGCGTCTTCCACTTCATCGAGTTCCCCGACAAGGAGCTGATGAAGGAGATCGTGGCGGTCCACCACCCCAACCTCGACGCCACCCTGCTCGACCAGGTCCTGATCAAGTTCTATTGGCTGCGCGAGCAGGATG
>JABAHO010001074.1_pt1 | contig 12156 bp, 13 predicted proteins | sample 7062071 | NCBI WGS metagenome assembly JABAHO01 (sample SAMN14534356, study PRJNA622989) | marine sediment metagenome | biome: marine biome [ENVO:00000428]; feature: marine pelagic biome [ENVO:01000023]; material: deep marine sediment [ENVO:00002113] | place: India: Gulf of Kutch | collected...
CGACGTCGGGGTCGCCGGCCTGCACCGGCTGCTCAGCCGCATCGACACCATCCGCACCGCGCGGGTGGTCGTGGTGGTGGCCGGGATGGAGGGAGCCCTACCCAGCGTGATCGGCGGGCTGGTGGACAAACCGGTCATCGCGGTTCCGACCAGTGTCGGCTACGGTGCCGCGTTCGATGGCGTGGCCGCCCTGCTCGGAATGCTGACAAGCTGTGCTTCAGGCGTCGGCGTCGTTAACATCGACAACGGGTTCGGCGCGGGTTTCCTGGCCAACATGATCAATCGCCTTTGAGAGACGTCACGTGAACGAGAAGCTGGCCGCGAAGTACGAGGAGCTGAAGCGCTGCATCGCGCAGTTCGACAGCGCGATCGTCGCGTTCTCAGGGGGCGTCGACAGCTCGCTCGTCGCCTACGTGGCCGCCGAGGTGCTCGGGCCGAAAGCGCTGGCGGTCACCTCCGGTTCCAAGAGCCTCAAGCGCAGCGATCTTCGTCTGGCCGTCGAGCTGGCCGAGAAGTGGGGCATGCAGCATCGCATCATCGTGACCGACGAGCTGAGCAAAGCGGACTATCGAGCCAATCCCGTCGACCGATGCTTTCACTGCAAAACGTCGCTGTACACCGCGCTGACGGCCATTGCCCGGGGAGAGGGCTACGCCATGATCTTCAGCGGCACAAACTGCGACGACCTCGGCGATCACCGCCCTGGCCTGAAGGCGGCGGCCGACCACGGCGTGACTGCTCCGCTGGTCGAATCCGGATTTGCAAAGGCCGACATCNNCATCCGGGCGCTGGCCGACGAGCTGGGATTGGAGAACGCTCAGAAGCCACAGTCCGCGTGCCTCTCCAGCCGCTTTCCGTACGGAACGGCAATCGATGAGGCCCGGTTGGGGCAGGTCGAGCAGGCCGAGGAGGTGCTGGCGACGTTCGGGTTTACCCAATTCCGGATCCGGCATCACGGGGACGTGGCGAGACTCGAGCTGCTGCCCGAGGAGATCCCGGCCGCGTTGGATAGTGCAGATGCTATCGAAACAGCCATCCGCGCCTGCGGATACCGCTTCGTCGCGATAGNNGATACCGCTTCGTCGCGATAGATCTGCGCGGATTTCGGTCCGGGTCTCTGAACGAGGGCGTGGTACAGGTGGTGAACCTGCCCGACTGAACCCAGCTGCTCGTTGCACGGCGCGCGACGATTGAGCCATGATGGCGGCCACTCGAGCAAGCAGCGAGCCGACATGATCGAGAAAATCCCTTTCGGCCGAACGGGCCACGAAAGCACCAGGACCATATTCGGTGCGGCCGCTCTCGGAAGCATGAGCCCGGAGCGCGCCGAGGGCGTCCTCGCCACGCTGCTGGACCACGGCGTCAACCACATCGACACGGCGGCGAGCTACGGCGACTCGGAGCTGCGGCTGGCGCCCTGGCTTGCAGCCCATCGGGCAAGCTTTTTTCTGGCCACGAAGACCGGCGAGCGAACCGGGCCCGCCGCCCGAGAACAGCTTGAGAGGTCGCTGGAGCGATTGAACGTCGACCAGGTTGATCTCATTCAGATGCACAATCTGGTCGACGAGCGGGAGTGGGAAACCGCAATGGGGCCGGGCGGCGCCCTGGAGGCGCTGATCGAGGCCCGAGCCGAAGGCCTGGTTCGGTTCATCGGCGTCACCGGTCACGGCACGCGCGTCGCCGCGATGCACCTGAAAAGCCTCGAGCAGTTCGACTTCGACTCCGTGCTTCTGCCTTACAACTTCACGATGATGCAGCAAGCCGAATACGCGGCGGACGTCGAAGCGCTGCTCGAGGCGTGCTTTGCACGCAACGTTGCGGTGCAGACCATCAAGTCGGTGGCGCGGCGACGGTGGACGGACACCGACGCCGACAAGCGATTCAGCTGGTACATGCCATTGCGTGACCGGGAAAGCCTCCAACGCGCCGTCCACTTCGTCCTCTCCCGTCCCGGCCTCTTCCTGAATACTTCCAGCGACGCGACGATATTGCCGGTGATCCTCGAGGCCGCGAGCCTGCCGGCCGGCGCGCCCGATACGAATGCCATGCGCTCAGACGTGGAGTCGCTCGGGATGGAACCGCTGTTCGTCCGCGGCGTATCGGACACCATCTGACACGACGATCTATGGGCCACAACATCGCCATCGTCGGCTCCGGCATATGCGGAATGTGCACGGCCATGACCCTTGCAGGCCAGGGGCATGAGATCACGGTGTTCGAGAAGGACGGCTCTCCCCCGGAAGGAAGCGCGGACGACGCGTTTTTCAGCTGGGATCGGCGCGGCGCCGCGCAATTCCGGCATCCGCATGCCTTTCTCGGCTTGATGTGCAACCTTATAGAGGAGCGCTACCCCGAGCTTCTCGATGCCTTCTACGCAGCCGGCGCGAGACGGGTCAACCTGCAGGAGATGCTCCCGAGGGAGCTGCGTGAGAGTTACCGCCCTGCACCCGGCGACGAGAAACTGTGGGTCCTGCTCTGCCGCCGAGCGACCATCGAGACCGTGATTCGCCAGTACGTCGCCGGATTGCCGGGCATCAGGATCGTGAACCCCTGCCAGGTAACCGACCTCATCGCCGAGCAGGACGAAGACACGCTGCGCGTGCTGGGGCTCATGGTTCAACGCGAGGACGAGGCAGAGCCTTCCCCTTTCCGTGCCGAGATGATCATTGACGCCAGCGGCAGGAGAACGCGCTTTCCAAGATGGTTCGCCCAAAGGGGCTGCCAGGTACCGGAAGAGAAACATGACGCAGAGATCGTCTACTACACGCGGCACTACCGCTTGAAGGAGGGGCAGTCCGAGCCGCCACGCGGAGAACGTTCCGGTGCGGGCGATCTGGGCTACCTGAAGTTCGGCGTCTTCCCCGGGGACAACGGCCATTTCGCCATCATTCTGTGCGTGCCTACTCGTGAGACCGCCATCAAGAAAGCCGTCCGCTGCGGGAAGATGTTCGACGAGATCTGCCTGAGCATCCCCGGCCTGGAACCCTGGCTGGCCAACGGCCGCGCAGAGGCCACTACGGAGCCTTTCGGCATCGGCGACATCAATGCCGTGTGGCGCCGCTACGTTTGTGATGGGCGGCCGCTGGCACGCAATTTTTTCGCCGTCGGCGATGCGGCCATACGCACCAACCCCTTGTACGGACGCGGATGCAGCACCGGGCTGCTGCACGCCAGCATACTCACGGACGTGCTGGCAGAGGAGTCCGACCCGGTCGAGCGGTCGCTCCTTTTTCACCAGCGCACCGAAGAGCAACTTCGCCCCATCTACAAAGCCAGTCTCGGCGAGGACCGCCGCGGCATCAAACGCGCAACCGCAACCATGGCCGGCGGGCTGCTGGAACCACCAAAGACGTTGCGGCGCTGGTTCGCGCTGGCTTTCGGCGACGCCCTGACGGCGGCTTCGCGGGAGCAGGCTCACGTGCTGCGAGGCGTGTTGCGCTCATTCCATCTGCTTGAAAAGCCGGGGGAATTTTTGAACGACTGGCGCATCAGGCGCACCGTGATGCGCTATATGTTTCGCGGCCGAAACCGCAACGCGGCCATGCGTCTGCAGCCGGGACCGGAGCGCGTCGAGCTGCACGAACTGCTTGGCCTGCAAGCTCCCGGGCCCGCTTCCGAACCTGCGCCGTAAACACTGTACAATTCGGCCACAGTCTATGCGCATCGGGAGCCCGCAAGGGGGGCATTCATGAGCACCAACGCCTGGCAAGTCTTTCATGTCGATGATCTGAAATCGAAGCTCAAAGGCGACGCGGTGGAGTACAGCGAGTTTCTGCGGGTGCCCTCGGTCTCCTGTGGCTTGTATCACCTCACCGCCGGATCGCGAGACATGCAGACACCGCACGACGAGGACGAGATGTATTTCGTTCTGGAAGGCAGGGCTCAGCTCAAAATCGGCGACGAGACCCACGAGGTGCGGCCGGGATCCGTGCTGTACGTGCAGGCCACGGAGGCCCACTCGTTCTTCGAGATCGCGGAGGACATGACGCTTCTCGTCTTTTTCCCCTCGACGATCTGAGCCTTTCGACCTTCAGATGACCGAGAAGTAGGCCTCGAGCTGATCGAGGAAGAGCGGCCAGCTCGCCTGATGTGAGTCTCTAGCGCCGCCATCCGGATAGCCGTCGACCACGATGTCGATCCGGGTACCGCCACCGAGGTCGGTAAACCTGACGGTGGTCCGCGTGCTGAAACGCTCCTCGCCGTCGACTTCGAACACCGACGTGTACGCGAGCGCTTCCGGGGGGTCGACGGTCTCGAAACGACCGCGCTGCCCGAACGCACGCCCGTCCAAACCGGTCCACGTCAGCAGGTAAGCGCCACCCTCGCCGGCATCGACCTCAGCATGCCTTTCGAAATCGGCGCCTGGCGAGTACCAGTTTTCCAGGTGCTCCGCGTAAGTCCAGACGTCGAAGACCAGCTCCCGTGGCACGAAGAGCTCCCGGCTCACGACCAGCGAGCAGCTCATGTCCACTTCACCAGCCGCGTCGTCGTCCTCGATCACCAGCAATCCTTGGCAAGGTTTTGAAATCGATGGCTGCGCGCTCCCGACACCGACGTGTCAATGAGGATGAAGGATCACGGGCAGATCGAGGTAGCCTTTGACGAACGATGACTTGACCCTCACCGGCTCGCCGACTAGCTCGATGGTGTGGAAGCGACGCAGAATCTCTTCCCAGAGAACGCGCAGCTGCATCTCCGCGACGCGATTGCCCATGCACCGATGTATGCCGAAGCCGAACGCGATGTGCTTGCGCGCATTGGCTCGATCGATGATGAAGGCGTCCGGGTCTTCGAACATGTCCGGATCGCGGTTTCCCGAGACATACCACATGGCCACCTTGTCCCCTGCCTTTATCCGCTGCCCACCCAAATCGGTGTNNGATCGAGTTGCGGGTGGTGTCGTTGCCGCCCACGATCAGCAGGACGAGGTTGCCGAGATACTCCATCGGCTCCATGTTCTTCGTGGACTCTCCGTGGGCGAGCATGGAGACCAGGTCGTTGCCGGGCGGGCGGTCGACCCGCTCGTTCCACAATCGCGTGAAATACTCCAGGCACTCGAGCAACTCCGCCTGGCGCGCTTCATCGGAGTCCACCAGCACTCCGATCGGCGCCGTGGCGACATCGGACCAGCGGGTCAGCTTGCGTCGATCTTCGAAGGGAAAATCGAACAGCGTGGCCAGCATTTGGGTGGTCAACTCGATGGACACCAGATCCACCCAGTTGAACGCTTCGCCCACCGGAAGGGAATCGAGAATCGTGCAGACGCGCTGACGGATGGTCGGCTCCAGTGCAGCCAGGTTGCGCGGTCCTGCCACCCCGGCCACTTCTTTTCTCTGGCGATCGTGCTTCGGGGGATCCATGGCAATGAACATGGGCAGCGGAAAGTCTTCGTCCTGGTCGTCCAGCACGATCGTCGGCTCAGAGGAGTAAATCTCGTAATTGGTATCGACGTGTTTGATGTCCGCATACTTCGTCACGGACCAGTACGGACCGAAGATGCTGTCCCTGCAGTAGTGCACCGGGGCATCGCGACGCAGCCGCTCGAAGTAAGCCCAGTGGCGGTCGTTCTCGAAGAGTTCGGCCTGGGCGGGATTGATCTCCTCGAGCGGGAGCTGCCAGGGGTCCTGCTCGAGAACGTCCGGATTTTCGTAGATTGCTTCGCTCATGGGTGGTCATTCTACATCTGGAATTCGGGTACCCGGACCACCAGCCCTTCGAGCTCGTCACGAACCGGAATCTGACAGGACAGTCTGGAATTGGGCTCGCGCTCGGGGTTGAGATCGAGCATCTCTTCCTCACGATCTCCCGGGGTGCCGACGACGTCCATCCAGCTCTCGTCGACATAGACGTGGCACGTGGCGCAGGAGCACTCGCCCCCGCAGTCCGCGTCGATGCCGGGGACGAGATTGTCGATGGCAGCGTTCATGACAGACGCGCCGTTCGTCGCGTCCACGGCATGCGCGACGCCGTCGTGGGTGATGAAGGTGATTTTGGGCATAGGACTCCCTCTAGATGCTCCGGATCAAAAAACCGCAACGATAGCTAGAATCCCGTCTGGATAACAGTCTCGGTTTCCCCTTAGTGGGACGCCAGGCCGTACCTGCGACGGAAAAGATTGCGCGGAAGCTGCAGGTCCCGGACTGAAGCCGAATGACGGTGCCCGTCGACCCGACGGCGTCCTCCTCACGACCAGGGCTGAACGAGCACCTTGCCCTGGCTTTCCGGACTGCCGAGATCATCGAAGGCTCGAGGCAGGTCCTCAAGCCCGATCCGGTGGATCATTGCCGCTACGTCCAGGCTGCCGTCAGCGATCCGCTTCAAGGCATCCGAGAACTCTTCGACGCTGTACCCAAGAACGTACTGAACGTTCAATTCCTTGTTGATCGCGATCAGCGGCCGGCTGACGTCCTGTTGCAGGCACACGCCTACCACGATGATCCTGGCATTCCGCGGGGCATCCAGGAATATCTGCCCGATCAATCCCGGCACGCCGACGCACTCGAAGATCACCAGCTCCTCGGCGGACGACACCTCACGGGCGGCGTACGGCGAAGCCAAGGCGGGGTCCACCACCACGTCCGCCCCGAGCCGCTCGGCCAGCGCTCGCCGTCCCGGTGAGAGCTCGGCGACCACCACCGGCCCGATGCCCCTCTGCTTGAGGTTTGCGATCACCGCAAGACCCACGGGCCCAGCGCCGATGACGAGCACCGCCTCCCGATCGAGCCGTGCTTTGTTGACGGCGTGGAGACCTACCGCCACGGGTTCCGTCAACGCCGCAAGGTCCCAGGAAAGACCCGAGGGAACGGGATCCATCAGCCGCTCGTTCAGCAGAAAATACTCGGCAAACCCACCGGGCGCGTCCTCCGAGTAGCCGATGGGCTCGAACCCTTTGCCACGCGGGAGCGCGGGAACCGCGCAGACCAGGCTGCCGATTGGAAGGGAGCGCCGGGTGCCGGGCCCGTACTCGACGATTTCCGCGCAGAACTCGTGGCCGAGCACGACCGGGTTCATGGTCGTCAACCGGAAGGCCCCGCCGGCTTCGCGACTGGTCGCGACGAACTCCTCGGTGTGACGATAGGCGTGGAGGTCCGATCCGCAGATCCCGCATCCGGCGGACTTGACCAGCACCTCGCCGGATCTGGGTTCAGGGTCGGCAACGGTATCCACCCAGATCCGACCATTCTCCATGAGTGCAGCCTTCACGGCGTCAGGACTTACCCGTCAGGCCCCCTTTCCGATCAGCTCGTACTCGATGTGCAGCTCCGGCAGGTTGCGCAGAATGAAGCTGGCTTCCGCCTCCGGGGGCGGGAACTCGGAGGCGAGGCGAATTTCGTCCATGTGCTTCAATAGCGCAGGGAAACCCAGGTTCAGCTCCTGGCGAGCCAGCGGAGCGCCGATGCAGTGATGGACCCCGGACCCGAATGCCAGCTGCATTCCCGCCTTTTTGCGGTGCAGATCGAGCTGGTCCNNTGACGGCCATCCCTGTTCGCCGAGCCGTAGCGGATCATGATCAGCTTCCCGGCCTCAAGCTCCACGCCCCCGAGCTCCGTATCTTTCGTGACCAGTCGCGGTAAGCCCTGGACGGGAGCTTCGAGTCGAAGGGCTTCCTCGACGAACGTGCGGGTGAGCGACGGATCGGCGCGCAGCGCCCGCTGGGCCTCGGGATTGCGGCACAGTAACAGCATGCCCCAGCCGAACGTGCTGGTCGTGGTCTCATGGCCCGCAACTAGAAACTGATTGAGGATGCTCAGGCACTCGCCGTGGGTGAGGTAACGACCCTCTTCCTTGAGCTTGCTATTGGCCAGGATGCTGATCATGTCCTCGCGCGGATCACTCCGCCGGTCCTCGATGATCCGGACCAGCAGTTTCTGCAGATCCACCGCCAGCTGAGCCCGGCGCACCATCTCCTCCGGGGTGATGGGGCTCAGCCGGAGCCCGGCGGCAGCTGCAGTGGCGGCGTCGTCGAAGAACGGGCGATCTTCCTCGGGAATGCCCAGCCGGTCGGCGATGATCCTCAGGGGGACGGGAAACGCGAACGCCTCCATGAAGTCCACGGCACCCCGATCGAGAAACGATTCCAAGGTCTCGTCGATGACGGCCTGAACGGCGTCCTCGGCCTTGCGTATCTGGCTGACCGTGAACAGCTGGGAGACGAGAGACCGATACTTCGTGTGTTCCGGCTCGTCCAGCGTGAGCATGGTGGGCGGGATCTCGATCATCTCGTCGTTGAGCCGAATAAGCTCAGCCTGCACCTCGGGCGGAGCTGACGAGAACAACAGTTCCCGGGAGCGGTTCATAAACGAGTCGAATTTGCTCGAGTAGGTATCCGTGTCCTTTATAACCTCGCGGACGAGGTCGTAACGCGTCACCACGTGCATGTCGAATCCGGGCACGTAGAAGACGGGGGCGTTATCTCGAAGGCGGGCGTAAGCCTCCCACGGGTCTTTCAGAGTTTCTACGTCGAACAGCTGGATGTCCGAGACATCTGCCGACTGCGGATTGCTGGCCATGGGCACACTCCCCGGTATTCGGTCGATGACTGCGAATTCTACGTCGACTGCCCGTCGGTTACGAATGCCTGCGGATGCACCGCCCGGAGCTCCCGGCTACCATCGGGACCGGGAAATCGGAATTGGCGAGGGAAGGAGGAAATCGAGATGACTGATCCGTTGACCGAGCTGGCGCGCAGCCAGCCAGACAAGCTGGCCCTGGTCGACGACCGTCCCGACGGGACGCTGGCCAGCTGGACGTATCAGGAGTTGGAAGCGCAGACCAACGCGCTCGCGAGGGTATTTCGTGACGCCGGCGCAAAGGCTGGCAACCGGATCATCTGGTGTGGGCCGAATTCCCGCTGGGTCGTCGCGGCCGGCATCGCGGCAAGAAAGCTCGGCGCGGTCGCCGTGCCGCTGAACTATCGCCTGACGGCAGAGGAGGCCGCCTACGTGGTCGACAACTCCGACGCCGTCCTGGTGTTCGCCGATGCCGAGTACGCCGACCTGTTTGCAGAGATTCACAGGGAGATCCCCCAGGTCCAGGAGGTCATCGTCTTCGACGGGCCCGCGCGCGCCGGCCAGGCGGCCGCGGAGGAGCGCTTGGCACTGGTAAGCACGGATGAGCTCGTCGTGGATGTAGACCAGCAGGCACGACGGGGCGCCCGAAAGGGGCGGTGCGCAAGAACACCGGCGACCCGACCCAGGTGGCCGCGCTCATAGAGCTGATGCAGCTCAAGGGCGACGACGTCTATCTGACCACAGGGCCGCTTTACCACTCCGGGCCCAGCGGCTTCATGGCGTTTGCCTTCGCGTTCGGCAACACCATCGTCCTGCAGCGCAAGTTCGATGCCGAGGACTGGCTGAGGCTCATCGACAAGTACGACGTTTCGTTCACCTTCAGCGCCCCGACGCCCGTCCGGCTCGCCACCCAGCTGCCGCCGGAGACGATCAGCCGCTACGACCTCTCCAGCGTGCGCATCACGATCGCGAATGCCGCGCCGTGGAGCTTTGCGCTGAAGAAGGCGTACCTGGCAAATTTTCCGGTCGACAGCCTGTTCGAGGTCTACGGGTCCACGGAACTCGGTGTGAACACGATCATGCTTCCCGCGGATCAGCTTAGAAAGCCGGGGTCATGCGGACAGGCCGCCCCAGGCGTGGAGATCATTCTCATCGACGAGGATGGGGCCGAGATCACGGAGCCAAATGTGCCCGGGGAAGTGTTCATCCGATCGGCCAGCGTGTTCTCCACCTATCACAAGGCCGAGGACAAGTATCTGGAAGACCGCCGCGGCGACATGCAGACGGTCGGCGACATCGCCTATCGCGACGACGAGGGCTTCTACTACATCTGCGACCGCAAGAAGGACATGATCATCTCCGGCGGCGTCAACGTCTACCCCGCCGAGATCGAGGCCGCCCTGGAGCACCACCCGGACATCCTCGACGTGGCCGTATTCGGCATCCCCAGCGAGGAGTGGGGAGAGAGCGTGCACGCCGTAATCGTCAGGCGGGACGGCTCCGAATTGCGCGACGAGGACATCCATGCGTTCGCCAGGGAGCACCTGGCGGGTTACAAGGTTCCGCGCTCAATAGAGTATCGCGACGAGATCCCCCGCACGGGAACCGGCAAGATCCTCAAGCGTGAGCTCCGCGCGCCGTGGTGGGAAGGACACAACACCGGGGTCGCCTGACGAGCACCGCCTAGTCTTCCTGGCTTCGCAGGTAACGAACGAGCTGCGCGTCATAGCGGCTGGTGACGGAATGTCGCCCGGTGCGGACGGCCGGTCGCCAGCGCGGTTGGCCACCCTCGGGCCTGTCGCCCATGACCGTTACCCGTTGAATGACGCGTTCGCCTTCAAAATCGTTGAGCACGAAGTGCTGGGTGCAGCGGTTGTCCCACATGGCGATCGTTCCCTCGGACCAGCGGTAGCGGACGGTGAATCGCGGATTCTGCACCCACCTGGTGAGATAGCCTAGAAGCGTATCGCTCTCGGTAGCATTCATCTCGACGATCCGGCGCGTGAAGTGCTCGTTGACGTAGAGCGCTTTGCGCCCGGTTTCCGGGTGCACGCGAACCACCGGATGAATCGCCATCTGCTCCGGCCGGCCGTGGGGCAGCGCGTCGTGCAGGGCCGTCAGGCCCTCGCAGAGATCCCGCATGGGTTCCGAGAGCTCCTCGAACGCCGAGTACAGGCTCGACCACATGGTATCCCCGCCAACCTCGGGGCAGCGAACCATGTGCAGAATCGACATGAGCGCGGGCTGATCACGGAACGTAATATCGGTATGCCACTCGTCGGCCACACCGCCCCGGCTCGCCGCCAGCTCGAACAGCTCGGGATGCTCGGTGAAGGGGTTCTCCAGATGCGGATGGCCTTCGAGCTCACCAAAATATCTGCCAAAGGCCACGTGGTCTTCGACGCTGATGCGCTGATCCGGAAAGAACAGCACCAGGTGGTCCAGCAGCAGGCTCCTGATCCGGTCCACGTCCTGCGCCGTCACCTGGCTCAGATCAATTCCTCTTACCTCCGCGCCCAGGGCACCCGCCAGCCTGGCGACATGCCAATCACCAGCGACATCCAATGCTTCAGTCATGGTCATCCGTCAGTTTCCGCACAACGCGCCAGAGTATATAACCTTTCGCCGCTCACGAGCCGCCGGGATCGACCGGTCTATGTTCCGTGCAGCCGGACATGCAGCGCAGCTAGGCCCCGAAAGCGAATGCGATCCCGGTAGCTCGGTCGCTGCGCCAGGGCGGCTTGCGGAAACGCCTCGAAGAAGGCGCTCAGCGCTAGCTTGCCTTCAATCCGCGCGAGCGCCATCCCCGCGCAGGTGTGGGGACCCGCGGCAAAGGCCAGATGCGGATTCGGCGCACGGTCGATGAGAAAGCTGTCAGGCTCCGGAAATCTGCTCGGATCGCGATTTGCCGCGCCGATGCACAGGGTCACCTGGTCCCCTGGCTGAAATCGGCGGCCGCCCACGGTTGCGTCCATCACCACCTCACGGTTACCGAGCTGGTTGGGGCTTTGAAATCGCAGTATTTCCTCGACCGCCGACTTGATGCGGGCAGAATCCCTGAGTAGCCGGTCTCTTTCGGTCTCGTGGGTCAGCAGCATGTGGATGCCGTTGCCGATCAGATTGGTGGTGGTCTCGTGTCCGGCGTTTAGCAGAAAGATGCAATTGTGCAGCAGTTCGATCTCGCTCAGCTCGCCACGATCCTGCTGCGCCAGCAGCGAAGACAGGACGCTGTCCTCCTTGAGCGGCCGCCGGCGACGCTCGGCGATGAGCGCCTTCAGATACTCCAGAAACTCAGTGACCGCGTGGTTCCCCGCCTCGGCTTCGGATTCGGAGATGGAAGGCTCCAGGGCGCCCAGTATGGCAAGCGACCAGCGCCGCAGGTCGTCCCTGTCATCCGTCGGCACCNNAGAATGGCAAGGGACCAACGCCGCAGGTCGTCCCTGTCGTCCGTCGGCACCGTGAGCAGGCTGCAGATGACCTCCACGGGAATCCGGGATGCATAGGCTTCAATGAGATCCGCTTCCCCCGACTCCCTCATGGATGCGAGCAGTTCCTGAATGCGCCGGGTGAGCATGTCCACCGTGGCCTGAATCGAACGCGGCTTCAACGCCTCGACGATGGTTCGCCGAACCCTCGTGTGATAGGG
>JABAHO010008140.1_pt1 | contig 12149 bp, 10 predicted proteins | sample 7062071 | NCBI WGS metagenome assembly JABAHO01 (sample SAMN14534356, study PRJNA622989) | marine sediment metagenome | biome: marine biome [ENVO:00000428]; feature: marine pelagic biome [ENVO:01000023]; material: deep marine sediment [ENVO:00002113] | place: India: Gulf of Kutch | collected...
GCGGGATGGTATTGAAGACGGCTCTCTGCTGGCTGCTGTCCAAAGACTGGCTGTCCTGGTGACGGGCGACGCCGCTGCGCGCGGGGAAGGGCAAAAGGTGCCGCTCGAGGTCCGCCTGTATCGTGGAAATTTCTTTTTCTGGAGCCTGTTCTGGTTCCTGGCTTCCTTTGTCGCGATTGCGCTGAGCTGGCTTCGCAAAACCCCGGCCCGACGGGGCTCTCTGCAGGCCCGCCTGGGACGGATCCTGGTATATGGCCCGCTTATCGCTGCGATCGGCTACCTTGTTGCCGGTATTACGCTGCGCTGCATCATTCGCGGTCGACCGCCCGTCACGAACCTTTACGAGACCGTGTTATTCATTACCGCGCTGGTCGTGATCGTGGCCCTGGTGGTGGAATGGATTTCGCGTGAGAAAATTGCACTGGCGCTGACGCCGGTGCTCGGTGCGCTTGGCATGTTTCTCGCAAACAAATACGAAATGAAGGAGGCTGTGGACACGATGCCCAGCCTGATCGCGGTCCTGAATACCAACTTCTGGTTGTCCACGCACGTGACCTGCATCACGACCGGATATGCCGCCGGCCTACTGGCGGGCGGGCTCGCGCACATTTACCTGCTGGGAAAGGTCATTGGCTTTAGGCGTAAGGACCCTGATTTTTATCGGTCTGTGGCGCGAATGACCTACGGGGTTGTGTGCTTCGGCCTGTTGTTCTCCTTCGTAGGGACCATGCTCGGCGGCGTATGGGCCAATTACTCCTGGGGACGGTTTTGGGGCTGGGATCCCAAGGAAAACGGGGCACTGATGATTGTCCTCTGGAGCCTGATCATCCTGCACGCACGGATGGGTGGCTACATCCGGGATTTCGGCCTGTGCGTGCTGTCCGTCATCGGCGCCGCAATCGTGGCCTTTTCCTGGTGGGGCGTAAACCTGCTCGGAATAGGGCTTCACAGTTACGGGTTCACGAGCGGCATTGCAAAGGCCTTGATTACCTACTGGTCCATTGAAGCGGCCGTGGTGGCCATGAGCCTGGCCTGGTACGCCATGGACCGCCGCTCCGCACGTGCCAAAACGGCGGTTTCCTGACACGCGGCACTAAGAGGGTGGCCTATCAATGAAAACGATGCCCATAAACGTGGTGATTGAAGGCCTTCCCGTGCTCGTGATCGGGGGCGAATTTGAGGCACTGGAGAAAGTCGAGAAACTCCTGCGTCACGATGCGAAGGTTACGGTGCTTGCGCCGGCTGTAAATGAGGAGCTGGCGGCCCTTGCTGCCGAGGGACGCATTGAACACCGTGCCGAATTCTACACCCCGGGGCACCTGGAAGGCTTCCGGTTGGTGTATGCAGCAGACCTGTGCGAGGCAAAACGCGCCCTGATCAGGAGAGATACGCGGGCGCTTGGGGTCCTGTATAATGCCGTGGACCTGCCCGCCTTGTGTGACTTTATCATGCCTGCTTCTGTCCAGGGTGAGCACTTTACCCTGTCTGTTTGCACGGGCGGGAAAGCCGCCGGCCTCTCGCGCCAGTTACGGGAACAGCTCGAGGACGCACTGTCGCGGGAAGATGACATCCTGAACATGCTGGAAAGTATCAGGGCCATTTTTAAGCGTAAGTACGATTCTTTCGGCGAGAGGCGCGATCACTTGCGGCAAATACTGGAATCGCTCGAAGCGATCGAAAAACAATACGAGGAAAAGGACAGCCCGGACCCGGATACGGGAACGCCACACTCTTCTTCGCCGCAGCCGGGGGTATGACCAGCGTGCCGCCGGGATCCCCAACAGGCCGCCGCACAATAAGTGTCACGTCGGTAAGATCGCTTACGGAGTCAACGTATGTACTGCGCATGGAGCGGGAGAATATCCNNTATGTGCTGCGCATGGAGCGGGGAAATATCCGTTTCATCCCGGGCCAGTGTGTCCTGCTGGGCATCCCCGGAAAGGGCCAGCATCGGGAATATTCTATATACAGTGCGGCGGACGATCCCTGGCTGGAAGTGCTTGTCAGGGAAATTCCTGAAGGTTCGGTATCCCGCCGCCTGCGCCGGTGCCAGCCGGGAGAACGGTTGGAAATAGAAGGCCCCATCGGTTATTTCACCCTGCCAGAGTCCGTAAAAACAGGTAAAAGCCTGGTGTTTGTGGCAACGGGTACTGGAATCGCGCCGTTTCATTGCATGGTCGGATCCATTCCGAACCTCGACTATACGCTGATTCACGGGGTGCGAACGGCGGAGGAGGCGTATGAGCGCCATGCCTACGCGGCAAACCGCTACATCCTGTGCACGTCAAGGGATGACAGTGGAAACTTCAGGGGAAGGGTTACCCATTATCTCGAGGCGCATGCGGTGTCCACAGAGGCCGCATATTACCTCTGCGGAAATTCATCTATGATTGACGAGGCATACGATATTCTTGTGAAAAAGGGCGTTCCGGCAGATAATCTGCACGCTGAAGTGTATTTCTGAAGGATAGGACTGAATGAAGTATCATATTGTCACCCTTGGCTGTCAGATGAACAAGTCCGACAGTGAGCGGGTACGCACTGTGCTGGAAGGCATGGGTTACACCTGGACGGACGAGGAACTGGAAGCCGATGTGCTTGGCATCCTGGCCTGCTCGGTCCGTCAAAAGGCCATTGACCGGGTGTACACACGGATACACGTCTGGAACGAGATGAAGGCGGCCCGCCCTGTTCTCACCTTTGTGACCGGTTGCGTGCTGCCGGCAGACCGCAAAAAATTTCTTAAGCTGTTTGATTTTGTGTTCACCATGAATGAGCTTCCCGGTTTCCCGGAAATGATACGGCAGTATGGTGTTGTGACGCCGGCCGCTTTGAATCCGGCGCCGGGACCCCGACAGGATCCGTCTCCCTCCGCGCCGGCCGGGTCCAGTCTCATCTCCATCGAGGCCCTGACGCGCAGCCAGTCCGGTTCCGGGGAAAACCGGGAGGTCATGGACGGTTTATGGAAGATAGATGCCACTCCTGAATCCGGGTTTTCCGCTTTTGTTCCGATTCAAAACGGATGCGATAAATTTTGTACGTTTTGTGCAGTCCCCTACACGCGGGGCAGGGAGGTGTCGCGACCGTCCCGCGAAATCCTGGAAGAAGTCGAAAGCCTCATCGCGGCCGGCTACAAATCAATTACCCTCCTGGGGCAGAACGTTAATTCATACGGCCAGGACCGTCCCGGAAGCGAATTGAGCTTTGCGGGCCTGCTGGATGCGATCGGCCAGGCGGGGCAACAGGCTGACGGACCGCTATGGGTCTATTTTACATCTCCGCATCCGCGGGACATGACCCGGGACGTCCTTGAGGTCATGGCTGCTCACCGCTGCATCGGCAGGCAGGTGCATTTGCCGCTGCAGTCCGGGGACGACCGTGTGCTGATGCGCATGAACCGGCAGCATTCTGTTTCCCGCTACCGGGAGGTTGTTCACATGATTCGCGACCTGCTTCCCGATGCAACGCTGTTTACCGATATCATCGTGGGCTTTACCGGAGAAACGGATGAGCAGTTCGGAAATACCCTTAAGGCGATTGATGAATTTGCCTTCAACATGATCTATGTCGCGCAGTATTCGCCGCGGCCGGGTGCGGCCAGTTCGCGTTGGAAAGACGATATTCCGCGCGAAATTAAGCGCGACCGCCTGCAGCAGGTCAACGACCGCGCCATCGTTCATTCGCTTGCATGGAACCGGGGCCTTGTCGGGCAGCAGGTTCCCGTGCTGGTCACCGGCATTGACCGCAAAGGCGAAAGCCTGACTGCGCTGACGGGGGGCAGGGTCAATGTGCGAATTGCCTCGAGAGATACGGATCTTGTCGGCCGGGTCGTAACAATCACGGTATCACGGGCCGTACAGTTCTGCCTCTACGGCGACCTGGTTCCGGATCGGGCAGGGCTCCAGGCGGTGCCCGTATGAATACGTCCAGTTCCGCGAGATCCGTTGCCTTTAAAACGCTTGGCTGCCGTTTGAACCAGTATGAGACCGATGCCCTGGAGACGGAGTTCCGAAACGGCGGCTACACGGTTTGCAATTTTGAAGAACCTGCAGATGTTTACGTCATCAACACCTGCACGGTAACGTCCCAGAGCGACCAAAAATCCCGGCAGGCGGTTCACCGTGCAGCCCGCCAGGGGAAAAACCCGGTTGTGGTTGTGACAGGCTGCCTGGCAACAAGGAACCGCGATGCTCTTGAGAAGGATGACGTGATCACCTACGTGGTGGAGAACAAAGCCAAGAATACGGTTTTCGGGCTGGTCGAAGGGCATTTCAACCGCGAGATCCTGCACCCGCGTCAACCGGACCTGTTTGCATATGGATCCGCGGATGGAACATCACGCACCCGCAGTTTTGTCAAAATTCAGGATGGCTGTGACAACCTCTGTACATTCTGCATTATCCCCTTTGTGCGCGGGAGAGCGGAAAGCAGGCCCGCATCAGCAGTGTTGGACAATATCAGGGCCGTCCTTGACGCCGGGTACCGGGAATGCGTCCTGACCGGTGTAAACATCGGCCGTTACCGGCATGAGGGTATATCCCTGGGTGGTCTGCTGCAGCAGGTGGTCGAGCTGCCCTATGATTTTCGCGTGCGCATTTCATCCATCGAGCCGGACGGTTTTGATGAAACGTTTTACGAGATGCTGGCACATCCCCGTGTCGCCCCGCATCTGCACCTCTGCCTGCAAAGCGGATCGGATCGCATATTGCGCCGCATGCGCCGCATGTATTCGGTGGCGGAGTTCATGAACGTGGTGGAGTCCATCCGCGCGAAGGTGGAAGACTTTAACTTTACGACCGACGTCATGGTCGGGTTTCCGGGGGAATCCGATGCTGACCATGCGGCCACGCTGGATGTCTGCCGCAATGTCGGATTCTCGCATATCCATACCTTTAAATATTCACGGCGGGAAGGCACGCGGGCTGATCGCATGGACGACCAGGTGAATGAGACCTGTAAAAAAGCACGCAGTGAGGATGTGCGCAGTCTTGCGCTTGTTTTGAAGCGGGCCTGCATGGAGCATCGCATCGGCAGCATTCAGCGCCTGCTGGTGGAGCAAGTCGAGAACGGCATGGCATCGGGGTATGGCGAGCACTACCTGCCCGTGCAGGCAGCCGTGGAGCCGGGGACGCAGGCGGGACAGTTTTGCGACGTGCAGGTTTCCGGTGTGGAAGGGAAGGGGGCGGAACTCCGTTTGACGGGAACGCCGCTGCCTGTTCCCTTCGAAGCGCGTGTTGCTGGTCAAGACTGAGCGGTTTGTTCACAGGCCCAATATCCGGGCAGGCGCTATTCCGTGGTCTTTTCGGCTTTTCATTCCACGGGCCTCGGTGCATCCTGTGAAAAATTTAGACAGGCTTGAGACTGCAGTTGTGAATTTTTATTGAGTTGGCGCATGGCGCCTTTGACGGAAAAAGATGAAAACCAGGTTATTAAACGATCTAAGCGAGTTGATTGCCCGCACCCCGTTATTGAAGATGGACCGGTTTGCGGAGGGACTTCCGTGTTCCATCATAGGGAAACTTGAAGCGTACAATCCCGGCTGGTGCGTTAAAGACCGGATCGGGTTTTCAATGATTGAATCGGCAGAAAAAGCGGGAAGCCTAAAGCCAGGCGGTACCATCGTCGAGCCGACATCAGGCAATACCGGCATTGGACTCGCACTTGTCTCGGCGGTAAAAGGCTATCACTGCATCCTTACGATGCCCTCGTCCATGAGCATTGAGCGAAGAAAGATCCTCCAGGGCCTGGGGGCGGAACTGGTACTTACGGAGGGGTACGAGGGAATGCCCGGAGCCATTGAAGCAGCCCGTGAGCTCGTGGAGGAAATTCCCGGTGCCTTCATGCCGCAGCAGTTTGACAATCCGGCCAACCCGGAAATCCACTACCGGACTACCGGTCCCGAAATCTGGGAAACCATGGAAGGGAAAGTGGATATTTTCGTTTCGGGCGTCGGTACCGGCGGAACCATTTCCGGTGCAGGCCGGTACCTGAAAGAGCAAAACCCCTCGATCAAGATCGTGGCAGTCGAGCCCGAGGAATCCCCGGTACTCTCCGGGGGGAAAATGGGGCCGCACATGATCCAGGGCATTGGCGCCGGCTTCGTGCCGGGTGTGTACAATGCGGGTGTTGTCGATGAGGTCGTGAAGATAAACAGTTTTGATGCCATCGACGCCGCTCAGCGTGTTGCGACCCGGGAAGGGCTTTTGTGCGGGATCTCTTCGGGCGCAGCCGCCTGTGCCGCCGAGAAGCTTGCCGGTGAATCCGCCAATGCGGGCAAAACCATCGTGACCATGCTGCCGGATACGGGCGAACGGTATATTTCAACATTGTTATTTTATCAGGACTAACGGCCGGGGCTAAACCATGCAGAGACTTTTGACATTCCAGCATCGCCACGAGGAAGAGGAAATCAAGGAAGCCGGTCTGAANNCACGAGATTGCAAAAAAAGGCTCCATGTCCAAGGAAGAGGCCTCGATTGCAAAATGGTTTGGAATCTATTCCTCCCGCCAGTCTGGCAACCACATGGCGCGGGTGGTTATTCCCGGCGGGCAGGTAACTTCCACCCAGGCGCGGATCCTGGCCAAGGCATCGGAAATGTACGCGCAGGGAAAGCTGGCGGTAACCACCCGGCAGTCGATCCAGTTGCACTGGCTTAAAACACCCTCGCTTCCGGACCTGATGCGCGGCCTGGCGGAAGAGGGCTTGACGACGTTTCACGGCTGCGGGGACGTGAACCGGAATGTGGCGGCCTGCCCCCTCGCGGAAACCTGTAAATACCGCAGGCTGAACGTGCTCCCGCATGCCAAGGAAATCTCGAAATACCTGGCGGACAGCCGTGACCTCGATAACCTGCCGCGAAAGTTTAAAATCACGCTGTCGGGTTGCGGAGCCGGTTGCGGCCAGCCCTTTATTAACTGCATCGGCATCGTGGCTGTGCAGAAAGGGGACCAGGCAGGTTACAAGGTGATTATCGGCGGAGGCATGGGATGGAAAGCCTTTATCGGTGAAGAAGTCTTCTCCTTCGTGCCGCCTCACATGATCAAGTACGTGGCCCGCGCTACAGCCCTGACGTTTCGCGATCACGGCGATCGCCGGGACCGTAACAAGTCCAGAATGAAATACGTGGTACACCGAAACGGAATCGAACAGTGCCGGAAGTGGATCCTGGAGCACCTTGAGGCCGAGGGCCATGATACCGGCGCTCTTGAAGTTGAACCCTTTACGGATACAGGCCCCGCATTTCCGGATCGGCCCCTCACCGAGGAAAATCCTGTCGGCACCGACGGAAGAGTGACCGTAACGGCCATTATTCCGAAAGGCGAGTTTACCGACAAAGAAATGAGGCGCTTTGCCGAAATTTCCGAAATCTTCGGAGACAAACGGATCTACACAACAAACCGTCAGAACATTCAGATTCACGGTGTTCTGCCGGACCGAGTTGACGACTGTCGGCGGGAAATCAAAGCCCTGGGGTTTGTGACGGAAGGCTCTTTCGGGTTAACGGATATTGTTCCCTGCGTGGGTACGACCTATTGCCCGCTGGCGGTTTCCAAAACACGCGAAATGTACGACATCCTGATGGATGTTGTCCGGCAGGAGAAGTATGCCGGGATTCAGGACAAGGCAGTGATTAACATCACGGGATGTCCCAACTCCTGCTCGCCCTACCGCATCGCAGACATCGGGTTGCGGGGGCTGCGGCTTCGCGAGGAATTGGGCTCGACCGAGGGATATGAAATCGTGCTCGGAGGCACGCACGACCAGTTTGGGAAGAAAATAGGCGATTATAAGCGGGATGACTGCCCGAAGGTTATTGAAGCGATTCTGGATAAATTCCTGGATATCCGGGAAGGTGATGAGACGCTTGCTGAATGTGTTCGAAGAACAGGGTTTTAGATAATGAGCAATCCATTCAAAGACGCGGTTGAGGCACTCGATATCAATTACGAGACAGCTCCCAATGTGTCGGATTTTTCGATTTTTACCGGGGTGTCAGACAAGGCAAAAGATATCGAAACGCTGTACAAGGACATACCGTGCCAGGCGGCCTGCCCGGCAAAGACAAATGTGCCGGCCTATATCCAGGCACTGGCGGAAGGGGACCCTGAGAAATCATTTCGCATCAACCTCGAAGACAATGTATTTCCCGGTTCACTGGGGCGTGTATGTACGCGACCCTGCGAGGACAAATGCAGGCACAAGTGGACGAACGTCAACGGACCCGTTCATATCTGTCATTTGAAGCGATCTTCCGGGGATCACGGCAGCCACAGCAGGGAGCCGCTTCCGGCCTGGTTCGATGCTTCAGCCAAGCGGGTTGCCGTCGTCGGGGGAGGACCGGCGGGACTGACAGCTGCAAGAGAGCTTAAGCGCTACGGACATGATGTGACGATATTCGAGCGCGAAACCTATCTCGGCGGCATGCTGGCAATGGGCATTCCCAAATTCCGCCTGCCGCGCGACATTGTCGACAGCGAAGTCAACTATATCATCGACAGCGGTATCGATGTGAAATTCAACCAGAATATTGATGCGGACCGCATGACGGAACTGGCATCGGAATATGATGCGCTGCTTGTGGCAACCGGTGCAATGCGCCCGTCGGACCTGCGGCTTGAAGGGCTGGACGGCAGCATGGAAATGCCGGGATTAGAGTTTATGCGCCGCTATAATTTTGGGGAGATCGGGGATATGACCGGGCAGAGCGTTGTCATTGTGGGCGGCGGCTTTACGGCCGTGGACTGCGCCCGCTCCTGCGCCCGCGCGGCCCGTCGCCTTGTCGGAAAGGATGGCCGTGTCTCGATCATGTACCGGCGGACCGAAGGCCAAATGTCCGCCAACATGGATGAAATTGATGCCATGCGGGAAGAGAATATCGAAATCGATACGCTTGTCTCGCCCGTATCTGCACGGACTGAAGGCGGTCGCCTCCGGGGGGTGACGTTCCGGCGTAACATGCTGGGCGATGTTCCTCCGGGCCATACCAAGCCGCCGATTACACCGATAGATGACAGCGATTTTGAAGTGCCGGCCGATCTGCTTATCGTGGCGATTGGCCAGGTACGTGAATTGGAAATCATGCCGGAAGCGATGCGTGCCACCGAAGGGCACGCCACCCGGGCAGACAATGTGTTTGTTGCCGGAGACTTCAAGGATGGCGGCGAAGACGTCATTACGGCTGTGAATGACGCCAAGCGGGCGGCAGATGCGATTGACCTCTACCTGATGGGCGAACAGCGCCGCAAGACACACGTTGCGATTGAGTTGATTGATTCCAACGGAGAAACCGGCAGACTTCGGGACCATGACATTCAGCAGGGGCATCACATCCCCGTGCTTCCGGTTCCTAAAAGAGACGGCGTGGCGGAAGTCGAGCTTGGTTTTGACGAATCCCTGACCGGGGNNCCGGGGTTCATGCCACGCGGTGTTACCTCTGTCATTACAAGTTCGAGATTAACCAGGACAAGTGCATTCACTGCGACTGGTGCATCAAGGTCGCTCCGCGTAAAAACTGCATTAAGAAAATTTCGCGTCTCTTTTACGATGACAACCAGAATGTCAAAACTGACATGGAGACAACGCGCTCGCATGAAGCGACCTACATCTGGATCGACAGTGATGAATGCATTCGCTGCGGAAACTGCCTGAGGCGGTGTCCAACAGAGGCGATCACGATGCGTAAGATGAGCCTGAACACCACCACCATTTCCGAATTCGATCTGCTGAAAAAGAGCAATGTCGACAGGGAGCCGGTTGCAGGGTCCTAGCGCCTGCAGACGTTAATGCTTCACGCTAAGATGCCGGGCGGATCTCCTTGAGCCTGCTCGCGAGGCTGAAGCTCAAAATGTGTGATGACAGGTACCTGAAGGAGGATAAGATGGCAACACCCAGAATAGCAGACAACAAACCCGCTCCCGTCACTGTAACTGCCGGCACATCTTATTATTTCTGTACCTGCGGGCATTCAGGTAACCAGCCCTTTTGCGATGGGTCACATGCCGGAACATCCATGACGCCCCAGCACTTTGTCCCGGAGGAGGACGGCGAGGTCTGGCTCTGCTGCTGTAAGCGTACAGGAAAATCGCCGTATTGTGACGGCAGCCATAAATCCATCAGCGCGGATGAAGTGGGTTCCCAGGGAGGAGGCACAGCCGAAGGCTGAAAATGCTTCAGGGTGTGCGAATCGTTGTTGCCGGCCGCGTGCAGGGTGTGGCTTTTCGGATGTCCGCCTGCTCCCGTGCCCGCGAGCTGGGCCTCACCGGATGGGTGCGAAATCTTGCAGATGGTTCCGTGGAAGCCGTTGCAGAAGGGGATTCTGAGCAGCTTGGGGATTTCATTCTTTGGTGCGGGAGGGGGCCGTCCATGGCGATGGTAACAGGGATCCGGCATGCATTTATTCCCTATTCCGGAAATTATAAATCATTTGATGTTCGACAGTAACAGCCGGGCCGCATGTGCCTGCGCTTGATCCTGGAGTATGACCCTGCAGGGCCTGTTTCCCAAGGGGCAGGGGGCCGGCTGAAACTATGCAGACTAAAACAGGGTGTACAAAACCACTGCTTGATATCGACGGCCTGAAAACCGGGTTCCGCGTCGGCGGGCGGGACATCAGTGCTGTCGATGATGTCAGTCTGGTGATCCATCCGGGCGAGACCGTGGCGCTCGTCGGGGAAAGCGGTTGCGGAAAGTCCGTAACAGCACTTTCGATCACGCGCCTGATACCCGAACCGCCCGGACATATTCGTGCCGGCCGGATACAGCTCAACGACCAGGACCTTCTTTCGTTGTCCCGGCGTGAGCTCAGAGACGTGCGCGGTCGAAAAATTGCCTACGTTTTTCAGGATCCCGGGCAGTCCCTCAACCCCGTATTCCGAATCGGAATGCAGATCGAAGAAGCGCTGCGGTTTCGCCGCGATCCCGATCTGCCGGATCCGGAGACACTGCTGAACTGGGTGGGCATGCCCGACCCCGGCCGTGTTTTAAGATCCTATCCTCATGAATTAAGTGGCGGGATGAAGCAGCGCGTGATGCTCGCCATGGCGCTTGCGTGTCGGCCGGACTTGTTGATTGCGGATGAGCCGACCACGGCACTGGACGTCACGGTCCAGGCACAGATATTGCGCCTGCTGGCCGACCTCCAGGCCCGGTTGGGAATGGCCGTACTTTTAATTACCCACAACCTCGGCATTGTCTCCGAGATTGCGGATCGTGTTTATGTGATGTATGCGGGGCGGATTGTTGAAAGCGGACCTGCCGGCGATTTGCTTCGCACGCCGGCACATCCCTATACCCTCGGGCTCCTGCAGGCCGTTCCGCGCCTGAGAAGAGACGGTGCCCCCCCCCGGCACCTGGAGGGGATTCCGGGTGTTGTTCCCAGCCCGTCAGAATGGCCCGAGGGGTGTCGGTTTGCGGAGCGTTGCAGCATCGCCGACCAGAAATGCCATCAGAGCGAGCCTTCACTGCGGGGAGTGGGGCAGAACCATGAAGCCCGCTGCTGGAAGCCGATGCAGGGCGCTGGGGTGCCGGACCTCCCGGGCGAGCAGGGCGAATGATGAATCCAACGGCTGAAAGTCCGGATGTCCTGAGAGTTGAAAACCTGGAGGTGGCTTACCCCCGCGCCCGAGGAGGCGGTCAGGTACACGCGGTCCGGGATGTTTCCTTTGCCCTTCGAAAGCACGAAAGCCTCGGCCTGGTCGGCGAGAGTGGTTGCGGCAAATCGTCTATTGCGGGTGCTGTGATGGGGCTGAATCCCGTGACGGCCGGTCACGTGCACCTGGAGGGGGACAGGCAGGAGGGTGCCGGACGGACGGAACGCCTGCGCCGCAGTCGCAAAATTCAGATTGTTTTCCAGGATCCCCTGGGTGCACTTAACCCGCGCATGCGGGTTGGACAGGCCCTGGAGGAAGTCCTCCTGGTTCATGGGATCGGGGAAAGCCGCAGCGAGCGTATCCAGAAAGTGGCTGCGTTGTTGACCCGGGTCGGGCTTCCGCTGTCTGTTATGTCAAGGTATCCACATGAAATCAGCGGCGGACAGCGCCAGCGGGTCGGGATTGCGCGGGCCATTTCTGTAGAACCCGATGTGCTCATAGCGGATGAACCCGTTTCAGCGCTGGATGTTTCGGTTCAGGTTCAGATTCTCAACCTGCTT
>JABAHO010002637.1_pt1 | contig 12132 bp, 17 predicted proteins | sample 7062071 | NCBI WGS metagenome assembly JABAHO01 (sample SAMN14534356, study PRJNA622989) | marine sediment metagenome | biome: marine biome [ENVO:00000428]; feature: marine pelagic biome [ENVO:01000023]; material: deep marine sediment [ENVO:00002113] | place: India: Gulf of Kutch | collected...
GTCGCCCGCCTCGCGGCGCGTCTGGCGGGGCTCTACCCCGCCGACCCGCTCGCCGCTGCGCACAGCGACATGATCGTGCTCTACCAGGCCGAGATTCAGTCGGCGGTGGCCAAGATGATGTTCGATGGGGTCCCCGGAGCCCCGGGAACCAAGATGCTCCCCGAAGAAGAGCAGAAGGCCCGGATCGGCGCNNCAGGCGGCTGCGGGCCGCCTGGGCGGGGACGAGCTCCACTGGGCGGATGTCTGCGTATACAACCGCATGAACCAGATCCTCGATCGGGACGAGGAGATTCTCGGCCGCGGGGCGACACCGCACCTGCTCGCCCTCTACGAGCGGGTCGATGCCCTGCCGGCGGTCCAGACCTGGATCCAGACCCACAAGGACGACTATCCGCGCTTCGAGGCGCTGCGGGCGTAGCGAACGCGGCCCGCTGTGACGGATCGGGTCCCCCGCGTACACTGGCGACTGGACGGGAGGTTCCGATGGCGACGAGTGCGACCCCGCAACCCGAGAAGAGCTGGCGCTGGAACGAGCGCTTTCCCCAGATGGGCCAGGAGGCGATCCCCGTCGAACGGGTGATCTCACCCGAGTACTACGCGCGGGAGTGCGAGAAAATCTTCAAGCGCTGCTGGCTCCACGTCGGCCGCGTCGAACAGCTGAAAGAGCCCGGCGATTACTTCGTGATCGAGATCGAGGCCGCCCGGGCGTCGATCCTGGTGACGCGCGGACGCGACGGCGAGATCCGCGCCTTTCACAACGTCTGCCAGCACCGTGGGAACCGGCTCGTCTGCGACGCCGCCGGATCGAGTAACGGGACCTTCGCGTGCCGTTTCCACGGCTGGATCTATGACACCACCGGGGAGCTCCGCCACGTCACCCAGGAAGAGAACTTCTACGAGGAAACGCGGGGGCGTCTGAACCTCGCCGCCGTCGCGTGCGACACCTGGGAGGGGTTCATCTTCGTCCACCTCGATCCGGCGCGGGCGGAGCCGCTTCTCGAGTTCCTCGGCCCGATCGCAGACTACGTCTCGGGCTTCCCCTTCGAGTCGATCACCCACGAGCTCCGCTATCACACCGAGCTCCAGGCCAACTGGAAGGTCGTGATGGACTCGCAGGCCGAGTCGCTCCACGCGCCCTTCGTCCACGCAAAGGTCTGGCCCGATNNACGCGGTGTGGTCACTCGGAGCCGGCGACTACCACCCCAAGGGCGTCGAGGCCTACGCGCTCTCGCTGGGCCCGGCCACCGCGATGGCCGGGGAGTACGCCGTCGAAATCGGCGGGCGCATCAACCCCACACGCTCGAAGGACTGGTCCCTCGATTGCCTCCACGTCTTTCCGAACCTGTTGATCTATGTCCTCGAGGGCACCTATCACACCCACCAGTTCTGGCCCGGTGCTGCAAACCGCACCGTGTGGGACCTGCGCATGCGTCTTCCGGCACCGCGCACCCCTGCCGACGCCTTCTCACGCGAACACGCCAAGATCTTCCTGCGCGACCCCTTCCTCGAGGACGGCTTCATCAACGAAGAAACCCAGCGGGGTCTCGAGTCGGGCGCGATTTCGCACGTGCGCTTCCAGGACGACGAAAGCTTTCTGCGCCACGCCTACTGGACCGTGCACAACGCGGTGAGTGCGGAATGAGCGCCGCCGAAGCGACCTTCCCGGCGGGCTTCGAAGACCTCGAGGCCGTGGCGGACTGGGCGCTCCCCACCGAGCGGGCGCGCAACAAAAAGCGCCGCGAGGCGAGCACCGAGGAGCTCCAACGCGTCTATGACCTTCTCTCGCCGCGCATCGAAGCCATCATCGCTTCTTTCGAGGGGCAGACCCTGGAAGACCTCTCGGGCCCGGCGCAGCGACTCCTGTGGCTCTCGTTCTCGCTCGTCGAGGTCGCGTTCGCGATCGAGAAGTACGACGGCGAGGGACGCGTGCCCCACGCGATCGATCTCGACCAGATGGTGCCGCTTCACGATCTCTAAGCGTTCGGCGCGCCCCGCTTCCCGAACAGAAGAGCGTGATGCTCTCGGTCCGACTCCACTCGCCTCGATCCAGGCGCCGTCCGAACACCGTAATCACCCCGACGAATCCCGCGAGCCCGGCCGAGACCTCGGCGAAGATCGCGAGCGCGGCGTCGTCGATCATTGGGGCTCCTCCCGCGACGCTCTACCATCGCGACGCCGCCCCCTTCGGGGCGGCGCGACCGCAAGGAGACCGAAGATGAGTCAAGATGTCGAGGCGCGCCTCGCGGCGCTCGAGGCCAAGGTGCAGGACCTCCACGACCGCGAGGCGATTCGCTCGCTCCGCTTCCGCTATCACGAGTGCATCAACAGCGAGACCTTCGACGCGATTCCGGGTCTCTTCACCGACGACGCGGTGCTCGACTTCGACTACCTGGGACAGGCGAAGGGCCAGGTGGAGCTCAAGGCCTTCTTCGACAAGGTCAACGGCCTGCTCTCCTTCGTGCGACAGTTCGTGCACAACCACGCGGTCGAGGTCGATGGGGATACCGGACGCGGCTACGCCTATCTCGAGGCCAAGACGATCTCGAAGGGCGACGCCTATTTCGTGGCCGCGCGCTACGACGACGAATACGTCCGCGTGAACGGCGAATGGAAGTTCAAGAAGATGTCGCTCGAACCCTTCTTCACGGTTCCCTTCAGCGAGGGCTGGGCGCAGGAAGATCGACTGAAGATGGGCCGTTAATCGGCATGGGTGGCGCCGGATCCGGAATCGCCACGACCTCGCCGGTCAAGCGCTCGAGTTCGATCACGATGCGGTGCACGTTGGCGCTGGCATCGATTTCGCGACGCCGCGCGTCGAGAAGATCGATCCGCGCTTGAAGGAGCGCCGTATGGCTGTCTTCGCCCCTCGCGAACCCCTCGCGGGTCTCGGCGCGGGCTCCTTCGAGGAGCGGGATGACGGTCTCGCGGAGCATCCGCACGGTTTCGCGCGCGTCACCGAGCTGGTGATAGAGCTGGTAGAGCGTGGTGCGGATCCGGACGCGAGCGGCGGTCTGTTCGGCGCGTGAACGCTCGACGGCGGCGCGTCCGGTCGTCACATCGCCCTGTCTGCGGTCGAACACCGGAAGGGGCAGCGCGAGCTCGCCGACCATGGCGTAGTCGTCGCCCTGCTCGAAACGCCGGACCGCGACGCCGGGGGTCACGGTGGGCCAGCGTTCGGCGAGAGTCAGGTCGAGCTCCGCCCGGGCCACGCGCTCGGCCGACGCGAGGCGCACGAGCTCCGGGTTCGCGGTGCTCCGCGCCACCAGCTCCTCGTAGGGCGCCACCGTGGGTAGGCGGCCGAGGTCGCCCGCGACCTCGTCGAAACTGGGCTCGATGCGCCCCCATTGCGCCGCGAGGCGGTGCATTGCGACGTCAAAGGTCTGTTCGATGCGCAGCGCGTCGAAGCGCGCCTGCGCTTCGGCCGCCCGGGCGCGCGCGAGGTCACCGGGGGGCGCCGAGCCGATCTCGGCCTGGAGGGCGGCAGTAGCCACCACGCCCCGCGCGAGTCGAACCCCCTCCGCGGCGAGCGCGAGCCGTCCCTGCTCGACCAGACACGCGACAAAGCGCTGCGCCGTCTCTGCTGCGACGTCGAGGCGCAGCACCTCGGCTTCGGCCCCGACGAGGCCGGCCCGGGCGCGCTCCGCGGCAACCCGGCGGCGGCGCTGTCGTCCCTCGAGGAGCCATGCGATGCCGAGCGTGGTCTCGGTCTGATCAAAATCGTCGTAGGGGCCCCCTCCCAGCGCATTCTCGACGGTCACACCGAGTTGGAGATTCGGGAGACGCCCCGCTTGATCGATTCGGCCGGCCTGCTCCTCGTGTCGGAACGCGAACGCGGTGAGATCCGGGTTGCTCGCAATGGCTCTGGCGAGCGCGCCCTCGAGGGTCATCGGCGGGGCGTCCGTCGACCCGAGCTCGTGCGCCGTGGCGCTCGGTGGGAGCACCGCGACTCCGAGCAAGGTGAGCGCAAATCGCCAGCGTCGATTCATGCGCGAAACCCCACTCCGCCGCCGAGCCCGGGCCCGGACCCGGACCCGACGCAAGGTCGCGCAGTATACCGGCCACGGGCGATTCCCCGGTCCATCCCGCGTTCCGCCTTGACACCCATGAAGCGACGGGGATGATGCCGGCCACGAGGAGAATCCGATGACGACAGCCACCTTGGTGTCCCACCCGCTCGCGCAACACCTCGTGACGATTCTCCGCGACCGCGACACCGATCCCCAACGGTTTCGCGAGACCGCCCGGCGTCTCGCGACGCTCCTACTCGTGGAAGCCACGGCCGACCTTCCGACGGTTTCGCGACGCGTCGAAACCCCAATCGAGGCCATGGACGGCACCGAACTCGCCACCCCGATCGCGGCGGTCGCCGTGCTGCGGGCCGGGCTGGGCCTGCTCGACGCCGCGCTCGACCTCCTCCCGGACGTTCGCGTCGGCTATGTGGGTGTCCAGCGAGACGAGGACACCGCTCGTCCCGAGGCCTACTACACAAAGCTGCCACCGCTGGACGGGTGCAGGGTGCTCGTCCTCGAGCCCATGCTCGCGACCGGGGGTTCGCTCTCGTGGGCCTGCCGACAACTCCGCGAGGTCGGCGCGACCGATGTGCAGGCCCTGTGTGTCGTCGCGGCGCCCGAGGGCGTCGAGCGTATGGCGCGCGATCACCCCGAGGTGCGCGTCGTCGCCGCGGCCCTCGACCGGGAGCTCAACGACGAGTTCTACATCTGTCCCGGGCTCGGCGACATGGGGGATCGCCTGTTCGGGACGCTCTAAGCCACCCCGAGTGATGCGTAGGTCGCACGGATGAGCCGCACACAGCGCTCGTCCCCCATCGTGCCCTCGCACATCCGGTTCATCGCGTACCCGATCGATGTGTTCGTGTCCGGGTCGACGATCGCGATCGAGCCACCCCATCCTCCCCAATAGAACGCCCCGGGGCTCGGGGTGAAGGGGATCCGCGGGTTCATCAAGCCAAAACCCATCCCGAAGAGCATCCAGACGCCGAGTACGAGATCCTTGCCGTTGGTCTGTTGCTCCTGCGCCACCGCCACGCTTTCGGGTCGCATCAGACGCACGCCGTCGATCTCGCCGCCGTTCGCGAGGGCGCCGTGGATCCGCGCGATCGATCGGGCATTCCCGATACCGCCGGCCGCCGGGATTTCGGCCGCGCGCCAGGCGCGGGTGCGCGGCTCTTCGGCGGTCATGATCGCGGAGCGGAAGGTGCGCGCGGCGATCGTGTCGGATTCCTGGATGTCGGCCAGGGTGGCCGGCGGCGGAATCATCTCTCCCANNAACACCTCACCCTGGAGATACCCCTGGGTGAGCGCGTGATAGCCCGACGCCGTGCCCGGTTCCCACCAAAGCGATTGCTTGGCGAGACGCTCGCAGATGCCCTCCCAGTCGTAGAGATCTTCCACGCTCGCCGCCGGCTCGAAGCCCGCGAGCCCCGCGGAGTGACTCATCACGTGGCGAACGAGCACCTCCCCCTTGCCATTTTGCGCGAATTCCGGCCAGTAGCGCGCGACGGGCGCGTCGAAATCGAGAAGACCCCGGTCCGCGAGCATCAACAGACAGACGGCGGCCATCGTCTTGGTGGTCGAGTACACGTTGACGATCGTGTCTTCCTGCCAGGGGTCGCCCTGCGGATTCGCATCGCCACCCCAGAGATCGGCCACCACCTGCCCGCGGTGCACCACGCAGGCGCTCGCGCCCACCTCGTTTTCCTTCTCGAAATTTTCGATGAAGGCTTCGCGGATGCGCTCGAACCCCGGCGCACAAAACCCCTGCGCTTCCATTGCTCTGCTCCTACGCATTCTCCGGAGCGGGTTCACCCGCTCTCGGGGAACGCACGCTATCGGAAATTTGACATGATCGATTGTTGGGTCTCGAGCGCGCGCCACTGTTCGTCCGGCGACGCCGGTTCGAGCAAGAAGCCGATTCGGGAGAACCCCATCTCGACGAGCTCCCCGATCCGATCGACACCACTCGCGGGCGAGGCCGCTTCGTACCCGGCGATGATGCTCATCTCGATCTCCGTCGGGTCCCGCCCCGCCGCCTCGGCCGCGCGGCGGATCGCCGCGAGCGAGCCCGCGATATCGCCCGCGCCGTCGATGGGGAACCAGCCGTCGCAGTACTCGGCTACCCGGGCCGGGGTCCATTTCGAGTTGGCACCCATGATGATCGGAGGGCCGCCGTCGCGGGCGGGCTTTGGATAACACCAGAGCGGATCGAAATCGATGAACTCGCCGTGGAACTCGGCCACCTCCTGGGTCCAGATCGCTTTCATCGCCAGAACCGTCTCGCGCGTCACCTTCCAGCGGTCCTGAAAGCGAACCCCGTGATCGGCCATCTCTTCGGCGTTCCAACCGGCCCCGATCCCCAGCAGCAGACGCCCCTGCGCGACCTGGTCGAGGCACGCCGCCTGCTTGGCGAGGTGGATGGCGTTGTGTTCGGGAAGGAGCACCACCGACGAGCCGATGAGAAGCCTCTCCGTCACCGACGCCGCCGCCGTGAGTGCCACGATGGGATCGTAGAAGTGCTTGTACCACTCGGGGAGGTCACCACCCAGGGGAAAGGGAGACTTGCGACTCGTCGGGATATGAGAGTGCTCGCCCTGCCAAAGCGACTCGAAGCCGTTGTGTTCCGCCCAGCGCGCCAGTTCGGTCGGCGTGAGGGTGTCCTCGGTAAAGACCGTGACGATCGCGAAATCCACCATGCTGGCACTCCTCCGGGGTAGGGCGTCCGAACCCTGCAACCTTGCGCTGCGGGCGCGCGCAAGCGGCCGAGACCCAGATCGAACACGCCTTCTCGAGGCCTGTCAATTGCTAGCGTCCCCGGGTGATCCGACCCTGTGGACCGAGCGAATTTCACGAGATCGCCGCCACGATCAACGACGGCGCCGAGTCGTATCGGGGTGTGATCCCCGACGACTGCTGGCACGAGCCCTACATGTCCGACGACGAGCTTCGGGACGAGCTCGCAGCGGGGGTCGTATTCTGGGGCGTCGAGCAGGCGGGGCGTCTCGTGGCCGTGATGGGGCTCCAGGCGGTCCAGGACGTCGCGCTGATCCGTCACGCCTACGTGAGGCAAGAGGCGCAGGGCCAGGGCCACGGGTCGGCCCTCCTCCGACACCTCCGCGCACAGACCGAACGCCCGATGCTCATTGGCACCTGGGCGGCCGCGGTGTGGGCCGTGGGCTTCTACGAAGGGCACGGGTTCCGGGTCACGACGCCGGAGGAAAAGGATCGCCTCCTCCGGCGGTACTGGACCGTCCCCGAGCGACAGATCGAGACGTCCGTAGTTCTCGTCGACTCCCGTTTCGAGGAGCGGGAGACGCGCTAGTCGTTCAGCCCGTACGCGTCGCGACGGGCGAGGAAGGCCTCCACCTCGGTCGAGAGAAACAGCACGTCGTGCTTCTTCCCGGCGCGGTCCTTGATGACCTCGTCTTTGAGCAGAGCCTCGGGCCGGAAGCCCAGCTCCTCGAACACGGTCCGCGCGCCGGTCTGGTCGAGGGTCATGCGACCCACCACTTTCTCGACGCCGATCGCGAGTGCGATGTTGAAGGCCTCGCGGGTGAGGAGACGCCCNNACGCCCGAGCCCGGTGTTGCGGGCGCGGGGCCCGACGAGCACGCGGAGCTCGGCCACATGCTGCGACCACTCGAAGTCGTTGCGGTGGAGCGTGCTGTAGCCGAGCACGTGGTTGTCGCCCTCGGCCACGATGGTGTGGATCGCACCGCTCTCGAGATCGCGGAGCCACTTGTCGATCCCCGCCGGCTGCGTGATGTCGCGGCGCAGAAACATGAGGTCGTGATAGGGGAGCTGTTGTGCAAAATCCATCATGAGCGGACCGTCGTCGGCCGTCATGAGACGAAGGGTGACTTCGCGCCCTTTGATGGCGGCGGTCTTCGGAAAGTCTTCCAAGATGTCCTCCAGTTCCAATCCCTGAATTCCAGCTTCTGTCATGGTTCCTTCTCTCTGTTCCTAGACCGAACGCTCACCCAGCCACATCTCGAGCTTGGGCCAGAGCCGATAGACGGCGTTGCCGCCGGCCACCAGGCTCACGTGCCCGCCCTTCAAGATGATCTCGGTTTTGTCTTCGCTCCCGACGAGGCCGATCAGGTCCTTCGAGGCCTCGGAGGGCACGATGTGATCGTGCTGGGCGGCGACGTGGAGGAAGGGAACCCGGATGTCCCCGAAGTCCACCTTGCGCCCGCCGATCTCGAGTTCGTTGCGGACGAATTTGTTCTCGCGGATGAAATCGCGCACGAACTGCCGCGCCGTCTCACCCGGGAAGGGGATCTGGTCGGCGGCCCAGGTGTCGAAACGCAGGTGGGCCTTCACGAACTCGTCGTTGTCGACGTTGTCGAGGAGCTTCATCTGGCCGGCCTGCTTCTGGAAGGGCCGCAGCATCTGCATCGACGCCATCATGAGTTCCGGCGGGATATTGCCGAGCTCGTCGATCAAGCGGTCGAGATCGAAGTGCGCCGGGTCCGTCCAGGTCTTGTAGAGCGGCATCCCGTCGCCGTTCACCGGGGTAGTGAAGGTCGCGAGGTTCTGGAGCGGCCCGTCGGCGTGCAGCGCGGCGTACATACAGGCCAACATCCCGCCCATGCAGTAGCCGACCATGTTGACGTCGGTTTCGCCCGATTCCTCGGCGATCACCTCGAGACACTCAGGCATGAAGTCGAGGACATAGTCCTCGAGGCGCAGCTTGCTGTGCTCGCGGCGCGGCACGCCCCAGTCGATCAGATAGACGTCGAAGCCCTTGCTCACCAGGAACTCGATCAGGCTCTGCCCCTTGGTGAGGTCGAGGATGTAGGCCTTGCTCACCAGCGACATGATCAGAACGAGCGGGATGCGGTAGACCTCTTCGCACACCGGTCGGTAGTGATAGAGCTTCAGGGTGCCCCGAGAATGGATCGTGTCCTTCGGGGTCGGGCCGAATTCGCGCGCGACATCCGGGATCGGTTCGATCCCCAGCGCGTTGCGTTCGATCGCTCGATCGACGGCCTCACGCGCTTTTTCTGCGATGTCCTCGTTGGGGAGCTGCGGGTCCGCCACGGCTACTCCTCCGCGGGTGGCTTGCGGGTGCGCTTGGGCTTCGAGACCGACTTGGGCTTCGCCTGCGGAGCGCCGGCGAGTCGTCCGATCGCGACCTCGAGAGAGGCGATGGCATCTTCGAGCTTTCCGATGCGATCGCCGAGCGCGAGCACGTCGGCCCGCGACGGAATGTTCATCGCGCCCAGATACTGAGACATCGAATCGGTCATGATCTTGTGGGTGTGGAGCATCTCTTGAAACGAGCGGCCCATGCCCTTGGCGAAGCGATCGTCACCCATGATCTCGGTCATGGTGTCGCTCCAGCGTTTTTCGTTTTCCTGGATCCACTCCCGCCATGCGCGGATCGGGTCCATGGTCTTGGTTTCGTTTTCACTCATCGGAATCGTTCTCCTCGTCCATCTCGTCCGAGGGCTCGGTGTCGGCCCGACGATTCTGGGAGGGGGTTGCGAGGTTCATGAACGCGTCGAGGGTTCTGCGATGGGTCTCGAGCATCGCGATCCAGTTGGTCAAGAAGAGCTGGCCGGCCGTCGTCAGGTTGTACATGCGGCGTGCGGGCCCGTCTTCCGAGGTGTCCCACATCGACGAAATGAGACCCATCTTTTCCATCTGACGGAGGCTTCGGTACACGGTTCCCGAGTTGTAGGACCCGAGACCCTCTTCCTTGAGGCGGTTCATCAGGTCGTACCCGCAGGCCTGCCAGCCCTTGAGCAGCGCCAGAAGGTGCGCATTGAGCATCTCCCCGGGGGGCCTGCTCTCGCTGCTCTGCTTCTTGGATTTCTTGGCTTTTTCTTTGGCCATGGCTTCCTCGGTTCAGTCCCGGTCACCGCGTTCCGATGGTTGACAGGTATATTCATTTTGCATATACATGTCAACCATTGATATCGCGCGTGCCTATTTATCGGCCGCTCAGCGATCTTCCCTTGAACCACAGAGGACCACATGGCCAAGAAAGCCGAAAAGACCGAGACCCGAGACCAGATGGAGCGCTATCTGGACGCGCTGATCGCCAACCAGGGCGCCCTCACCGACGCCCTCGAGGGCCTTCGCAAGCGGAGCCTCGAAGCCTCCGAGAAGCTCTCCGAAGCCGTCTGCACCCGCCAGCGCGAAGCGCTCGAGCTGACCAAGCAAATGGCGATGAACCCCGACGCCTATTCGGACAACGCCAAGGCCATGCTCAAGGCGGCGACCGACGCCCAGTCGCGGGCCCTCGATTTCGCCAAGGACCTCTACAAGGAACAGACCGAGCTGAACGACGAGCTCCGCGCCTCGTGGAAGTCGATCTTCGAGAGCTCCAAAGAAGCCGCCCAGGCCGCGACGGAACTCGCCCGCACCTGGAATGCGAACAACCCGGTGAGCGAAGCCGTCAAGAAGAGCGTCGAAGGGTTCCGCAGCTAACCCAGCCGCTCCCAGCGCTCAGTCTTCTGTGTCTGACGAACCCCAGTCGCCGCCCCACGGCCTCGACCCGATCGAACTCGACGCGTCGGTCGAGGCCGTTTCGACACCGCTCTGGCGCGAGGCCCGCTGGCCCATCGAGTGGCTCCGGCTCCGCCTGAGCCCCGTCTATTGCGGGCGCGGGCTCCCGCGCGGTGCCGGCGAACCCGTCCTGATCGTCCCCGGCTTCCTCGCCGGGGATCACGTGATGGTGGAGATGCATCGCTGGTTGCGACGCATTGGCTACGCGGCGCACCGCTCGGGGATCGTCTGGAACACGGATTGCCCGGATCAGACCGCCCGCGAACTCGCGCGTCGCGTCGAATCGATCCACGCGCGCTCCGGGACCCCGGTGCGTGTGATCGGTCACAGTCTGGGCGGGATGCTCGCCAAGAGTCTGGTCCAGCTCGTGCCCGGGTCGGTGGACCGAATCATCACGATGGGCTCGCCCTTTCGCGACCTGGTGCGTGCCCACCCCGCGGTGGTCGGTCTCTGGGAGCAACTCAAAGCCGGTCGCAGCGCAGTCGTCGGCCGCAACCTCAGGGCCTCCTGCGGAACGGGGCACTGCCTGTGCCCCTTCGTGCGGCATCTGCTCGACCCGGAACCCAGTGAAGTCCCCCAGTTCGCCGTCTTCTCGAAGAATGACGGCGTGGTCCACTGGGAGGGCTGCATCGAGGACGACGACGCGCACAACAGCGAAGTGACGTGCACCCACATCGGTATGGCGTTTGACGTCGACACCTACACCGCCGTCGCGGAGCGCCTCGCGGAACCCGTATAGCTCCCTGCGCCGAGGATCCCGCAATGCAACAGCTGTCGGGGCTCGATACCAGCTTCCTCAATATGGAGACGAACACGACCTTCGGTCACGTGTCGTCTCTCACGCTCTACGACGGCGCCTCCTTCCCGCGTCACGGTGCCTATCCGGCAATTCGGGAGCACGTGAGCGCGCGCGCTGCCCTGCTGCCCCCCTTTCGCCGCCGCCTGGTCGAGGTCCCCTTCGGTCTCGACCATCCCTACTGGATCGAGGACCCCGACTTCGACCTCGACTTCCACGTGCGCCACATCGCGGTCCCGCCCCCCGGCGACGACGAACAGCTCGCGGAGCTCTCGGCCCGGATCATCGGCCGCCCCCTCGATCGGTCCCGGCCGCTGTGGGAGCTCTACGTCATCGAGGGCCTGGCGAACGGGGACGTGGCGATGCTCCTCAAGATCCACCACGCCGCCATCGACGGACAGGCGGGGATGGAGCTCTGGAAGACGATGCTCGACCCTAGCCCCACGCCGCGACAGCTCGAGCCACCGGCCGAGCGGCCCGGCGAAGCCGAGCCCCACCCCTTCGAGCTCCTGGCCCGGAGCTATCAGACCTTCCTGACGCAACCCGCGCGTCTCATACGGGTGCAGCAGAACGCGTTCCGCGCCATGGGGGAGCTCTTTCTCGGTGACAACACACCCGCTTTTTTTCCACCGCTCGGCGGAACCCGAAACGACGGCGACCCCCCCCCGGCAGCCCTTCAGGCCCCGGCCGCGCCGTCGACGCCGTTCAACCGCGCGATCACGCCACACCGCCGCGTGGCGTGGCGTGCGGTGTCGCTCGACGACCTCAAGGCGGTGAAGAACGCGTTTGGAACGACGCTCAATGATTT
>JABAHO010006058.1_pt1 | contig 12114 bp, 11 predicted proteins | sample 7062071 | NCBI WGS metagenome assembly JABAHO01 (sample SAMN14534356, study PRJNA622989) | marine sediment metagenome | biome: marine biome [ENVO:00000428]; feature: marine pelagic biome [ENVO:01000023]; material: deep marine sediment [ENVO:00002113] | place: India: Gulf of Kutch | collected...
GCATCTTGAACGTTCCAAGCTGGTCGGCCTCTGCTGATCTCCGTTTTCCAACAGACTTTGTCGCCCTTTTTGCAGCCATGCCATAGTATGAAATCGCCTTTGTTCCAAGGTGTACCTGGATAAGTGTCCTTGTGAAAGCGTCTTTTGGTTTTTGGCCATTGGCTCATGTCCAGATTGGATAGTTTGCCGAATTTTTTGAACCGTAGGGGGTCAAAATACACGTTTCGCGTGCCCGCATGCGTGTGCCAATAAGCAAAGCCCTTTTTTATCAGAATTTTGATCAGTTTTACCGCTTGGTGAACAGTTGTTGACGAACGAGGATAATAAGTTGCAGATTTTAGTCTTAGAAGTTTAGCGTCTTCAAAGAACGTGGCTGCGTTTCGCTGCGTCAATTCTTTTATGGAAACCCTTTCCTTAGTCGCTTCGGCTATCGCTTTGTCTTCAATGTCGGTGAAGGTGAAAAGCCGAACCACATCATAGCCTAAATACTCCAAGTAACGCTGAAGGACATCCTCGAAAAGGAACGTACGGTAATTTCCAATATGCGGTCTTCTGTAGATTGAAGGCCCGCAAGTGTACATTTTGACGTTTTCGTCTGAAAGCGGCTCGAACGGTTCAATCTTCTTTGTGAACGTATTGAACACTTTAAGCAAAAAGATCTGCTCCGTCAATTATTGAGCAATTAACTATCAGACGACGCATTAATTTTTCCGGTAGATGCACATGTGCGCGTGTTTTTCGCCAAAACAAAATGGTCTGTTGACACAAAATCTGTACCGTTCCTATTTCACAACTATTCGGAGGAACAGACCGCCTATCAGAAAAATACAACTATGAGAATCTTCTTTATTCAACTTTGATATGTCTTCACGTCATGATACAGGATGGGACAGAATCTATCACCGTTACCCCTCCAAATGCTTGCCGTGGGAGCTAGGTCAGCCTAGAGGAGTTCTGGTAGAACTTTTAGATTCAGGGCGAGTGGTGCCTGGTAAGACCTTGGATCTCTGTTGTGGAGCTGGGACAAATCCAGTCTACTTGTCAAAGAAAGGATTCGAAGTCACCGCATTAGACATATCTGATAAGGCAGTTAAGTACACTAAAGAGAAGGTACGCAAAGCAGAGGTCGACATAAATCTTCTTGTCGGCGATTTTTTGAATCTCCCTTTCAGAAAAGAAGAGTTTGATTTCACCTTTGATTTTGGCTGTTTTCATCATGTAAGAGCAAATGACAGAACAACCTTTATCAAAGGAGTTTACAGAGTTTTAAAGCCCAAAGGTACCTATTCATTAGTATGTTTCAGTTACAAAAATGGCCCAGCTTGGAATCATTTTACAAAAGAACAAATCTTTGAACTATTCGAAGACTATTTCGAAATTGAACGGATCAAGCACATCTCATCTCTCGAGGCCGACCAAATTACACGATATTTCTATGAAGTGCTTATGAAAAGACTGGTGGATCAACGTTCATAGGCGCGCGGAGTAGTCAACTTGTTTTCCTAAACACGAAATCTAGCTCTTGAGTAGGTTTCGCAATTATTCCATCCACAAGGCGCGCGCAAATAGCTCTGATACATGAAGTGGCCCTCCAAGGTTATAACTTTGGCATGCTAACCATTTGAATCTTGAAGATATGTCTTTCGTGCGCACACCAACATAAACTGGATTAAAGACTTGTCCCAAAATGCTTTTTGAAAACCTGGTGAATTTCTTCGGGTTGTTCCAGTATGAAGACGTCATCCATGCCAGCCAACTTCTTGACATGCATAACATCTTCCTTTCTTATCCTCAATTTCAAATCCCGTCCATTAGGAAGTTTTGTCACTATCACTCCTTCTTCATAGTCAGACGGCATTATGTAGACTGGAACAAAGCCTTTTAGACTCATGATGGCTGCGTTACAGAGCAAACTGTCGGCTATTCCCATTGAGATCTTCGCAACCGTGTTTGACGTTGCTGGAGCGATTAACAGAAATTCAAATTTTCCTGTTTGTAGTTGACCAGCTAAGAAAGGTGAATTCGGGTTAATTTCAACCCAAATTCGGTCAAAATTCTGTTTTAGATCGTTAGCCAGCCTATAATATTTTACAACTTGGTCTCCGGCTTTGGAGAGGTAAACTGTTATGTCAACCTCATCTTGATACTGCTGTTTAATTGCCTGCATAATCTCAACTATTTCAACGAGTCTATCTCCACTGCCGGTAATTCCCCAAGCGACTTTCCTTTTCTTTTTCCTTCCTTGTTTCTCAACCTGTACTACTTCTGTGAGCATGTTTCGACCCTCTCAACCTTCTTTCTTAACCTCAATCTTTTCCAAAAACTCGGCAAACTTCTTGGCGGTCTTCCTCAAACTTCTAAATCCCTCTTCATCTGTTTTGACACCTTCCAAAGTATCCTTTGACCAAAACGTTGCTCCTAAGTTTGCTCCAAACGAGCCGCCGCTGATCGGGATGATTCTGTTTAGGACATAAAACGTTATGATTTGTTGGAGTGCCAATTCCTGTCCGCCAATTCTGTCTCCTCCAACTGCAATAGCCATGCCAACCTTGTATCTGAAAAAATTGTAGTCTGCAGCGAGTAGGGCTCTGCATCTATCCATAACAGCCTTTGTTTGGGCACTGATTCCACCGTTGTAAACGGGTGTGGCAATTATTATTCCCTTAGCATCCTTGAGCAAGGGATAGAGCTCATACATGTCATCCTTGATTTTGCACTCTTTCTTTCTTAGGCAGTAGTCGCAATGTTGGCAGAATCCAATGCTTTTGCCTCTTACAGTGAAAAACTTTGTTTCAAATCCTGTCTTTTCCACCATGTTCAAAGCTTCTCTTAAGACATATTCAGTTGTGTACCTTCTGGGGCTACCACATATGCCAACTATCATGTTAATTCACTAAAATCGTATGATTGTCTGAATCAATAAAGGTTGCTGAGGATTGAAGAAACCGATGTTGATGGGACCATGCGCGACATCTAAAAGAGATCGTCTGTATATCGCGGTTATGAGCTGGTTCTAAGAACTTCTAGGTTTTTAGTGTTCGCCAACAGCTTTCGGGTAACCTTCGTCCTCGAGCTGAATAGTGGTGTGGTCTATTCCAAACTCTTCTTTCAACGTATGGATCAAAGTTGCAATTAGCTTCTTTCTGTTTGTTCCCTTTTTTACTACTAGGTGGCCACTCATGCAGCACATCTTGGTGGGGGTGATGCACCATACATGAAGATCGTGAACCCCGTCTACGCCTTTGAGCTGAAGTATTCTGCGTTCTAGAGCATCTACGTCGATGTGGGAAGGAACACCTTCGAGGAGGACATTCATAGAGTCTCGGATAAGTCTACCGGAACTATAGAAAATCAATGCTGCGATCATCATACTGATCAAAGGGTCTACCTGGTACCATCCGGTGAAAGACATGATTAGTCCAGCGGAAATAGCACCTACCGAGCCTAGAGTGTCAGCGACAACATGTAGAAAAGCGCCCCTAACGTTTAGACTCTCATGCCTTGACCTTGATAGAGCTATTGCAGCAAGTGCGTTGGCTATGAGGCCCAGAAAGGCAATCAGCAACATGTTTAGCTCATCCACTTCAGCTGGTTGTTGAATCCGCTGAATAGCTTGATAGAAGATGAAAACCGCGACCGCCCACAGGAAGATGCCGTTCAAAAAGGCCGCCAGAATCTCTGCACGGTAGTAGCCGTAGGTTCTTTTCATCGTGATAGGTCGCAGGGCAAGCCATGCAGCTACGAGGGCGAAGACTAGGGCAAGGATGTGGTTCAGCATGTGCCAAGCGTCTGTCAAGAGGGCTAGGCTGTTTGTTAGGACTCCTCCAACCAACTCAACAATGAAGAAAAATATAGTTATGCCCAAAGCTATTCCAAGATATTTGGTGCCTCTCAACGGATGGAGATGCTCGTGCATTGAAACTTCGCTCTCATATGATTTTCCATCCGTTACTATTAAACTTAAGTTCACGGACATATTCAATAGCTTCATTAACGAGCGTATATATCGAAGTATAGAAGGGACCATGATTTGTCTAACCTACTTTACGCGATCCTGGCTGTTGCGACAGTCAGCATATTGTCGTTGATTGGAGTTATCGCCATATCTCTGAAAGAAACTACCCTAGACAGAATCTTGTTTGTCCTCCTCAGCTTCTCAGCAGGTTCCATATTAGGCGCGGCTTACCTAGATTTGCTGCCAGAAGCCATAGAATTCCTTGGCGAAGAACAACTTTCAATCGTTGCTCTTTATATCACTGTAGGTTTTCTCGGATTCTTCTTCCTTGAACGCTTCCTTTATTGGTACCATGGACACGTACATGGATATGAAGCTGAAGTCGAAGAAAAAATGACCGTCAAAAAGTTTGTTTATCTAAACTTGCTCGGAGATGCAATCCATAACCTGATTGATGGAATGATAATTGCCGCCAGTTTTTTCATAACCATTCCAGTGGGATTGGCCGCTACCGTCGCCGTGATCTTCCATGAACTCCCTCAAGAAATAGGAGACTTCGGAGTCCTGGTCTATGGCGGCTTTACACGATACAAAGCTCTGTTGTTCAACTTCTTATCTGCGTTAACAGCCGTTGTCGGAGTCCTCGTTTCCAATTACTTCTCAATGCACATAGAGAACTTTGTTGGTTTTCTTGTCGCTTTAGCTGCGGGAGGTTTCATTTACCTTGCAGCCTCTGAACTGATTCCGGAAATTCAAAAGGAGAAAAATATTGGAAAATCGATGGTCCAGTTTGTCTTGTTCATCCTAGGAATAGTTCTCATATGGTCTTTGGGAGCTCTCTTTCCTGAATAGAGGTAGAGAAAGTGGGGCTTGAAAAGTACTGGAAGAAAAGAGATTTTGAGAAGACAAAAGAACCTAAAGGCGGCATGGAAATGGGAGATGGAAATATTTACGTGATTCAAAAACACCAGGCTACGCATCTACATTATGATTTGAGGCTGGAAATGAACGGAGTTTTGAAAAGTTGGGCGGTTCCAAAATCTCCGCCGATGGAAAGCGGCATAAAAAGACTTGCAGTGGAGGTGGAGGATCACCCAGTGGAATATGCAGGTTTTGAAGGAACAATTCCTGAGGGGCAATATGGAGCGGGCACAGTGGAAATCTGGGACAAAGGGCAATACATCTTGAAGGAAAGGAGCAAAGACAAGCTGATTTTCGAAATAAGAGGGAGCAAGTTAAGAGGCGATTATTGTTTGGTGAGGTTTAAAGGAAGAAAGAACTGGTTGTTTTTCAAAAAGAAGTGAGCTGCGTCTAAATGATTCAGCTCTCATCAGCGTTGCTCATCTGACAAGCATGTTGATGTCTGTTCGAAGTCGGTGAGGTGAAGCCTGCGACGTCTGGCCTTGTCGCAAATACAGGTTCAAATGCCGATTTTTTTCCTTTTGGACTCTATGTGGGCTAAGATCGAATCTGTTGCATCGACGGGGTTCTTTTCCACATTCAGCAAGCCNNGTAACAGTTGGTACAGGATTGACATAGGTGTAAAGCCCCAGGGCCAAAGCGAATACGGCATCAATTGTAGCCTTTTGCTCCATGTACTCGGGTGCCACAGCGACAACAGGTAGGTCTGGAATGGGTACGTTCAACGCGTTCGAGATTGTGGCCAACAGGTCTGCAAGACGCCCTGTGTCGGTACAGGTGCCGTAACTTAGAACAGGGGGTACACCCAGTTTTTCGCAGATTCTTTTCAATCCAGGACCTGCAAATTCTTTAGCATCTAGACTGCAGAGACCTGCCACCTGCATCGCTCCATTGCCGCATCCCATTGAAAGAACAAGGATGTCTCGTTTAATCAGCTCTTTAGCTATGCGTACGCTGTGTACATCTTGACCAGAATCTCTCAGCGTTGTACATGAAACTAAGCCAGCAACGCCGCGCAAGGTTCCCGTTTTTATAGCTTCTAACAGAGGTCCAAGGGTACCGCCGAGAAGTTCAAGAATACTTTCGGTGGAGAATCCAACTAAAGCTTCTTTGATGGGTAGCTGAGTAACTGGCTCTACAGACGCTCTACGCTGCTTGAAGTTGTCGATCGCCATCTTCAAGAGCTGTGCAGCTTGTTCTTCAGCCTTTTCAGGGTCATAGTTAACGCGGTCTGAAATGCCTTCAAATGCCACGAGTTCGCTTACCGGTACCAGTCTGAGTTTATATTTTTGAGCGTACAATGGATCAATTGGCATGGAACAATTCATGTCAGCCGCGAAAAGGTCTACACTACCGCTCGCCAGAACTGCTTCTTGCGTAATCCAGTTTCCAGTAAAACCGTAAAATGTGTCATCCATCTCCCATCTTTGAATCATCTCTTGGCCTGTTTCGATGTTTGCAATGACACGCAATCCTTTTGCACCTGCAGCTTTTGCTTTTTCCTGCCATTCCGGTTTTCGAGCCAGTTGAACTAGGGCAAACCCCAGAAAAGGTTCATGGCCGTTTGGCAGCACGTTAACATATGCAGGATCCAATACGCCTAGGTCAACCCGCATCTTATGTGGCCTAGGTGTTCCATAAAGGATATCCTGACAATATTCGTTGACAAGCTGACTTTGATAGGCCATTGCTAAACCGAGGCGCATTGCCTTAAAAGTCAAGCTTACGTGGTAACCATCTACGTTGGTAAGGCATGAACTAGTAGCCAGCATCATCTCACCGTATATCCCGCCAGGGAAAATGCCAAGCTTTCTCCAGACCTCTTTGCGTTCTTGTGGAGCTAGTGCTTCTACGATTTGACTGGGTTCATAGTGTTTCCGGGTGAAATCAGCTTCCACAAAATTGCATAAACGAATGGCAAGATCGTGGTCTGGCCCCGAAGTAGGTATTCCAAGTCGGTCAGCAAAATCTCTCAATTTGGTAGGTTCCCTTATCTCGAAAGGCGTTTTACCCTCTGCCGTTGCCCGCAAGGTTTTGGTTGTCTGATCCGTGTGGTAATGGTAAGTGGATGCGCCCATCACATTTCTGAGCAGCATCATCCGCATGGCCATACCGTCGGCAGTAATACCACATACTCCTCTCTTATCTTTCAATGCGTCAGCACGACACGGTCCATTGGAACAAAGGTCACACCTAATTCCTCCCATGCAGAAAGGACATCTNNCCGTCTCTTTTGATCCGCTCATAAACTCGACGAACAGATCTGTGGTAGGAAATCCTGTCTCCTTCCATTCTAACCAACCATTTTTCAAGTATGACGAGAATTATATTAAACTACCCATTGGCACGACTGAACAAGTCTTCAGTGTTTTTTGACTTCTCCTTCTGAGATCTGCCTGTGCATTCTTCGGAACGCGCGCTATGTAGGTATGCACCCAAAATTTATTTCCTCTTTCAGCCTAACTCAATTAGGGTTTGAAATATGTCAAAGCTATTGAAACTGCTCATACTCTACTACAGCCAAACGGGAAACACACAGAGGATGGCCATGGCAGTTGAAGAGGGAGCGAAATCAGTGGCAGGCGTGAATGTTGAAGTGAAGTACTTTGCGAGGCCAGAAGATTTGGCGGAGGCAGATGCCATAGTCCTCGGAATGCCAACTTACCATCACGACATAGGCTTCGACATGAAGAAACTCTTAGAGGAAGTGGCAATAAAGAGACTAGACTTGAAGGGAAAAGTGGGAGCAGCCTTTGGCTCCTATGGATGGAGCGGGGAGGCTCCTCGCATGCTCCTGGAGATTATGAAAAACAAGTTTGAGATGGAAACCGTAGAGCCTGTCGTAGTGGTCAGATACAATCCAGACGAAAAGGGTCTAGAAGAATGTCGAAAACTAGGGAAAACTGTTGCGGGCAAGACCGTGAAGGCAAGTGTAAGTCCACAATAGTCCTGATGTTGCTTTCAACTCTAGATTGACAACTGTAAAATATCAACTCATTCGGGGTGAAACCTAAAATGCTTCCCACCAAAGTTTCAGAAGACATTTTCTGGGTTGGGGCTGTCGACTGGAACATTAGACACTTTCACGGCTTCGCCTACTCAACCCATCATGGAACTACATATAACGCTTATCTAGTCGTTGACAAGAAAACGGCCCTGATCGATAGTGTCTACCGACCCTTCGCGGAAGAGATGATAGAGAGGATTAAAGAGATCGTTGACCCCTCAACGATAGACTATGTAGTAGCCAACCACGTTGAAACAGATCATTCTGGAGCCATCCTCAAAATTTTGAAACTAGCTCCCAAAGCAAAGGTCGTAGGCACTGCCCGATGCAAAGATGGGCTGCAAAAACACTATTTTGGCAACTGGGATTTCCAAACTGTAAAAACCGGCGACGAGTTAAGTCTGGGCAAAAGAAGCCTAAGATTCATCGAAGCCCCTATGCTTCACTGGCCAGATAGCATGTTCACCTACATACAGAAAGATTCTTTGCTTCTATCCAACGACGCGTTTGGCCAACACTTGGCAGCCTCAAAAAGATTTGATGACGAAGTTGATGAGAAAACACTCATGGAAGAAGCAGCCAAATATTACGCGAACATTTTGTGGCCGTTCAGTCGGTTGGTCATAAAGAAAATCCTAGAAATACAGAAGCTAGGCTGGAATATCAGGGTTATTGCGCCAAGCCATGGCATAATCTGGCGCAACAATCCGACGAGCATCGTTGAAGCTTATCTCAGATGGGCACAGGGAGAGGCGAAAAGAAAGATTCTGGTTGTGTACGATACCATGTGGGGTAGCACAGAAAAAATGGCTAAAGCTATGGTGGAGGGCGCCAGCAGCATGGGTATTGAAACGATGCTCTTCAGACTTCCATTTTCAGATCGCGGAGACATCATTAAAGAACTCTTGGAAGCAAAAGGGATACTCATCGGGTCCTCTACGATAAACAACGGTGTCCTACCAACCATGGCGCCCTTTCTGGAAGAATTACAAGGTTTAAGACCGATAAACAAAATGGCTGCTGCTTTTGGCTCTTATGGCTGGGGAGGTGGAGCGGTCAAAGCAATTGAGGAGAGTTTGGAAAAGGCAGGTATGGAAATAAGTGCCCCCGCATTGACGGCTAAATGGGTTCCGGATAAAAATGAAATTCAGAAATGTTTCGATTTTGGAAAGGAATTCGCCGAGAAAATAATAAAAACCGAATGACTGCAGTCTCTTTGGTCTGGCAACACTAGAGTTTGGAGACGATTTCGTGAGGAAATGGATTCAATAGCAAAGGAAAGCCTAATGGGCTTGCTATTTCAATGTCTATATGCACGCGTTCCTGTAGCAAGACGTCGTTTGCTTGCATTTTTGATGTAGACATAAGATTGATAAATTACTGAAACATCATAAGTAATCTCTCAATCGGGAGGTTCAAAAGCTTGAAGGCGTTGGTAGTTGTGCCAGATCTTTGTCGAGGCTGCAGGATATGCGAGTTGCATTGTTCATTCCAGCATTATGGGACACATGTTCCTTCCCGAGCGGCTATCCATGTGGTTCGTCACGAGCCTGATGGGCGCTTGGTGGATAGGCCAGTAGTCTGTGTGCAGTGTGGCATATGTTTGAGTGCTTGTCCCGTTCCACACGCTATGGCGAGGAACAAGGTGGGAGCGGTATTGGTCAAGGAGGAAAAATGCACGGGCTGTGGTCTCTGCGTGATGTCGTGCCCTTACGGGATGATCCAAATAGATCTCATAACCACGAAAGCTTCAAAATGTGACCTTTGCGGCGGAGAGCCAGCCTGTGTGGAGCATTGTCCATTCGGAGCTCTCGCCTATCTTGAGCCTGAACAAGCTGCATATCTCAAGCGCACCTCAGTGGCCAGGAGGTAACGGAGATTGAGTGACAAATGGTTTGGCTTTGTTGGAAAGATTCTGAGAGTTGACCTAGCCAAAGGAGCAGTATCAAGAGAGCCGATGAAAAAAGAGTTCACCAAGAGGTTCTTAGGTGGAGTCGGTTATTCTGCCAAGATGCTTTGGGACGAGCTCAAGGGTGGAATAGACCCGTTAGGTCCAGAGAACAAACTCATATTGGCAACTGGTCCCCTCACTGGAACACTTTGCCCAGGTTCTGGCAGCTTCTCCGTGTGCTTCAAGTCTCCACTGACAAATGTCTGGGGTGAATCTAGGTGTGGCGGAGATTGGGGTCCGGAGTTGAAGTTTGCTGGATTCGACCTTGTGGTGCTAGAGGGGAAGTCTGAGAAGCCTGTGTACCTATGGGTAGTGGATGGAGACGCTGAAATAAGGTCAGCGGAGCACCTGATGGGCAAGAGTGTACCAGACACCGAGACAATTTTGAGAAGAGAAGTTGGGAATTATGATAGTAAGGTCGTGAGTGTGGGACCTGCTGGTGAGAAGCTTGTCCGCTTCGCAAACATCATGAGTTGCTATGATAGGGCTGCTGGCAGGTGTGGTGGAGGGGCGGTTATGGGTTCAAAGAACTTGAAGGCTGTTGTAGTGCGAGGTCATGGTGAAATACCCGTTGCCAGGCCTGAAGCCTTTATGAAGGATATGGAAGAGGCTGAGAAGGCTGCCATGGAGTATCCAGACCCAGATGCTCCGTATCGAGACGCTTTCATGGACGGAACTATGGCTTTTATGGAGACAATAGATGAGGTAGGGGATCTCCCAACCAAGTATGGTGCCTCTAACAACTGGGGTAAGGGGATGGAAATGTTTGATCTCTTGCAGGCGAGACATTTCATCAAGTTTAGCGCCTGTTTTGCTTGTCCACTTGGCTGCGGCAGATACTCAGAGGTTAAAGCCGGAAAGTGGACTACTCCGCCTTACGGTGGTCCTGAATACGAAACTGTTGCAAGCTTCACTGCGTTTCCATTCAGCGACGACATAGAGGCTGCCATCCGTGCCAACTATCTGTGCAACGTGTACGGCATGGACACCATATCTTGTGGACATGTCATAGCTTTTGCTATGGAATGCTACGATAGAGGCTGGATAGATGATGAGCTGCTTGACGGTGTCAAGCTGACATGGGGAAACTCCGAGGCAATTGTGACAATGGTCGAAAAAATTGCTCGACGCAATGGATTTGGAGACACACTGGCTGAGGGGGTGAGGAGGGCATCTCAGGTCATAGGAAAGGGTGCTGAGGAGCTTGCTCTACAGGTAAAAGGCTTAGAAATGCCTTATCACGACCCCAGACCAGCCAAGACCCTAGCCTTACAGTACGGCACAGCAAACAGAGGCATGTGCCATGTGCATCCCCACGAAACCCACGACGTGGTACATACTCCCGAATGGGCTGAGACACTCGTTCCCTACGGCTTGCCTAAGCCTCCTATAGATGGCTATTCCGAAGAGGGAACAGGAATAATTACAAAGATCGTTCAAGATGCTGGCATGACAATGGAGATTCTGGGACTCTGCAAGTTCCATGTTTGGACTGGACTATTCCTCAAGAGAAGAGCAGCAATCCTCTCTGACGCGGTTGGTCGGGATATAAGCGACATGGACTTAATGAAGATCGCTGAAAGAGTATCCAACCTTCAGAGATGCTTCAATGTTCGTGAAGGTACAAGAAGGAAAGATGACATGATTCCCAAGAGATTACGAGAGGTGCCGGCTTTCGGTCCCTTCAGTAAGAAAGAGGCTGCCATAGTCGATTACGAAGGCATGCTTGATGACTATTATGAGGTTCGTGGATGGGACAAAAGGACGGGAATTCCAACGAGGAAGAAACTTGAAGAGCTAGGACTCAAGGAAGTGGCAGACCAACTTGACATTTAGACAAGAGTTTTAAGCCACTATGGAAACAAGAGTGATGCGCGCGCTCCAAAGGTCATTTCTAAGATCCCAGTTGACGGAACCTTTGTGGGAGAAAGAGATAATCCATTCTAGATAGGACAACGCGCACATTATTTGCTTTCTTCCCTCAGCCTCGCCCACCATTCAGGAACTCTCGCATCTTCAGCTGTGTCCCAATAGTCATAAGGCTTTATGTCCAATATAGGTGTGCCATCAAACGCGTCAAGACCCTGAACAGTTACAACGTTGCCTTTCACACCCAAAATCCTGACCAATGTAAGGCCTATGGGATTTGGACGTTGCGGTGTTCTGGTAGCAAAAACTCCCAGCAGGGGCATGTCTCTTCTGTTCCTGGGATGAACCTTCAGTGTCCTCCTTTCTTCCGTTGAAATTTTGTGCATCCAAAATATTACAAATAGATGCGAA
>JABAHO010017129.1_pt1 | contig 12114 bp, 11 predicted proteins | sample 7062071 | NCBI WGS metagenome assembly JABAHO01 (sample SAMN14534356, study PRJNA622989) | marine sediment metagenome | biome: marine biome [ENVO:00000428]; feature: marine pelagic biome [ENVO:01000023]; material: deep marine sediment [ENVO:00002113] | place: India: Gulf of Kutch | collected...
TTCCCGGCGCTCTTCGAAGAACAGCGGAAACCGCGTGAGGTTGACGCGCTCCTGGTCGTCCTCCACCTGGGCGAAGTCGGTGTTGATCGTCAGGTCGGCGGTCAGGTTCGTGGTGATCTGCGCTTTGAAGTCTTCGACGCCGAACTGGCCGGCGCCCACCGATGTCGGAATGTCGGAAGCGTTCAGCGCCGTGTAGCTGCCCGTCGCGTAGGGCGTCAGCCGGAAGCGGTCCGTCAGGCGGGTGTCCCGCAGACCGAGCAGGTGCCCACCCTGGGAGACGGCGCGGAAGTCGAAGTCCTGGCGGTAGTTGCTCCAGTTCGCTTCTTCGTTGTTGCGACGGATCTCACGCTTGAAATCGATGCCCCAGACATGGGTGCCGGAAGGGAAGCGGAGCGCCTTGAAGGGGATCACCAGTTCCGCCTCCCAGCCGTCGTCCGTGATCACCGCGCGGGCTTCCCAGCGCTCATCCCATGAGGAGTTGATCTCCGACTCGTCCTTGACCGTCGCGTCGTATTTCGTGCCGAGAGGGTTCACTCGGAACAGAAAGCCGTTCCGGTGGTCGTGATAGGTATCGAAGATCACCGCGATCGTGTCGTCGTTCTGCAGGCGGCTGTCGCGCCGCAGATCCGACGCGATGATCCTCTCGGGCTCGTCGTCGTACATGACGAAGCCGAGGTAGATGTTCTCGTCGTCGTACAGCAGGCGCACCTCCGTGCGCTGCGACGGCGTCGCGCCCTCGACCGGCTCGCGCATGAGGAAATCCCGCACGACCTCGGCGGCTGCCCAGACGTCGTCGTCCACCCGGCCGTCGAGAACGGGCGGCGCGGAGGTGCGCGTGGCCGTCATGCGCTTGCCGCCCGCCGCAATGATCTGCCGCTCTTCTTCCGTCGGCTCGTTCGCGTTCGGCGCCGGGCCCGGGGCGGCGGAGGAATCCGCCGTAATTTCCTCGAACACGCGGGTGAGCTCGCTGCCGCCAGCGGGGCTCGTCTGCGGCGCTTCATCACCGGCCTCGGCCGCCTGCTCCTGCGCGAGCGCGGGAACGGCGATCAGCAGGGCCAGAATGGCGAGGAGAGAGCGCGAAAGCGATTGCATGGTCATGGCGGCGCGGGGGGAAGGAGGCAGGTCCGAACCTTCCAATGGGTTTTCGCTCGCGCGACCCGTGCGGATGCACGTCGCGGCTGAACTCAAACCTCGCAGAAAGCCCTGATCCCAGTCTCCAATCTAGGGCGGCGGAGCCCTGGCAACAATGACTTTTCGCGCTTCCGGGCGCTTCTTTACTCTTCTTTACCCGCACCCCGCGATCGATGCGGCGCACGGCTCTCGATCCGCGCACGCGCGAGCGGCCGTTTGCGGCTCGCCGACGTCGGTCAGGCGAGGACTCCAGCCAGCACGTCGACGCAGCGCTGCATCTGCTCCGGGGTCCCGACCGAGATGCGCAGCTTGGTCGGAACAGCCGGGAAGAGACGCCCGACGAGCACACCCTCCGCGGCCATCGCCTCATTCACCGGCAGCATGTCCCTTCCGAGCTCGACCATCACGAAGTTCGTCTGCGATTCCCAGACCTCCAGACCGAGCGACTGCAGCCCGTCGACGAGAATCATGCGGTTGGCCGCGTTCAGCCGACTCTGCTCGGCCGCGTGCGCCGTGTCGGCGAGAGATGCCGTCGCGCACGCCGCTGACAGGACTCCCACCGACAGTTCGGTGACCCGGGCCTCGAGCTGGCGAACGAGCGCGGCCGGGCCAACCGCGTAGCCGACTCGCATGCCGGCCATGCCGTACACCTTCGAGAACGTGCGCAGGACGACGACGTTGTCGCCGTTGATCGCTCGTTCGACCTGGCTGCGGTAGTCAGGGTCCGTCACGAACTCGTGGTACGCCTCATCGACAACGACGAGCTTGTCGCCCGGCACCGCATCGAGGAAAGCATCCATATCGCTCTGGGCGACGAGCGTGCTGGAGGGATTCGACGGATTGCAGACGTAGATCAGCCCGGCGGAATCCCACGCTGACTTCATCGCGTCCAGATCGTGCCGTCNNTCCATGCCGACTGCATCGCGTCCAGATCGTGCCGGCCATCGGGTGTCAGCGGCACGCCCCGCACCGTATGGCCCGCGCTGCGCGCGTACATCCCCAGCGTTTCGAAGGTCGGCTCGGCCTGGAGAACCACCCGGTCGCCCCAGGCCACTGCCGCGGCGCGCAGCAGTTCGGTCGACCCCGCCCCCAGAGTGATGTTGCTCTGCCTCACACCGAGATGCGTCGCGAGAGCGCCGATCAGCTCGTTGCCCCACACGAACGGGTACCGGTTCGCGTTGCCGATCTCGGCCTGCAGCCGCTCGATGCCTGCCGGGAACAGACCGTAGGGATTCTCGTTGCTGCTGAGACGAATGGCGGCGCTGTCCGCGGGCTGCTGGTGGGGCCGGAGCTCGGGCAGTCGCAGCTCCCCGAAGTCCGGCAACGGTGCGCCGCCCAGAAGACCGATCGCGGAGCTCCCCCAGCCGANNAGGGAACTCTGCGGGGCTGCGGGGCGACTCGATCCGTTCATGGCACCTCCTGCGACACTTTCGATCGCCGCACTCTATCGCCCCGACGCTGCGGCGAACAGAGGCTGGCACAGGTCATCCTGTATGCTGACCGACTCGCGAAGAACGCAGCCGCGCCCGCCGCTCCCTGCGGAACCGCCGGCGCGACGAAATCCGATTGAGGCCATCCATGAAGAAAGTTGCTCGCCTGCCGCTCCTGATCGCGGCTCTCGCATTCGCGGTCCCCGCGCCGGCTCAGGAGCCCGCGGCCAAGGGACAGGGACCCGCCACGGTCGAAGTGACGCCGACCGAGGTCACGCTCGAAGTTGGAGAGTCCCTGCAGCTGAGCGCCGTCGTGTACGACGAGGGAGGCAACGTCCTCGAGGACTCGCCCGTCCTCTACTACTCGCGTGCGCGCCGCCAGGTCGAGGCGACGCCAGCCGGGTTCCTGCGGGCGCACGCCCCGGGGACCTTCGAGATCATCGCGCTCGCCCCGGGGGATCCGGACGCGGATGTTCGATCAGCACACGACGCCACCGTCCGGGCGACGATCGTCGTCACGGTTCCNNCCCGGGGGATCCGGAGGCGGATGTTCGATCGGCACGCGACGCCACCGTCCGGGCAACGATCGTCGTCACGGTTCCCGTTCCGCCCCTCGCGTCGATCGCGTTCGCGAACACGCCGGCCCGCTACTTCAGCGGCACGGTGATTCGCCCGTCGTTCGAGATCGTCGATGTCTCGGGAGCGACCCGCAGCGACGTCACCCCCGCCCTGCGCAGCAGCGACGAGGGCGTGGTCCGGATCACGAAGCTCGGACATCTCGACATCGTGGGGCCCGGCACGGCCACGGTGACCGCGGCTGCCGAGGGGCTCGAGGCCGAGACGACGGTCCAGGCCGTGGCCAATCCGACCGCCAGCGTCGTCCTGCAGGCCGACGCGGCGGAGGTGCGGACAGGCGATGTCGTGCACCTGACGGCCACGGCGCTCGATGCCGCCGGCGTCGCCGTCGAGGACATGCCGATCACCTACGCATTCCAGGCGCGGACGGACCAGCACGGCATCGGCGAGCCGCCGTCGGGCCTCGTCACCGAAGACGGGCGCTTCGTGGCCGATCTGCCGGGCGAGTACACGATCGTCGCCACGGCCGGCGGGCACTGGAGCTCGGTCGGCATCACGGCACGACCCCGCAACGTGCGGCGNNCTCCTCGGTCAGGGGCGCGTCGCCGATCGCAAGACCTCCGACCTCTGGGTCTGGGAGGCCCCGGACGGCCGCGACTACGCCGTGACCGGAACCTGGGGCGCGGAGGGGCACGCGTACTTCTGGGACGTCACCGATCCTCGGAACATCCAGATCGTCGACATGGTGCGCGTCGACGCCCGCACCGTGAACGACGTGAAGGTCTCCGAGGACGGCAGCATCTGCATCATCTCGCGCGAGGGGGCGTCGGACCGCAAGAACGGGCTCGTGATCCTCGACTGCTCCAGCCCGGCAGAGGGTGTGTCCGTACTGGCCCGCTACGACGACCAGCTCACGGGCGGCGTGCACAACGTGTTCATCTACGAGGACCACGTCTACGCCCTCACGGCCGGCCGCCGCTACGACGTGCTCAACATCGAGGACCCGCGCAATCCGTATCGCGTCGGGCGCTTCGAACTCGATACCCCGGGGCACTCGATCCACGACGTCTGGGTGATCGACGGCGTCGCGGTCTCGTCGAACTGGGGTGACGGCGTCGTGCTCGTCGATGTCGGCGGCGGCGGCAGGGGCGGCTCGCCGCAGAACCCGGTCAAGATGGGGCAGTACGCGTATCCGAGCGGCTGGAACCACGCGGCATGGCCGTTCTGGAGCGAATCTTCCGACAAGTTCTACGTGATCGGCGGCGACGAGGCCTTCCCTGCCGAGCGCAACCCGATCGGCTTTGACCGCTTCGAGGGGCCGCCCGTGCAGGCGGCCGGCTGGATTCACTTCATCGAATTCGATGACTTCGAGAATCCCCGCGAGGTTGCCCGCTACGAGGTGCCCTACGGCGGCACGCACAACTTCTGGGTCGAGGACGACATCCTCTACATCGCCTACTACAACGGCGGCCTGCGCGTCGTGGACATCTCCGGCGAGCTGCTCGGCGACCTGTACCGCCAGGGGCGCGAGATCGCCTACTTCCTGCCGGACGATCCGCAGGGCTTCAAGCCCAACGCGCGGCGTACGTGGGGCACGATGACCCACAAGGGCAACATCTTCCTCTCCGACAACAACTCGGGAATCTGGGCGGTTCGATTTGCGCCCGAGGCGTCCGCAGAAGACACGGGTGGCGAGTAGGCACGGCGCGACCGGTCGGATCCGCTGAGCCCGGCCTACGACGCGCCGGGATCGGGCCCGCTGCGCAGTTCGCGCAGGGAATAGAACGTGCCCCGCCATTCGATTCCGCCCCGCCACCACGTGAGAACGGCGGCGCGACCGGCGGTCCAGGCGATGAGCAGCACGCCGATGGGCAGCAGGAGCGGCAGCCAGACGGGCAGGCTCGTCTCGCGCAGCATCGCCGCGTGGATCATGAGAAGCACCGCTACGGTGCCGGCGTTGAGCCACTGCGCCCAGCCTGACGTGAGAGCAACCGCCAGGAACGGCCAGACCGCCACCATGATCTGGGCGAGGATGCCGCCGAACAGCAGCGTGAAGGACCAGTACGCGCCGGCCATGGTGTTCTTCTCGAGACCGCGGACAGCCTCCGCCAGCGTCGGATACCACTCCACCTTCGCGAGCGAACCGGGGACGGCGCAGACCTGACGGCCGCCGCTTTCCTTGATCGCCCGGCCGAGGTTCACATCGTCGAGCGGATCCATGGCCAGGGCGGCGTGGGTACCCGCGCGCTCGTACGCCACGCGACGAACCAGGTTGAAGCCTCCGAAGCCGATGTAGGTCCGGCTGCCCGGCGCGGCCACGCGCCAGGGCCGGAAATAGGCANNATGTAGGTCCGGCTACCCGGCGCGGCCACACGCCAGGGCCGGAAGTAGGCATTGAAGAAGAGGGCGAACGTCGCGATGAACAGCTGCAGTCCGAGGCCGCGCGCTTCGACATCCGTGGCCCCGGCGAGGTGATCGACGCCCTGCCCCTGCATCCACGCCGCCGCGCGTGCCATCACCGTGGGATCGAACTGGACGTCGGCGTCCGTGAACAGGATCAGCTCGCTGGTGGACTGCTGTGAGCCCAGCCACAGCGCGTGATTCTTCCCGAGCCACCCGGCCGGCAATTCCGTTACGTGGCTGACCCGCAGACGCGGATCCTCGGCGGCGATCCGGTCGAGAATCGCGCCGGTTGCGTCGGTCGATCGATCGTTGACCGCAATCACCTCGAGGTGCGGATAATCGAGCGCGAGCATCGAGCGCACCGCAGCTTCGATGTTGCGCTCTTCGTCGCGGGCACCGAACACGATGCTCAGGGACGGCAACGCGGTCCCGGGCGGGGGCATGGGCTCCCGGCGCAGAAACACCATGTAGCGCTTCCCGAGGGCGCCGTCGATGGCGAGACCCAGCCAGGCGAGCAGCGTGAGCCCTGCAAGGCCGACGAGACCGGTTTCGAGCATGCCGTCAGCCTAGCCCGGGCCGCGCCAGTCGCGAAGAAAGTCGAGCAGCACGGTCGCCGAGTTGTCGGCGGCGAGACGGCCGAAGACGCGAATCTGGTTCTCTCCCGGCCCCCCGCCGGCCAGATCGGACAGCGAGCGGAACGCCAGGTAGGGAACGTCGTTGAGCGCCGCGACCTGGGCAACGGCAGCCGTCTCCATGTCGACGGCGTCGGCCTCGAAGGCGCGCCAGATCCATTCCCTGAACTCGGCATTGTTCAGGAAGGTCGGACCGCTGACGCCGTTGCCGCCGATGACGATTTCGGGCTGATGCTCCAAACACTCCCCGCTCGGCACGCAGCGCTCCAGGGTCACCTCACTGGCAACCTGACGCGCCACGCGGAGCATCTCCTCGTCGACGGGGAACCAGAACCGCCTGCTGTACCGCTCGGCGGTCGGACCGCCGCCGGTGAGAAGCTGGCCGCGCGGAAACATCATCCCGAAGTTCTCGAACTCGCCCCCGCGGCCACCCGTATCCCAGTCGCCGTCCTCGGTCTCCCGGGCAAAGACCATCTCCTGATGCTGACCCCACTGGGCCGGTACCGCGACGTCACCGATTGCCAGATTCGGATTGACGCCGCCGGCGATGCCCGAGAACACGATGCCGCCGACGTTGAAGGTGTCGATGACGGCCTGGGTCGCGGCGGCGGCGTTCACCATGCTGACGCCCGCCAGGACCAGCACGACCGGGTGCCCCTCGAGCCGCCCCACGTGGTGCACCCGCCGCGCGATCTCCACCGTGTCCTCGATGCTGGCCGCGGCGAGCAGGAGGTCGAGCTCCGCCGGCACGGCAGACATCACCACGACGCGCCGCACCTCGCCCCGCTCGTAGGAGGAGCGCAGCGCGACGCCGCCGGGCTGCGGCTCCCCGACCTGCACGGTGGTCGAGGACGTCGAGGCGCAGGAAGACAGCATCGCGCAGGCGACAAGGACAGCCGGAAGTGCGAGTCGATTTCTCATGGACGGCATTCTAGCCGAGCCCGGCGATCGACCCGTTCGCGGATGGCGGCCGTCGGACCGCCGCGCGGCGATCGCGCGCCTGCGGCTCCCGGCGCAGCCTCAGAATCTGTCCGGTTTCCGCCTCGCCGAGCGTCGTCGTCGTGCCGTCGGCCCAGGTCGCCACAACCTCGAGGGGCGCGGCGATCGGGCCAAGACCGAAATGATGCCGGGGATCCGAGGCGGAGGCGTACGATCCGCCGCCCACCCGCTGACGGCGCCAGGTGCGATCGCCGGCCGAGACTTCTACGACCACGGCGCCCGGCGCATCGACGATCAGCCATTCACCCAGTCGCTCCGACTCGTTGCGCAGAATCGTCGGCACGGCGTCCACGTTCGCGATCACGAGATCGATATCGCCATCGTTGTCGATGTCGCCGGCGGCAACCCCGCGGCTCGAGAGTCGCTGCTGCTCGCCGGCGCCGGCAGCAGCGCTGACGTCGACGAACAGGCCCTCGGTCTGCTCGAGGATCTGGTTCGGCTGCGCAAACGAGGTGCCCGTCCCGGGCTCGTCCGCCTGCGGATAGATGTGACCGTTCGCCACGAAGAGATCGAGGTCGCCGTCGAGATCGAAGTCGGCGAAGACCGTGCCCCACTGCAGCGGTGCGTAGGTCGGCTCGTACACGCCGGCGGCGCTCGAAACGTCCTCGAACGCCATGCGGCCGAGGTTGCGGTAGAGCGTCGACGTGTCCTCGGCGAAATGGGTCACGAAGAGATCGAGGAGTCCGTCGGCATCGTAATCACCGGCGGCAATTCCCATTCCGGCCTGCGCCATGCCCCGGTGGTCCATCGCCGCGCCGCTCCAAAGTCCGACCTCCTCGAAGGTACCGTCGCCGCGGTTGCGGTACAGGTAGTTCGCGTTCGAGTCGTTGGCGACGTAGAGATCCTCCAGTCCGTCGCCGTCCAGATCGGTCGCCACGACGCCGAAGCTGTAGAAGAGTCCGGGGTCGCTCAGCCCGGCAGCATCGGTCGCCTCGACGAACACGCCCCCGCCCTCGTTCACGAAATAGCGGTTGGCCAGGCCCTCGAACNNCCGTCGAAGAACGCCGACGAACTCGACCAGCCGTCGATCCCGGGCGACGACGGCACGGCTTCGAAGCGCCCGCCGAGGTTGCGATAGAGAACGTCCGGCCCGAAGTTCGTCACGAACAGGTCGGGGCGCCCGTCCGCGTCGATGTCCCCCACCGTGACGGCGGTGCCCCACCCGTCGTCGCCGACGCCGGCCGCGTCGGTGACGTCGACGAAGCGGCCCGTGCCGTCGTTGGCATAGAGCGCGTTCCGGCCGCGCTCGATGACCTCGGCGCCACGCAGGCGCCACCCGGCCACGACGTACAGGTCGAGATCCCCGTCGAGGTCGTAGTCGAGCAGCGCAACGCCGGCCCCGCCCGATTCGAGCAGGTGGGGCTTGTGCTCGCGCCCGTGCCAGGTGACCTGGCCGACTCCGGCGTCCGGGCCGACATCAACGAATCGAATCGCTGTCGTCGGCCCGACCTGCCGTGTCCCCAGAGCAGAAAGCGCTACGCCCAGAAGAATCCAGGCGCGGGGAGGTACGGTCACTCCTCAGCGTGCAGGAGCGATTCGGCGACCCCCATGAACTTGTGCCAGGCGGCCTTGGCCTCGGCGTCGTCGCTGGCCTGCCGCATCTCGGCAGCGGCGGCGAGCATGGCGGCCTTGGCCTCACGCGTCACGATCACGTAGCCCGGTTCGTAGATGCCCTCGGCTTCGGCATCGGCGTGGTGGTGGTGACCGCCGTCGAGAAGACGCTTGCGAATGCCACCCACGGCGTTGTCGCCCTCGTTGGCGAACAGCACCATCTCGGCGGCCGTCTGCTCGGGATGCCCCATCATGTGGTGCATGTGACCGGCATCGAAATGATGAGTCAGCAATGAGCGTACGAAATCGGCCTCGGCCTGCTTCAGCGACAGGATCGCGTCGGCCAGGGCGTCGTAGGTGCTCACCATCGCGGGCGGAGACTCCTGCGCGCCGGCGGCGGCCGGGACGAGTGCGACGAGGAACAGAGCGACAAGCCATCGAGTCCGCATGGCGAATTCTCCTTTGCGAGATAACAAGACCGCCATATCTTAAATTAAAGTGATCTCCGCGTCACTCCGTCACGACTTTTTCGTGTGCACGGCCGACGAAGCCCCCCGAAGCGGCACCGTGATTCCCTTTGCGGTGCCGCTTTTCGCGTTCGGCGCGGCTACAGGCGAGGCTCGTAGAGCCGGACGGACGCATCGCAGTCATTGACAATGATCACCGCCTCGTTGGAGTTCGGCGAGAAGCGCACGTACTCCGGCAGGAGACGATCCATGTCCTGCACCTTGCGCGGCACGCCGCCCTCGACATCTGCGAGCCAGAACTCGCTCGCACCGCACATCGAGACCGGAATGGGATCCCAGACCACGTATCCGACATAGCGTCCATCGGGCGAGAACGTCAGCGACTGCCAGACGTCCCAGCCCTCACGGGCGCGCGCCAGCGTTCGCCGGGTGCCGTCCCGGAGAGAGACGAGCACGACTTCCTGCGGACGATCCATCCCGTAGACGTCCGCATGCTGAATCAGTGCGACGGAATTCCCGTCGGGCGAGAACACCGCCCCCGGATGGTGATGGTCCGCGGAGATCTGCTCGAGGGTTCCGCCTTCGAGGTCGTAGATGTATGTCCCCGGATCGAGGAGACCGACGCCGGGCGCAACTTCCGTGTCGGCCCCGAGGGGCTCGACGTTGAACAGCAGGCGGCGCGCCTCGGCATCGAGCGCCAGCCGCGTCCAGCCGAAGAACGCGTACTCGGGCAGGATCCGCTCCCGCTCGCCGGTCAGGAGAGCGTGGGCCCAGATCACGTCGCCCTGTGTCCTGTCGACGCTGCCATCCGGCCCGTCGAGGAGACTGGTGTAGAAGACTCGGCCGTCGCTCGACCACACCGCATTGCGGGGAATCGATCCCTCGACCTCGACACGATCGAACAGGCTGTCCGAGCCTGAGCGCCCGGGCGGATCCGCCCGATACAGATCGCCCCTCCGATCCTCGTGGCGAGAGACGAACATGATCTCGTCGCCGCCGGGCGACCAGATCGGGTCCCGCCCCCGGCCGCTCCAGCGCGGCAGATAGCGCGGTCGCTCGGCAAGCGTCGCATTCTCGAGATCTACCTCGGCCACCGCGATATCCCACTTCGAAAGCAGGCTGCAGAACAGGACCCGGCCATCGGCCAGCCAGCCCTGCACGACGTAGGGCGACCCCGGCGCACGCAGGGGCACGGCGTCCGATATCGGCTCACCGTCTTCGAGCTGGATCGTCCAGAGTTCGCGCTCGCCGTCCCGGAAAGCGAAGAACAGGAGTTCGTCCGAAGTCCGGTTCCAGCGGGGAGGATCGTCGGCGCACGGCGGGTTCATGATCCGCGCGCCGTTGGCCCACTCGACGAAGTAGTCCTCGGGCAGCCCGGCCTCCTCCCAGAGCGCGGCAATCGGCACGACGACGATCAGGCCGTGGGTAGTAGCCGCCGTATGATCCCAGCGGGCGATCGCCAGCCAGCGCCCGTCGGGCGACACGCGCCCCGCCGCACCCCGCGCCTCCCCCGCCGCCCAGCGCTGCTGCACCTGCCCTTCGCGGTTCACCAGCGTGAGCCACGCCCGGCCGGCATCCCGTTCCGCGGTCGTCGCGTGGTAGACGAGGAGGCGTTCACCGCTGGGATCCCAGCCCCAGACAAAGCCGAGACCGTCCGGAAAATCCATGAGAACTCTGCGCGTGCCTGCCTCCACGTCGATCAGTTCGATCCGGCCGGGGCCGCCGAGTTCCGGCCGATCGTTGAACGCCACTGCGCGCCCGTCGGGGGCCCAGTAGAAGCCCCTCGCATTCCACAGCCGCGAGATGTCGCCAAGGTCCCGGGTGTCGCCGCTTGCGAGATCCATCAGCTCCAGACGGGGAGGATCATCGCGAACGTAGACGATGCGCGACTCGTCGGGAGAGAGCGCGGCGGCCGCATCGAGAAGAGGCGCGCCGTCGGGTAGCGTGATCTCGCGCAGGGCTACCCGCTCTGCCCCGGGCGCGCCGGCGCCGAGAAACGAGGCGCCGAGCCCGATACTGAGCATCACTCCCGAGAGAACCGCACCGGGCAGGGCGAGCTTCCACAGCGGCGTCCAGTCGGACCCGAGGAGGCCGGCGTCGGCGTCCCGCACGGGCTCGAGCGTCGCCACGAAGCGGAAGCCGAACGACGGCAGCGTCTGGATGTACTTCGGAGAGCGGGGATCATCGCGGAGGTGGCGACGGAGACGGGAAACGGCCTCCGTCAGGGAATGGTCGGAGACGATGACCCNNCAGGGCCGTGCCGGGATTGCGCACGAAACAGGCCAGGAGCTCGAATACGCGGGGCGACAGGCTGACCTCGGCGCCGTCGCGGCGCAGCGCCCGGCCGTCGAGGTCGACCTCGCAGTCGCCAAAGCGCCACACCTGCACCTGATCCGCAGGCTCGTCCGCCGGGGCAGTGGATTCGTCGTATTCCTGCTCGTTGCTCGTCATCGCATTCCTGTGCAGGGGTCCCAGCGTCCTTTCTATCCGATCCGTCCCGCTTTGACACCTTGTTGAGGGTTTTTTGAGCCGCCGCGAGAGCGCAAATCAGTGCCCGGAGTCTTTTTGAGGCTTTGTTGAGGACGTGAAGCACCACTCGNNACGAGATGGTTCGTCGTGATTGTGGCGGTCGCCGCCATGGTGATCGTCATCGGCACCCCGGACGCGGACGCGTTCCAGGACCGCCAGAAGCAGGACCGCAAGCAGGACCGTCGCCAGGCCAAGGGCAAGCCCGGTGGTGGCGGCGGCGGTGGCAACGGCGGCGGCGGCGGCAGCCCCGACGGCGACGCCTTCCCGCGCATCTTTGGCGTCACGATCACTGCAGGCACGGGAATTGCCGCTCCTGGAACCTGCAACAACAATGATGACGGCCATTGCGACAACCAGGCCACGATCGACGAGGACGCCGGGGCCAAGGAGAACGAG
>JABAHO010011379.1_pt1 | contig 12104 bp, 16 predicted proteins | sample 7062071 | NCBI WGS metagenome assembly JABAHO01 (sample SAMN14534356, study PRJNA622989) | marine sediment metagenome | biome: marine biome [ENVO:00000428]; feature: marine pelagic biome [ENVO:01000023]; material: deep marine sediment [ENVO:00002113] | place: India: Gulf of Kutch | collected...
CTAACAAGTTATGAGACCGCTCTGAAATCAATAATCCAAAAATATGAGTTATTAGGATTTGAAACAGAGCCTGCAGAGCCACCAATAGCCCCTCAAGATTCTAAGAAGGAAAAGCCTTCTATAGGTTTCAAACTTCCCCACAAGGAGAAGAATGTCTAAACCATCTAAAGTCTTAATCATAGGGTCGGGGCCGATAATCATCGGGCAGGCGGCGGAGTTTGACTACGCCGGCACCCAGGCGTGCAAGGCGATGNNAACTCCAACCCGGCGACCATCATGACCGATGAGGGCATCGCCGATATTGTCTATATTGAGCCGCTGACCGTGGACATGGTCGCCCGCATTATTGAGCGGGAGCGCCCCGATGGACTGCTGCCCACTCTTGGCGGTCAGACCGGGCTCAATCTGGCAGTGGACTTGGCTGATGCCGGTGTCCTGGATAAATACAAGGTAAAGAGCCTGGGAACGCCGATACAGACGATACGAAACGCCGAAGACAGGGAGCTTTTCAAGCAGCTGTTAATCAATATCGGCGAGCCAGTGCCCAGAAGTGCTACGGTCAATACCCTGAAGGAAGCCAAGAAGGTAGCCAAGCAGATAGGTCTGCCCCTGATTATTCGCCCCGCCTATACTCTGGGGGGAACCGGGGGTGGCATGGCTACTACCTGGGATGAACTGGAGAAAGCCGCCACCATCGGGCTGGCGACCAGCCCCATTCATCAGATACTGCTGGAAGAATCGGTGGTGGGCTGGAAGGAAATTGAATACGAAGTAATGCGGGATGCTGCCGATAACTGCATCACTGTCTGTAATATGGAGAATATCGACCCGATGGGGGTGCATACCGGCGATAGCATCGTCGTCGCTCCCAGCCAGACCCTGACCAATAAAGAGTACCAGATGTTGCGGACAGCCAGCCTCAAGATTATCCGCGCCCTGGGGGTGGAGGGGGGCTGTAATATCCAGTTTGCCCNNGTAATTGAGGTCAATCCCCGCGTCAGCCGCAGCTCAGCCCTGGCCAGCAAGGCTACCGGCTATCCCATCGCCCGCGTGGCGGCCAAGATAGCCGTGGGCAAGAGACTTGATGAAATCCCCAACGCCGTAACCGGAAAGACAATGGCTTCCTTTGAGCCGGCGCTGGACTACCTGGTGGTCAAGATTCCCCGCTGGCCGTTTGATAAGTTTGCCTCAGGCGACAGGGTTATCGGCACCCAGATGAAAGCCACCGGTGAGGTAATGGCGATTGACCGGTGCTTTGAGGCTGCCTTGCAGAAGGCGATACGCTCCCTGGAATTCGGCAAGAGGTCGTTACTGTGGGAAGACCCGAAGTGGGAGGCGGGAACAGACATTAACGCCTATCCCTTGGAGCCCAACGACCTGAGACTGTGGGCAATAATGGCAGCACTGAGAAGAGGGATAAGTGCTGAGGCGCTATTCGAGCGCACCAAAATTGACCTGTGGTTCATAAACAAGCTCCAGAACATCATAAGTATGGAAAAGGAGCTTCTAACCCAGTCGCTGACGCCGGAGCTTCTATGGCAGGCAAAGCGACTCGGCTTCTCCGATGAGCAGATTGGAACTTTGGCTGACCGACTCCCGGAACAGGTGAGGCAACTTCGTCATAACTGGCAAATACGCCCCGTGTACAAGATGGTGGATACCTGCGCCGCTGAGTTTGATGCGGCTACCCCCTACTTCTACAGCACCTATGAACAGGAGAACGAGGCGGTGCCTGCTGCGGAGAATAAGGCGGTGGTCATCGGCAGCGGGCCTATCCGCATTGGTCAGGGCATTGAATTTGACTATTGCAGTGTTCATTCCGCCTGGGCACTACAGGAATCTGGCTATCAGAGCATCATGGTAAACTCCAACCCAGAAACAGTGTCCACCGATTTTGACACCAGCGACCGCCTCTACTTTGAAGCCCTGGATGAAGAAAGCCTGCGTGACATCCTTGAAAATGAAGGGGAAGTCACTAATAATGCCCCCCCGCCATCTATCGTCCAGTTTGGTGGTCAGACGGCGATAAATCTGGCTGAGCCTCTAGCCCATAGCGGAATGTCTCTACTTGGTTCCAGCGCTGAAGCTATTGACCTGGCTGAGGACAGACGTAGATTTGAGAACTTCCTCAATGAGTTAGGTATCCCCCAGCCACCGGGAGCCGGGGTGCTCTCGTTAGACGAAGCGCTAAAAGTGGCTAAAGTCATTGGTTACCCGGTATTGGTTCGCCCTAGCTATGTCCTTGGTGGCAGAGCCATGGAGATAGTCCACAATGCCAGTGAGCTAGTCCGCTATATGAAGCTGGCGATAGAACTGGACACCAAGCATCCTGTCCTCATTGATAAATTCCTGGTCGGGAAAGAGGTTGAGGTCGATGCCATAGGCGACGGGGAACGTGTCCTCATTCCGGGAATAATGGAGCATATTGAGCGGGCCGGAGTCCATAGCGGTGATTCTATGGCAGTCTATCCCGGGGTAAACCTGACCGAGCCAGAGATAGAAACCATTATAGACTACACAATCAGGATAGGGCTGGCACTCAACATCAGAGGCTTAATGAACATTCAGTTTGTTATTACCCCTGGTAGCACCACTCANNGTTACAACACCGGACTGTGGGAAGTACAAAAGTTAATTGGCATTAAAGCCCCGGTCTTTTCTATGTCAAAACTACCTGGTGTTGATACCTATCTCGGCCCGGAAATGAAGTCCACCGGCGAGGTGATGGGGATTGACTACACCTTTGATGCTGCCTTAGCCAAGGCACTCCTCGCCGCCGGGCTGATGCTATCGCCTGACGGGGCGATGCTCTTCAGTATTGCCGATAGGGACAAACCTGAAGCGCTGCCTATAATCCGAAAGTTCTCCCAAGTAGGCTATAGGCTCTATGCCACCGAAGGCACCGCGGCTATGCTTGAAGCCGTTGGACTTGAAGTGAAAATGATTAGCAAGAAATTGAGCGAGGGGCACCCCAATATTGTTGACATCATCAAAGATGGCACCGTATATGGCGTGGTCAATACCATCAGCGGGGGGCGTATCTCATTAAGGGACGGCTTCCAGATTCGCCGGGCAGCAGCGGAAAAACGTATTCCCTGCTTTACTTCCCTTGATACTGCCCAAGCCGCAGTAGAGGCACTCTTGAACGGGAGCCAAATTTATAGTGCTCAACCCCTCCCGGACTATCGCCGAAAGGAGCACCCTTGAAGCAAGCTACCGCCGCCATCATCTCCAACCGTGAAATTATGCCAAGGGTTTACCTTACCTGGCTGGACTCTCCCCAGATAGCCACTACCGTCCAACCGGGACAGTTTGTCATGGTGCGCTGCGGAGAAGAAACTTTGCTACGCCGTCCGCTGAGCATCCACCAGATAGCTGATGAAACCGGGAGGGCTAAACTAGCCCTGCTGTTCAATGTAGTCGGAAAAGGCACACAGTGGCTATCGCAACGCAAAGTTGGTGAAAGCCTGGACTTGCTCGGACCGCTGGGTAATGGCTATGTCATTCATTCTGCATCACGCAACCTGCTATTACTAGCCGGCGGCATTGGTATTGCGCCATTACGCCTCCTGTCCCAAAAGGCGACAAGTCATGGGNNATTCAGTAAGGCTGCTCTTAGGTGCATCAACCGCTAGCCAGCTTTATCCCGGGCATTTACTTCCCCCTGAAAACGAGCTTATCACCACTACCGAGGACGGAACTGCTGGCAAGAAGGGTATGATAACCGACTTCCTACCCGACTTTATTGACTGGGCAGACGAGGTCTTTGCCTGTGGACCTACCCGGATGTACCGGACTATGGTGTCTCAGAACCTCAAAGCAAGGCCAGTCCAGATTTCCCTGGAAGTAAGGATGGGGTGTGGGCTTGGAATCTGCTACGGCTGCACCCTGAAGACAAAGAGCGGACTGAAGCAGGTATGCACCGACGGACCGGTCTTTGATTTAGCTGACATCCTCTGGGATGAGCTAAGCCTAGCCGAAATCTAAGAGTGGCAAAACCCCTCTTTTAATACCTTTCTCCCTTCTTTTAAAGGAGTNNGAGTCAAAGAGAGGCGGAGCCCCCAAATATGCTTGTAGGGTTAGAACCGAACTATCAACCACAGGAGGTAATAAATATGGTAGTCACCAAGAGAATCAGTCTCCAGTCTAAAGGACACTGCGATATTATTGACGTTACACCTCAGGTAGAACAGCAGGTCGCTGGGGCAGGTATAAATGACGGAACGGTTACCCTATTTGTCACCGGCTCAACTGCCGGGATATCCACTATTGAATTTGAGTCGGGATTACTCTCCGATTTCCAGGATATGTGGGAGCGGAACATCCCTAAAAACATCCCATATCAACATGACCGCGCCTGGGGTGAGGGTAATGGATACTCACATGTCCGTGCTTCGCTTCTGGGTGCCTCGTTAGTAATTCCTTTCAACGACAAGAGGTTAGCTCTGGGGACATGGCAGCAGATAGTGGTGGTAGATTTCGACAACCGACCCCGGTCAAGACAAATCGTATTGCAAATTATGGGTGACTGAAGACTGACCTATTTACCCTGTATCANNCAGGGAGAAGAATTCAGCCCGGCTTGCTGCCTTGCGGCGAAAGGCACCCCTAAGGGCTGAAGTGACAACATTGCTTCCCGGCTTCTTGATGCCACGCATAACCATGCACAGGTGTTCTGCTTTTATCACTATTGCCACCCCATCAGGCTTAAGCCCATCAAAAATGGCATCGGCAATCTGAGTGGTCATTCTCTCCTGAATCTGGGGGCGTCTAGCCACGATTTCCACTACCCTGGCTAATTTACTGATACCGACAACACGCCCATTAACATCAGGAATATAGCCGATATGAACTGTGCCGTAAAATGGCAGAAGGTGATGCTCACACATAGAATAAAAGGGAATATCCCTCACGATTACCATTTCCCGGTGCCCCAGCTCGTNNCACGCGCCCTGGGGTATCCACCAAGCCCTCTCTTTTTGGATCCTCCCCAATCGCCTTAATGATAGAAGCTACTGCTGTCTTGATTCCAGTCGCATCAATCACGGTAAGCCTCCTTCAATACGGTTAACCCCAGCCTAAAGTTTTCTCCACAGCGGTTAAATCAGCCGGAAGCTCAAGAACCGGCGGGGCACTTTTCAGCACGGCATCAGGGTCTTTAAGTCCGGTGCCAGTTATAATGCAGACCACCCTTTTCCGTGAAAAGTCCATGCCTTTCTGAGAAAGCTTTATCAGGCCAGCCAGGGAAGCTGCTGAAGCTGGCTCGCCAAAGACGCCGGCCTTGGTAGCCAGAAGCCGGTAAGCTGACAGAATTTCGTCATCACTAACCATGTCAATAATGCCGCCGGATTCATCACGGGCGGCAACTGCCTTTTGCCAGCTAGCCGGGTTGCCTATTCTTATCGCGGTAGCAAAGGTCTTTGGCTCCTCAACTACATGCNNGCGCTGCCCCTTCAGCTTGAAAACCCATCATCTTGGGTTTATTCTTTGCCCTGCCAGCTTGATGATATTCCACAAAACCCTTCCAGTAAGCGGTAATATTACCAGCATTACCTACCGGGATAAAAAGATAGTCTGGAGCCTCACCCAAAACATCAACAATCTCAAAGGCAGCCGTTTTTTGTCCCTCGATACGATGGGGGTTGAGTGAGTTTACCAGCGTAACCGGATGCCGCTGAGTTATGCTTAGCACTATTTGCAAAGCCTGGTCAAAATTGCCATCAATAGCAATTATCTTAGCCCCATAGACAGTAGCTTGAACCAGCTTACCCAGAGCGATTTTGCCCCCAGGCACAATAACGACGGCGCTAAGCCTACAATAGGCAGCATAGGNNTTGAAGCACATATCACCGCATTGCTGCCAGCTTCCACCGCCTTAGCTACCGCAACCACCATGCCTCTGTCTTTAAATGAACCAGTAGGATTGCACCCCTCGAGTTTAAGGTATAGCTCACCACAACCAATCTCCTTCTCAATCTCACCACACCTGACTAGAGGAGTATCGCCCTCGCCCAATGAAAACAAAGGTGTTTTAGATGTAATCGGCAGGAAGTCTTTATATCTAGCTAGAACTCCAGATTTCATTCCTGTCCTTTCGCTCAAGCCTCAACCCGAATGAAGTTGTTTATCTCCCTAATCACAGCTAGGGGTGTCAGCTCACCGAGAGCCTTCTGCACTGCCGCTTCTTTAGCTGGATGGGTCATAATTACAATTTCAGCCGTCTGAGTAGCACTATCCGCCAATTTCTGGATAACCGAGGAAATACTAATTAGATGGTCACCCAAAATTTTAGAAATCTGAGCTAAAACCCCAGCGCGGTCAGCCACATTCATCCTGAAGTAGTAGCGGGTCTCTATGTCTGACATACGTTTGATGCTCTTGCCCGGCTCCAAGCTCCACCTAGCTCTATTACCAACACCGAAAGCAACATCCTGAGCTGCCGACACAATATCAGCGACAACAGCACTGCTGGTAGGCAGCGCCCCGGCACCCTCACCGAAGAAAAGTACCTTGCCGACCAGGTCACCTTCAACCAGAACCGCATTATAGACGCCATCAACCTTGGCCAGAAGGGAATCTTNNTGGCCAAGAGAGAATCTTCGGGAATGAAAACGGGGTGCACCCGCACTTCAATCGATTTATCACTCTGCTTAGCTATAGCCAGCAGTTTTATGGCGAACCCCAGCTCTCGAGCGTACTGGAAATCCCGGCTATCGAGTCGGGAAATCCNNGCTAAGGAGGCAAGAATAGCCAACTTGTAGCTAGCATCTATCCCCTCCACATCATTCTCTGGATTAGCCTCAGCATAGCCTAACTCCTGAGCTTTGCTAAGGGCTGAGGAAAAGTCCACGCCCTCCTTTGCCATTCGGGTAAGAATATAATTGGTAGTCCCGTTGATTATGGCATAAACACCCTTTATCTCATTAGCTACCAATTCATTTTGAAAGGGTACAATTAAGGGAATGCCACCGCCAACACTAGCTTCATAGTGCAGACCAACCCCATACTGTTGAGCTAAAGCCAGCAGTTTCACTCCGTGCTTGGCAATGACCTCTTTGTTGGCAGTAACTACTTGCTTACCACCCGATATGGCTCTCTCCAAATACTCTAAGGCTGGACTCTCACCACCTATTGCCTCAATGACTATATCTACCTCAGGATTGGCAAAAAATTCGTCAGCATCAGTGGTAACCAACTGAGGGTCTATTCCTATTGCCTGCGCTTCGGCTAAATCCGACTCTAACACCTTTAGCTTGCACAGGACAAGAGGACAGCCGGCCTGTTTAGCCAGGACTCCTGCCTTATCCATTAAAACTTTAGCCACCTGCCCACCGACAACTCCCAACCCCATTAAACCAATGCCAATGCTCTGTTTCTTCATTGCCTTAACCCCCGGTTTAATTCTAGCTTTTTAGGGCTCTATCTACCGCCCATGCCTTTTTCTCATCATCCAGATAACTATCATCAACCACATTTTCAGGGTTATCCCAAAGCGCCAAAAGCCAATCGTTAAAAGCCTGAGCTTTCAGCAAATCCCTATCCGCATCCTCAATCTGCCTATTATCAGCTTTATCCAGAACCTTTAGCAGCCAATAGCCCCCTTTAGTTACAGCAGTCTCNNGTCCTTCACCGGCTCACTCAGTGTCCCTGGCTCCAGCTTAGCGTCAAAAACAACCTCGTCAAAGGCGGGGGTTATCATACCTGGCGTCACCAAGCCCAGATACCCCCCCTTTCTCGCCTCCTCTAGATGAGAGAACTCCTCAGAAAGAGTAGCAAAGTCCTCGCCAGCCTCCAGTCTGGCTCTTACCTCCTGCGCTTNNCCTCCTCCCTTTCCAAGACCTCAATCAGCCAGTAGCCAATGCCCTTTACTTTGTCCTCATCATATAGCGGCTGACTTAACACGCCTACTTCAGTGCCGAAAGCATGCTCACCAAGTATGGGAGTCCCTAATAGTATAGTCAAGACATCTTTGGATTGCCACCCAAGGTCGCCATCCTCAGAAAGACCGTCTAGAGAAAGCTCGCCAGCCAGCTCAGCAAAGTCTTCACCAGCCTCTAGCCTGGCTCTTACCTCTTGTGCCTGGCTCTCACTCTCCAGGAACATCGCCATTATGTGCCTCTGCTCACTAAATACCGGCACCTTCTGCTCAAAATACTCGTCACGCAGTTTGGTCATCAGCATCTCAGCCCTGACTATATCCCGATAATCCTTGCTTACCGGTGGGTCACGACTCTCAAGCTCCTCATCAACGGCNNGACCTTCCCCATAGAATTTAAGCATTTTTACATAGTAATCCATATTAAACTCGGTCTCATTTACCTTAATTACGGTTTCGTGTAGCGGTTTATATTGACTAAGATACCAGCCAGCCCCGACAAGGACTATAACCGTGGCAATAATGGAAATCCCGGAGATAACGATAATGCGCTGTCTTCTTTTCTGCTGCCGCCAATGGGAAAGCTGACGCCTGGTAAATTCGCGCCGCGGTTTCTCGACCTTCTTTTTAGCCAAACTCAGGCTCCCTTTTCCGTAGAATTGCTGGGGAAATCAGAGAGTTCTCTGGATGCCCAATACCCTATATTTATAGCTTAAAAGCGCAATCTTTTCAAACATACTATAAGAAATTATTTAGCAACCTATCCCCCTCTCCATGATATGGATAAACATTCCTGTCATGAAGGGGGATTAAGGGGGTGAGGTTAATAAACAATCTTACTACCAGCCTTACTTGGGCGCTTTCCTCAGGAAAATCTCAAGGCTCTTTATCTCCCCTACCCCCCTCAAAGAAGTAGCCATGGCAATAAGGATATTGCTGATGATTTCTTTGGGGAAGGCAGTCAAGGAGATGGGAACACTATTTACATATAGAGAGGTTCGTTCCCGTTGAGGCTTTATGAAACCNNCCTCGCCTTGGTTTCAAGGGGTTCATCGGTGACTATAGCCACCACCTTCTTGATAGCTTTCAGCGGTGGCCCGGCTTCCTTACGATGGGTTTCTATCTTGGGAGCATCGCTATCCTTGAAACCCTCGGTGAGGATAATATCATAGTCCTCACCGAATAGCCGGCTTATCTCGCCAAGGGTAGGCTCCTGCGCAACCGGCTTGATTAGCACAACCTTACTCGGAGAACTGATAGTCGTCGCCTCACTCCCAGCCTGAATGTGGCGCCAACTGTCCTTGTCTGGCTCATCAAAGGTTATATCCTGGGGGACGTGTTTAATGGTAACTACTCGATAGCTCCTCGATTTTAGCTCCTCAATTAGCTTTTCGATAAGGGTCGTCTTTCCTGATTTTGATTTACCCACAATTGAAACTATGGGAGGCATCCTCTATTTCTCTCCTTTCCGAGATAGTATTTGACTAAGAACTTGAGCCATGGAAGCGAAAGCATCAGAGTTGTAGCTTTCTATAGCTCCTTCATCACAGAGCTTAGCCAGCTCAGGGTCTATCGGCAACTGCCCCAAAAGCGGGGCTTCGACGGCTTGTGACATCTTCTGTGCCTTACTCTTGCCAAAGAGTTCGATTCGCTTATTTATTTCGGGAACATATAAATAGCTCATATTCTCGACTACCCCCAGGACGGGTTTTTTCAGTCTCCGAGCCATGCTTACCGCTTTTCTAACTATCATAAAGGTTAAATCCTGAGGGGTGAAAACAATGACTACCCCAGATACGGGGATTGATTGCATGACAGTAAGAGAAGCATCGGCTGTGCCCGGCGGCAGGTCTACAATCAGGTAATCAAGCCTGCCCCAGACCACATCTTGCCAGAACTGGGTAATTGCCTTCGACAAGAGGGGGCCACGCCAGATAATCGCCACATCCTCCTGGGGTAGCAGAAGATTCATAGATATAACCTCAATCCCGGTCTTGGATGCCACTGGCAGAATTCCGGTAGGACTACCACTAGGTCGAGTGTTGATGCCAAACATCTTGGGGATGGTGGGACCGGTGATATCGGCATCAAGTATACCTACCTCGTAACCCTGGCGTTTAAGGGCAACTGCCATAAGGCTAGACACCAGTGATTTACCCACCCCCCCTTTGCCACTCATTACGGCGATAATATGATTAACCTCATTTAGCTCTCCAGGCTTAACCTCAGTAAATTCTACCTCTACCTCTTTTATGTCAGGCAGCTTCTCCACAACCGATTTTGCTTTGGTTCTAACCCAATCTTGAGCCTCCTTATTCAAAGCCGTCGAAGCCAGCGTGATGTTAACCTTTTGTTTAGAGACCGTGACCCCACGAAATAGATTTAACATCGTCAGGCTACGCATTGGACCAGCTACCAACACCTCATTTAGGCTCTCTCTCATCTGTTCTTCAGTTGGCATAAATTTTCCTCCATCTTTATCTTGCCATCATTCTTAACTACGGAACCTCTGCTTTCCGCTTGGTATAAACCTTATAGATAGTTTCACTGCCGGCTACATAGCAGATATTGCACCCGCCANNGTTGACATCCAGACCCAATTCTTCACACATTCCTAAAATTCTTCTCAGATGTAACCCAGAAGTAATTGAAACCAGCTTCCAATCTTCTCTTTCTGTTTTCGCCTTACCCATCAGACTATTCCCAAATACGCACTATATCATTATAAAGCCTAAGAATATCCCTGTCACTAAGGCATAGCCCAAACAGGCATAGAAGATACGCCTATTTAGTGCTAGAATATCCTAAAAGCCATGATTAAACAAAATGTGGTTCAGATATTGAGCGAGCTACCAAACGGGGTTGAATTGGTAGCCGCCGCTAAAACCAGGAATCCCGAGGAGGTTCTACAGGCAGTTGAAGCTGGCATAAAAATTGTGGGCGAAAATTATGTCCAGGAAGCCGAACCGGCGTACGAGGTAGTAGGCAACAGAGCCAAATGGCATTTCATCGGACACCTGCAAAGAAACAAGGTTAAAAAGGCGGTAAAGCTATTTGACATGATAGAAACCGTTGACTCTGTTGAAATAGCCAGGGAGATTGATAAGAGGTGCGCCCAAATTGGTAAAATAATGCCGGTATTAATCGAGATAAACAGTGGTCGGGAAGAGCAAAAATCGGGTGTATTCCCGGAAAAGACAGAACAACTGGTAAGCGAGATTTCAAGTCTGCAAAACATAAGGGTAAAGGGACTTATGACTATGGGACCCCGTTTCGGAAACCCCGAAGATTCGAGACCCTATTTTGTGGAGACGAAAAAAATATTTGAAAAGCTCAAAAATCTTGACCTGCCTAATGTAGAAATGAGATACCTTTCCATGGGGATGACAAACTCTTACAAGATTGCCATAGATGAGGGTGCCAATATCGTCAGAATAGGGAGCAAAATATTTGGCGAAAGGGATTATGAATAGGCAGGTTAGCAATATGGGTTTGAATCTCTAAAGCCTGAAGCTTCTATCCTCAGTCCAAAAGCNNGTCACCGGTGGCGAAAACGTGATGAGCCTGTCTTGCTGGGGGCAGGTCGGAAATACCATTGCCCACATATATCACCTGGTAACCTTTTCTTACGAATAACCTGGTATATGCTTCCTTGAAATCACTCTGTAACTCGCTGCCCTCAGGTCCTATATATTTGACTTTAACACCCTCGGGATGGAATTCAGTTCGGGCAGCGAATACCTCAATATTTTCCACGCCAATATCTCGCAAGATTGCTTCTATATAGAAATCCAGACCATTGCTCACGATGACGAATTGGAAGCCCTTACCATGGCAGTAGTTCAGCAATTCACTAAACCCGGCTCTTATCTCCATCTTGCCTTTCATAAAGTCAAGCAGGGTCTGCCTATCGGCTTTAATCATGGCAAAGGCCTGCGTGTTAAACTGACCGACAGTTATTTTGCCTTCTCTATATTCGGCTAACAGTTGCCTCCAGTCTCCACTGGCAAAGGCGTCCAGCATCAGGGAACTCGCATCCTGATGGGTGATTGTGCCGTCAAAATCACACTGAACCAAGGTCTTCATTGCTTCAGTTGATGGTAACACATTTGGGGTATGCCGTCCATAGCGAAAATTGTTAGCAACCTATAGAGGCGAACCTTAATTGCCCTTCAAAATAATTTATGCTAGTATGGAAAGACAGATACGTCGGGGTGTAGCGCAGCCA
>JABAHO010010725.1_pt1 | contig 12086 bp, 10 predicted proteins | sample 7062071 | NCBI WGS metagenome assembly JABAHO01 (sample SAMN14534356, study PRJNA622989) | marine sediment metagenome | biome: marine biome [ENVO:00000428]; feature: marine pelagic biome [ENVO:01000023]; material: deep marine sediment [ENVO:00002113] | place: India: Gulf of Kutch | collected...
CTGGGCACATCACCGTCAACCATAACCAGCCTGAGAGTCTCACCGTCATTGGCGGCAAGCAGCATCCCCTCTGAACGCAGGCCGCGAATTTTGGCAGGCTTGAGGTTGGCAACAATGACGATGGTTTTTCCCGGCAGCGTTTCCGGGGCATAGTGCTGGGCGATTCCGGCCACGATTTGGCGCGAGGCTCCCCCAACCTCGATCTCGAGCCTGAGCAGCTTATCGGCTCCTTCTACCTTTTCCGCCGTTTTCACGAGCGCCGTGCGCAGATCCACCTTTGAAAATTCATCATAGGATATGCGTGCAACGTTGGTTTCTTCGGCCTCCGTCTTTTCTGCAGAGCCCGGCGCAGATCCGCCGTCCCCGGCAGACGACTTAGCGGACTTTTCAGGTGCAATGCGCGGGAAGAGAATCATGGCGTCACCCACCGGGGTGCCGGGTTTAAGCACCCCCCACTCCGTCAGCACCGTAAAGTCAGGTGCATCGCGGCCCAGACCCAGCGCCTCCCGCAGATCCGACATTTTTCCCGGCATGACAGGATGCAGCATGCCGCTCACGATCCTGAGAGTTTCCGCCGCATGGTACAACACCGTGTCAAACCCGGCGCGGTCTCCGGACTTGATCAGCTTCCACGGCGCCCGCAGCTCCATGTAGCGATTGGCCTCACGTATAACCCCGCCCAGAAGATCCAGACCGCGGTCCACATGCATGCCATGCACGGATTCAAGNNAGCCGACAGCGCCTTCTCACGCAGCACCCGCTCTTCATCGCCTTCATCGGCCGGTGCAGGCAGGCGGCCTTCGCAGTGGGTATTCACCAGTTTAAGGACCCTGCTCAGCATATTGCCGAGATCATTGGCGAGGTCCGCATTGTAACGCACCCGGAACGACTCCTCGCTGAATGACGCATCCTGGCCAAGGCTCATTTCCGCCATCAGGTAGTATCGGAACGGATCAACCCCATACCGGTCGATCATGCCCATCGGGTTCACGACGTTCCCGGTTGACTTGCTCATCTTGTCCCGACCGATCAGCCACCACCCGTGGGCAAAGATAGTCTTCGGCAGCGGAACGCCCATCGCCTTGAGCATCGTCGGCCAGTACACCGTGTGCGTAGTGAGAATATCTTTGCCAATCAGGTGGTAATCCGCGGGCCACCACTTCGCGAACCGATCATCGTCGGAAAGATACCCGACAGCACTGATGTAATTAACCAATGCATCAAACCAGACATAGGTGACGAAATCGCTGTCGAACGGCAGCTCAATCCCCCAGCTGAGTCGGCTTTTCGGCCTGGATATACACAGGTCGTTCAGGTCTTTCTTCAAAAAGCCGAGGGTTTCATTGCGGCGAAAGTCAGGCTGTATGAATTCGGGGTGGTCGGTAATGTAATCGATGAGCCAGTCCCGGTATTTACCCATGCGGAAAAAGTAGTTTCTTTCCTGGATGCGGATGACCCGGGGCTGGCTGCCGCCGGTCTGTTCCGGAGTCACGTCCTTTTCGGTGACGAAGGTCTCGCTGGTAACATCATACCAGCCATCGTAATCGGCGGCATAAATTTCACCGCGGTCATACAGATCCTGAAGAATTTTCTGCACGATGGTTTTATGGCGGTCTTCCGTGGTGCGAATGAAATCATCGTGCGTGATTTCAAGCCGCTCCCAGAGTTCTTTAAACCGGATCACGGTCTGGTCGGCCTGTTCCTGGGGCAATTTTCCGGAGGATTCCGCAGCCTGCTGAACTTTCTGGCCGTGTTCATCCGTTCCGGTAAGGAACATGGTATCGACACCGGCAAGGCGGTTATACCGTGCGAGCACATCCGCAAGAATCGTCGTGTAGGCATGCCCGATATGCGGAATATCGTTCACATAATAAATTGGCGTTGTTACGTAAAACCTGCTGTCACTCATAGCCGCTCACCTTTTCTCAGCTGCGAATTCAACCCTACCAGCGTCCTCTTATTCCGCAAATCCTTTTTAAATGCCATGCCCGGCGGACGATCGGCCTGCAACTTCCGGACAAGCCCGCTGCCTACATCAGGTTGATCGGGTCGACATCAACGCTGTAACTGATTTCTTTCGGGTACCTCAGCAGGGCAAAAACATCCCTCAGCGCTGCAACCATTTTCCTGGTTGAAGGCCCCCGCAACATGACGTGGTACCGGAATTTCCCTTTCGCCTTGGCCAGGGGGGCCGGGACCGCTCCGGAAACGGCAAAGCCTGCATCGCCGCGTTTCCTCAAGGCCTGCACCAGGGCCTCCGCGCAATAGGACACCTTGTTCTCCGATGCCCCGCGAAACAGAATGCATACCAGGTGAGCGAAGGGCGGATAACGCAGCTCACGCCGGAATTCAGCCTCCTGGTCGAAAAAGTTTTCAACATCCGCATGCCGGGCGGCCTGCACGGCGGGATGAAAGGGCGTATACGTCTGAACGATAACTTCCCCGGGCGTATGGCCCCGGCCGGCCCTGCCTGCAACCTGGGTGATCAGCTGAAACGTACGCTCTCCGGCCCGGAAATCGGGCATGTGCAGACTCATATCGGCAAACACGACGCCGACCAGGGTCACGTTCGGAAAATGAAGGCCTTTGGCAATCATCTGCGTTCCGATCAGGATCTGGGTTTTTCCCGCCCTGAAATCGCCAAAGACCTGCTCGTATGCTCCCTTGCGGGCGGCGGTATCTGCATCCATACGCTCGACTCGCGCATGGGGAAAACAGGCCCGCACAATGGTCTCAAGCCGCTGCGTCCCGATTCCGGCAAATTTGAATGACGGGTCTCCGCATCCCGGGCACTTCCCCGGCGCCTTTTCAGAACGGCCGCAAATATGACAGCGCAGGGTTTCATCAACGCGGTGATATGTACAGGATACGCTGCATTGCGGACACTCCGAGGTATACCCGCACTGGGGACAGATCAGTGCGCGGGCATACCCGCGGCGGTTTAGGAACAGGATAACCTGCTCCGACTGGTCCAACCGCTCCCGAATCGCCTCAAGCAGCGCACGGGAAAACACACTGACTTTTTTCTGCGCCTCGGTTTCAAGCCGCATATCAACGATGCGCACGAACGGCATGCGCTTTCCGTCCACCCGGTCCGGCAGGTGCGATATCCTGTACTTCCCTTTTTCCACGTTGATCCAGGATTCCATGGATGGAGTTGCACTTCCCAGCACGACCCTGCAGTTCTGCAGGGCGCCCCGCATGACGGCCACATCCCGCGCATGGTACCGCGGAGCCTCTTCCTGTTTATAGCTGGGCTCATGCTCTTCATCGACAATGATGAGCGCGAGGTTCTGCACCGGCGCAAAAACGGCAGACCGCACACCCACCACAATTTTCGCGCGGCCGGAGCGGATGCGATGCCATTCATCGTGCCGTTCTCCATCGGATAAACGGCTGTGCATGACGGAGACGACGTCGCCGAAACGGCCGACAAACCGGTCAATGGTCTGAGGCGTAAGTGATATTTCCGGTACGAGAACAATTGCACCTCCGCCGCGCTCCAGTACCCGTGCAATGGCCTGCAGATAGACTTCGGTTTTGCCGCTGCCGGTCACCCCGTGCAAAAGAACCACGCCCTCCCCACCGGCGCCATCCATACCCGCCACGACCGACTCAAGGGCCTGCTGCTGCGCATCGGACAGTGAAAGCGGCTCTGTCCGAATCAGCATCCTTTTCTGTCCCGGCACCCGTTCTGACTTAACCGGTTCTATCTGAACAAGGCCCTTTTTTTCCAGGCTGCGAAAGGGGGCAACCGTGATGCCGAGCGCCTCCGCAGCCTCATTCAGAAAGCATCCGTCCTCTTCGAATACATGCCGGGCGGCAGCGGCCTGCTTCCCGGGAAGCGAATCAGGCACCTCCGCGGCAAGGGGGCGTACGAAAAGCCGCGTGCGAAATCCGGCTCCCGGGCGACGCACCGCCACCGGTAGCGCCGTGCGCACGGCAGCTTCGACCGGAGCCATGTAGTAGGCCGCCATCCATTCCACCAGCCGCAGCATGTCGGGCGAAAGAAATGGCTCCCTGTCCGTAACGGAAATTACCGGCTTGCGTGTTTCAACAGAGGACTGATCCGCGAGCGCAACGACGGTCCCCAGCACCTCCCGCCGGCCAAAGGGTACCTGGACACGGCTCCCGAGCTTGACGTCGGCGCCGAGGGCGTCAGGCACATCGTACTCGAAGATCCGGTCCAGAGACACATCGACGACCACACGCGCGATCATTCGTCACACCCGCATCGGTTTTAAAAAAAAGCCGGGAACCTTTAAGGGGTTCCCGGCTGCGAAAGTCAGATTTTTCGATGCTTACGGACGAAGCACGCTGTTCGACTGACCGGCCGGATTGAATGTTCCCATGGCCCGTGGCGTCAACTTGTTGGCGCTGCCGCCAAAAAATACGACCACACCGCCCTGGGCCCCGAAGGGATCCTCATCAGGAACCAGGATATGGTCGTTGTTCGGCTTCAATGCATTACCACCGTCGATGTTCCGGGTGAAGAGCACCGGCAGTTGAGCCGGGCTGCCGTCGCTGATGTCTTCGGTGATGCACCATGCGTTGTTTTGCGCCTGGAAGGTACCGCCGGTGGCCGGCTCGATACCNNCTTGAAATACTCGGTTGAAGAAGGATATCCCCCGGCACGCGGATAAGGAGAGGCAAGACCCATGGCAAAGTCGTCCATGTCCTGGGCAAACAGCAGCGTAAAGATGTTACGTCCGTTGTTCACGGTCTGCATGAGACGGGCGGAACTCCGTGCCCTGGCCACAGCCGGAAGCAGGAGGGCTGCCAAAATGGCAATAATGGCAATAACCACGAGAAGTTCAATCAGGGTGAATGATTTCAGCCCTTTTCGGCGCTGCAGCTTAACCATGGGTGCTCCTTTGATATCGATTTATCTGTAATCGCTAACTTGCGTAGGCAGTTATTCAATAAAATCTACTCTTTCAGACCCGCACAGTCAACGCAATTTGAGGTTTAAAAAAGCGAATTCTTCCCTCATACAATCAGCATGCAGTCGCCGTAGCTGTAAAAACGGTATCCGCAGGAAACCGCTTCGCCATAGGCGCTTAGAACCATATCCCTTCCATTACGTGCGCCCTCCCCGGCAAAGGCGGCTACCAGCATGAGCAGCGTAGAGCGCGGCAAATGAAAATTGGTAAGCATGGCATCAACGACCTGAAAATCAAAAGGCGGGTAAATGAACAGATCGCTCGACCCGGTGCCCCCGCGAAGGCCGTGCTCACTTCGTACCGCGGTTTCCAGCGTTCGAACACAGGTCGTGCCCACCGCAATCACGCGCCGCCCTTCGTTCTTTCCGGACACGAGACGACCGGCTGTTTCATCGCTGATCCGGTATGCTTCCGAGTGCATCGGATGTTCATCCGGGGTATCACACGATACCGGTTTAAATGTCCCCGGCCCCACATGCAGCGTGACAAACATCTGCTGCACGCCGCCGTCACTTAGCTCTGCGAGCAACTCAGGCGTAAAATGCAACCCGGCGGTAGGAGCCGCAACCGCCCCGGGAACTTTGGCGTAAACAGTCTGGTACCGCTCACGATCCAGATTAATCCGGTCATCCGCATTACCGTCGCGCCGGATGTAAGGGGGCACGGGCGGAACACCCTCGCGCTCGAGCAATGTCTCCACCGCGTCCGCCTCGCGAAATCTCACAAAAATCCGTCCTTCCGAAGAAAAACCGGACACGCTGCCATGAATACCGCCGTCGCAACTTGTAAACGTCAGCCCTTCAAGCAGCTTCCTCCGGGTCTGATGCATGGCTTCCCAGGTATCGTCGGAAACACGGCCGGTAAGAAGGAGTTCAAGCCGTCCACCCGTGTCATTCAANNCAAGCCGTCCACCCGTGTCATTCCAGGTCGCAAAGAGGCGCGCCGGGATCACCCGGGTATCATTAAACACCATCATATCGCCGCGCTGCACATACGCGGGCAGATCCGTAATCCGCCGATGTTCAAGCCGTCCGGAATCGCGGTGCAGGACCATCATGCGCGAGTCGGAGCGCCGCGGCGCCGGCACTTGCGCAATCAGGCTTTCCGGGAGATGGTAATCAAAATCCGCAGTGCGCATCAGGAAGAATGCCGGCAGAGGCCAATCCCGGCCGGATCAGCGGTTTATTCACCGATAATTTTGACAAGCGCCCGCTTTTTGCGCTTGCCGTCGAGCTCGTAGTAATGGATCTGTTCCCATGGCCCGAAGTCGAGCTTTCCATCCGTGACAGCAACCACGACTTCCCGACCCATGATGGTGCGTTTAAGGTGCGCATCGGCGTTATCCTCGTACCCGTTGTGCGCATACTGGTCGTAGGGTTTCTCGGGGGCAAGCCGTTCGAGCCAGCGCTCGTAGTCTGAGTAAAGTCCGGGCTCGGCGTCATTGATGTAGACGCTGGCCGTGATGTGCATGGCATTCACCAGGCAAAGGCCTTCACGAATGCCGCTTTCATGCAGGCAGGTCTCTATTTCGTGCGTAATATTAAAAATCTGGCGGCGGCTCTTGGCCTCAAACCAGAGTTCTTTTCTGTAGGACTTCATGTTGACTTCTCTCCGTTTCCGCCTGCATGGTTTTCAAATTCCCGTCCCGGCAGCGCGGCCTTCTAAGCCCTGCCGGCGNNAATCCCCGTCCCGGCAGCACGGCCTTCTAAGCCCTGCCGGCGCAACTGCTGTCAGGGCACTTGCCGTCAGGACAACTGCATGTCGCACAAAGTTCGATAGGCTCCGTTCGCCTGGTAAAGCTCATCGTGAGTCCCCCGCTCAATGATCCGCCCCTCGGCCATGACCAGGATCAGGTCCGCGTTACGAACAGTGCTGAGGCGGTGCGCAATCGCAAACACGGTTCTGTTTTTCATGACGCGGGCAATAGCTTCCTGCACGAGTGATTCCGTAACCGTGTCCAGCGCACTGGTTGCCTCGTCCAGGATAAGAATAGGCGGGTTCTTGAGTATGGCCCTTGCAATGGCAAGGCGCTGCTTTTCACCTCCGCTGAGCACAAAGCCCTTCTCCCCGACCACGCGGTCGTAGCCTTCCGGCACCGCCATGACATACTCGTGAGCATTGGCCTGCCGTGCCGCCTCAACGATATCCTCCTGGGTGGCCCCGTCGGTTCCGTAGGCAATGTTGGATGCGATGGTATCGTTGAAAAGAATGGTATCCTGGGTCACGACGCCTATCAGGCGGCGAAGGTCGGACTTGCGGATCTCGCGAATGTCCACGCCGTCGAGCAGCACCCGGCCCCGGGTGGGGTCATAGAACCGCGCAAGCAGGTTGGCCATGGTGGTTTTGCCGGACCCGGTCTCGCCCACCAGGGCGACAACTGAGCCCCTTGGAATTTCCAGTTCAATATCGCTGAGGGCCTGCGGGCTGTCGGGGCCATAGGAGAAACACACGTGGTCAAAAAGGATCCTGTCCGTAAACGCCTCGACGCTGCGCGGATTCGGAGATTCCGGAAGCTCGGTACGGGTATCCAGGATTTCAAACAGGCGCTCCAGGGCGGCCGCCCCTTTTTGCAGGTTGGTGTTCAGCCGGGCCACCTGCTTGATGGGTTTGTAAGCCGCCACAGCGGCGAGGCAGATCGGCACGATTTGAAACAGCCTTACGTCGTTGGCGTAGCAGGCCACGAGAAAAATGACGGCCAGCAACAATGCCAACCCTTCCATCATGGGCGTCATCAGCAACTCTGCCCGCAGCGCCCGGATACTCGACCGGAAGTATCCCGCGTTCATCGTTTTGAAACGGTGCGTTTCCCTTTCCTCCATGTCAAAAGCCTTTACAACCCTGACACCGGTAAAGTTTTCGTGCATACGGGAGACAACCTCGGAGATGCGCGAAAGTGCCTGCCTCGTGTACCGCCTCACATAATGCCCCAGGATGACAACGGGAATGATGCAGAGGCTGTACAGCAGCAGCATAAACACCATGAACAGCCCCATGTCCTGCTTAACCGAGAAGCCGACGACAAAAGTAACGGCGGCCACAATCTCGACCGGGGCCCGAATCATTTCGGAGGCTGTAGAAGCCACCACGTTTTCAATCACTGCCGCGTCATTGGTGCAGCGGCTGATCAGTCGTCCGGTATCGCACCGTCCAAAAAATGCCAGTGACTGTTTTTGCAGGTGCCCGAATACGGCATCACGCAGATCCCGGACAATTCGCGCGCCAAGCCATCGCATGTAGTACCGGTTCAGATAATTTGCCAGCATCCAGACCATTGCCAGCACAGGAAACAGCGCCAGGGCAAGCGCCATTCCCTGCCATGTCAGGCGTCCGTCCTCGGTGGTAAGCTCAAGATCGTACCTGGCGGCAATGGATTCCACCCGGCGCAAATCTTTTTCAAAACCTGAGTCGGCGGCGGCGGGTTCAGCCCCGGATGCCGATACCTCTGCTTCCTCAAACGGCCGCAGAAGATTTGGCGAGAGGTTAAGCAGGCCAAAGAGCGACCCCCCGACCATGAGCCCGGATACCAACGCAATGATCACGCGTCCCTTGTAGGGAAGCGCAAACCGCAGCAGTCGCCGGTAGGCATCCCATGTTGAATTGTGGTCTGGTCTGGGCATTAATTACCGCTCACGGGCTCTTTTCCCCTGCCACAGGCATGGGCAGAAAAGGCACGGCCTTCATTACTGATCACGTTCTGATTTCGGGCGCTTTACTTTGGAGCGGCTCCCGGGCAGACCTGATGAACTCCTATTGACCCAGCGCTTCGAGGTACCGCTCCGCCTCGAGGGCAGCCATGCACCCGGTACCGGCCGCCGTTACCGCCTGGCGGTAAACCGCGTCCTGTACATCACCTGCAGCAAAAACTCCCGGCACGGCGGTTTTGGTGTTGTCCGTCACGAGGTAGCCAACCGAATCCATCTCCAGTTGGTCGGCAAAGGGCGCTGTGTTCGGGCGGTGCCCGATCCCGACAAACATACCGGAAACCTCGATTTCAGAAAGTTCACCTGTCTTTACATTCTTGAGTCTCAGCCCGGTCACTTCATTTTCGCCGAGCACCTCATCGACCACCGAATCCCAGGCAAAATCTATTTTCTCATGCTCCAGGGCACGCTGGGCCATGATTTTTGAGGCACGCAGCTCATCGCGACGGTGAATGACGGTCACATGGGAGCAGAGCCGGGCAAGAAAGAGCGCTTCTTCCATGGCTGTATCTCCCCCGCCAATGACAGCCACCGGAACATTCCGGAAAAATGCCCCGTCACAGGTTGCACAGGCCGAAACCCCGCGGCCCATAAGCCGCTGTTCGCTCTCCAGGCCAAGGTACATCGCGGTCGCGCCCGTTGCGATGATCACCGTTTCCGTCTCGATCACCCTGCCGCCGGAGAGGGTCAGCCTGCGGGGACGTTCGGAAAAATCGCAGGAAACCACGTCGCTGAACTCAAACCTTGCCCCGAAACGCTCTGCCTGCCGGCGCATGATGGTGACAAGCTCGGTTCCGTCAACGCCCTCCACAAACCCGGGGTAGTTTTCAACTTCCGTGGTGGTTGTCAGCTGCCCGCCGGGCTGAATGCCCTCGAGCACCAGCGGCTTCAGATCGGCCCGGGCGGTATATAATGCCGCCGTCAACCCGGCGGGCCCTGTCCCGATAATGACTACTTTTTCCATTCTGGTTCCTCCGAAAAATTCAAACTACGGACTATGGTCCAATTCGCAACAGCGGGTCAAGTCCGGGCAGGAATAACCGGAACACTCGGGGACGCTCCCCCCGGGAAGCTCAACCGGCAGAAAGATGAAAGGGAAGCGAGAGTTTTCGAAGAAAACGGTACCCCGGCGGACTTGGCGCAAGGCGGGTATCAGGTGTACTTGACGACCTCATCGACAGTTGTATAGCCGTCAATGATGTTACGGATCCCGTCTTCGCGCAGTGTACGCATGCCCATTTCGACTGCCTTCGAACGAATGACGATGGTGGGCTGCCGGTTATTGATCATGGCCTTGATCGGCTCGGTAACCTGCAGGTATTCATAAATTCCCTTACGCCCGTGGTACCCGGTTTCATTGCAGAAGTGACAGCCCGCCCCGTAGTAAAATTCGCGGCCGGCGACATCTTCCGGACTGATGCCAAGGCTCTGAATGACCTCTTCGTCGGGCATGTAGGCGGTTTTGCACTGCTCGCAAATGGTACGCACAAGCCTCTGTCCAAGCACACCTTCCAGCGTGGACGAGATCAGGTAGGGAGCCACGCCCATATCGATCAAACGCGTGATCGCTCCGGCGGCATCGTTGGTATGCAGCGTACTGAAGACAAGGTGCCCCGTCAGCGATGCCTGGACCGCTATGGTTGCGGTCTCCAGGTCCCGGATTTCACCGATCATCATGACGTCAGGGTCCTGTCGAAGGAAGGCGCGCAGCACCCGGGCAAAGGTATTTCCGGTGCTCTCATTGATCGGAACCTGGATAATGCCTTCGATATCATATTCGACAGGTTCCTCTGCCGTCAGCAACTTGCGCTCAATCGTGTTGATTTTACGCAACCCCGAGTAGAGTGTCGTGGTTTTTCCCGAACCGGTGGGCCCCGTGACCACGACAATGCCATTCGGTTTTTCAATATCGATCACGAAGGAGTCGTAGATATCGTCCGGCATGCCGATTGCTTCCAGGTCCAGCGACACCACGCTGCGGTCCAGGACACGCAGCACCACGCTTTCTCCAAACTGGGTGGGAAGTGTGGACACACGCAGGTCGACAACGCGACCGCCCACGCTCAGCGGTATACGGCCGTCCTGCGGAAGGCGGCGTTCGGCAATGTTCAGTCCGGCCATGACCTTGATACGCGAGGTAATCGGTGCCGCCAGGCGCCGCGGCGGCGGCGCCATTTCGTATAGCGCGCCATCCACGCGGTACCGGATCTTGAATTCCTTTTCGAACGGCTCAATATGAATGTCCGAGGCCCGGTCGTTAACGGCCTGGAAGAGCACAAGGTTGACGAACTGCACCACCGGCTTGGATTCCGCAACATCCTCGAGGCCGGCTTCATCATCCTCCCCGGCCAGCGAAAGGCTCTCCCCCACTTCCTCGATTTCGGATTCCAGGGCGGAGAGCATCTCGTTGACCGCGTCGCTGTCGTCTCCGTAGAACTGGTTGATGCTGGTTTTGACGTCTTCTTCGCGGGCGAAGGCAAACGTGACATCCCGGGTGAGCACGAACATGAGCTCGTCCATCACCTGCGGACTCACCACGTCATAGGTTACCAGTTCAACNNGGCCTCACCACGTCATAGGTTACCAGCTCAACCGAACTGTTGGACGAGGAGACCGGAAGGCAGTTGTACATGCGGGCCACACTGGCAGGCACACTGTGGATCACATCGGGCGGAATGTCCGTGGCCGGCAGGTTGATCACATGGGATCCATGGTACCCGGCGATTACCTCCAGCAGCTCGTCTTCCGTGATCATCTGCCTGTCGAGCAGAATCTGGCGCACGGGCTTGGAGGTTTCCGCATGCTCCTCACTGGCCGCCTCCAGCATATCGTCCGCAATCAGCCCCTGTTCACTCAGCGACTGCAGCAGCGGATCAAATTCCATACTTTCAGACATGTCAACGGGTCTCCACCCTGCTTTAACAACTGTGGTTCAACACCGGGTTGCTATTTCTTTCCGCCCTCGACCTCCTCGAGGCGCTGCATGATCTGGCTGGGATCCTGGGACTTGGTAATCAGGTCGTCGTAATGAATCACGCCGGCCTGGTAGAGCGCCAGCAGGTGCGCATCGAGCGTGATCATCCCGTGCTTCGCACCGGTCTGGATATCCGAGGTAATGCGGTAGGTTTTTGCATCACGAATAAGCGCCTGAATGGACGGGGTGGAAATCATGACTTCAAATCCGGCCACCCGGCCTGCTCCGTCAGCCCGTTTCATGAGCACCTGGGAAATCACGGCCACGATACCGACCGACAGCTGGGCTCGAATCTGCTCCTGCTGATCGGTGGGGAATGCATCCACAATTCGGTCAACCGTCCGGGCGGCACCCGTTGTATGGAGCGTTGCAAAGACGAGGTGGCCGGTTTCTGCGGCGGAAATAGCCGCTTCCATGGTTTCCAGGTCTCGCATTTCACCCACGAGGATCACGTCCGGGTCCTGACGC
>JABAHO010040845.1_pt1 | contig 12074 bp, 13 predicted proteins | sample 7062071 | NCBI WGS metagenome assembly JABAHO01 (sample SAMN14534356, study PRJNA622989) | marine sediment metagenome | biome: marine biome [ENVO:00000428]; feature: marine pelagic biome [ENVO:01000023]; material: deep marine sediment [ENVO:00002113] | place: India: Gulf of Kutch | collected...
TATGCCTCTGATTTAGTCAACTGCTGCACGAACTGATGCGGAGACAGAACCCATGATCAACCGACGCAAACTGATCACTTCGACGGCCGGAACGCTCGCCGCGCTCAGCGCCGGCAAGGTCGCTGCAGCAAAGGCGGCATTCGACATAGAGCCGCGCGGCTCCGACGGTATCAACGAACGGCTGCAGGAACTGGATCTCGAGAGCGTTCATGATTTCACCGGCGGTTTCCGAACCTGGGCCTCGCAGGAGGTGAATCGCATCGCAGGACGCCGGGTCCTGGAGATTTTCCGCGAACATGGCATCGACCCGCAGGCGGCGATGCCCACGGACGACGTGCTGGCACTTATCGAGAACGACCCTGTCATCTCCATGGCAGGGCGGATGTGGATCAGCAACCAGCAGATCACGTGGAAGTCGATCCAGGATCGATTCCATCGCGAGGCGGACCTGTACCTCGAGGAACTCGAGCACTATGACAACCGCGGTCCGNNAAGCCCAGGATGCAGATCCCCGGCTACGCAGCCCATGAGATCCATATCCAGCCCGGCGGCTATGTCGGCGACCCGCTCGGCGGGTACGTCTACCAGTACGGCACCGACAGCTTCTATCACGGCGTTTTCCCGGGCGGCAACAAGCAGGACAAGATCCACCGGGGCGCGGCCGAGCGCCTCCCGCTGCCTGCAGACGGCAAGGTCCGTCGTATCCTGGATCTCGGCACCGGCATCGGCCAGTTCGCAATGGCGCTGAAAGAGCGTTTCCCGGATGCCGAAGTCTGGGCGCTCGACGTCGGCGCGCCGATGGTGCGTTACGCGCACATGCGAGCAGTCGACCGCGGACTCGACGTCAACTTCATCCAGGGACTCGCGAGCGAAACGGGCTTCCCGGACGACTACTTCGACATCGTCACGTCGTACATCATGCACCACGAGGTGCCGGGTGAGATCTCGAAGGCGATTTTCCGCGAGGCGCATCGCGTTGCACGTCCCGGCGGCTACTACTACCCGATCGATTTCCGATCCGGTCGTCAGGCGCCTCGACCGAGCGCCTACATGACCGTTCGCATCTGGCGCGATCACCGCTGGAACAACGAGCGCTGGAGCCTGGAGTTCCGCGAGCTTGCGTTCGAGGACGAGATGGAAAGGGTCGGGCTCATGCTCAACCCCGACGCCGAGGCCGCGCTGCCCGGTTTCGGTATCCGTCATGGCATCAAGACGACCTGACGTCGCGCCTTTGAGAACGAGCCGCCGCGCGATCCTCCAGGCTGCAGTCGCCGGGCCGGCTCTCGGGCTGCTGACACCCCTCGCCGCCGTTGCGGCGAGCAGTGCCACGATAACCCGTGGCTTCGTCGACGGGCCGTATGGACAGATCCACTATCGGCGAGCCGGCCCCGTCGAGGATTCGGGCAAGACGCCGCTGGTTCTTTTCCACCAGAACCCGCGCAGTTCCTACGAATACACGGCAATGATGGACATTCTCGCCCGGGATCGTCTTTGCATCGCGCTCGACTCGCCCGGGTACGGCGACTCGGCGGCGCCGCCGGCCCCGCCGGGCATCGGGGGCTACGGCGCGGCGCTCGTCCAGGGGCTGGAAGAATTGGGCTTCGGCAACGGCAAGCAATTCGATGCATTCGGTTTTCATACCGGCTGCCTCATCGCAGGCGAAGTCGCTGCCCGGAGACCGGACATGGTCCGCGCGCTTGTACTGGCCGGCGTACCGTATACGACCGGCGACGAGCAGGCGGAATACTACGACAACCTCGTCGTCAACCGGACGCCCACCCCGAACTCCGGCAGCCACCTCGTGGATCTGTGGCACAGCTTCGTGTCGAACGGTCCCGACAGACTCGGCGAAGAGCGCGGCCGGAGGCTCATGCTCGAGCAGCTCGGCCCGGGCGACAACACGTGGTGGGGATACCAGGGCGTCTTTACCTACGACACGGCCAGCCGCTTCGCGCTGATCGAACAACCAGTGTTACTCCTCGCAGTCGAGGATCTGCTCAAGCAGAACACGATAGACACGCTCGGTATACTCGCAAATGCGACCCTGGAGTCGATGCCGTTCATAGACCAGCCGGGTTACTTCCTGCTGCTGACACACCCTGAAATCTTCACCGCACCCACTGCCCGTTTCCTGGACGAATTGTCATGACCGAACACCTGTCCCGACGCCGCGTGCTGTCTCTCCTCGGCGCGACGGCGAGCCTGAGTGCGCTACCTGCCTGCGCCCGCAAGGATTCGACGCTTTGGGATCTGATCGTCGTCGGTGGCGGCAATGCCGGCCTGCCCGCGGCCATCTTCGCCGCGATGCGGGGCGCACGGGTCCTGATCGTCGATGCGGCCGCGCAGCTGGGCGGCACGCTATGGCTGTCGTCCGGCCAGATGAGCGCAGCGGGGACGAAGCTCCAGGCCTCGAAGGGCATCGAGGACACGCCGCAGTCGCACTACGACGACGTCATGCGGATCAGCAAGGGCACGGCGGATCCCGACATCCTGCGGCTCGCCGTGTTCAATGCGGCAGAGACGTTCGACTGGCTGACGGAGAACGGCTTCGAGGTCAGGGACGGACATCCCGTGACCGGGACGACGCATGAGCCCTACAGCCATGCGCGTTATGCGTGGGGGCCGGAGGGCGGACGGTCCATCATCAATGTTCTGGACGCGCAACTCGCGCCTTTCCTGGCATCCGGGCAGGTCGTCGCCATGACGAATACGCAGGTCACCGAGCTGATCCAGGCGCCGGATGGCACGATCAATGGCATCGTCGCCGAAGACAATGCCGGCGCCGTGTCGACTCACCTCGGTCGCAATACGGTGCTCACTTGCGGTGGATATGCGTCGAACNNAGGTGCCCGCGACTACGCGGACGTGTCTTACCCGTACAGCCAGGGCGCCGGCATCACGCTTTCGGTCGCGGCCGGCGGATACGTCCGAGGCGGCGAACATCACCTGCCGCTTTTTGGCGGCATCATGGCCGACGACGTCTATCCTGCCCGGATGATCGGTGCGGCCCGTCCATGGCCGCCTGAACGGCCGCCGTGGGAAATATATGTGAACGTGAGGGGCGAGCGCTTCATGCGCGAGGACATCGCCAGTCACGATATCCACGAACATGCCCTGATGGCGCAGCCGGAGGAGCGCTGCTGGATCGNNGGTGCGCGGCAGTTTCAGCGGTCCGTGGACGCCGGACGACGTGCGCGCGGCGTTCGACGAGGGCATGAAGATGTTCTACAAGGCGGATTCGCTCGAAGCGCTCGCGCAAGCTGCCGGTGTCGACGCGGCGGGGCTCACTGCGACCGTTGCCGCGTACAACGAAAGCCAGGCCAACGGGTCCGACCCGTTCGGACGCGAACACCTGCCTCTGCCGATCGCCGAACCGCCCTTCTACGCGGTCCAGACGCAAAGCTGGCTGCTGACGACGTTCGCGGGTGTGGCCGTGGACGACGGGCTTCGTGTCATCCGCGAGGACGGCTCGCCGATTCCGAACCTGTACGCGGCCGGCGAGTTGCTCGGCGCCGGCCAGTTCATGGGCCGGTCGTATTGCGGCGGCATGCTCGTCACCCCCGCGCTGACATTCGGTCGATTACTCGGTCAGAGACTGCTTCAGGTCGCCTGACCGACTCAACTTGCGCCGTCAGCTGTCGAGTCTGAAGACCGACAGCGCATTGTCGCGCAGCAATGCCTCGCGGGATGCGGATTTAAGGCCCAGTTCGTCGACCTCCGCCATCGCACGCTCCGGATCGATGACGGGCCAGTCGGTTCCGAACATGACCTTTTTGCGCCCGTACGAATCGAGATAGTGCACGAACGAGGCCGGCCAGTAGCGCGGCGCGTAAGCATCGCCGGCCATGTAGACATTCTCGTGCTTCCAGCACATGGCGATCATCTCGTCCGTCCAGGGAACACCGATATGGATGCCGATGAGTTTGAGTTCGGGGAAATCGATCGCCACCTGGTCGAGCAGGATCGGGCGCCCGACCGACGGTAAACGCCGGCTGCGACTGTAAACCAGATTCTGGCCGACCTGCATCATGATCGGTATGTCGAGTTCGCAACACTTCGCGTAGTACGGATAGATCTGTGGCGCATCCGGCGGCATCGCGAACCAATGGGGGTACCAGTGTGCGCCGACGAACCCGAGCTCTTTAACGGCATACTCGAGATCCTTCAGTCCGGCCATGCCGCGGGTGGGATCANNCCGGATATTCGGTACAGACTTCGTGAACGTACTCGTAGGGCACCTCGAACGAGCCATTGACGTTCAGGTCGCCGGCACGCACTGCTATCAGCAGCGAACGTTCGATGCCCGCGCGGTCCATGCGCTCCAGGTAGTCGCCGGTTTCGACGCCGTCACGCATCTCGGGCGCCATGCGCACCTGCGTCTTGAAGTCGTCGTCGAGGCCCGTCCGCCCCTCGGAGACCGTTCGGGGCGAGTACAGATTACAGACGATGTCGATCGCGCCCGTCATCTCCCTACGAGAACTACGGCAGGTCTCTGACGACGCGGATACCAAATACCTGTGTCACGAAATCCTCTGTGTCGCGACCACGGAACGAAGGCCGCTGCCAGGTGGCACGGCTGTGCCATGCGCCACCGCGCACGCCGCGTTTCTCGCAGGGGTCGTCGACCTGGTACGCGGAACCGTCGGTCGACTGCGGGCCATACGGCACGAGGTAACAGTCCTCGACCCACTCCCAGACGTTGCCCGTCACATCGTGCAGGCCGAATGGGTTGGGAGCGAGCGACCCGACGGGTGCGACCATAGCGTGCCCGTCGTCACAGGCGACCGGATCCCACGGTCGCTGGCCAGCACCGGATTGATCGTAATAGTTGGCGACCTCACAGCCGGCCTCCGGGTCATTGCCCCATGTGAATTCGGTGGCGCCGCCAGCGCGCGCCACGTATTCCCATTCCGCCTCGGTTGGCAATCGGTACGGCTCGCCGGTGGTTTCGGCGAGCCATGCGACGTACGCTTTCGCGTCATACCAGGAGACGCAGGCGACCGGATCCTCGGGCAATGGCGGCCGACCGTAGCCCGGGTCACGCCAGTCTTTGCCGGGAACTTCCTCGACGGTCTCCCCGGTCCACATCCGACAATCCGTCCCCGCCTCGTACCCGGTCTCGTCGACGAAACGACTGAACTGTGCCGTCGTGATCTCGAAGCGCCCGATCGCGAACTCGTAGTCGATCGTGACAGCGTGCGGAGGGCCTTCATATCGCTCTTCGTTGACGCCGCCGTCACGACCCATGACGAAAGACCCCGCCGGCACGATAACCATCTCCGGACAATCGGCGCAGTCGGCGAAAATGGACCCGGCTTTCATCTCGACCGTCGCGGCGGCAGCGGCTCCGCTCGTCAGTGCGAACAGCAGCGCCGCGTAGATTCTTCTTCGCATCATCACTCTCCGGCTTTCAGATCGCGCGCGATGCGGACCCCGAAAATGTGGCTGATCCGGTCCAGCGGATCGCGTCCCCGGAACGTCGGCCGCTGCCAGAAGAGGCTCGACGACCAAGCACCGCCCTTGACGGCGCGCCGGTCGCACTCACCTTCGACCTCGAGCGGGCTGCCGTCGGTCGGTTCGGCCGGGATCGGCATGCGGTAGCAGTCCTGGACCCATTCCCAGACGTTGCCGGTCATGTCGTAGAGACCGAAGCCATTCGGCTCGAGCGAACCGACCGGGGCGACCTCGACGAAACCGTCATCGCATTCGACCGCATCGTACGGCCGCGGCTTGGTCGCACCGGACTGATCGTAGTGATTGGCGAAGCGGCATCCGCCGTTCGGGTCATCGCCCCACGTGTAGGGACCGGTCAGCCCGGCTCTCGACGCATATTCCCACTCCGCCTCGCTGGGCAGCCGGTAGGGCTGACCGGTCACGGCAGCGATCCAGTCGACGTAGGCTTTGACGTCGTACCACGTAACGCAGGCCACGGGCTCCTGCAGCGCCGGTGGACGCCCGTATCCCGGGTCCCGCCAGTCCTTGCCGTCCATGTGGTTCCAGGTTTCGCCGTCCCAGATGGCGCATCCTGTCCCGGACACGTGACCGGTCGCCTCGACGAACGTGGCGTACTGCGCCTGCGTGACCTCGTACCGCCCGAGCGCGAAGGCGTAGTCGATCGTGACTTCGCGCACGGGCCCCTCGTAACGCTCTTCGTTGAGCCCACCGTCGAATCCCATCGTGAACCGGCCCGGCGGTACGATCACCATCTCGGGACAGTCATCGCACTCCTGGAATACGGCGCCGGTCGATAGTGATAATTCGGCCGACTGGAGCGGGCCAGCCGCAAGCAAGATCAGGGTTGCCGCCAGTGAACGGAGGCCGGGATCAATTCTCATTTTGTTCTCTCGATGGGTGGTGGCTGGGTGACAGTCTAAATGACTCGGGCCACCCGTGAATGCAGTCCGTGAATCGCGGACAAAAAAATGGCCAGGACCATTCGGTCCTGGCCATTGCTCGTCAGCTGATCCTGACGATCAGAAGCTGTATGACGCCCGGATGCCGAAGCGCCGCGGGACGGGCGCACCAAACCGGACCTCGTTTCGGCCACCGGACGAACCACCGTAGAAGCCGAAGAACGTATAGAGATCGATACCGTGGAACGCGCCAATCATCTCGTCATGATCGAGCGCATTGAGCACGTAGGCCTCGAAGCTCCAATTGTCGTTCCGCATGCCGAGCCTAAGTGCGACGTCGTTAATCGGCGCCGTCTTGGTCAGGTTCGCCGAGGTCATGTACTTGCTGCCTTCATACGACCAGTCCATCCGGCCGTACCAGTCCCAGCGGCTGTCGGCGACAGTCAACTGATTCTCGTACATTGCGCTCAGCGACCAGGCGAGCTTGGGCGCATTCGGCATCCGATTGCCGGTGGCGATCGTCCGACTGCCGGTCAATTGCTCGCAGAAAGTGCAGTCGAAATCGTTGATCTCCGTATCGGAAATGCCCAGCGACCCGCTCAGGGTAAGATTGTCCGTCGCGGCAAACGAGGCTTCGAGCTCGATACCCGTCAGATCCGTATCGCCATTGTTGACGGTCACGGAAACCAGGTTGGCGGTGGTACCCGTGGAGACGGGGATCGTGTTCGGCACCTGGCCATCGCGCCACTGCATGTAGTAAACGGCGGCCGTCGCCGTGGCCCGACCATCCCAGAAGCTGCCTTTCCAGCCGAGTTCCCAGTTGATGAGTTCGGACTCGTCTACAACAGTGCCGCAGCTCGGACAGATTTGCCGGAGCGCCTCAATGACTTCGGGCTCCGATGTTTCAAATGCCGTGTTGAAACGTCCCGGTCGCGAACCCGTGGCATACAGGAAGTACATCATCGCATCGTCGGAATACTGCCAATCGAGTGACACGCGCGGCGTGAAGCTGTCGAATGTCTCGTTGAAAACGATTGGCGGCACGATGGCTGCGCCCGTCGTGTCAACGAGTGTCGTCTCGGTGATTTCGTCCTCCTGCAGCCGCGCTTCGATCGTCAGTGTCAGATCGTCCGTGATGTCATACGCGATGCCGCCGAATAGCCCGATCGTCTCGGCGTCGCGCTGTGTGACCGCGCTCGTGAAGAACGGACCGATGAAAAGCTGGCCGTACACGGCTGAGCCGGGCTGGAAGGCATCGAAAATATTGATGCCGGCCGACCAGCGGAAACGCCGGTCCTGAGGCGACGTCAGCCGGAACTCCTGGCTCCAGTCTTCGTCCTGACCGTGGACATTCAGTGTATTTTTCCAACTCGTGTTGCACTTGCTTGCGTCGAAACCCGTCCGAATCAGACAAAAAGTGAACGGGTTCTGGAAGAAACCAAACTGACAGAGCACAAATTGACAATCAGGCGCGTCCACCACCGTCGATCGGTCNNTTGAGATCGATAATGTTCTGCTGCTTGTTGTCGTGATAGGCCGACAAACTCGAGAACGTGATGCCGTTATCGAAGTCGTAGTCGATGCGCAGCGTTGCCTGCGTCGCCTCTCGGTACAGGCCGGGGTTTGTGCTGAAGCTGGGATCGAAAACCGTGAACTGAGGCGGCGCATTGAAGATCGACTCGGCGGTGGCCGGATCGAGTGTCGGATCGACGGAGATGATCGACGGATCGAGAGTATTCACGCCCGGCAACTCCCCGCAGACCATGCCGCCAGCAAAGCGATCCCTGTAGGTCGCCTGCCTCATGCCGCCCGGTGCGGTCGGATCCGCGATCATCGGTAACGGATCATTGATGCCGACACACCTGCCGCTGGGGTCACCCCGACCATTGTATGACTCGTCCTTCAGCGCGAATTGCGCGCCAGGCCCGTCCTCGTCTTCGAAGAAGTTCACAAAGGCGTTCACGGTCAGCTTTTCGGTCGGCGTCCATACCAGGCTGCCGGCAATCGACTGCGTCGTTCGTTCGCCCAGCAAGTCCTTTGTTCCGTCCGTGCCATTGTCGTAATAACCGCCCNNTTGATGTTATGACTGCCGAACTCTTCGTAGCCCACGCTGACATTGCCACCAAATTCGTCGCTCGGATTCTTCGTGACGTAATTGATCGCGCCAGCGAAGGTGGAACGCCCGAAGTAAGCGCTCTGCGGGCCTTTCAGGATCTCGATGCGCTCCACATCAGCCATGCTGGGGTTGTAACCGCCAAGCACCGGTGCGCCGTTGATGAAGGTCACGCCGGCCGCGTAGACGCCGCTATTGAATCCGAGGTTCAATCCGCGGAATCGCAGCTCGTTGGTGCCCCGATCGTTGCGGGCAGACCCGCCCTGCATCGCCGTGAATGAGAATCCGNNGAAATCGCGTGCCTCGATATCTTCCGAGGTGAACGCAGTGATCGCGAGCGGCACCTCGAGAATGTTCTCCTCGATCTTACGTGCCGTGACCACGACCTCTTCGAGGCTCTGGGCAATTACTGCCTGCGTAGGAATCAGCAAGCCGCCGCTGATCATGATCGATGCGGCTGTCAGGCCGATACGTCGAATGTCTGTCATGTTTTGTCCCCCGGTCGCACTATGGCGGGTGATGGATCGCACGCAAGCGGTTCCAGTCGGGCCGTCGCGCAGCTTTCGATACTTTGCACTAATTCCCCGGATTTAATAAGAGAAATCTGTTCACAGACTGGACAGGCACCCAAAAGAAACAAATTATGGCAAGCAACATGGACATTTGTGGTTTTTTTGCCACGCAATGCCGCATAGATCACTCGACCTTGGGTATCCCGGCCTGCACCAGGTTAACGAGGACCCCGTCACGGTCGCGGAACATCATCTCGCGACCCTGCACGGCCATGTCGTCCCGGTACATGAGAACCACCGGCGGCGAGATCATCTCGTAGCCGGCGTCGACGATCTCTTTCGTCAGCCGATCGATCTCGGTCGTATGAAAGACGACAGCCACATCGCCGGTGCGGGTATCGCTCCCGCGGGCCGGGGCCGGTGGTGCACCGCCCTCCTTGTACAGCTGGTAGAGACCGATGTTACCGAACGCCGCATCGCCGGAACGCAGCACAGTGGCCCGGAGCTCCAGACCGTCGGTGCCCATGATCGCGTTGATCCCGCCGCCCTTCCAGTAATTGTCGAACCAGGGCTCGAGACCCAGAATGTCGCGATAGAGCTTCAGCGACTCATCCAGATCGCGCACGAAAATCGTCGCGCGGGCGATGGGCGAGACCGCAAAACCATCGGGGAATACGATTTCGACCGGTGTACGTGTCTGGCCGGCCGGCAGCATATTCGTGACCTCGTCTGGCGCGCGGTCGCCTTTCGCGACAGCCGGCACGGCGACCCACGCCGCAGCGACGAGCACGACGCTTATCATTCGCGTCATGGCTAATCTCCTTTGAGCCGAAAATCGAATAAGGATTCAGACGACGACGAGCGGACCGTCGGGTGCGGCCAGCGGTTCGACGCCATTCTTCGTGACGACGACGAGATCCTCGAGATGCGCGCCGCCCCATCCGAGCTCATACGCCGGGAAATCCACCGTCAGCGTCATGTTCTCCTCGAACGTGAGGTCGTCCCAGACTACGAACGGCAGTCCGTCCCTGTACGGCTGATCCGTGTGCTGCAGACCGACGGAATGGGGCCCGGCGCCGAAGATCACGCCGTCGGGCGCCGGATTGACCTTGGCCATCGCATCGCCACAGATCCTGCGAAGCTCCGAGTACTTCATGCCCGGCCGGATCACTTCGCGTGCAACCTCCCAGCCCGTCTTCAGTACGTTCGTTCGCTTCACGGTTTCGTCCTTCGGTTCCCCGACGACGAAGGTGCGGCCGAAGTCGCCGTGGTAGAAATTGATCTGGCATACGGCATCGACCATCATCGGCTCGCCGCTGACGACTTCGCCATGCGGCAGACCACCGATCGTACCGGCTGCGATCCACATCGCCTTCGCGCCCCGCTTCGCGGCCTCCAGCATGAAGATGCGGTCGATATCGTCCTTGGTCGCGCCGACGTCGATCTGCCGCAGCGTCGCCATGGCGGCTTCCTGGTTCACGCGGGCCACCCTGCGCATGTGGTCGAGTTCGACGTCGGATTTGATCATGCGGATCTTCCGGAACGTATTGTCGCCGGGCCGGCACGTGACGTCGGTACGCCCAATCGACTCCAGGATATTGGCGATGCGCATGTCGTCGACAGCGACCGTCGCCTTCCCAAGACCACTCTCCTCGAGCGCCCGCACGAGGGCCCATTCCGGTGTCGCGGCACGCTTGCCATGACGCTGCTCCATTGCCACCCAGCGCTGCTCACGCTCAGTCAGACCCCTGCCCGCATCGGCTACGCCTTCGCCGTCGCCATCCTGACCCCAGTCGGCCAGCGTTCTCATGCCTCCCCTTGCCTCGGGCTCTGTCGACCAGTTGTCAGGATTGGCATACGCCTGCCAGTTGGCCGGGGCGCTATAAGGAATGATCTCGGGGTATTCCCGGTCGCCGTTGGCGATATGCATCAGGTCCGTGCTGGCGACAACCAGGAAGGACGGCTGATTCTCGGCCCGGGGAAACACCGCGAAACTCGGGATCGCCCTGAGCTTCTGGAGTTCGTAGCTGAAGTAGTTGCCCAGATAGAAAACGTTGACCGGGTTCAACGCAACCAGCCCGTCGATACCCTCGCGGTCCATGATCTCGTAGGCACGGGCACGGTTGACTGGCAGGCGCCCGTCGAATTCGCCGTGCGGCGACTGCCCGGGGGCGATCATGCCCCAGTTGGCTTCGGAGGAGCGCGGCAGCGTGAGCGCTCCGGCCGCGCCGACAGCGAGCCCCTTCAGGATATCTCTTCGTTCCATCGATTGGCCCCGTGCGCTGTTAAAACAACTGTGTGTCGGCTATGGACTCCATCTCACGTTGACTGTAACCCCGATAGTCCGCTTCTCACCGAGATAGGCGTTGTACGCCGCATTCGGTGCCTGGATCAATGCACTGGAGATGTACTCCTCGTCGAACAGGTTGCGCGCCCAGAGCTGGATCGAATACCTGTCGTTCTGGAAACCCAGGCTCGCATTCGCGACGGTGCGGTCCGAGATCGTGGCGAGATTCACCTGCTCGGCGTACATCTTGGACTGGTATCCGACGTCGCCGCGAACGTAGTAATCCCAGTCGCCTGTCAGCTGCGCCTGCCAGTCGACGCCCAAGGACGCTTGCGTCTTCGACTGCCGGTCGAGCTTCTTGCCGCTGACATCGCCGTTTATCGGACAAACCACGTCGTCGCACACAGACGGGATTCGCGCCCAGCGCAGATCGAAAGTGCCGTTGTCGAATTCAGCGTTACCGAAGTAAAGCGTGCCGTAAAACGTCAGGTTGTCATTGACGGCGAATGCACCGTCCATCTCGATGCCCGTGGACGTGATGTCACCGAGATTGCGGATAATCGTGATCGGCAGCGGCGCCNNGTAGCATTGAGTTGCAGCCGGCCGTCCATGAACGTATTTCGCGTACCGACCTCGTACGTCCAGTTCTCGTCCTGGTTGTACGTCAGGTTCTTCTCGAGCGTGGCCGAACCGTTGAAGCCGCCCGACTTGATACCCCTGGACACTGACGCGAACAGCATGTTGTCGGTACTCAGATCGTATTCGAGCGTCGCCCGTGGCGTGAATGCCGTAAAATCGTCCTCGAGCAC
>JABAHO010003836.1_pt1 | contig 12067 bp, 13 predicted proteins | sample 7062071 | NCBI WGS metagenome assembly JABAHO01 (sample SAMN14534356, study PRJNA622989) | marine sediment metagenome | biome: marine biome [ENVO:00000428]; feature: marine pelagic biome [ENVO:01000023]; material: deep marine sediment [ENVO:00002113] | place: India: Gulf of Kutch | collected...
CCGTCTGGTTTTCAGAGTTCAAGAGGGCAGTGGGGCTGAATCAACCGAAGCCTTCAACCAACGCAACCTAGCGATGGGATCTCACCCAATGAGGAGAGTTCACCGGTGGCGGCGTCGCGTAGGCTCGCCCGAGTGAAGCGCCGCCAGGAGAGGCGTAGACTCCCCGTCGACGGGACTGGCGGAGGAGGCAAATCATGCCCGATATCCCGGATTGGTACGCCAAAGGGGAATGGTTCGACTGTTGCAGGTGCGACGTTCCATGTCCATGCTCCTGGGCCCAACCCCCAACCGACGATCTCTGCGAAGCCATCCTCTTTTGGAGCATCCACGAGGGGCGGTACGGCGACGTGCCGCTCGATGGCCTCAGAGTCGCCGTGGTCGCACGCTTTTGTGGGAACTACTGGGACGACACCACCCACGACGCCTTTCTCGGCGTGCTCTTCGATGAAACCGCCGACGCGCACCAACGGGTGGCCTTGCAGATGATTTTCGGCGGGGAGGCTGGCGGTTGGCCCGCCCTCTATGGCGAGATCTTCGGCGCCGAGATGGTGGGCGCGGAATTCGCCCCCATCTCATTCGACGTGTCCGACGATCGCAGGTGCTGGGAAGCGGAGATCCCGGGGCGTGTCCGCGCCGCGGCAACGGCCCTGGTCGGCCCCACCAGCGACGGCCAGCTTCCCCAGGCCACCGGGCTCCCGGGCTCCGAGACGGGACCGGGGCAACTCTCCACGTGGGGCAAGGCCACNNTTTGCTGCCGCCCGCGCGCGGGTTGAACGAACCCGAAGCGGTCGCTCCGTTAGCGATACGGTCCCTCGCAAAGGAGGGGCTCACATGGACATCATGAAACTCGGGGCGATCCGCGTCCGCCGCGCTTTGCCGAACTGTGGAGCGGGTTCGCCGCAAGCGGGTAGGCGAGAAAGAACAGATCGCCCTGTCCCAACGAGAGCCTGAGCCTTTGGGGGAGCAGACGCCTACTCCCGCTGGAGCGACGCCAAGTAGTCGGTGAGAAGCGTGGTGAGCAGCACCGAGAGTTGTGCGGCTTGGCGCTGACCGGCCGCCGCGTGTTCGCTCGCGAAGACGGCCCCCCACACGGGCATCTCTCGGGAGCCGTGGGCCGCGATGTCCCGGCGCCCATCAATCGTCGACATCACAGCCAATTCGTCGAACACCCCGTTGTTGCGCCGTGCGATCGTGGAAAGATCGGCCGGGGGTGTCGCGAGAGATGCCGCGACGGGCCCGTCGCCGGTTCCCTCAGCGCCGTGGCACGAGGCACAGTACTGAACATAGAGCTGTCGGCCGGTGTCGGATTCCGCCTTCGGCGTCGCACGTTCCGTCTCGCTGGCCGAGCAACTCGCGAGGATCACCGCACCCAGGCCTACCGCCACCCAGCCCCGATTCGTTCGCACCCTGCACCTCCTCCGCGTCTTGCTTCAGGCGCCATCACCTTGCGCCCTCGCCTACGCGGCGTCAACCGCCATATNNGGTCCATGGATGGGCGACCGCGCCGGCGTCCGCGGGGGAAGAGCGGTCAACGCGCCGCTTCGTCCATGTAATCGCGGATCACATAGCCGGTGGGGTAGTGGGGGATCGTGTAGTCGCAATAGACCACGGAGTCGATCGCTACCGGGCGGAGGGAGTCGAGTTCGCCGGCCTTTCCTGAGCCCCCGAGAAAATCGAGGCGAGCCGTATCGGAAGCGGCGCTGTGGATGTCGAAGAGCACCGGAATGGGGAGCTCGATCAACTCGTCGATCTGACACAGCGGGCCGTCGACGCGCCGAATCTGGCGTCGTCCGTAGTAGTTGAGGTGCCCCCAAACGCGGTCGACGACGCCCTCCTGCACCGCCGCATCGAGCCGGATCGCCGTCTGCTCCTCGACCTCTAGGCGGGAGCAGAGGCGACCCTCACCTTCCTCCCAGCACGTGGTGCCCAGCCGCGCCGGAACCCCCCGCGACTCGCGTTTGAGAAACACGATGTCGAGGTGGTTCACCCAGTAGCGGGCGAAGTACCGCCCGGGCATAGAGCTTCGACCCTCCGTTTCGCTCACCACCTCGGTGTCGTGCCCGGCAATCTCGATTGCCAGATAGGTCACCGTGTAGGGCTCGACGTGAGTGGTGTTGTAGCGATCGGTCACCCGGTACATGCTGAGGTGGACCGTGTGATTGGGGTGGAGCGCGACACCCGGTGGAAGGTTCCGTCGCAACCCCTCCGGGTCGGCCTTGTACGCGGCCACGATGGCTCGCGTGTTGCGGGTGACGTTCGTCGCCGGGGTGGCAGATCCGGCCGGCATTCCCTCGTAGTAGCGGACCATCGATTCNNGTCAACGGGTTTGCGGGGCGCAAAGGTCCCGACACCAGCCGCCGGTGGGGTTTGGGGGTTGCGCCTTCCCGGTTGCGCTCAGAGCTGCTCGCGCGGGAACTCGGCGGGCCAGTGATCGCACGCGGCGAGGCCCTCGAGGGCGAGCCCGTAGGGGAGCTGCTCGAGCATGGCGCGCTTCACGGCCATCAGCATCGACTCGCGAGTGAGACGCGTCGTGAGCTGCGGGCGCTCGCGGATTCGCCGCGCGAGAGCCCAAGCGCGGTCGAGAAGCTCATTCTTGGGGAGGACCTCGTTCACCACGCCGAGAGCTAGCGCTTCCTGCGCACGCAGCACCTGGCCCGTCATCAGAAAATAGCGGCCGCGGTTGAGGCCGAGCAGCAGCGGCCAGACGACGTGCACGCCGTCGCCCGGGACGAGACCGCTGGGGAAGTGCGGCGCGTCCTGGAAGGTCGCGTGCTCGGCGGCGAGGACCACGTCGCACAGCAGCGCGAGCTCGGCATGCACCGTCGCCGGACCGTTCACCGCTGCGATCATCGGTGCTTGGATTTCCAGCTCGTTCATGAGGAGCCGTTTGGCGTCTGGAAGCACGTGGTTGGCCCATTCGCTCGCGCTCACCGAGGTCGCCCCGCCGAGGTCCTCGTGATCGATGAAAGTCTCCCCCGAGCCAGTGAGGATGATCACCTTGTTCTCGGGATCGGCGGCAATGTCGGCGAAGGCGTACCCCACCTCCTGATGCGGCGCGAAGCCCCACACGAGATCCTTGTCGTCGGTGTGAAAGGTGACCTGGAGGATTCCGTCCTCGCGGTGAAACTTGATGTGTTCGTACCGCGCGGCGTACTCGTCGAGCTGGGGAAGCTTCATGGTTCGAGACTCCTTTGAGGGAACGATCTGAAAACGCAACGATAGGTCAGGCCCCAGCGCGGGGCTTCGGCCCTCCGCCCGGACTTCACTTCCGTTCGGGGGTCCGTCCAAAACACGCCGTCGTCTCGGGGCATTGAGGAAACGGAGGGGCCAGGGACGGGCAGCGAACGACCGATCTGCTCGCTCTCCACCCTGGACTCTCATCCGAAGGAGGGACTCGTATGGACCTCTATCTCGGAGAGTCCATCGGTGTCGTCACGATGCTGGTGTGACGCCGGTCTACACGGCGGCGGGTCTGCGATGGGAGAAGTGGAACTACTCGCAACGCTGCATCAATTCCGCACCGCGTGCGTACCGCTCTAGATTCTGCAACCAGTACTCCGCCACACGCGGTAGATACAACGGTGACGACCATGCGTTGTGGGGGGTCAGAAACAAGTTCGGCGTGTCCCACAGTTCATCGTTCTCGGGCCATGGCTCCGTCGAAATCACGTCGAGGCAGGCCTGATGAATTTCCCCCGCCGCAAGCGCTTCCTTCAATGCGTTGGTGTCAACGATCGATCCGCGCGCGACGTTGATCAACGTCGCCGTCGACTTCATTCGGGCGAGTTCTCTTTCGCCGATCAGTTCCCGCGTTTCCGGGGTGCTTGGAAGAGCCAGCACAACGAAATCCGCAACACCGAGAAACGCAGGCAGATCCTCGAGCGTACCTTGTTGATCGACGTCCGGTACTGCCGCCGAAGATTGCCGAACCCCCAACACGCGCATCTGGAACCCCTTGGCATACGTCGCAACACGGCTGCCAATGGCGCCAAGCCCGACCACCAGCAGCGTTTTGTCGCTCAGGCTTTCGAGATTGATCCATTCCCATTTGTGCTGATGCTGGTGTTGCCGAAAGGTGCCGAGCCGTTTGGCGGTCCAGAGCACCAGGCCCAACGCGAATTCGGCGACCTCGGGTGCGTTCGCGCCCGGGCTATTGGTGATGATCACGCCCTTCTCACGCAACCTGTCGTAGAATGGCCCATCGGTGCCGGCGTCTTCGCTATGGGCCCACCGGAGAGCCGGCAGTGCGCTCGTCGTCTTCACGAACTCTTTCCGATAGGCGTCGCCGGCGTAGACAATGAGGTCACAGTCGTCCGGTGGGTTCGACCACGAGGCGTCCGCCTCAATGAGTGCCCAATCGAGGTCCGGGACGATTGCACCCGCGCGCTCCCCGTAGCGCTCGAAGAAATCACGTCCAGCAGCGACTTTCATATGCAGGGCCTCCGTGAGCGTCCATCCGGCGATCTCGCCATCGCCGCACACTATCACCATCGCAAAGGAGATGGCTGGGCGCAGTGGCGGCCCCTGCCGCGCGGGCGAGCACCGCGTCGACCGCGAGGTCGACCTCGGATCCGGTTGGGAGAGGACTCCACCTTCCCGGGTACGACGCCGCCTCATCGAATGCCCAGTAGACCAGAGCCCGGCATCCTCCTGCATTACCAGGAACGATACGCTCGCCCTACAAGGCGGAACTTCTCACGAGCATCATGGAGCTCGGGGCGAGAGCCGGTGGGGGCCGCCGGTAACGAATACCCAACAAGGAGAATCCCATGTCGAAGCAGTGTGTCGAGGTCGTACCGTTTTCGGAGAATCTCAGAAAGGCCGAGGTCCCGCTCTCGGCCGCGGTCAAGGCGAACGGATTTGTCTTCGTGTCCGGCTTGCCGCCGATGGACCCCGCGACGGGCGACTTCATCGAGGGCGATTTTGCGACCCAGGCGGCGGGTTCCCTCAACGCGGTCAAACACGCGCTCGAGGCATCCGGATCGAGCCTGGAGAAGGTTTGCAAGGTGACGGTCTACGTCACCAATACCGCGTATTTCTCGACCTTCAACCGGATCTACCGCGAGTTCTTCCCCGAGAATCCCCCGGCGCGTACCTTCGTCACCGTCGGCGCCTGGCCCATGGAGTTCGACGTCGAAATCGAGTGCATCGCTGTGGCCTAGCTGGCGCGCGACACTCCGCGGTTACTTCCGTTCGACGAGCTGGTAGAGCACTCCGTGGCCGTCGCGCGGATGGACGAAGGTCATCCCACCCGTCTCGATCAAACTGGCGCCGCTTTCCTTCATCTCCTCGGCAGCAGCCGCCACGTCTTCGACCGCGAGGGCGACGAGATGGAGGCCTTCGCCCTGCTTGTCGAGCGATTTGCCGATCGCGCTGTCGTCCCCCAACGGCTCTGCGAGTTCGATGAAGTTGCCATCGCCGCCGACCGAGAGAATGGCCCGCCGCATCCCCAATTCCGGGAGTTCCTCCGGACCCTCGCGAACCGAGAGGCGGAGCTTGTCCTGGTAGTCCTTCATGCTGGCGTCGAGATCGCGCACCCGCACCACGATGTGGTCGATCCGGTTGTGCATTTGGTTCTCCTCGTTCGAGTGGTTGCAATCGGAGGCGCCGGAGACGGTACCACCGCTCCCGCCATGGGCGGGGTAGAGATCCTCTCGCAACCCCCTCCCGTGGTCGCGTGCAGGCCGGGAGCCGCCCGGCGATCGGGGTATCGGGCGTGGGGTCACCTTGAACCAGGCGGGTCGCGGTGCCTAACAGCACCAGCCGCCTGGCCCGTATCGCGTCAGTATCCGATCGCCACGCCCGGGTAGAAGTCGTCCGTGCCGCCGTGGAGGGTGCCGGTGTGTTCGTCGACGCGGATGCCCAAAGGGAGGGCGTAGTTCCACGAGCCAATCGTCTCGTGGGTGGTGGTGATGGGATGTCCCATCGCGCGGAGTTGGTCGCAGGTGCTTTCGGGGATTCGATCGTCCAGGTAAGCGACCTCACCTTCGCAGTGGAGCCGGGGAGCGCTGATGGCATCCTGCATGCCCATCTTGTGGTCGAGGACATTGATCAGCACCTGGGGTACGGCCGTGACGATCCGAAGACCGCCGGGCGCACCGAGAGTCATGACGGGTTCGCCGTCGCGAAACACGAGCGTGCTGGTGGCGGGCCACCATGTGATCTTTCCCGGGCCTGGGCAATTGGGGGACGCGGGGTCTGGGTTGAAGGACATCATGTNNCCCGTATCGGGAACGACCACACGGGCGCCAAAGAGCGAACCCAGGGTTTGAATCTGCGAAACCATGTTGCGGTCTTCGTCGACGACCTGAAGGTGCGTCGTGTGACTGTCTCTTGCTCGCCGATGGATCGCACCCGGTGGGATCGCGCCGGGAGGCGCTTGGCCCGAACCCTCGAAGGCCCACGGATCCCCGCTGGTGTTCGCGAAAGAAGCCCGCTTCGGGTCGATCTGCTTGGCGATCCAGCCGGCGTAGGCCTTCGACATCAGCCCCTCCCAGGGGACGGGCACGACAGCGGGGTCGCCGATGTGGGAGAACGTGTCGGCGTATGCACGCCCCAGCGCTTCGATCAGCAGGTGCAGGGTTTCCGGGGACTGGGCGCCGAGCTCCGGAAGGTCGAAGTGCTCGAGGATGTTCAGCATCTGGGCCTGGGTGCGGCTGCCCGTGGGACCCGGCGAACCGACGATCTGAAACGCGCGGTAGCTGTGGTGCAGGGCCGGTTCGAACACGGTCGGGCGATACGCCGCGAGATCGCTTGCTGTGATGACGCCGCCGTGCTCGGCCATATCGGCCGCGATCCGCTCGGCAATGGGCCCCGTGTAGAATGCCCGCGGGCCGTCCTGGGAAATCGCGCGCAGCGTGGTGGCGAGGTCTCGCTGGACGAGTTTGTCTCCGGGCGAGAACGGGACGGGGTTGAAGTCGAAATGGCCGCGGATGAAGGTCGCGACCGCCTCGGGGAAGCGCGACAGCGCGCCCCATTCCTTCGCCACCATCAGACGCAGGTGCCAGTCGTACGCGAACCCNNATAGTGGATGGCCGGCGCCATCACCTCAGCGAGCGGCAGGGTGCCGAATTCTTCGAGCGCGAGGCACAGCCCCGCCACGGTCCCGGGGACCCCGACGGCGCGGTGGCCGAGTAGGTTCGCGTCGCCCGCGACCCCGGGGTAGTAGCCCCGGGTCTCTCCATCCCCGCGGAGGGTGTACATCTCGGCGTGCGCCGCGAGCGGCGCGCGGATGTTGTAGTCGATGACGACGGTTCGCCCCACCTTGCGTAGGTGCACGACGAGAGAACCGCGGCCCCCGATACCGTTCATGTAGGGCTCGACGACGGCCAGGGTGAAGGCCATCGCGACGGCGGCGTCCACCGCGTTCCCGCCACGTTGCAGGACATCGGCACCGACCTCGGCCGCGAGCGGGTGGTTGGCGGCGACCATCCCGCGTTCCCCGACGGCTTCGCTTTTTCGGTGCAGCCACGTGCTTCGAGACATGGCGAGATCCTACCTGAGGGGTTCGGCGGCATCCCCCACGCGCCCATGGGTTGGTTGCGCGTTCACAATCCGCCTACGCTTCTGACCAATACTGGAGGGCAATCGTGGCAGCACCGCGGATCGTGAGAGAGGGGGGCGCGCGGACGATCCACCTCGGTCCGGACGAGTGGCGTTTTCTGGCGGCGGGGAGGGCCACCGACGACCGCTTCGACCTCATCCATGGATCGGTGAGCCATCTGCAGGGCCCGCCGCTCCACGTCCACGACGAGCAGGACGACACCTTCTTCGTACTCGAGGGCCGCCTCACGGTGCAGGTGGGAGACGAAATCGCCGAGCTCGAGCCCGGCGAAGTCTCCTTCGCACCGAGAGGTACACCCCACACGTTCACGAACGTCCATCACGAGCTCGTCCGTGTCGTGAACATCATGACGCCGGGCGGGCTCGGCCGCTTCTTCGAAGAAGTGGCCGCCTTGAATGCTGGCGCAGCGTCTTCTTCCGAGCTCGAGGCGGTGTCGAGACGGCATGGCAACAGCCGCGTCGGACCACCGCTCGCGGTGACCCTGGGCCTGTCCGATTCGGGTGCGCCGTATCTTCCCACCGTTCGCTAGACCCGCGGTCCATAAGCGTCAAGCCGTGAGCTAGCATCCGGTTGCACCACCCGTTCCCACGGGGTGGTGTCCCTCGCGAGGATCACATCGATGAACAATGGATCGCCCGACGCCGAGATGGTGAAGGTGTTCCGCGAGGAACTGACACTCTGCGAGGCCGGCCCCGGGCAAAAGGTCGCCGTCCTCTCCGAGGGCACCCACCTGCAGGACTACGCCGAGGCGTTCTGCCGAGCCGGGGAGGAGTTGGGCGCCGAGGTGAATCACGTCCACGTCGAGGGCGACGCCAACGTGGGCCCGGAGGAGCGGCTCAAAAATGTCGGGGTGAACCCGCTCGGCGAGAATCCCGAGGCGATGGCGACGCTTCGCGAGTCCGACCTCGTCGTCGATTTGATGTTGCTGCTCTTCTCCAAAGAGCAACTCGAAATTCAAGCCGCCGGAGGGCGNNTCGAGATTTTGAAGCGGCTCTTCCCCACCGACGACATTCGCCGGCGGGTCGAGGCCGGAGCGCAGCGAATCCAGGATGCGCGCACCTTGCGCTTCACGAATAAACTCGGCACCGACGTCACCTACGAGCTCAAGGTTCCCGAAGGTGGGCTCAAGAAAGTCGTGATGGAGTACGGGTACACGGCGACCCCCGGTCGCTGGGACCACTGGCCGAGCGGCTTTCTCGCGTGCATCGGCACCGATACTGGGGTGGAAGGGCGCGTCGTGATGGACGCCGGAGACATCATCCTTCCGGACAAAGAATTCGTCCGGGAACCCATCGACATGACCGTGCGCGACGGCATGATCACGTCCTTCTCCGGGGGCGATCACGCGAAGCAACTCCAGGCCTACTACGAGAGCTTTGACGATCCGGGAGCCTTTGGCATCGCCCACATCGGATGGGGCTTGAACGAGCAGGCACTCTGGGACGTGAGCCTCCCGGGAATCTGCCAGGATGGGCGTGCCTACTACGGAAACGTGTTGTTCTCGACCGGTCCCAACATCGAGTTCGGCGGAACCAACGACACGGCCTGTCACCTCGACCTCCCGATGAAGAACTGTTCGCTCTGGCTCGATGACGACTTGATCGTGAAGGACGGCGAGCTCGTTCCCGACGACTTGCGCGCGCCGGGTCGCTAGGAGAGACGCGATGGAATTCAGCCTCATCCTCGTTCCGCAGGTCCGCGAGGGTCAACCCGAGCCCTTCGACATCGTCGCCGAACAGATCGCGTACGCCGAGGAGCTCGGCTACGACGCGGTCTGGTTGACCGAACATCATTTCAGCGCCTACGGCCGCGCCGCACTTCCGGTCATTGCGGGCCATGCCGTCGCCCGCACCAGCCGGATTCGCATCGGCGCGGCGGTGGTCGTGCTGCCCTTCAATGATCCCATCCGCGTGGCGGAGGACTGGGCCACCCTCGACCACCTCTCCAAGGGTCGTATCGATGTGGGGATCGGCCGGGGCAACCAGCCGGCAGAATTCAAGGGCTTTGGGGTCTCCATGGACGAGGCCGAGGAGCGCTTCCAGGAAGCCCTCGAGATCCTGCAACTGGCGTGGACCGAGGAGCAGTTTTCCTACGAGGGACGCTTCCACAACATCTCGGAACTTTCAGTCGTCCCCAAGCCCTTCGCGAAGCCCCACCCGCCACTCTGGCAGGCGGCGCTCAGCGACTACACCACCCAGAAGGTGGTCGAACGCAACATCAACGGCTTCATCGGCCCCTATCTGTGCCCCTACGAAACTTTGAAGACCCAGTACTTCGACGTCTGGCACCGCGCCCTGAAAGACGCGGGCCGGACGCATCTGCGGATGGCGCACAACGAGTTCGTCTATGTCGGCGAGAGTGACGCCCAGGTGAAGTCTGAGATTCGCGACCACGTCATGTGGTACATCCGCACCGCCGCCAAGATCTGGGGCGAGCGCGACCGCAGCAAGGTCGCCGCGCAGTACGCCAACTACAACGACATTCTCGAGTGGCTCGACGTCGTGCCCTTCGACGAGGTCTACAGCGAACTCGGCATGTTCGGTACGCCGGACACGATCGCCGAGAAGATCTCGTTCCTGCGGGACGAGTGCGGGCTCCACCACCTGATCAACTTCATGTGGTTCGGCGGCTTCGAACAAAAGAAGGCCCTGCGCAACATGGAACTGTTCGCGCAGGAGGTGATGCCCCGCTTCAAGGACTGAACCGCCCGACGCGCCGCGGCACGCCGCGCCGCCCAGTTCCCCTGGAGGACCGCATGACGAGCCCCGAGCTGCGCCAACTCAACGAGACCTTTCGCAAAGATCTCCACGATTCCGGGCTCTTCGAACAGCCCGTCGCCGAGGTCCGGGCTGCCTGGACCCAGTTTGGCACCTCGATTCCCGTGTATTCGAGTGAGGTCCAGATCGAGGCGGTCAAGGCCGGAAGCGTCAACTGCGAATGGATCTCGATGCCGGGGGCGCGCTCAGACCGGGTGATTCTGGAGTTCCACGGCGGGGGCTATGTCATTGGGAATCCCCTCAACACCCGGAACTACAACGCGCGGATCTCGGAAGCAGCGGGGGCCCGCGTCCTTGGCGTCGATTACCGGCTCGCCCCAGAACACCCCTTCCCGGCGGCCGTCGAAGACGCGCTGGAAGCCTATACGTGGGTGTTGAACCAGGGCGTCTCGGCCGATCATGTGGGGCTCACGGGCGAATCCGCCGGCGGCGGGCTCGCGATGGCCACGCTTCTCGCCGCCAAGGCGAAAGGTCTTCCGCTCCCGGCGGCGGTGGCGGCGGTGTCGCCCTGGGTCGACCTGACCTTTTCGGGGCCCTCCCACGTGGGCAATCGAGACACCGAGGTCATGATGGCGCCGGGCCTCTTGCGACCCTGGGCCGAGCTCTACCTTGCCGGCGAAGACCCGCGACGCCCGCTCGCGTCCGCCATCTTCGGCGAACTGGACGGCCTGCCGCCCGTCTACATTCTGGTCGGAAGCGGCGAGATCCTCCTCGACGACGCGCGCATGCTGTTTACCGCGCTCAGCGACGCGGGAGTGGAAACCCGCATCGAGGTGACGAACAACGTGCCGCACGTCTGGCCGGTCTTCGCCTACCGAGTGCCCGAGTCGCGCGCAGCCATCGAGCGGATGGCCAGGTTCTTTGGGGAGCACCTTTCCTGACCGATCGAGTCGAGCCCTCCTCTTCACAGTGGCGAGATCTGAGAATCCTCGTTCCGCACGACAGGGGAGGGAGGCGCCAACGACGGGGACGCCCCACCCTCAGCGCCGGTCGTTTTTTAATGATACGGCGACCACCGAGAGCAGCACCTCGGTCTCGCCGACGTCTTCGATCGGGATGTCGAAGAGGTTGCGGTCGAGCACGATGAAGTCGGCGTCTTTTCCAGCTTCGAGAGAGCCCGAGCGCTCGCCCACACGGTTCGCGATGGCCCCGTTGTGGGTGAAGATGCGCAGCGCCGTCGCCAGGTCGACGGCCTGCTCGGGCCAGTCGGGCGCGCCGCCGGTGGACGGGTCGCGGCGGGTCACCATCGACTCGAGGCCGAGCCAGGGGTTGGGCGTGGGAACCACCGGCCAATCCGAGCCGTAGATCACCAGGGCGCCCAGCTCGCTCAGCGTCTTCACGGGCCAGATCTTCGAGCGTTCCGGCCCGAGCCAGGTTGCCCAGTCCATCCCGGGGATGGGGTACCAGAGTGCGGGGCACATTTCGGCAGCCACGTTCAGCTCGCGGAAGCGCGGGAGATCGTCGGGGTGGATCATCAGCGCGTGGGACACTTCGTGGATGGGCCCGTCGTCGCCGTTGGCCGCGCGGGCGGCCGCCACCGCGTCGAGCGCCACGCGGACGGATCGGTCGCCGGTGGCGTGCATCTTCACCGTGAGGCCGTCTCGGTCGAGACGCGTCACGTCGTTGGCCAGCACCGTCGGGTCGTGCATCAGCTCGCCACGGTGGTCGGCACCGTGCGCCTCACTGGGTTCGTAGGGTTCGAGGAGGGCGGCGGTGTAGGTGTTCG
>JABAHO010005147.1_pt1 | contig 12067 bp, 13 predicted proteins | sample 7062071 | NCBI WGS metagenome assembly JABAHO01 (sample SAMN14534356, study PRJNA622989) | marine sediment metagenome | biome: marine biome [ENVO:00000428]; feature: marine pelagic biome [ENVO:01000023]; material: deep marine sediment [ENVO:00002113] | place: India: Gulf of Kutch | collected...
CGTTGCAGTACTCGATCGCGAGCTGCGCGACCGCGACCTGGTGCGACGACAGGAATCCGCCGATCGTCTCGACGGTCGGCAGCTGTTGCTGAACGATCGCATACGTCGTCTCTACGTCCGTCTGCTGCGGCGACACCCCGGTGATCTCGGCCATCGACGCGTTGATCTCCGCGAAGAGCCGCAAGCCGATGTCGGAGCTCGGTGCACCGTCGCCCGGTGCTNNCGCCTGTCGAACGTCAGGAAGAATTCGTCTGAATCCGGGCCCTTCTCCAATGCGATCACACCGCCCAGTGGCGACAGGTTCTGGCCCATCGACGTGTACTCAGCCTGGGTGACCGTCGTCGACAGATTCGCAAATGCCTGCCCCACCTGAGCTTCCTTGCCGTTTATGCCGATACGGATACCTTCCACGGCGATGCCGTCGGGTTGCGCAGCACTGTCGAGGCTGATGAACGCGGGCTGCTCGAACAGGTAGCTGTAGCTGTCGAACTGGCTCACCTCGAACATCACGTAGCTCTCCGGCACGTTGACGACGTGCTCCACGCTGAACAACAGGAAGAACCGTTCTCCGACGCCGGCGTCGAAATTCTGCGAGATCTGCGCGGGTGTCAGTACGCGGTTGTGCACGGCCACGAAGCGCAGCGTGCCCTGCCAGAGCCGGTCGCCGGACACCTCGTTGCCGAGCACGAACGCGAACGTATCGTCCCAGTCAGCGAGGGAGCCCCCGGAGCTCGCGTCGACGTCGTCGGTAAATGCCCCGTTGACGAAGATCTGACGCCCGTTGACCGGGTCGTACGTCACGGTCACGTGCTGCAGCGTGGCCTGCAGGTCCTCGTCCGCGTCGGCGGTCGAGAGTGCCGGCGAGCCGTTCGCGTCGGTCTGATCGGTGCGATTGAAGAAATCGTAGTTGTAAAGCGTCTGGCCCAGCGTGAAGTTGCGCGTTGTCGTTCCGCCCGAATAGCTGACGATCCGCGCGTCCTCCTGCGTGACATTCGCCGGGACGACCCACGCCTCGATCGTGTACTCGCCTGTGGCCCGTATCAGGTCTGCGAGCTTGCTGCTCGCTGCTGTCGTACCCTGCGCCTTGCCGTCACGGATCTCGATACCCCAGCCACCGACCCAGCCGACATCACCGGACAGTGTCAGATCGAGGGATGGCTCGACGCCGCTCGTGTCGTAAGCCGTCGTTCCGGACCCGGTCTTGAATTCATAGAGCGCGATGGCATTGCTGTCGAAGCGGCTGCCGCCGCTCGCCACGGTACCGTCATAGAGGCCCAGCGCCTTGCTGATGACGAGCGCCGGATCGACCTGTGCCGGGGAGATCTGTCCCGCGAGGTCTGCGATGACCTGCTCCATGACGTCGGCGTTCGCCGCGCAATTGCTCCAGCAGTTGTGGAACTCGTTACGAAGGCGCACGACCAGCCTGGAGTCGGCAGGGCTGTCCAGATCGATCTTGGACTGTGCGGCGGCATAGGCCGTTTCCACGTCCGGGTTAGCTATGTAGGGCTGCTGGGCCGTCACAGCACCGGACTGATGGCATCCGTCGCAATAGGCTGTCAGGACGGGGTGAACCGTGGACGCGAAGAGCGACGGGTCGAGTGGAAAGCTCCGGCTGTCGCCCGGGTCGCGCAGCACAGGTGGCTCGAGCTGCACCTGTGCCGGTGCCGATCCGCTGGCGCCGGCCCAGTCGCCGATCCAGGTCGTCAGGAGGTCCGCACAGACCGAGTCGCTGCCCTGCCAGCAGTTGTGACCGCCTGCTACCTTCGTGACCAGTCGCGAATCCGCGGGCGAGGCGANNAGCCAGATTGATGTCGTCCTGGCGAGCGAACATCGGCGCCTGGCCGCCTGCATCGTGGCATCCGCCGCAGCGGTCGGTGGACTTGATGTTGTCCCACAGATTGATCCTGAATGCCTGCACGTCTGCAGTCGCCGGATCCGGTCCGCTGTAATCGGGCGGTGCCGAAGCGGTCGTCACGGGCTGTTCCACCGTGGGGGCGCCGCCGCCGCCGCAAGCTGCGAGCAGGGCAGTGGTCGCAATCAGTCCGGTGAGAGTGGCCAGTCGGCCGAGATCGTATGAATTACGCATCGTCCTGGCCTCCTAGTCGCCCATGCAGTACACAGCGCCTTCGGCGAAGGCCTGTTTCAGCTGGTAGCCGGACGCCCTGAAGTTCGCGGCCATAGTGGTGATCTGGCTGCGATCCGCAGCATCTGTCGGATGATCGCGCAGGCAGACTGTCCGGAAGACCTTCTCCACCTGGCAGGTCGCGAAGGCATCGCTCGCGGCGAGTTCATCGCCCAGGGATGCCGCGCCGCTCCCCGATCCGGGCAGCGTCGACGACCAGCCGAGCAGGTTGTTCTGGCCCTGTCGCCAGTAGTTCTGCCAGCCGTCGTCCGGTGTCGAGTAGCCCAGCGCGAAGTTCTCGCTGTTGATGTGATACTTCGGCTGAACCTGGCCCTGCGTGTAGACGATCCGACCGGCAGCGGTATCGAAGTCGTAGTAGGCGAAGGCCCCCGCCAGCGGGTCCATGCCGCTGTGGCAGCCGATGCAGTTGTTCAGGAACATGCGGCTGTCGCCGCCGGGGCTGCGCGACACGTCCTGCCGGATGCGATCGGGCGGACGAGTCGGATCCTGAAGTTGCTCGAGATCGGTACACAGGTGATTCAACAGCGTGAACCGGAACATCGCGCGGTTCGTACCGGCGATGAAGAAAGCAGCGGCTGCAGCCCGCGTAGACATCACGCCGGCGATCGCCGAAGGCGGCAGGTCCGTCACCTGACTCTGACTCGTGGCGACGAGTGCGGTACGAAGGTCCGCGCCGCTGGACTCCAGCGCCTCGTAGTGCTGGTTGTCCGTCATCGAATAGGACGGCAGGCCGAGACCCGCGGCGCCGGTATAGACGAGATCTGCCGACAGCAGCGTATCGAACGATACGTCGTCGCGGACCATCCCGATCACCGTCGCCGAGTAGTCGTTCAGCGGTGCGAACATCGTACGGTCGCGATTGGTCCATGGCGTGACCATGTCCTTGAGCGTCACCGCGTAGAACGCTTCGTGGTCCATCGCCGTATAGGCCGCGCCGACTGCATCGCCACCGGCGATCTGCGACTCCATAGTGTCGAGCGTCGCCGCCGCAGGCGGCACGCCGGCGATCCGGTCATGCAGACGCTTGGCCTGTTCACGAGGTCCCGCAGTCGCTGCGCTGGCAGCGATCAGCAAGGCAATTAGCGCCGCGGGCTTCCATGCGCCGCGACTGCCGAGAGGCGCACTGCGCCTCGTCGGCTCCAACATCCATGTTTTCATTTCGCCCATCCATAGGCTGGGGATCGCCGGTCTCACCCGGGCGCTCCCGTTTTCTCACTCCGCGCGATCGCAGTATAAGTGGGGCCGTCCGCTGGCCTTCTGTGACACAGTCGACACTTCCCATCGCGCACTCGCGCTTATGTCAGTTGGCGTTCCCGGCGATGCCAAATCCTTGTTAACAATGCCGCCGTGATCCGCAGGCGTGCCTAGGGAAGGGCGCGCGACCGGCTTCGTCCGGACGGCTCGCAAGGATGGGAAACATGAGGCGGAACGGTCGGGCGACAGCCCGATTGCCGGACCGCTTCGGACACAGGGAAGTGATGATGGGTCACTGGGTGCGAAACCGGTGCGCCATGACGGCGCGCCAGGTCACGTTGCTGGCCGCCGCGGCGCTGTCCGCCTTGACGGCGGCATGCGGCGGTGGCGGCGTGGATCTGGCCGGCGGTCAGACGCCGGATCCGGTCGTGGTCGACCTTACGGTCGCCTACGTACGTCGGCCGGTGCCCGATCCCGCAGCCGATCTGCGGAACGTTGTCGAGTTCAACGAAGGTGCCGACCTGTGGCTCCGCGATCGCGCGAGTCCGAGCGCCGTGGAACGCAATATCACCGAAAGCGTGACTGGCGGCATGGGTGACGTACGCGATGTGTCCATCTCGCCGGACGGTGAGAGGCTGCTCTTTTCGGTCAGGGAACCGCTGCTCGAGAACGTCGACGACGAGGAGCAACCTACCTGGAATATCTACGAATTCGACATCCCCGGCGATAGCCTGCGTCGGGTCATCGTGTCCGATCTGACCGCAGAATCCGGCCACGATCGCTTCCCCGCCTATCTCGGGGACGGGCGGATCGTATTCTCGTCGACCCGCCAGCGCCGGTCGCGGGCGATTCTGCTGGACGAGGGCAAACCGCAATTCGCTGCACTCGACGAAGATCGCAACGAGGCTGCGATGGTGCTCCACGTCATGAACGACGACGGCACCGACATCCGGCAGATCTCCTACAACCAGAGTCACGATCGGGACGTCACGGTGGACGACGACGGTCGCATCGTCTTCACGCGCTGGGACAACGCGGTCGGATCGAACAGCATGAGTCTTTACCGGGTCAACCCGGACGGGACGGGGCTGGAGCTCCTGTATGGCGCCAACAGTCACGCTACCGGTTCGGCGGGTGACATCGTCCAGTTCACGAGAGCTGCCGNNTGCCGAGCTGCCCGACGGAGGGCACGCTGTCATCGCCGTGCCTTTCGGAGGGACCGACATGGGTGGCGCGATCGTGGCGATCGACACTGTCGGCTACGTCGAGAATCTGCAGGCCGTCGCGGCCAATGCGGACGGACCGGGCCCTGCGCAGTCGCTGCTGACGACGCACGACGTCAATACCGAGGCGGGCATCTCGCCCGGCGGACGGTTCAGCGCGGCGTATCCACTCTGGGATGGCACCGATCGCCTCTTCGTCAGCTGGTCCGACTGCCGACTGCTCGAGAACGNNGGACGATACGCAGCTGCCGGTCGTCGATCCGGAAGAGGGTGTGATGTTCACAGACATCGTCGCGGCTCAGTCGCGACCGGCCCCGTCGGTCATCTTCGACGCGATCGACAGTGGTGCCGCCGATCCGGTCCTCGTAGGCCAGGGTGTGGGTCTCCTCAACATCCGAAGCGTCTATGACATCAACGGTGTCGATACTGCGCCGGGCGGCATCGATGCGCTGGCGGATCCGGCGCAGACTTCTGCCGATGCGCGGCCGGCGCGTTTCTTGCGGATAGAAAAGCCTGTTTCGCAGCCGGACGACAACGTGCGCGACATATCCGGCACCGCCTTCGGCCGCACCGGCGCGTTCGGCATGAGGGAGATCCTGGGGTATGCGCCCGTCGAGCCCGACGGGTCCGTCATGATCAAGGTACCCGCGGATGTCGCCTTTGCCGTGACGGTTCTCGACGGCGACGGACGCCGTATCGGTCCCCGCCACGATAACTGGCTCCAGGTCCGGCCTGGCCAGACACTCGAGTGCGCGGGTTGTCACGATCCGACGAGCGGGCTTTCGCATGGCCGCGAGGACGCGTTCGATTCGGTCAACGGTGGGGCCCAGACCACCGGCGAACCGTTCCCGAATACCGATACGGCGCTTTTTGCCGAGTTCGGCGAAACGATGGCAGAGACGCGGGCTCGTATCAGCTGCAACGACGACTGCGCGGACCTTTCGCCGTCCGTCGATATCGTCTACGACGACGTCTGGACCGATTCGATCGCGGCCGATCGTACGCCCGATGCCTCGTTCTCGATGCGCTATGCCGATCTGACCACCATGCCACCCGCGTCCGCTGCCTGCCTCGCACAGTGGACGTCCGGATGTCGCATCGTCGTCCACTACCCCGATCACGTGCACCCGATCTGGTCCGTCGACCGCCGGGTATTCGACGTCGACGGTGTGACGCAACTCTCCGATAACACCTGTATTTCGTGCCACGGTCCGGCGGACGCGATGGGAGCCATACGGGTACCCGCGGGCCAGCTGGATCTGACCGACGGACCTTCGACCGACGAGCCCGATCACCTGAAGGCATACCGGGAACTGCTGTTCCCGGACAACGAGCAGGAGATCGTCATGGGCGCCCTGCAGGATCGTCTCGTGCAAACCGGCACCGACCCTGTTACTGGCGACCCGATCTTTTCGCCGATCCAGGTCGGGTCGCCCATGTCCGTCGGCGGCGCGAACGCTTCCGCTGATTTCTTCGATCGATTCGATGCCGGCGGAACGCACGCGGGATTCCTGACCGACGCCGAGCTCAAGTTGCTCTCGGAGTGGCTCGACATCGGCGGACAGTACTTCAACGACCCGTTCGCGGCACCGGCAGACTGACAGGGCCGATCCGATGCGCCATACCACGTCCCTCCTGATCATCTGCCTGCTGGCGTTCCTGCCCGCCGCACTCGCCCAGGCGGCCAAGAACCGCACCGTGACCGTCGCGGAGCCGTATCTCGAACTTCATACGGGCCCCGGCAGAGGCTATCCGGTCTTTCACGTCGTCGATCGAGGCGAGAAGGTCGCCCTCGTCAAGCGGCGCACGGACTGGATCAAGGTGCGGATCAGGCGCGGGGTCCATGGCTGGGTCAAGCTCGCCGACATACAGGCGACGCTGGATCCTGACGGACAGCCTGCCCGTATCGAGGATCCCGGTGCGAAAGACTATGCGGGCCGACGCGGCGAGATCGGTATTACCGCCGGCGATTTCGGCGGCGCCAATGCTATCGGCGCCTATACGGCGTGGCACTTCAACTCGAACGTGTCTGTCGAGTTGGGCCTGGCACAGGCGACGGGACAGTTCTCCAGTCACACGATCGGATCCGTGTCGATCGTGCACACACCGTTTCCCGAGTGGCGATTCTCGCCTTACTTCACGCTGGGGACCGGACTCATCCAGACGGAACCCGAGGCCACGCTGGTACAGCCTGAAGACCGCGAAGATCAGTTCGCGATCGTCGGGATCGGACTGCGCACATACCTGACGCGTCGACTCATGCTCAGGGCCGAATACAAGAGTTATCTGATCTTCACGAGTCGCGACGACAACGAGGACATAGACGAATGGAAAGCAGGATTCGCATTTTTCTTTTGACGGCCTCGGCCCTTTCGGCGCTCGGTGGCTGCAGTTTCTTCGGCGGCAGCGACGAGCCGGTGGTCCGTGACGAGCGTATCGCCGTCGTCGATCCCTCCGTGGAGCGCCGCGATATCGTGGTCCCCGATCTCGATACGGAGAATTTCGAGGTCGGACTCTATGCCGGGCTACTGAGTGTCGAGGACTTCGGTACCAACACCGTCGTCGGAGCCCGCGCCGCATACCACATCACCGAAGACTTCTTCGTGGAAGGCGTATACGCCTCCAGCGATGCAGGTCTCACGAGCTTCGAGAATCTGAGCGGCGGCGCCCGGCTCTTCACCGATGATCAGAGGCAGTTCCGCTTCTACAACGTTTCCGTCGGCTACAACCTGTTGCCGGGAGAAGTATTCCTCGGAAGGAATTTCGCCTTGAACACGGCGCTCTACCTGATCGCCGGCGCCGGCACGACCGAGTTCGGTGGCGACAACCACTTCACCGTGAATGCCGGCTTCGGGCTCCGGATCTTACCGACGGACTGGATCGCACTGCACGTGGACNNACATGTTCGATACCGATCTTCTCGGCGAGGAGAAGACGACCCACAACGTCGAGGGTCATGTCGGTTTCACGATTTTCTTCTGATGCAAAGACGGGACGGATGAAGAACATGGATGCAATTCGCGCGGGTAGCTCGGCAGCCGTGCTCGGCCTGCTGCTCGCTGTGCCGCTGTCCGCGGGCACGGGTGGTTCCGCACCCGAGTTCACGCTGCCGGACCGCGATGGCAGTGACCTGTCGTTATCCGATCTTCGGGGCCAGGTCGTCATGATCAATTTCTGGGCGACATGGTGCGGTCCGTGTCGCGAGGAGATGCCGCTTCTGGATGCGCTCTATCAGCGCTACCGGGATCTCGGCTTCGAACTCATCGGGGTCAATGTGGACGAGGACTCGAGCATGGCACACGGCTGGCTCGAAGAGCGTCCGGTTTCTTTCCCGATCGTGTATGACCCGCGCAGCGACGTCAGTCGGCTCTACGACGTCACGGCTATGCCCAGCACCGTGCTCGTGGATCGCTCGGGCCAGGTGAGGTTCCGACACTACGGCTATCAGCCCGGTTATGAGAACGACTACCAGGATCAGATCCGCACACTGGTCCGGGAGCGATGAGCATGAAAGTAAAGATCACCGCACTCGTCCTGATCGGGCTCACAGCATCGGCCTGCGCGCCGATCGAACCGTGGGTCAAACCCTACGAGCGCGATCGGCTTGCCGATCCGATCATGAGCTTCGATCGCGACCCTGTGTCCAGCTCTTATACGCGCCACGTTTACGAGGCTCGCGAGGGTGCGCGCGGCGGCACCGGCGGTGCCGGCGGCGGTTGCGGTTGTAACTGAGGGCCGGATCATGCGTCGTCTGCGTATCACGGTATTTCACGCACTGCTCCTGGCAGCATCGGGTGTCACCGCTGCGGTCCTGCCGGAGGAGCGCGCGGATCTCTTGTACCACTACTACGACGGTGGTGGCGTCACGATCCAGGGTCCGTCGTTGCTGGTGCGCAAGAACGTCGGGCGCAATCTGTCGGTCGCGGCGAATTACTACGTCGACTCGATCTCGAGTGCGTCCATCGACGTCGTGACAGGGGCGAGTGAATATCGCGAAGAGCGCACGGAGATGTCGCTCGGCGTGGACTATCTCCACGACCGGACGATGCTGAGCCTCTCGTTCACGACGAGCGACGAGAACGATTTCAACGCGAAAACGGCGTCGTTCGGCATCATCCAGGATTTCTTCGGCGGCATGACGACGCTTTCTCTCGGATACAGCCACGGCTGGGATGAGGTCACCCGGACCGGAGACGATCAGTTTTTCGCCGAAGCCGAACGGCGCAGTTACCGGTTGGGCCTGACCCAGGTGGTCACCCGCAATCTCTTGATGGCCGCATCGTTCGAGACGATGAGCGACGAGGGATTCCTCAACAATCCGTATCGCACGGTTCGCTATCTCGATTCCGCCGCGGCGATCGGTTTCAGCTACCAGCCGGAGCGCTACCCGGCGACGCGAACGAGTAACGCTCTGGGTATCCGGGCGCGCTACTTCCTGCCATACCGCGCTTCGATTCACGGCGAGTACCGCTATTTCTCGGACACGTGGGGTATCGACGCGCATACGGCCGAAGTCGGATACACACATCCGCTGGGCCGCTGGGTCCTCGATGCCGCGGTCCGTCACTACAGTCAGGGCAGGGCGGATTTCTTCAGCGATCTTTTCGCCCGCCGCGACCAACTCAATTTCCTCGCCCGCGACAAGGAGCTGTCGAGCTTCACCAGCACGGCGTTCCGGGTCGGCGCCAGTTACGAGGTGCTGCAGGACGGCTGGTCGTTCATCGATCGGGGCAGCCTCAACCTCGTCTACGATCACATCCTGTTCGACTACTCGGATTTCCGGGACCTGACATCGGACCTGCCGGTAGGCACCGAACCCTTCTACAACTTCGGTGCGCATGTCATCCAGCTCTATTTCTCGGTGTGGTTCTGAAATGACCTGCCGCAGAACCATCATCGCATTGATCGCGTGGACCGTACTTGCGGTATCGGCCGACGAGCGGGTCGAAGCGCCGGACTTCGCGCTGCCGGGCCTCGACGGACCCAATTACAGGCTCAGCGAGTACCGCGGTGAAGTCGTGGCGCTGACGTTCTGGGCCAAATGGTGTGGTGCGTGTGCCGATGAGCTCGTCGGCCTCCAGCGCACAGGCGAATCCTTCGACGACGGTTTCCAGGCGCTCGCGATCAGCCTGGACCGGCGAGTCGACGATGCGACGAATCTGAGCGCGCGTCTCGATCTCGATTACCCGTTGATGATCGACACACGCAAGACGGTCGGGCGGCTCTATGGCCTGGACGATCTGCCGGCGACCGTGATCATCGATCAGCGCGGCTTGGTCCGCTGGCGGTACTCGGGCAGGAAAACACGCGGCACGGATGGTTACGCGGACCATGTCCGCTCGCTTATGGACGAATAGCGGAGAAGCACTCGATGGATATCCGAAGCGCACTGATGAAAACGGCCCTTTGTGCAGTGGTGGCCCTGTCGCCGCTGACTGGTGCCGCTGACAACCTCGCCGACGATGCGGCTTCGCTCAAGGCAGAGCTGGTGGATATCAACCGCGAGCTCTTCATGCTGGAAGAGGAACTGCTGTTCCCGGCGAATACCCAGGTCGCGGTTTTCCTGTCAATGGACGTGGGGGAGTTCTTTGCGCTCGACTCCGTGACGCTCCGCGTGAACGGCAAGGACGTGACCCATTACCTCTACACCGAGCGAGAGACCGAGGCCCTGCTCAAGGGCGGTGTGCAGAAGCTCTGGATCGGGAACCTCAAGACCGGCGACCACGAAATCGTTGCGGTGTTCACCGGCCAGGGGCCCAGCGGTCGGGACTACCGCCGCGGGACCACGCTGAACTTCGAGAAGGGCATCGGCACGAAATACGTCGAGCTGCGGATATCCGATCGGGCGCGGAAACAGCAGCCCGAGTTCGTCGCATCCGTATGGGAGTGACCGTCCTTGCGTATGTCGATCAAAGCCTCACTTGCAACGGCGACACTCTGCGTGTTGGCCGCGGCGTTGCTCTCGCCCGCACAGGTGCGGAGCGCGACACTCGATGCCGTTGCGATCAGGGATCCAGCCTACGGTGAGGTCCTCTACCGTTACTTCCAGGGACAGCACTACGAGGCGCTGGTCAACCTTCTCGTCGCGCGCTCGCAGCAGCGACTCGAGAATCACGGCGGGGATGCTGAATTGCTTCTCGGCAGTCTCTACCTGGAGTGGGGCCAGCCGGTCCAGGCCATGGCCATCTTCGAACGCGTCCTGGACGACGCCGTCCGCCAGGACATCCGCGACCGTGCATGGTTCCTGCTGGGCAAGGCACATTACAGGAACGGTGAGTTCGCCCAGGCCGAACAGGCTCTGACCCGGGCGGGCACGACCCTCCCCGAGGCGCAACTCGATGAGCGGCACATGCTGCTCGCCCTGACCCTGATGGCCGGCGACCGTAACCTCGAGGCAGCCGACATACTGGCTTCAGCCAATCCTTCGGGCAGCGCTTATTGGTACACCCGATTCAACCTCGCCGTTGCACTCATCCGTGAAGGGCAGCTGCCCGAGGGCGCGGCCCTGCTCGAGGAAATGGGGCAGCTCAGGACCGATGACGACGAACTGCTCGCGCTCCGGGACCGGGCGAATCTCGCACTCGGCTATGCGTACCTGCAGTCGCGGCTGGGCGGCGATGCCCGTCCCGTGCTTAGCCGTGTCCGGCTGGATGCGAGAGACACTAATAAGGCTCTCCTGGGTATGGGCTGGGCCGANNCCTCGCTCTGGTGCCGTGGCGGTCGCTAGGTACCGGAAATCCGCTCGATGCTGCTGTGCAGGAATCATTGCTCGCTATCCCTTACGCGTTTTCGCAGCTCGGATCGCCGGGTGCCGCTGCAAGAGGTTATCAGGATGCAGCCGGGGCTTTCGAGCAGGAACTGGTGCGGATCGAGTCGGCCATAGCGCGGGCTCACGACGGGACACTGGTACGGACGCTGCTCGCCTCGGGGAGCAGCGACGCGCTCCCTGCAGAATGGGAACTCGACGCGCTGCCCGACGGCGACGACAGCCGGTATCTGTTCGCCGTGATCAGTGATCATTCCTTCCACGAAGGGCTGCGCGGCCTGCGCGAACTGCGCCGTTTCGAATCCGAGACGGCGACGTGGGCGGAGCGACTCGCGGCATTCGACGACATGCTCGCGGCACGCAGGACGGCAGCCGCGTCGATGCAGCCCAGGCTCGCGCAGACGCTTGAGGCCAGCGACATCGCTTCGCTCAAGTCGCGCAGAGATGAAGTCCGCGGCCGCTTGTCCGACGCTGTTGCGAAACNNTGGCGACGGTCGACGAGAGTGACGCGTGGCAGAGACTCGTGGCGCTGGAAGGACGCCCCGCACTCCAGGCTGGCCAGGCCGGGCAGCTCAGGCAACGCCAGCGTGTGCTCAAGGGCCATCTTCAGTGGCAGTTCGACGCCGCATTCAAGCTAAGGGTCTGGGAGCAGCGTCGCGTGTTCGACCGGATCGACCTGCAGCTCGACGCCGCGAGAGAGCGGCATATGCGACTCGCCACGATGCGAACAGCAGATCCGGC
>JABAHO010007737.1_pt1 | contig 12064 bp, 8 predicted proteins | sample 7062071 | NCBI WGS metagenome assembly JABAHO01 (sample SAMN14534356, study PRJNA622989) | marine sediment metagenome | biome: marine biome [ENVO:00000428]; feature: marine pelagic biome [ENVO:01000023]; material: deep marine sediment [ENVO:00002113] | place: India: Gulf of Kutch | collected...
CGGCCGGGTCGTCCCACATGCCGACGATCACTGGAGAGAAATTCTTGTCCCTGTGTCCGAATGCGGTTTCGTCCGCGCCGACCCGCTGCGCCGCGCCATTGATCGGGTGCAGATGCATGCTCGAACTGATGTGCGGCGTCTTCGCGCCGTGCTCGACGTGCGCGGCGATCGCCTCGTCGGTGAGCTCGGTGATGAAGTCCGCCTTCCAGTAGTTCTGCATGCCTTTCGGCACCGAATCGTCGAACAGGCTCTGCAGCATGGGAAAAGGCATGACCTCGACGAGCTGCGCCTTTACCTCAGCCGCATCGCGAAACGGCTGCAACACCTGCTCCGCTTCTTTATGCGGACCATTCCAGCAGGGAACCAGCACGCAGAACAGGTCGCCGACTCGATCCTCGGGAATGAACGGCAGATCAGGCGCGATCTGCCAGCCGAAGAAGCAGCCGAGCTGTTCTGGCGCTCGCATCATGTACTCGCGGTAACACTCGAGGATCGCAGTCGCATCATCGTATTCGAAAAACATCGGCCCGCCGACGACGTCGCCGACCTCGTGAAGCTGGAACTCGAAGTTCGTAACCACACCGAAGTTCCCGCCGCCACCGCGCAGCGCCCAGAACAGATCCTCGTTCTGGTAGTCGCTGGCCGTGACCTGGCGACCGTCGGCGAGCACCACGTCTGCCGATATCAGGTTGTCGATCGTGAGCCCGACGCTTCGCGTCAGGTATCCGAGTCCGCCTCCCAGGGTCAGCCCGCCAACACCAGTCGTCGAGACGACGCCGCCAGGCGCCGCCATGCCGAAGGGATACGTCGCGTGGTCGACGTCACCCAGCGTCGCGCCGCCACCAACCTGGGCGACTCGTTTTACCGGGTCAACCAGCACGTGATTCAGCGGTGACAGGTCGATCACCAGACCGCCGTCGAGCGTGCCGAATCCCGGCACGCTGTGCCCGCCGCCCCTGACGGCGATGTCGAGATCGGCTTCTCGACCCGCCGCAATCACGGCCATAACGTCGGCCGAATCGGCACAATGTACGACGGCGTCCGGCCTGCGATCATGCATGCCNNTGGGAGGTAATAACCCGGCCCCGTACGTTTTCGTTCAGTGCTGTGATCACGTTACTCATCCAATGTTCTCCTGGCAGGAATCTTCATATGTGCGTCGAGCTTGCAGCGCCCGGCGTTCCCGAAGCGTTCCGAGTCATCCCGGCACGACCAGGTCGGGAAACCGGGCGGCCAGCGACTGCCGTGCCCGCTCCTCCAGCCAGCCCGCCCCCTGTGCCTGGGCCACGGTCATGGCACCCTGCAGCCGGGCCCGCGCGGCGTCCGAATCCCCACAATGGTAGGCCAGCTCGCCATCGACCCGCATCAGCTCGGCCTCGAGGTAGCGCTGGTTCGTCTTCCGGGTCCACTCGATGGCTTCCCGGGTAGCGGCGCGCCCATCCTGGAACTCGCCCAATTCCTGTCGGGCACGGGCAAGCAACAGGAGTATGTAGGTCAGGTGCAGGGTCTCGCCTTCTGCCCTCGAGCGCGTCGCGCATTCCAGGATCTTATCGACGCTGGCGGCCGAGCCCTCGCTGACCTCCAGCCACCCGCGTAGCGCATCGAGTACGACGTTCAGGTAGCGCTCGGAAAATCGACGCCACAGCTGCTCCGCGGCCTCGAGCAGCTCGCTCAGCCGGGCGGCGTCGGCGGATTCCGCAGCGATGAATGCCGCGTAGGTGGTGACGTAAGCCGTCGTCATAACGTGGTCAAGGTCGTCGGCAAACGCCAGCGCCGCTCGTGCCCGGGCGTCTGCCTCCTCGAGCTCTCCCGCCCACAGCTCGGCCCAGGCCAGCCGGGCCAGGCAAACAGCCTTGGGATCCTGCGCATACAGCGCCAGGTGCGTATCGCCTTGTGCGTCTTCGTAGGTTTCGATTGCACTCTCGAGATATTGACGAGAAGTCGCGAGGTCTCCCCGCCAGAATGCGGACACGCCAAGCAAATATTGTCCCTCCGTTCGGGTAACCGGGTCGCGGCTCTCGTCGTCCAGCAGCATCTGCGCCAGCGTTTCGCAATCATCGAAGCGACAGCCCTGCAGTCTTGCAAGTCCCAATCCACGCAGAATAGGCGGATCAACGGGTCTCCGCAGTTTGCGACACAAGGAACGGGCCCGCTCGTAAAGCCTGTGCGATCGATCGGCGCCGTAGCCCTCCCGGGCGACCAGCGGCGATCCGAGCGAGACCCTGATATCGAGTTCCAACGAGTCGCGTTCTGAAGATGCCGGCATTTCGGCCAATAATTCGAGCGCGCGCTGGAACATGCTGACAGCTTCTTCGAGCGCGGACACTGCGACGGCCCGTGATCCGGCGACGCGATATGCGTCTATCGCCTGCTCGATCATGCCAGCCTGGTCATAGTGGGCAGCCAGCTGCGCGCTGGCCACATCGGCGTTTTCTTGCAGCTCTGCCGTGATGGCTTCGGCCGCCGCCCGGTGCAGACGCCGGCGACGCACCGGGCTGATCGTCTCCAGCGCGACAGCGCGCAGCTTGTCATGGCTGAAATCATAGTCGGGGCCGTGCTCCGTGATGATCCGGCGGCGCCAAAGTTCATCGAGGTAATCGACCAGCTCTGCTTCGTCGATGCCGGTCATTGCCGCCATCACGTTGGCTGAAAAAGGCCTGCCGAAGACGCCGGCAGCATCGGCCAGCTGGCGGGCCTCCGCAGGCAGCTGCTCGAGGCGAGCCGCCAGCACGGCGCGGATTGTTGGCGTGACAATCGCCATGCTGCTGTCCGCGTTTATCCCGGCGCGCAATGTCTCGATCACAAAGAGCGGATTGCCCTCGGTTTCCTTCCACAGCCTGGCTTCCAGCTCGCGGTCGAGCGGGCCGTCAGGTCTCAGGCGCGCAGCAAGCGCCGCAGTCGCTGCCTGATCGAGTCGCGCCAACGGCATCTCGGTAAGCGCGCGGTCCCGTGTCAAAGCTTCAGTCAGCACGGTTAGAGCATGATCTTCGACGACTTCTTCCGGGCGCACTGTGCCGACAAAGAGCACGGGCGTCGTCGATTGCGAACGGATGACGAATCCGATCAGTTCGATCGTTTCGGCGTCACACCATTGCAGATCATCGATAATGAACAGGCGCGGCCGCTCGCCGCCCGCGATCACCTGACGGACCGCGTCGAACAGGCGGTGACGTTGCACAGGATCGGTATATTCGCCGGCCACGGTCGATTGACCCTGCGGGGCGAGCTCGGGCAGCAGGCGGGCAAGCTCTGTGCGCCATGCATCGTCGAGCCCGGCGAGGTCTTTCGCGAGCTCCCTGGAGCGCAGCAGATCGACGACCGGCCCCCATGGCAGGCGACCCGCAGCCTCGTAAGCTCGCGCACAAGCGACCGGGTAGCCATTGCGCTGAACGCTGCGACGAAATTCAGCTGCAAGGCGAGATTTCCCGACGCCGGGTTCTCCGGCGATCAATACCAGCTGCGCTCTGCCTTGCTGCGACTCCCGCCAAAGGTCAGCAAGTCGTTGCCATTCTGCTTCGCGCCCAATGAACGAAGATTCGGTTACGGGGGCAAGCTGCTCGCGCAAATGGCCATCTCGCCCGGCCGATCCGGTCCGCAGGTTCTGATACAGGTCCTCGATTTCGCCCCCAGGCGCAAAGCCCAGGTCGCGCTCGAGCACTTCGGCATAACGGTGATAGCTTCTGAGCGCCGAGGCTTTGTCGTCGAGCGCGAGGCATGCCTGCATGTGCAGAAGAACGGCCGATTCGTCCGTGGGTTCAAGTTCCATGGTGCGTTGGGTGTGCCGCATAACGCCCTTGAAATCCTCGCGCTGCGCAGCCTCGTCAGCCAGTCGCGCCAACGCATCGAGCGCCTCGGTATGCAGCTTCGCGCGCTCCTCAAGGACCCAGTCATCGTAGCTGGCGGGCAGCAAATCACCCGCATAGACCCTGGCAGCGAGTTCGAAATCTCCCGCCGCCAGACCGTCCCGAAACCGCAGGACGTCAACATCGCTCGGGCCGCCAGTCAGCCAGCGAACGGTTGCTTTGCCAATCTCTACGAACGATTCAGCATCCGGCATCGAGTTACGAAACTCGTGCAACAACTTGCGGAGATTGGTGCGTGCCTGGGCCTCCGTCGAGTCCGGCCATAGCTCAAAGGCCAGCCGTGAGCGCTGCTGCGGCGCGGACTGGAGGCTGACCAATGCAAGGAATCGCTGCAGGCGGAGAGAATCGAAGGCGCGCAGGCGCTGGCCGTCGAGTATGACCTCGACGGTGCCAAGAAGCCGGACCTGCAGTCGCGTCGGCCGCATTCCGGCGTCCTCGCCCCTGCCACTTTGCATGCAGGCAATGATAATCCTTTTAGCGCCCCGTGCCGCAAGCCGCCGTGAACCGGGGAACGCTTGCGGAACGCCCCGTTGCCGAGACTTCCCGGGAACCAATCGGGAGGACCTTGAAATGACAGCTTTTACGCAACATCCGCACGAACAGGGAATCGGCTACTTCGAGCATTGGGCGTTTGCCATGGGCATCGCCTGGCGACTGCTCCGCAGCGTCACGGCCTTCTTCATCCACGCAACGTTCCCGTGGATCTCGATCGATAAAACACTGGACCTCGAGGCAACGTCCGCCTATTTGCTGGGTCGAAATGACTTTATCGAAACTGCCGCGGAGGCAGGGCATACCGACCGGCATGCAGACGCGGTCGCAGTCTGACGGCGTCAGGCGGCGCCCGGCGCATATCGACCCGGGACAACCGGACGACAATGGCGCGCGGCCGGCGGCAGATCGGAGTTCGCAGAGCTTATAATTCCCGGCGGCGGCACTCTTCGATAACCCAGTCTTTGAAGCGCTCGAAATACGCCACCCCGGCACATTCGGGCCGCTGATGAAACCAGCCGATGATCGCCATCCCGCGAACGAGTTCGAATTCGGGCAGCAACGCAATATCCCTCGTCGCCAATCGCCGGCACTCACGATATCCATCCAGAAACGCGGCGCAAAGCGCCTCGTAATCAGGGTAGAAGCGGCACTCGACCAGTGCGGAGGCGATGTCATATAAATGCCACCCGTAGGCTGAATCGTCGAAGTCGATGACGGCCAGGTCTTCGCCATCGTAGAGGATATTGTCGGGCGTAAAGTCGGCATGGATCAGGCTGAAATTCTCCGCAGTCTCGCCGTACGCCTCGAGTACCGCGGTCGCGCGTGACCTTGCCCGTAGCAGCAGGTCCTGCTCTTCCCTGGTCAGTGCCGCGTGCTCCCAAAACCGGCCCCAGAAAGGGTCTTCACCAAGCAGCGCATCGAGATCCAGGCGTCGACGGGTGAATCCCGGTGGCGGCCTCCAACGCGTCGACTGGTCGTGAAAGGTGGCTGCAATCTCGCCGAATCGACGGAATATCCGCTGTCTCACCTGCCCGTCCGACCAGGTTTGCAGGTAGCCGCGCAGGGGCTCGCCCTCCGCCCACGTGGTCATGCCTGCGTAACGCTGCTCCGCGATGCCCGGAATGTCGACCAGCACATACAGCCCGCCCTGTCGTGTCTCGACGGACTCCTGGACGGCAACCCCGGTTTCCTTCAGCGCAGCAATCCATGCCCGTTCCGATTCGAGTTCCTCGATCGAGTTGTATCCGGGTCGGTGCAGGCGAAGAACGTAGTCGGTATCGCTGCCGCTTACGGATACCCGGAAGGTCACGTTCTCCGACTGCGAGACGAGTTTCAGGCTGACCGCCTCGATCGGGAAATGCTTCAGCGCTTCCTGAGCGGCAATCGCAAAGCTTTTCTCGACGTCCTCCGTGTCCATGCGCCCGTCCGCCTCAGGACGCGTCAGCGAGCGCCGGGATCGTCTTCTTCAGCATCAGGTACATATAGAGNNGGGATGGTCTTCTTGAGCATCAGGTACATATAGAGGTAGACGAGCATGGCGGCAATTGACGCCGATGCACACATAATGAACACGCCGTTGTAGCCGAAATTCCAGGCGAGCACCGACGCGGCGATGTTCGGGCCAAGGAAATTCCCCAGTCCCTGCGCGGCCGGGATCATTGCCGGGAACCGACCTGAATGATCCACGTTAGCGATCGTCGCTGCCTGGTAAATGTCGACGAAGATCCAGCAGAAGTTGAAGAAGAACATGCTGAACGCCACGGTAGAGTTGGTGATGCCGAAGACGAGCATCACGACGATGCTGGCCTGGAATACCAGGGTGACCAGCAGCGGTCTTGCCAGCCCGTAGCGATTACTGAGCAGCACGGCGAACAGGCAGCCGATGACCGAGAACACGGACGATATCCACAGCATGTCGGCAACCCATTCCGGCGAGGCGGCCGAGCCGACCGTCGACAATTCGATGTAGGTCCAGTAAGCGCCAATATTGACGTACGTCAGCACGATCGCCGTGAGCACCATCCATGGCACGTAGGCCGGTACATGCTTGTGCTCGACGTGGTGCTCACCGCTCGGCTCCTCGACATCGATCTCGACATCGAGGGTCTTGTCCACCGGGCGTCTCGGCAGCCAGGAAATAAACAGCAGGCCGACGACGTAAGTCACGATCAAGGTGATATAGATGCCTTCCATGGACAGGTAGGGCAGCAGCGCGAGTTCGGCGCCCTGCGAACCGGCGAATGCAAACAGCTCGACACCGAAAGCGAACGCGGGCTTCGAATGACCGCCGATGGTTGCAACGGCGATGCCCGTGTAGATACCGGCACCGGTGCCCGCCAGCAATCGCAGCCACAGCGTGACCTCATAGCCCTGGTACACCATGCAGAGCGCGTTTGCGGCGATCGTCAGAACGGCCGCGAAGGCTGCCAGGTGCCGACGATCCACCTTGGCGACGAACAGCGCGGCAAGCACTGCGCCGATCGCCAGCCCGCCCAGGTCCGCGCCGGCGACGCGACCTACTTCGACCTCGGAGAAACCCAGGTTATCGACCCACGCGGTGCTGATGACCGGCAAGCNNCCAGTGCCATGTAGACACCGATGGTAAGGGATCGCCAGTCGTCGAACTCGGTGCGATGGTGCACCAGGTGTGTGTGGTCGTCGGTCGTCATGATCTCGTTACTGGATTTCTTCCATGCATGCGTCGAAGGCGGCCAGGAAGTCATCGGCGTCCTGGTGCGAGAAGACGAGTGGCGGCCGGACCTTGAGGACATTATTGAACCGGCCGGAATACGAGGTGAGGAATCCCTTGTCCTTCAGTCGATCAGACAAGGCGAGCGTCAATGCGGCGTCGGGCTCCTTGCTCTCCTTGTTCTTGACCATCTCCACACCGAGGAAGAGGCCGTAGCCGCGAGCATCTCCGATCGTCTCGTGTGTCGACACCCGGTCCTTCAGCGCGCGGGTCAGGCGGTCACCCACTTCGCCGGCATGCCTGACCAGGTCGAGTCGCTCGATCTCGTCAATGACCGCCATGCCGACAGCCGCCTGCAGGGGCGATGCCGCGCAAGTGTTGAAATAGTCCTTCTCGGCCCGGAAGGCATCCACGAACTCTTTCCTGGTTGCCGTTGCCGAGATCGGCAGCCCATTGCCCATCGGCTTGCCCGTGACGACGATGTCCGGCAGGAATTGCATGGTCTCGTAACCCCACCATCGGCCGGTGCGGCCATAACCGGACTGCACTTCGTCGGCGATGACCAGTCCGCCCTCGCGATGCACGAGATCGGTGACCTTCGCCATGAAGCCGTCAGGAACTTCCGGCGGGCCCTCGTTGGCGAATATCGAACACATGACCAGGGTTGCAAACCCCTGCCCCTCTGACTTCAGGCTCTCGATACAGTCCGCGACGCGCGCGACATAGGCATCGGCCAGTTCGTCTTCGCTCAGCCCTTGCTCCAGCGGCCTGTAGAGCTCGGGAAACGGGAACGCGCGGATCTCGCCCGTCCACGGCGGATCGTCCCCGAGGTAGCTCATCGAGCCGACCAGCTCGGTGTTGCCGTGGTAAGTGGCGTCCGTACAGACGATGCCGCGACTGCCGGTGACCAGGCGCGCAATCTGGATAGCGACTTCGACCGCCTCGGTGCCGCTGCAGCCGAATACGACGCTTTCGATGCCGTCGTGATAAAGACCGGTCAGGCGTTCGGCGAAAGACACGATGCCTTCATGGAGATAACGGCTATGGGTATTCAGGGTAGCCTGCTGCTCGGCCATGGCTTTAACCACCGCCGCATTGCCGTGCCCGACAACGGGTACGTTGTTGTACATGTCGACATAGCGACGCCCGTCGCTGTCGTACAGGTAGGCGCCTTCGCCTCGAACGATCTCGAGCGGCTGATCGTAGAAAAGTTCCGCGCCGGAACCGAGTGCCCGGTCCCGACGGCGCTGTAGCGAATCTGTGGTCATGCTGGGAGAATGAACTCAGTCTGGCAGGGATCCCTGGATGATTTTACCCTCCATGATCACGGCCGTGGGCCTGCTGTTCCATATATCGTCACTGTTCATGTCGAACAGGTTTTCCTCGAGAATCACAAGGTCTGCAAGCTTGCCGGTTTCAATGGAGCCGAGCTTGTCTTCCCTGCGCAGCTGGTAGGCGGCGGATCTCGTATAACCCGCGACGATCTGCTGCATATCCAATCGTCCGTCCAGTGGCGGCTTGATCATTTCCTCGACGTCTCGCCAACCTGTCGGATATTTGCGGGTGTGTGCGATCTGCATGCCGAAATAGGGATTCAGGTAGGTCGGCAGCAGATCGCCGCCCCACCACTCATCGCTCGATAGCGTCACGACGACGCCGAGATCGAGGAGCGATTTCGGGTCGAACATTCTTTCGAATCGAGCGTCACCCATCGAGCGCCTCACAGGATCGCCGTCTTCGGTCGTGAACCACCATGGCGTGTAATTGGCGACGATCCCCAGTTCCGTGAAGCGCGGCAGGTCGTCCGGATCGATCAGGCCCAGGTGAGACAACGTAACCCTGGTGTAGAAGTCGTCGCCAGCCAGGTCCCTGGCCATCTCGACAGCATCCAGCGCGCGCCTTACCGCGAGGTCGCCCTCAACGTGTATATGGATATCGAGCCGGGCTGCGCTCAACTCCAGGAGAAAGTCGCGCAGCTCCTCAGCCGACAGGATGGTGTCGCCGACGTAGGATGGATCGTCCGTGTACGGTTCGAGCAATGCGCTCGAACGATTCTGGTAAATGCCGTCCATGAACAGCTTGACGGTATTGAACTGCAGTCGATCGCCCCCGTATGCCTGCCGGTATCGCTGCATTTCAGAGACAGCCGAATGTCGTCGCTCCGGCGTAAATACCTGGTAGGTACCTTCATAGCGAACAGGCAGTCTGCCTTCCTTCTCGAGGCCGGATATGAATCCGAAGATCAGGTCCTCGAAGCCGAAATTGCCGGCATCGTATAGCGTGGTTACGCCCAGCTCGCTGAGAAGTTGCAGCGCCGCCACGATATTTTCTTTATGTATTTGCTGGTGATCGGGGTCCTTGATCGGGAAATGCTCCGTGAAGTACTGCCAGCCGCCACCCTCCTTGACCCATCCCGTGGGCTCGCCCTCCTCGTCGCGCATGAACATCGCGACACCGGGCTTCGGATCGACCGTATCCTTGTCGACGCCAAGCACTTCCAGCGCTTTCGAGTTGAGCCAGCCGCTGTGCCACCACTCGCTGACGAACCATACCGGTCGATCCGGGACCACCGCGTCGAGTGTCTGCTTGATGGGCCCCTGGTTGCCCGTCACGTAAAGATCGATCGGCCAGCAGCATAGCCGCAACCACTCATCGTCGGGATTTGCCGCTGCGTAATCCTTGACGGCCGCCAGCAGTTCTTCCTCTGTGGTGGCCGAAATCTCGCCATAGCGTTCGACTTCGATGTAACCAGGATGCGCATGCGCATCGACCAGTCCCGGGATAACCAGCTGTCCGTCCAGCTCGACAGACTGTGTAGCGGCCGACAGATGCCCCGATACGCCGTCCGCATCGCCGACATAGACAAATACGCCGTCCTTGATGGCGAGCGCTTCGGCCCAGGGCTGCTGGTCGTTGGATGTGTAGATTCTCGCGCCGGTCAGGACCAGGTCCGCCCCGTCCCGATCGACGTTGTCCCCACTCTGCATACACGAAGCAGCAAGTGCGGCCGACATCCAGACCATCAATGATGCTCTGAAGTTATTCACAGTCGTTTGATGTTCCCTCTGTCAGATCAGATCCATCGCCTGCTTCGCGGCGCGCTCGCCTTCCTCGACACCCGTCGTCCACAGCTGGAAGCCGGACAGCTCGGAGTGACCGAAGCGTACCCTGCCGTAACCCTCGCGCACAACGTCGCGCGGTGCGGGATTGCCGTTACTGCCGAAGAAGAATCCGGGCTGCGGCGTAACATAGGCATGACCCCAGCGATTCGTGATGATGCCCGCGATATCCCTGTCCGCATCGAAGCCATAGTCGCCGAACATCGCGGTCATCTGCTCGCGGATCCTGCGCTCGATCTCCGCGTAACTGAGCGCAAACAGTGCATGACGTGCGGCCAGTGACTGCTCAGGCAGTGACAGGCCGGTCTGGGATACGCTCGACGTGAAGGGGATGTAGAACGTCAGCATCGTCGGTTTGCCCGGATCGATAGGCATGTGTTTGCCGTCGATGACCATCGGCGCCCGCAGCCCGGTGTACCAGCCGAAGCCCTCGCGATCGAACCAGCGCGCACAACTGATGCCCAGGTTCTCGAGGTAGCGCCAGTGCCGGACAGCGACATTCACCGTCAGCATCGGGCCGTTGTGGAACTCGTTCATGGCGGCCTCGAGCGCAGCGGGCTTATCCCGCACGACGTGCTTGTTGATCCACTGGCCGCCGGCCATGACGACGGCTTTGGCGCGGACGCGATGGGGTTTCCCATCCTGTATGTAAACCACTTCGACCCTGGAGGCCGACGACGGCGAACCGAGGTGTTCGACACGTACGGCCGTCGCACCGAGCCGCATGCGGACCTTCTGTCCGTCACGGTCGAGCGCGTCCCAGTTGACCCGCCCGTAGACGACGTCATTCAGCTTGTGCNNATCGCGTCGGGAATAATCGTCTTGACGATATGCCGTGCGATGCCGGCATTGCCGCCCGGGAAGCTCACGTAGAGCGTCTCGCCTTCTTCCCAGTCCATGGCCTCCGTGTCGCCGCTGGCAGCGTAGACCGCACTTGCACCTGCGAAATACCGGGCGTGGTAGGCCGAGATGACGTCGCTCCCCAGGCCAGGGAACGTCGCGGCGATCATCGGATCGAGGTAATCGAAGACTTCCTTGCGCGTGATGCCGACGTATTCCTGCAGGAACGCCTTGTAGGTCATGCTGTCCATCCACCGTTCCCAGTCCGCAGGCACGGGGTCGCGCCATTGGAAGTGCTGCATCGTCATCAGCTCGCGCTTGGCGATCTCAGGTATCGGTGCGTCACGAAATCCATTGGCCCAGGGGTCTTTCACCCAACGATGACCGCTCGGGCTCGACGGATCTTTGTAGAAGAAGCCGGTGTCGGCCTCGTCCATCGTGGCCCCCATCGACTGGTAGCTGTCGTCCGGGACGCGCAACGGTTTGCTCATTCCTGCAGGTTCGCGCGCCCATTGCAGCTCCTCGAATTCCGTTGGCAGGCCGAACTCCTCCCAGGAGTAGTGGTAGGGCGGCCAGGTGAAGCCGTTCGAGCCCTGCGGCGCATGCAGGTGATGGCCATCGACGACCAGCTCGTTCTGCTTGGCCTCGCCGCCGAAAATCGGGTGATTGTCGAGCACCAGGCAAGTTCCGTTGCCGTCGCGATTGAAGGTATGGGCAGCAGACAGTCCGCTGAATCCGCCGCCGACAACGACCATGTCGAATTCGCCGGCGTCAATAACGTCGGGCGCGTCGGCAATCCAGTCACCGCGGGCCACCGAATGCGCCGCATTGACGACTTCGTGGGTATTGCCGTTCGATCGCTGGTAGTCCCCGACTCCGCCGGGACCCGTCCAGTCCTTGCCGAGCTTCAGGTCGAAGGCGGGTGGCGTCTCGGCCGCGCGGAGCCTGCCTGGCGCCGCCATGTCCAGCAGCATTGCGCCTGCGCCCAGCATCGTGCCGCCCACGAAATCGCGGCGGGTAATGTCCAACTTATGCATGTCGATCGATCTGTCGCGGTG
>JABAHO010002478.1_pt2 | contig 12063 bp, 16 predicted proteins | sample 7062071 | NCBI WGS metagenome assembly JABAHO01 (sample SAMN14534356, study PRJNA622989) | marine sediment metagenome | biome: marine biome [ENVO:00000428]; feature: marine pelagic biome [ENVO:01000023]; material: deep marine sediment [ENVO:00002113] | place: India: Gulf of Kutch | collected...
CCAACAGACCCGCCAATACGTCGCCCGCCGACGGGCCGAAGGTCTCAACACCGCCGAGATCATGCGCTGTTTGAAACGCTACGTCGCCCGCCAGGTCTTTAAACACCTCCCAGCGGCGACATGAGATCTGGGTGGGATCTGACCCAATGAACCGGCTGACGCGTCAAGTGACACTGTCCTGATATTGACCTGTCGACCCCACCCAAACCCTTCTCCGCGGACGGTGTGACCTAATAAGAGCCAGCCCACAACCGTGTGGCCCATCCCAGTCCTGTCCACCCAACCGCAACGCACCTTGACATAAGAGAATCAATATGGAGCGGGGTCGCCAGCAGAGCTCCAGCCCGGCGACACGAGCCTCTCTCGCCCGACTCCCATCATGTTGACTATTCCGACGACTGGGTTCAGGGCGTGGACTTAACGTGTCGTATCGGAGCCACCGACGGGTATCCATGGTCCGTGTCCCCACCTGATGGCCATGTCGGCTACGCCTGCTTGGTTGTTGAATGACAAGCGAAAGGTGTGGTCGCTGGGTCGATAGGTGCCCACCGTGTCGTCTCCGTCCGAGTCCCAGTCACCGGCAAGGATGTGATCGGTGGAAACTCCGTATACGAATTCGAGGTCGGCTCCGCCAGTGGTGTGTGATTTCCCGATATAGGCAAGCCCCGTCGATGGCCGGTGTACGCCGATGGTGTCGATTCCGTCGCCGTCGAAATCACCGGCGAAGGGCCGGTCCCCGGGTGCTCCGAACCAGTATTCGGTGGTTGCCGGGCCGGTATCTAGGGTGTTACGGAGTAACACTCGGCCGTTGCGGTATACGCCGATGCTGTCACAACCATCCCCGTCCCAGTCCCCAGCCATCGGAATGTCACCGGGTTTGCCGAAAAAGAACGAGCCATCACCCACGCCGGTGTCATTTGAGTTTCGGTAGTAGACGACACCGGTGGTTCCCCTGTATACGGCTACCGTGTCGGTNNCGACGCCGGTGGTCGCGCGATACACAGCCACCGTGTCGGTCCCGTCGCAGTTCCAGTCACCCATCAACGGAGTGTCGCCGGGAAGCCCGTAGTTGAAACGGTCAATATCTGCATCACTGTGGCGAAGCCGCCAACGCCCATTTTCCGGGTTGAACATGGCAAGGTCGGGTGTCGCTTCAGTGTCTCCCAGCAGCACCCACAACTCGGGACCGTGAATGCCGTCGTCGGCACCAAAAGCCAGGCTGCCGTCAAATTCTGTCAGCGGATCGAGGGGGCCGTTCTGGATGCCCGGAACGCGCACCGTCCCGGCAGCGGTCCCATCTGAAACCCAGAACTCGGAGCGCCGCTTTTCAAGCTGAATGGAGAAATAGAGCTTTCCCTCGAAGGCCTTTAAGCGTGATATTGCCGGATACCTCCCGCCGGCCCCGATCGCTTTGATCTGCGTCGTTCCCACTGCAGTTCCGTCGGTCACCCACAACTCCTGGGCGCCGACACCCAGTGGGTGATCGAATGCGGTGAAGAACAGCTTCCCTCCCGCGAATGTGAATTGCCCCGGGCGCGCCCCAACAGGTCCGGCTTGGAGATCCTTGAACAAAACCGTTCCTGCCGCAGTGCCATCGCTCACCCACAACTCACGACCATGGATGCCGTCATCGAAAGTGAAGAACAGCCTCCCCCCAAACACCACCCAGCCGGTCCGGGTCAAGCGGTCAGGGCCGAGGTTGATATCCTCGGACAGACCGGTCCACTCAGCAGCTCCATCACTGACCCGCAACTCCCATCCATCGATGCGGGGGCCAAAATCCGCGAAGAACAGCTGCTCGTGGAACACTGCCACCAGACTCGCGCCCGAAGGCGAGCCGTCGGGGCCAGGCTCCACTAGCGCCGTCCCCGCCGCAGTGCCATCACTCACCCACCAGTCAAAACCGTGGGTGCCGTCGTCAGCCCTAAAGAGCAGGTTCTCCCCAACCGCCGTGAAGCGATCACGGGAACTTCGAGGGGACGAGTCGTCGGGGCCGAGGTTGATGTCCTTGACAAGGACCGTCCCCTCCGCAGTCCCATCACTCACCCACAACTCCCAACCGTGGACACCGTCACCAGCCACGAAGAACAGTCTCCCATCAAACACCGTGAAGTGTTTGGTGCTCGAGCCGTCGGGACCGGGGTTGATGTCCTTGAAAAGGACCGTCCCCTCCGCAGTCCCATCACTCACCCACAACTCCNNCGCCAACCTCCATGAACCAGCGCAGGTCGGAATGTTCGGGTCCTGGGTTGATGTCCTTCAGCAGAACGGTTCCCCGGGCGGTCCCATCACTCACCCACAACTCATTGCCGTGAATGCCGTCACCAGCCGCGAAGAACAGCTTCCCCTCAAACTCAGTTGGACGAGCCATGTGACCGCCGGTTCCTTCGGTATTCCTGGGCCCGATCCCTGAGCCGGCTGGGCCGGGCTTGATATCCAGGACCATGTAAGGATCGGAAGAGCCCGCGCCGACCGATCCAGCCGCGCTGACCACCAACGTCCCCACTAGGACCATGGGGAGAACACTGCGTCTGATGATCCAGCTCATGGCTGGTACTCGCCCGATCGTTCACTCTTCAGCATGGCCCTAACCCAGAATTAGTCAACGAGTAACTGACTTCTAGCCCGACTCGCTCACCTCGTCGACTATTCCCACCACGACGGCCCTGATCGGGGCGACCTCCTCGCCGACGATCTGGCGGGCGGAATTGCCCTCGTCGAGGATCAAAACCAGGTCGCCGGTGCCGGCATCGACCGCATCGACTGCGATCGTGTAATCGCCTGTTGCCTTTCCATCGGGCTCAACGATGTCACACAGGAGCAGCCGGCGATTGTCGAAGACCGGCGAGTTGATCGTCGACACCACCGTTCCCGCCACCCTTCCGACCTTCACTGCGCGTGCACCTCGTCGACGATTCCCACGATGGCATGGTCGACCGGAACGAACGGGTCGGGCATCGCCTGGGCCGCCTCGCGGGAGCCGACGTAGTAGACAAGCTCGCCGGGACCGGCCATGTGGACGCCGTCGGCCGCCACAATCGGATCACCCTGATCCTGCTGGTCCCGGTCGAGCGGCTGGACCACCAGGAACCTGACGCCGTCCAGTCGTTCGACCCTCGCGGTCGCCACCACTGTTCCGACGACCCGGCCCAGCTTCACTGGTCGCCCAGCTTCCGATTGCGTTCCCAAAAGTAGGGGCTGTCGATGACGTCTTGCCTCATCTCCTCGTGGAGCTGGGCAATGACGACCTCGGCGACGAGCTGTTCGGCAGTGACGGCGTTCACGCCGGCAGCTATTGCTGCCTGAACGTCGGACAGGTCACCGGCAAAAAGGCCATAGCCCTTGCCACCTAACCCATCGGCCATCTCGATCTGGCTCATGGTGACGGCGGCTGCCTTCACGGCGGCATCGGCTGCTTCGATGATCCCGGCGACGGTCGTAGTTTCGATCACGCCCAGCGACTCCTCATCCGCCAGGCTGCGATCACCCTTCACCGCCGCCACTACGTCGGGGTGAACGTCGGGCAGAAAAACGGTATCCACGAGGTGGTCGCCGGCTACCTCTAACCCAGCGGCAATCGACTCCTCGACATCGCCTACCTCTCCGGCAATCAGCACGAGGTATTTGCCCGGCTGGGCGGTTCCGGTGCTCAGCGCTCCGAGGCTGGCTCGCTTGATCATGGCGTCCCCCGCCTCGATTCCGATGGCAACGGAGCTGAATTCGAGAATGGCAAGAGCGGGGTGCATCAGCAAACCTGGATCAAACGATCCGCAGCGCCCCGACCACTGTTACCCGCCGTTCCCGCGAAAAAGTGCGGGGACGGGTCAAGCCGTCGCCGGTGGGGCTGGCAATCGAATACGAGGTGAAGCCTTCGCCGCCTTCTCCCAAGCCCGCGTAGTTGGGTCCGTTGGCCACAAAGATCGAACAATTCATTGCAACTGCCATGCGAGTGATCCGTTCGACATTGGTGGAGTGGATGGAGGCAGTGTGGCGGAAGCGGTGCTCCGACTTCACCGCCAGGTCGATCGCCTGATCGATGTTCTGTACTCGCGTCACCGGCATCACCGGCATCATCTGCTCCGTCCACACCAGGCTGTGCTCGTTGGGAACCTCGGCAACGACAAGCCGAGTTTCATCGCTGTCCACTTGAATGCCGATTTCGGCGAGGATGCGGGATGCGTTCTTGCCGATCCATTCGGGGTTGATGACACCCGGCTTGTTGGGAGGGCCCAATTCCTTGAATATCACCCTCTCGAGCTTGCGCAGCTCATGTTCCTTGAGGACATAGGCCCCAGAGCGACCCATGGCGAGAAGCAATCGATCAGCGACGGAGTCGATCACGATGGTCGTTTTCTCATCCGTGCAGATCACGTTGTTGTCGAAGCTGGCTCCGTTAACGATTGCCTGCGCCGCCGCCTCGATGTCGGCGGTCTCATCGACTACTGCCGGGGGATTGCCCGGACCAGCTGTAACTGCCCGCTTGTCGGTCTTGAGCGCTTCACGGACCACACCGGGACCTCCGGTCACCAGCAGCACCCTGACATCCGGATGGTGCATCAGCTCCTGAGCGCTCTCAATCGTGGGCTGGGGGATCGCGGTCGCCAGGTTGGGGGGCCCGCCGGCCGAGACGATCGCCCGGTTGATCAGGCGGATGTTCTCAGCCGAGACCCGCTTGGCGTTGGGGTGGACGTTGAAAACGACCGAGTTGCCTCCGGAAACGATCGAGATCGTGTTGTTGATGATGGTCGACGTCGGGTTGGTGGTGGGGGTCACGGCCCCGATCACACCGAACGGTGCCCACTCGGTGACCATCATCCCCGAGTCACCGGTGACGGCTTGCGGTTCCAAATCCTCGGGGCCGGGGGTTTTGGTCGTTACCAGGCGATTCTTGACGACCTTGTCCTCCGGGCGCCCCAGCCCGGTTTCCTGATGTGCCATCTGCGCCAGGCGTTCCGCCTGGTCGAGCATCGATTGGCGGATGGCATCGACCACCGCGTAGCGACCGCCCAAGCCGATCTTTTGGTACTCCGTGAATGCACGGTTGGCGGCGGCCACCGCCTCGTCGATGGTTCGGAAGATTCCGTCGCCGAGCTCGACGTCGGCGATCTCTTCCAACTCGACCTGCGCCCGCAAGCCGGCCCCCGTGAGAGGTGAACCGGTCTCGGCAAAACGTGCCCTGACCCGCTCAACTATCTCCCGCACCTGGTTCTGGTCAACCGGGCTCACTTGCGGTACTTCTCCTCACCGTCGACCTCCCAGGTGTCGACGATTGCCATGATCACTGCGTCGCAGGGGCGCCCGTCGGTGATCGAGGTCTGCCGGGCCGAACTCCCCGTGGCGTACATGACTACCTCGCCCACTCCAGCACCAATCGCGTCGACGGCGATGACGTATTCGCCGGTGTCGGCATTTTCGAAGTCGAGCTGGCGGAGGACGCGGAAGGACAAGCCGTCCATGCTCGGCTCCTTGTCGCTGGCGACAAGTGTTCCCGCTACTCGTGCTAGCTGCATCCCTGCCTTTCAGCGCGGCGTCGGGAAGGAGGCACCCCTCGCGACGCAGAACTCCTAGCCGGCCTCGTCGGCCGCCTGTTCGGCACGGCCCAGCGGCAGCACGAGATCGATGTTGACGTGGGGCCTTGCAATGACATGGCTTGCCGTGACTTCGCCGACCTTCTCGGCAGTGCGCACCCCGGCATCGACGGCAGCTTTGACCGCAGCAACGTCGCCGCGGACGATGGCGGTGACGTAGCCACCAGCCGTCTTCTCGTAGCTGACCAATTCCACCTTGGCAGCCTTGACCATGGCATCAGCGGCTTCCACAACCGCCGGAAAACTGCGGGTCTCGATCATCCCGAGCGCTTCAGCCATTCCTTGTCTCTCCTTTACTCATCATCCTGGGTTGGCCCGCCCGTCCACGCCTTCCAGCGCAGCAACGGCCGCTTGCCAGCCCACATCGATGTCTCGTTCCTCACCACCCAAGTAGACGCGGCCCACCGATCCAAATGTACGGACCTCCAGAACGTTGATTTCTGCTGCCTTCTCCGCCTCGTTCGTGGCTAATGCAGCATAAGCGGCCGGATGGCACTCGAGCACATAAAAGCTCTGGCCCGGGAGCAGCAGCTGGCCGTGACGGGTGCGATTGACTATCTGAGCTTGGTGATCGTCGACCCTTCTTATGACCTGGCTGGAGAGGATGCGCGGTTCGAGGCGGTCGGTCTCGGTGATTTCGAGCGCTTCGAGGATGGCTTTGCCGGCTGCTTGGGTTTCCGCCTGGTCAGGCGAGTGCACCTCGAGCATTCCAAAGACGCGTTCCACGATCTGCATGCCGGGCTTCACCTGGGTCGATTTGAGGGCGATGTCTGTCAGTCGATTGATCTCTATGCCGGGGGCGATTTCCACGAACAGGGTTGCGTCGTAAATAATCGGCAAATAGCCCTGGGCGACGGTGCCGATGAAGGATCCGAATTGCGGTTGCAGACTGTCCAGGTAGGCGTAGGCGCGAAGCTCGATATCGCTCATTCGGCACTACCTCCNNGGTCCGACCGCTTCGCGCATCAACGCTACATCGAAAACCGTCGCGCCCGCGGTACTGAATCCAGTTGAGGTTTTCACAAAATCAGCTTTGGCTTGCTTGGCCAGCTGGGAAGCGACCACTTTTTCCTCGTCGGTGAGGAGCGAAGTCTCCAGTATCACCTTGGTCACAGCCCCTTTTTCACGGGCGGCGTCGGTTACCCGGGCGATGTCCTCCCGCACGAGGTCGAAATCGCCGCTCTTGAGGGCGCCAATATTGATGACCATGTCGATCTCGGTGGCACCGTGGCGCAGCGCCTGGCGTGCCTCCATTGCCTTGACTTCGCTGGTGTGGGCGCCGGATGGAAACCCGATGACCGTGCCGATTGCAACTCCCGTCCCTCGGAGCCGCTGCGCGGCTCGTTTGACCCACGATGGGTTGATCATCACCGAGGCGAACCCGTACTCGACGGCCTCGTCGCAGATTTGATCAATCGCCTCGGCGGTGGCGTCGGGTTTGAGGAGTGTGTGGTCAATGTACGAGTGGAGGTCGGAGGGCACCTCGGCCGCCTTGCCTCGAAAGCTGACCCGGCTGGCGCCATTGGCGACGATCGCACGGACCTTTTCGGATGAGTGCACCGCGCAATCGCCGTCGCAGTCGTCCTCCACGCCGATGGCCGCGATGACCTCCTGCGTGATCGCTTCCACCAGCGACTCGTGGTCCACTATCCGGACCCTTCCCTGGCGTAGGAGCGCTCGATCTCAGTGATCTTGTCGACCCGTCGGGCGTGGCGACCCTCACCAAAGGGTGTTCGAAGCCATTCCTGGACGATCTGCCAGGCCAACGTCTCCCCGATCAGCCCGGCTCCGAGGGTCAGGACGTTGGCATGATTGTGCTCACGGCTGTTGCGAGCCGAGGAGATGTCGTAACAGAGCGCCGCGCGTACTCCGGGCACCTTGTTGGCAGCCATCGCCGATCCGATGCCGGCACCATCAACGATTATTCCTGCCTGGCAGGCCCCGTCGGCAACGAGCCTTGCCACGGCGTGTGCGAAGTCGGGGTAGTCAACGGATTCCGCCGCATGTGTTCCCACGTCGTGGACNNNCCGTGCCCAGACCATCGATGACGTGTCTGACCAGTTCTCGAATCTCGTTCTCAGTTGGCATCTCGAGCAATCCTAGAAGGTCGCGAAGCGCTGTCCCAGGGCGTGAACTGGCGCGAGTTCCTAAGCTTGCGGTATGGCAGACGACCTAGCTTTCCTTTTTTCAGACCCTGATCGGACCGGTGGACCCGGGCGTCGTACTGGGCGAATAGGCGCCCCCGCCGCGCCGCATCCGGCCTCTCCGCCACCCTCGGAGATCGACTGGGTCACTTTGCGCGAAGCTCACCTGAGAACGTCGATTCCGATCTCCACGCTCCGCAAATGGGCCAAGAAGGGCAAGGTCCGGGGACGTCTAACCAGATCCGAGGGCCGGGATCTCAGGCTGCTCGCAATGAGTGACGTGTTGTCACGAGCGGCTCAGCTAGGTAGAGCAGTACAGCCAGTTGAGCCGGAGGTGGCCGTCGATCTCAGGCAAGAGGAGGTGGCAACCGTCGAGATAGGCACGGTGGCCGAACCGAGCGGGGCGGCGCCGACGCCAAGCGATGTGAAGACGCAAGAGAGCGACGGATCGAGCCCCGCCGGCACGGAAGCCGGTACCCCCGACGGCTCGATATTGGTGCCGCTCGATGCGTGGGAGCGCATGTTGGGCCAGCTGGGCAATCTCCACGAGGCCGGCCAGCAGCTCGCCGACGCTAGGGAAAGGGCCGCCAAGGCGGAAACCGAGGTGGAGTTTCTGCGGGAGCGCATGCGCGAGTTACGTAAGCGGGCGGAAGAGGCTGAATTGGCTGCCGATCTGACCCAGCAACCGGGTGAGTTACGGGTTGGGCCGGTCGTCAGCGGGAAGCCGTTCCAAGCTCGCTGGCGGCACTGGCTCGACAGCTGGCTTCGTTAGTTAGCAGTAGGCAGTAAGCAGTAAACAGTAAGCGGCAACGCCTTCGGCGTTGCTTGCGAGTTGCTGCGCAACTCGAGAAGTAAGCGGAGCGAAAACGAGGTGGGGGAGGGCTGCCCTGCGGGCAGCTTGGCAGTTGCTCCGCAACTGCATGACAGAAACGGTTCACCTTCCCCCTTCCCTCCCCTGCCCAACGGACAGGCCGCCCCCTTCCCCCAACGGAAGTAACCGTCTGTCCTCCTTGGGGAGGACCGTTTTCGCGAAGCGAAAACGAGGAGGGGGAGCCGTATCTTGCTGAGCCCTTATCCTTGAACGATGGCCGCTCCGAGGATGGCGCTCTATCTCCAGAACGCTCAGACCATACGCCGGGGAATGGAGCTCGTCCGCTACGCCGAGGAGCGGGGCTACGAAGCCGTGTGGCAAGCCGAGAGCCGCTTGGCGCGGGAAGCCACCGTCCCGATGGCCGCCTTCGCGGCGGTGACGAAGCGGATCAAGGTCGGCGCCGGAGTTGTGAACAACTGGACTCGCAATCCGGCTTTGCTCGCCTCGACGTTCTCGACGCTCGACGATCTGGCTCCGGGGAGGGTCATTCTGGGCCTGGGGGCCTGGTGGGAACCTCTGGCCTCCAAGGTCGGGATCGATAGGCGTAAGCCGCTTAAAGCCATGCGGGAGACGGTTCAAGTGGTCCGGTCGCTCCTGAACAACGAGACGGTGACGTTCGACGGCGAGTTCGTGCACCTGGACGGGGTGGAGCTGGACTACGTCTATCACGAGCGGAGGCCCAAAGACGTGCCCATCTACATCGGCGCCACCGGGATGAAGATGATGGAGCTGGGTGGCGAGATCGGCGACGGCGTGTTGCTCAATTACCTCGTCTCGCCGGAGTACAACGACCGGGCCTTAAAGCACATCGCGATCGGGGCGGCTCGGGCCGGCCGCACTCTCGAGGACGTGGATCGACCGCAGCTCATTGTGTGCTCGCTGGCCGACGATCGCCGCCAAGCACTGGATGCTGCCCGGATGCTGGTCACTCAGTATCTAGGCCAGCAACCCCACATCATGGAAGCTTCCGGGGTTCCGAAGGAGCTCCTCGATGAGATCGCAGAAGTGCTCACGTGGCCGGCAACTCATGAGGAAGTGAAGGCTGCCTCCAAGCTGATTCCCGACGACGTCGTGCAGATGATCACCGCCTCCGGAACGGTGGAAGAGTGCCGTGCCAAGGTCGCCGAGTACATGGATCGGGGCTGCACGTCCCCGGTGCTCTACCCACTGGGTCCGGACGTAGAGGCGATGATCGACGCTTTCGCCGGCTGGAGCCCGCCCGATTGACCGTCGAAGCCAGGGGTTGTGTCACAGCTGGCTGATACGTTGCCTACATGTTGGATTTGTGGGCTGATGAAGATTTAGGGATTACTAGTTCGCCGGATTTGATCTCGGAGATTCGGGTGGCGGAGCGTGAGATCAGCCGGCAGCGAGCCCGCCAGGTGCGCTTGCTGGCAGAGTTGATGCGGCGCCGTCCTTTCTTCGGTCCCAGCTTGGGGGCTTCTGAGGTGGCTGGTTGGTTGGACGTGTCAACCCAAACCGCCGGGGCGTTGATAGAAACGGCCACGCGGAGTCCGGAGCAATCCCCACGGATGGCCCGCTTGGAAGAAGGCAACTGGAGTTTTGACCGAGCCGCCGCGATGGCCCGACTGTTCGCCTCCGGCGCCGACGATTCCACCATGGCCGAAGCCGAAGACCGTGACATTGGAGGCATCGACAAACTCCGGGCCCTCACCAAGCGAATCCGCCGCCGTGACGAACGCCAGGCTCATGAGGAACGCCACCTCCGCACCTCTCTCTCATTAGACGAGTCGGTGGGTTTCATTCACGCCCAACTAGGTGGTCAAGACTGGCAGGTTGTCAACCAAGCATTGGATGAACGGATTGACACGTTCCCTCCAGAGGCTCGCAAGTGGAGCCGGGAGCAGCGTCGAGCCGATGCACTGGTCGCGATCGCCCAAGACTTCGTCGGCAACGGCCCTGCGGAGAGTGCATCATCGGGTCCGATCGTCACGGTGATGGTCGACGCCCAAGCAGCCGCAGAAACTCACGGTGAAGCCGGAGTGACGATTACCGGGGGTCCCCGCATCGGGCCGGACACCTTGGATCGGATCCTCTGCCAAGGGTCGGTCGAAGTCATGGTCAACACCGACTCCGGCAGGCCGGTGGCGGTGGGCCCGACCACAAGGGTGGTCCCTTCCAAAGTCCGCCGATTCGTCCTCAACCGCGACCAGGCCTGCACCATCGACGGATGTCGGAGCCGCTACCGGCTCGAAGTACATCACATCCTTCCCCGCAGCCACGGCGGCACCCACGACGTTGAGAACCTCACCACCACTTGCTGGTGGCACCACCATGTAGCGATTCACGGGCGTGGATACGCAGTCGATCCGAACAGTCCACCCCGCCGCCGCCAAATCATCCCACCCGGCGATCCACCCTGACCACGCGCCGAAGAGGACTAATCGCTCGTTGACTGCTCCAATCTGATCAGCTGAGCCGGTTGCAGCGTATTGGCCGTTGCCCGGCAGCAAAGTCCCAGGAGAGTATTTTGCCGTCTTCGACGATGGCGACGTGCCCTCCTCCGCACCAGTCCTCGCCAGAGCGGTTGATCCTGACGTGATCCCACGTCACCGTGTTGCCCGACACCTCAACATTGGAGAAGGTATAGGCGTCTACTGCAGCTGCGCTACGCACGTCCTGCTCTTGGAGCATCTTGATTTCTTCGAGACCTGTGTAGGCGCCCCTCGGCCTCCATGGATGCCCAGTTATGACCGACTGCTCGGTGAAAAGCGCCATGATCCCATCAATGTCACCGGCGTTGTACGCCTCGACATAAGCATGGATAGTTTGGGCACGAGCGGCCGCGGCATCGGATTCATCCGAACCTGTCACGTTGACGATGGCGAACACAGCAAGCAATGCCACGGCGGTGGCGGCTGCCACGCCCACGGCTACTCGGGGGCCTCGCCACCACGATGTCGGCTGCCGTGTTCTTGCCAGCGGGCTTGTGACATCCGGTTGGTCCTCACTTGTCGGTGCGCTTGTGATAGTTGACTGTTTGGTTGATTCGCGTGGTTCCATGCCCATCCTCCGTTCGACTTCGGAAAGCGCGGTCTCACGACNNTGGTCGTCGTTCATCCGTCACCTCCTTCCTGAATCGCACGGGATCTCGGCCTCGCTTCTCGCGGGACGGGTGGGTCGGCTGCACGGCGCAGCCGCTTGACAGCACGGGCTGATCGTTGCTTGGCCGCGGGAAGGCTGCAGCCCAACACGATCGCCACCTCTGCAAGTGTGAGGTGCTCATATGCACGAAGACGCAGCACCTCTTGATCCTCCGGCTTCAGCCCTGCAAGTGCGGCCACGAGCCGCTCCTGCTCGGCGTTGCGGACGACGGTCACCTCGGGACCGCGATCGAAAAGATCGGCCTGGCCACCGAGCTTGACCTGCAAAGCACGACGTCGCCGAATGGAACGCCGCATGCGACGCACCTCGTTACGGGCGACGCCGTACAACCAGG
>JABAHO010002077.1_pt1 | contig 12061 bp, 9 predicted proteins | sample 7062071 | NCBI WGS metagenome assembly JABAHO01 (sample SAMN14534356, study PRJNA622989) | marine sediment metagenome | biome: marine biome [ENVO:00000428]; feature: marine pelagic biome [ENVO:01000023]; material: deep marine sediment [ENVO:00002113] | place: India: Gulf of Kutch | collected...
GGCGGCATCCGCGGCGGCCAGACGCATTCGCAAAGCCCCGAGGCGATCTTCGCGCACGTCAGCGGCATCGTGACCGTCATGCCGTCGAACCCCTACGATGCGAAGGGCCTGTTGATCAGCTCGATCGAATCCGACGACCCTGTCGTGTTCTTCGAGCCCAAGCGAATCTACAACGGCCCGTTCGACGGCGACCCTGAAAAGCCGGCGGTCTCCTGGGCTGCGCACCCGAAAGGCGAAGTACCGGAGGGCCACTACACCGTGCCGCTCGGCAAGGCCGAAGTCGTGCGCGAGGGTGACGAACTCACGATCGTAACTTATGGCACGCTCGTCCATGTCGCCATTGCCGCCGCGGAGGAACTTGGCGTCGGTGCCGATATCATCGACGTACGTACAATTGCGCCGCTCGATGTCGACACGCTGGCCGAGTCGGTCAACAAGACAGGCCGCTGCGTCGTCGCGCACGAGGCTACGCGCTTCGGTGGCTACGGCGCCGAACTCGTCGCCCGAATTCAGAAAGAATGTTTCTGGAACCTCGAGGCGCCGATCGGCCGCATCGCCGGCTGGGATACGCCCTATCCGCACGCATTCGAGTGGCAATACTTCCCGGACCTGGGCGAAGGCACCGTCGAATCCGAAATCGGCGAATGGTTCATCAAGGTCGGTGACCAGGTTGCCGAGGAAGATATCGTCGGCACGATGATGACCGACAAGGCGGCAGTAGAGCTGTCGTCGCCGGTGTCCGGAAAAGTGATCAAACTGGCTGGCGAACCCGGCGACATCATCGCCGTCGGCGCACCGCTGGTCGTGTTCGACACTGCAGGCGGCGTGGAAGCGGAATCAAGCCGCGAAGCCGAGCCCGAACCCGCGACGGAACAGGCAGCGCCGCCACCCGCCGTCGTAGCGGCAGAGGCCGCGCCCGCTGCGCAGCCGCGCCACCGTGTCATGACGTCGCCCGCGATTCGTCACCGGGCCAAGCAGGCCGGTATAGATCTCACGGCTGTAGAGGGTACGGGTCCGGGCGGGCGCATCACGCGCAAGGATTTCGATGCCACGCTGAGCGGCGTGCCCACCGCAATGCCGGGCCAGGCTCCCGCCGTCGCGACCGCCGAAACGAAGGAGATCAAGGTCATCGGCCTGAGGCGCATGATTGCGGAGCGCATGGCCACCGCAACACGAGAGATATCGCATTTCACATACGTCGAGGAAATCGATGTCACCGAGCTGGAAAGCCTGCGCAGGCATTTGAACGACAAGACCGATGACGCCATGGCGCGCCTCACGATGCTGCCGTTCCTGGGCCTTGCCCTGATTAGGGCACTGCGCGAATTCCCGCAATGCAACGCGACCTACGACAAGGAACGCAACGTTATAGTGCAGCACGGCGCCGTGCATCTCGGTATTGCAACGCAGACCAATGACGGGCTCAAGGTTCCCGTGGTCCGAAACGCGCATGCGCGGTCGCTGCAGGACCTGGGCGCCGAGATCCGGCGATTGTCCGAGGCAGCGCGCAACAACAGCATTGCGAAGGAAGACCTCACAGGCTCCACGATCACGATCACGAGCCTCGGCAAGCTGGGCGGCATCGTGTCGACGCCCGTCATCAACATGCCGGAGGTCGGCATCATCGGCGTCAATCGTGCCGTCGATCGGCCCGTGGTGCTGGACGGCCAGGTCACCGTGCGCAAAATGATGAACCTGTCGTCATCCTTCGATCATCGTTTTGTCGACGGCTATGACGCCGCAGCGATGATTCAACGCATCAAGGAGATGCTTGAACACCCGGCGACGATCTTTCTGCCGCAATAGTGCCNNATTCGCGATTGAATAAAGCGAGGGTTGTTCCCAATATTGCGGACATAGTCCGATCAGGCGTTTGTGCATGTGCTTGTAAAGCAGGGCGTCATAGCTGTTGATGTTCAGCGCCTCGTCCCAGTACTCGTTGACGTGGTCGGCCCAGTCGAACTCCCGCTGCATGACCCAGCCGCCGTCCTCCCAGCGCAGTATTGCCGGCTTGCCGTCGACAATCCCGTCCTCGAACAAGCTGCGATAAAAGCGGTGTCCTTCATAATTTGCAACGAGGTCCGCGTTCGAATAACTGCCTGTCGTCATGCGGCCGAAAATTGCCCTCTCCGTGAACGCCGACTTCAACGCGGCCTCATCCTCGCTGCCAAGCCGAATAAATCGTCGATAGAACTTGCGGCCCTGCGATATGAAATGTCCGAGCTTGTCGGTACCGATCAGCTGGTCGTTCAAGCGAATCGTTTTGCCGATGCCGAACAGCGCGATCGTGCGCGTCGCCCAGAACGGGTGCTTCGAATAAATACTTCGGTATCGCGGAATTTCGAGCTTTTCCACCTCCGGTGATTTCATCGCCCATCTTTCGATGCGATCCACCCAGTGGCGACCGCCGACTTTGCGATAAATCGCATTCACGAATGCCCACTGGTCGTGACCCTTGTTCCATTCGGCCACGATCTCCTCGATCGTCTGGTTCATCTTGCGATTCAAGGCATCGGTGGAATCGGCGATTCGTATATGCCTGTTCGAGAACTGGTCCGTCTCGTAGGCGCCCGACGACCGGGGGAAAAACAAGACGGCCGCCGCGAAAGCGGCGGCCGCTGCTATGTAAAAGAATCTTGTGGCTGTATCACTCAAACCGTCGTGTAATGTTGGCCAGTACGGTGGTTCTGTCGCCAGCCCCGACTTCGACTGTCGCTTCCCACGCGTCTGACATCATCATGTGCGCACCAAAGCTGAAATTGAAGTCCTCGTCCTGGGAAAGATCGACGGCAAAAGCGACGTTATCCGCCGGAATCGGCACGAACGGGCCGAGATTCAGGCTGATTGAACCGCTATGTCTTTCTTCAGTATCTATACGATAACCGCCGATCCACATTTCGGTGTGGTCGCCAAATCGCAAGCCGACACGCGGCTGTATTGCCGTGGTTTCGACCGATGAGCTGAAATCACCGTCCAGGCTGGTTTCGGTGATGGTGCCCGTCAGCGATGCAAACCAGCGGTCGCCGCCGACTGCGAGCACAATGCCCCCTCCGTAGACATCGCCGTCATAATTCACCCTCAATGCGTTCGTCTCCGGTGGCAACGGCAGTCCAAGCACACTGAGGTCGATGCGCGTGCGGCCATCGACTTGCCCATAGATCAAAAAGGCATTGAGAAAGGGGGTAAGCCAGACATCGAACTTGACATCGACGTGCTCGATCTCGTTGTTGATCGGCAGAATGCTCGGGTCGGGAATCAGCGCCGCCAGCGGAGGCAAATCGAGGCTGAGACTATCGAGCTTGTAGGGCTGGCTCATATCGAAATAGTCGATACCAATACCCCAGGTCCGCGGCAACTTGCGATCGCCCGCGAGCTCATTGCCGAACAGTGCGTCGGCATGAGCCGACCAGGGCATGACCAGAATTGCCAGTATCAGCAGTGGACGTATCAACATAGCTATTCCCCCGTTATTCCTTGTTTCACAACAGTTTAGCATGCAACCAGCGTACATCAGCAGAACAGGCGGTTTGGCGCCTAGTTCAGGCCGCTGATCAATATACCGAGCAGAGCCAGGGGCACTACCGTACGAATCATCCNNCCTCGGGCCCATGACGGGCAGCTCCTCCACGAGAGACTCGCGCCGCATGCGCCAGCCGACGAAGACCGCGATCAGGATCGCGCCGATCGGCATCAGCAGATTGGCCGTTATGTAGTCGATCAGGTCGTACAGGGTCTTGCCTTCGAATGCGTGAATCATGTCGAGCGGCGTAAAGTTCTGCCAGGCGTTGAACGACAGCACACTGACGATACCGATCAGCCAGGCGAGGAAGCCGAAGATCATGCAGCCCTTCGTGCGCTGAATCTCCCACTTCTCTTCGGCGTAGGCGATGATCGGTTCGATGAGCGCAATCAGCGATGTAATCGCCGCAAATGCCAGCAACAGAAAGAATACAGCGCCGAAAATCGAGCCGCCCGGCATCGCCACGAATGCTGTCGGCAGTGTGCGGAAGATCAGCCCCGGGCCGTCGGCAGGATTAAGGCCATTGGCAAACACCAGCGGGAAAATCATCAGTCCGGCGAGTAAAGCGACGAGGGTATCGGCGCCCGCAATGATGACGGCCGAACGCGTCAACGACACCTCTTTCGGGACGTAGGAGCCATACACCATGATCAGGCCCATCGCCACACCGATGGAAAAAAATGCCTGGCCGACAGCGGCCAGCACGGTCTTGCCATCGATCTTGCTGAAGTCGGCATTGAACAGGAATTCGAAACCGGCCCTGAAGTCACCCTCGACAGCGGCATAGCCGATCATCAAAAGCATCATGATGAACAACGACGGCATCAGGATTTTGACGGCCTGCTCGATGCCGTTTTGCAGGCCACGGGCGACTATCGTCAGGGCCGCAATCATATAAACACGGTGTGCCACAGCGTCATCGTCATCGGCTGCGCAAGCAGCTCGTCGAACTGACCCGCAACTTCGGTGGGCGCTGCGCCGCTGAAACCGCTGGCCGCCTTCGCAATGTAACTCAGCGTCCAGCCCGCAATGACGCTGTAGTAGGTCACGATGAAAAACCCGACGAGCACACCCATCCAGCCGACAATGGACCACTTTCGTGTACGCCCCGCCTGTTCCGCGAGCTTCGACATGGCGACAGGAGGGCTGCTGGCCGCGCGGCGGCCAATCAGGAGCTCCGCGATTAATATCGGTATCGCAACAAAGACCACGCAAGCAAGATAGACGAGTACGAACGCACCGCCGCCGCTAACGCCCGCGACGTAGGGAAACTTCCAGATGTTGCCGAGGCCAACGGCCGCACCGACGGCGGCAAGAATGAACGTTAACCCCGACGACCAGTTCTGTGTACCGCCCGAAACAGTCATAAGCCACTCACCTCCGGTACGCCGGCGGTGTGCCGGAATCAGTTTTCAGATAACGATCGCGCAACAGCGTCTGCCGGCTGACCATATCCACGGGTTGGCCATTGATCAGCACCGCATACGGGAAGTTCGTCAGTTCGAGTGGGTCGCCGGGCCAGATCACGACGTCTGCGTTCTTGCCAACTTCGATGCTGCCGTTGGTATCGTCCACACCGTAAATCTCGGCAGGCGTGAGAGTGATCGCGCGCAGCGCATCGTCCCATGAAAGACCATCAGCCACCGCATTGCCGGCAAGCTGTGTGATGTTGCGCACGTTGTGCACTTCATAGCCTGAAAAGAAGCCGACGTCGACACCAGCAGATACGAGTACGGCGGCAGATCCTCGCCTCGCATTGATGCGGTCAAAGTTGCCGGGCAGGTTGGCCGTCGGATCGAGCAATACCGATACATTGGCTTGCGCCAGCTCATCGGCAAGCATCCATGCCTCGGCGCCACCGGCAATAATTGCCTCGATCGCATATTCGTCGACAAGGTGCAGCAGAACGTCAATATCACTGGCACGATTGACCAGGACCATCAATGGCGTTTCCCCGTCCAAAACATTGACGAGCGCTTCAAGATCGCGCGCGCTGTGAACGAACTCGTCGCGCTCGTAGTCGTCCGGATCCTCGCGATAGACGCGAGCTTCATCCAGCGCCTGTCTCAGTGTCAGCAGTGCCGCCGCACGCGATCCGCCGGCAAGTCCGCTGCCGCCGGCGCCGAGGCTCACGACAAGCACGGCTGCGCGGCGATCGACGTTATCCCCCGGGTCGCCGAGATTGACCACTGCACCGAGGCCCGAGATCACATGCGCTGTCGATGGTTGGCCAAAGGAAAAAGAGGGTCTCGGCACGATAACGGCGCGCGTGATTCCCTCGATGCGGTTCACGGCTATGTGCGTCATGCGCGGATTGAACGCGTCCGCGACGTCAAAGCTTGCCGTGAACTGATCACCGCTCTGTCCGGAATCGACAGGATCTGCTGACAAGCCCACTTCGCCCAGCCCAAGACTTGCCGCAGGTGCGAAAAGACCCGGCGTGACGAGCTTGCCCTTCGCGTCGATGATCGTTGCGCCTTCGGGAACGGCAATGTTCGGGCCGACTGCAGTTATTCGTCCGTCGACCGCGACGATGGTTGCGCTCTCGATGACGCCTTGCGGCCCGACCGTGTGGACCTTGCCCCCGACGACGGCGATCGTATCCGCCTGCGATACGCCAGCAACGAGGAGCGCCGTCGCTGCAAGCACGTTCTTCAAACGCCTCATTGCGCACCCCCCGTGGCACCCGCGGTGCCAAGTGAGAAGTCGGTAACCGGATTCACCTCAGGATTGTTTCTGTCCCACGCCAATGCGCCGTCGATATACACCTGGTCTGCCTTTGCGTACACGCTGAACGGGTTGCCGCTCCAGAGAACGACGTCGGCCATCTTCCCGGCCTCGAGCGTGCCAGCCTGATCGAGAATGCCGAGCGCCTTGGCAGGATTGCTCGTGATCCAGCGAATCGCGCGTTCCGCGGGTATCACGACACCGGCTCGCGCCGCTGCGCCCATTACCTTCGCCGCTTCCTGGTTGAGAATCTGGATGCCGATACCCGAGTCCGAGTGGACGATGGCGCAGGCTCCCGCCTGGTCGACGAGCGCCACGTTCTCGCGGATGCCGTCGTAGGCCTCCATCTTGAAGCCCCACCAGTCGGCCCACATCGAGGCGCAGGTGTCGTTTTCGGCGAGCAGGTCCGCGATCTTGTAAGCCTCGACCGCGTGGTGGAACGAGCTGATCTTGTAGCCGAACTCTTTCGCGATATCGAGCATGACCGACATCTCGTCGCCGCGATAGCAATGGTTATGCACGAGGATCTCGCCATCCAGGACGCCGACGAGCGTCTCGAGCTGCAGATCGCGAACCGGCGGCTCGTCCGCGCCTTTCCTGGCCGCTTCCGTCTTCTTCTTGTAGTCCGCCGCCTTGATCCAGGCCGTGCGGTAGCCGGCGACATTGCCCATACGCGTCGACGGCGCCATGCCGCGTCCGGTCCCGTACACGCGCTTGGGGTTTTCGCCGCAGGCCATCTTGAGTCCGTGCGGCGCGCCCGGGAATTTCATGTCCATGACGTTGCGGCCCGGAACGTTCTTGAGCGTGACGCTGCGGCCGCCGATCAGGTTGGCCGAGCCCGGCAACATCTGCATCGACGTCACGCCGCCGGCAAGCGCCGTGACGAATCCCGGATCGTGCGGCCAGACACTGTGCTCCGCCCATACTTCGGCGGTAACCGGCGCCGTCGCCTCGTTGCCGTCGGAGTGAGACAGCGTGCCGGGCGACGCGTAAACGCCGAGGTGCGAGTGGACGTCGATGACACCCGGCGTAATCCAGCGCCCGCCGGCTTCGATCACGCTTGCGCCGTCCGCGCTCAGGCCCTCGCCGACGGCAACGATCTTGCCGTCGCTCATGAGAATATCTGCATTGTCCAGGCGCTCGCCGGTCCCGGTGAGAATCGTCGCACCTGTCAACAACGTCGTTTCACTCGCAAGTGGCTGGTAGCGGCTTTCGAAAGGCTTCCGCCCGTCCGCTTCGCCGCCTACTTCACAAGCAGCACAAAGAAAACCCAAAGCCGCGATTGCGACTGGTGTTCTATTCACGGAGTTTTCCCCACATGTTGTATTGTTCTGTAAGCGCAGTGTGCCACGCGTGGCTCTCGAATAGAATTGGCTATGGCTGAAACGTTTTCCAATATCCGGCTTGCCGTCGACATCGGCGGCACCTTTACCGACGTCGTGCTCGAGCGCGCGGATGGCAGCCGCGTTACTACAAAGCTATTGACGACCCATCACCATCCGGGCGAGGCCGTGCTGGCCGGAATTGAAGATGTCATGGGGCGTGCGGGCGCGAAAGCCGGTGATGTAGCGCTCATAATTCACGGCACGACGCTGGCTACCAATGCGCTGATCGAGCGCAGCGGCGCGAGCACCGCGCTGCTGACAACAGCAGGGCACCGGGACGCTCTCGAGATGGCCCATGAAGACCGCTTCGAACAATACGACGTCAATATTGATCGACCCACTCCTCTGGTCCCGCGTTACCTGCGATTGCCGATTACCGAGCGAATGGACCGCGACGGCAATGTGCTGGTCCCGCTCGACGAGCAGTCGATCGTCGATGCCCTCGCCGTCATTGACGAACATAAGGTTGAAAGCGTTGCGATCGGGTTCCTGCATGCGTTCGTCAATCCGGCGCACGAACGGCGCGTGGCCGACATGCTGCTCGCAGCGCGGCCGGACCTGTCGCTGACGCTGGCTTCCGAGGTCTGCCCCGAGATCCGCGAGTTCGAGCGCCTGTCAGTCGACGGCCTGTGCCAACGCCTATGTGCGGCCGCTCATGGCGCGTTACCTGGAACGGCTTGCCGGCGAGCTCGCCGAGCGCGGATTCGACTGCCCGTTTTTCATGATGACATCGGGCGGCGGGCTCACGACGCTCGAGACGGCCGCGAAGTACCCGATTCGTCTCGTCGAGTCTGGCCCGGCCGGCGGCGCGATACTCGCGCAGAACATTGCGCGCGAGGCAAACCTGTCGCGCCTGCTGTCGTTCGATATGGGCGGCACGACCGCAAAACTGTGCCTGATCGACGATTTCGAGCCGCTGCTGTCACGCAGTTTCGAAGTCGATCGGGTCTATCGATTCAGAAAAGGCAGCGGCCTGCCCGTGCGCATTCCCGTTATCGAGATGGTCGAGATCGGCGCGGGCGGCGGCTCGGTTGCGAGTGTCGACAAACTCTCGCGCATCAAGGTCGGCCCGGAGAGCGCGGGCTCCGAGCCCGGACCCGCGTCATACGGACTCGGCGGCGACCGTGCAACGGTCACCGACGCCGATGTGCAGCTCGGTCGCATCCACGCCGCGAAGTTTGCGGGCGGCTCGCTCGAGCTCGACACAGAGGCGGCCGTCCGGGTCATCGAAAGAGACGTGTGTGTCCCGCTCGGCCTGGGGCTCGACGATGGCGCTTTCGGCATCGCCGAGGTCGTCGACGAGAACATGAAGGCCGCTGCCAGCGCACATGCCGCCGACTTCGGTCTCGATCTCGGCCAGCGGGACATGATCGCGTTCGGCGGCGCGGGCCCGCTGCACGCAGCCAGGCTGGGCCAGAAGCTCGGCGTGAAACGTATCCTGATCCCCGCGAATGCCGGCGTCGGTTCGGCAATCGGTTTCCTTCTCGCGAAGATTTCCTTTGAAGTCGTGCGCAGCCGGCGGCAAAGCCTTTCGGCGCTGGACGTGGAACTCGTGAACCGGCTGATGGATGACATGCGAACCGAAGCCCTTGCCGTGGTTCAGCAAGGCAGCAGCGACAGTAATCGCAGCGAGACTCGACAGGCCTATATGCGCTACGCAGGCCAGGGACACGAAATACCGGTGACGCTTCCCGTGGAGGCTTACGGTGACGACCATCAGACAGTTTTCCGCGAGGCGTTCGAGCAGGCGTATACGTCGCTCTATGGCCGCACGATCGACGGCGTCGATATCGAGGTGCTGAGCTGGACGTTGACGATCAGCGCGCCATCACCACGCGGGGCGATCGAGCAGGGTGAAGTCGACGCGCGTTCGGCACCTGGGCCGATTGCTCATCAATCGCTCTACGACCCTGTCGCTGCCGGGCGCGTTGACGTTCCTGTCTATCTGCGTGACGAACTGCAGCCCGGCGTACGCATCGATGGTCCCGCGCTGATCACCGAGGACCAGACGACCACGGTCGTTACCAGCATTTACGATGCGAGCATCGATGCACAGCACAATATCGTGCTTACACGGCGAGTCGAGACATGAATCGCATTCATTTACAAATCATGTGGGACCGCCTGCTGGCGATCGTCGAAGAGCAGGCACAGACGCTCATGCGTACGGCATTTTCGACAACCGTTCGCGAAGCGGGAGATTTGTCGTCCGGCGTATTCGACGCGAAGGGGCGCATGCTGGCGCAGGCGGTGACCGGCACGCCGGGGCATGTCAACGCGATGGCAGCCAGCGTCGGCTTCTTCCTGAAAAAATTTCCTGTCGACACCCTCGAGCCCGGCGACGTGCTGGTGACGAACGATCCCTGGTACGGAACGGGACACCTCAATGACTTCACGGTCGTAACGCCGGTATTTCATCGAGGCCAGGCCGTCGCATTGTTCGCGGCCACGTCGCATATCGCCGATGTCGGCGGGCTGGGCTTCGGCCCCGACGGCACGCAGGTCTACGAGGAAGGCATCAACCTGCCGATCAGCTACCTGTTTCGTGCGGGAAATATAAACGAGACGCTGGTCGAGATCCTGCGTGCCAATGTGCGCGATCCCGTGGCGGCGATCGGTGATTTGCATTCATTGACGGCCTGCAACAAGGCCGGCTCCGATGGCTTGGTCGAGATGCTCGGGGAATTCGGCATCGACGACATGAGCGTCGTTGCCGACATGATCATCAACAACTCGCGTGATGCCATGCTCGAGGAGATACGCAAACTGCCCCAAGGCTGCTGGCAGTACCGCATGCGCATCGACGGCTACGACGAACCGGTGGACCTCGTCTGTTCGTTAACGATCGGTGCCGATGGAATCGACATCGACTTCGGCGGCACGTCGAAGACCGCCGTGCACGGCATCAATGTGCCGCTGACCTACACCCAGGCCTACGCATCCTTCGGCGCGCGCTGCGTGATCGGTAACGACATCCCCAACAATGCCGGCTCCCTGAGCCTCGTGCGGGTCCGTGCACCCGAAGGCTGCATCCTGAACGCGCCGCGGCCGGCCGCCGTCTCGGCAAGGCACGCAATCGGACAGATGCTGCCCGACGTCGTGCTCGGTTGCCTCGAGGAGCACCGCTTGGCGGGCAGGTGCCCGTCGAAGGCGCGGCCTGCCTGTTCGGTCCCGTCTTCCTCGGCGGCCGTGGCGTAATTCGCGAAAGCGACAGCGATACCTTTGTAATGAATGCGTTCTATGCTGGCGGCACTGGTGCGAGGCCGAGCAGGGATGGCCTGTCGGCGACGGCATTTCCGTCGGGCGTGCGCAGCACGCCGGTCGAGATCGTCGAGAACTCCGCACCGCTCGTCATGTGGCGGAAGGAATTGCGACCCGATTCGGGCGGCGCCGGCGAATACCGCGGCGGCCTGGGCCAGATCATGGAATTTGCACACCTGCACGGCGAGGCATTCGCCGTTTCCAAGATGTTCGATCGCGTCGATCATCCGCCGCGCGGACGCGATGGTGGCGGAGCCGGTGCAAACGCGTGCGTCTACCTCAAGAGCGGCGCGAAACTCAAAGGTATGGGCCGCGAGATTATCCCGGCCGGCGATGCGATGGTCCTCGAAACGGCCGGCGGCGGCGGGCGCGGCGACCCGGCCGCCCGCGATCCCGATCGAATCGCGAGCGACAGGAAGAACGGCCTGGTGTTGTAGGAGCCCGCCATGCGGGCGATCCGCGGCGAAAGCATTTCCTCTCGGAAAAGCGACATTTGAACCTGTCGCTCATAACTTGTGCATTTCACTATGTCGATTTATGGGCAGTGTGTATGCCAAGCCGAGAAAAGGGACGCGCCAGCTCAGGCTTGGACGTTACAGCGAGAAGAACCGCATCTACCACATCGTGACGTCGACCAATGGCCGCGAACCGGTTTTCCGTTCGTTGCAGGCAGGACGCCTGCTTGTCCAGGCGTTACAAAGACAGGAGGCTGCCAGGAATTCCAGAACACTTGCATTCATGATCATGCCTGATCACTTGCATTGGTTGATGCGGCTCGGGAAGCGATCATCGTTACAGGCTGTCGTTAATGCCGTTAAGTCAGAATCGGCACGAAACATTAACCGGCTACATGGCGACAGAGGACGACTCTGGCAGAAGGGGTTTTACGAGCGGGCAATTCGCTATGACGAAGATTTGCCAACCGTGGCGCGCTATATCATTGCGAATCCGTTACGCGCCGGAATCGTGAAATCCGTGAGCGAGTACAGTTTGTGGGATGCAGTTTGGGTGCAAGAAGATTCACAGTCAGCAATGCCATGATCGCCCGCATGGCGGGCTCCTACAGTCAGCGAAACGTCTTCACGACCAAGGGCTGGTCAGAAGCGACCGAAGCCCGCTTCATTCCCTCCGAGTTGTACTGCATAACGATGCGTCCGTCGCGCGTCAC
>JABAHO010009589.1_pt1 | contig 12055 bp, 11 predicted proteins | sample 7062071 | NCBI WGS metagenome assembly JABAHO01 (sample SAMN14534356, study PRJNA622989) | marine sediment metagenome | biome: marine biome [ENVO:00000428]; feature: marine pelagic biome [ENVO:01000023]; material: deep marine sediment [ENVO:00002113] | place: India: Gulf of Kutch | collected...
CCTGTTTCGCGTCCTGCGCACCGAGCCGGCGTACGGCCGCGCCTTCGCGCCGGATGCGGAGCAGCCGGGGCGCGACGATGTCGTTATCCTGAGCCACCAGGCGTGGCAGCGTTACTACGGCGGCGATCCGGAGGTGCTCGGCAGCGTCGCCCTGCTCGATGGAAGAACGCGCACGATCCTCGGTGTCATGCCCGCCGGGTTCGCCTTTCCCGACGCATCGATCGAGTACTGGGTCCCGATGCTGGCCACGCCGCCGGAGAGCATGACCATAGCGATCGGCGCGGATGAAGAGGCCTCGGAGGCCGCCAGCCCGGCGCAGGGCCGGCAGCGCGTGACGGAACGCCGCGGGGGGCCGGGTGGTCCTGGCGGCCCCGGCGGNNCCGAGGCGCACATGGAACTCTGGGGCCGCGTGGTCGGTCGTTTGGCAGCCGATGTCACGCCGGCGATGGCCGCCGAGGAAGGCAGCAGGCTGGCGGCGGGGCTCAATCCCGGCACTCCGGACACTCCGGCCCGCTACGCCGAGGTGCTGTCGATGCAGGAGGAGATGGTCGGCTCGGTGCGCGGTCCGCTGCTGACCCTGATGGGCGCTGTCGGATTCGTGCTCCTGATCGCCTGCGCCAACATCGCCAATCTGGTGCTGGCGCGCTCGGCCGAGCAGCGCCGTGAGACGGCCGTACGGGCGGCCATCGGTGCGGGCCTGGGCAACCTCGTGCGCTACTCGCTGGCCGAGAGCTTCTGGCTGTGCGCGACGGGGGCCGCCGCGGGTCTCGGGCTGGCCTACTTCGGTCTGCAGTTCGTCGCCGCGACAGGGCCGGACTTCATTCCACGCCTCGACGAGGTCGCCATGGACCCGCGTGTTCTCGGTTTCACGCTGGCGGTCATGCTGGCGACAACGATTGGTTTCGGGCTGCTGCCGGCGCGCAGCGCGGCGAAGCTCGATCTGAACCGCGCGCTCAAGGACGAGCGCGGCACAGCCGGCCTGCGGCGGAGCGGACTCCGGCGCCTCCTGGTGACGACCGAGATGGCGCTCGCCGTCGTTCTCCTGGTGGGTGCAGGGCTCCTGGTCTCGAGCTTCGTGCGCCTGACGACGGTCGATGTCGGCTACGACCCGAGCAACCTGCTGGAGATCAGTATCAGTCTGCCGCCCAGCTCCTACCCCGACGCGACGGCGCATCTGGACTACTACGACCGTCTGATCGAGCGGCTCGAAGCGGTGCCGGGTGTCGCGGCGGCGACGGTCGCGAACCGGCCGCCGTACCTGCCGGCCAACATTCGCGTGGCGATTCAGGCCGAGACGACCGATGCCCCCGCGGCAGTCGATGAGCGGCCTACGCCGGTTGGCGTGCGGCTGGTGGAGAACGGCTATTTCGACACGCTGGGCGTGCGCGCCGCGGCCGGCCGTCCGCTCAATCGCGACGACCGCGCGGAGAACCGCCCGATCGCTGCCGTCAGTGCATCGGGTGCCGCGGCCATGTTCGGAAGCTCGGACCCCGTGGGCCAGGAGACGGCCTTCATCGGGGGCAACCTCGAGATCGTCGGAGTTCTCGACGACGTGCGGACCTCGGGAGTGGACCCGACGCCCCAGGCCGACATCTTTCTGCCCTACCGCCAGGCACCNNCGGCGTTGTCGCTCGCGCTCGCCGCGGTGGGTGTGTACGGCATGCTCGCCTACGCCGTGCAGCAGGGCACTCGGGATACGGCAATCCGGCGCGCGCTCGGCGCGCCTGTCGGGCAGGTGCTGGGCCGCGTGCTGCGCGAAGGCATGGGGCTGGCTGTGGTGGGCCTCTCGATCGGCGTTGTCGGAGCCCTGCTGCTCGGGCGCGTCCTCGATTCGATGCTCTACGAGATCGAGCCCAACGATCCCGCGTCGTTCGCGGCGGTGTCGCTGCTCTTCCTCGGCGTGGCGTTGTTTGCCGTATGGATCCCGGCGCGCCGCGCGACCCGCATCGATCCGATGGACGTGCTGCGCTACGAGTAGCCGCCCGAGCCGCACGCCCGATCGCTGAACGCAGAACGGGAGGCCGCCGGAACGGCCTCCCGTCGAATCTCTCGCGCGTACCGGCCGCCTAGAAGGCGATCGTGAACCCGCCCATCAGCAGATGCAGATCCTCGATCGCTTCGAGTTGCGGGCGCTCGTACTCGACGCGCAGCGTGAAGCTGCCGACTCTGAGGCCCAGGCCGCCGCCGTAGACGAGGGCCCATTCCTTGGTTTCCGTGATGTTGTCGGCGATGCCGATGGTCGATGTCGCCCGGAAGCCGCCTGCGCGCCCAAAGATGTCGACCGGGCCGACCGGCAGAATCAGCAGTGCCGATCCGGTGAAGCCCTTCGTTTTGGCGGTGATCTCGCTCCCGGGGATCACGGAGTTGACCTCCTGAAGAGAGCGATAGTCGAACTCGACCGCGAAGTAGCGCGAACGGAAGCCTACAACCGCCTTCCAGGCCAGCGACGTGTCGTCGAGCAGATCGACGTTGTCGATATCGAGCTTGGTCAGACCCGCTCCCGCACTGCCGCCGAGATAGACGCCTTCCGCCTTGAGCTTGCCCTGTGCGAGGGCGGAGTCGGCACAGACGAGTCCTGCCGCGAGCAGTCCAAGAACCCAAAGTCTCTTCATTTCGTAACCCCCGACAACGAATGCGATTTGCTGGGCGCCTCCCCACAGGCCGAGCTTACCGTATCCGGGCGAATTCGGGAGCAGGCGCGACGNNTGGCAGTCGCGTCAGCCGCTGTCGCTGCAGGACCAGTCGGCGGGCATGCGCGTCGACGAGGTCGCCGTTGCGGCGTGCGCGGAGTTCATTGGCGGGGCCGAGGTCGACCCGGTGGCGCGGCCCCTGCCGAGGCGCGCCCGCGCGGAGCCATAGGCAGCCGAGGCGAGATCTTCCAGCCACTCGGACGCGCTGGTCAGAGTGTCCCCCCAGACGCGGGCAGTCGTGCACACAGACCAGAGCCATGGATCCACACTCACCCCCTTCGACATGCTCAGGAGTCCCACCCCCTGTGCTTCGACGGCCGATGCTCCCGGCCATCCGCCGCGATCCTATACCCGTTTGGCCCGCAAGTGGTGCCACGCGGGGGGAACCTTCCGCATTCCTTCAACGCGCCAGCGCGCGCCTGGTGACCGGATTCAGGCCACCGTAGTTCTGCGTGGGGGACTCCGCTGCCTCCTGCGGGCTGTTCAGCGCGGCGCGGTTCGGAGCGGATCGTCGCGCACGTCGAGGCGTTGCTCGAAGCTTTCCGGACCTGCCGTCAGGCGGACGGCGTAGGTGCCGGGCGCGGCGACGGTCCCGGCCAGCCGCGCCGGGAACAGCGGCCGTCCCCAGGCATATTCGCCATAGGCCTCGACGAGCTCGGCGCGGATGTCGTTCAGCGCTCGTGTTGCGTCGTCCGCCGTGAGGTCGCTTTCGCTGAGTCGCGCGGCCAGCTCATCGAGTGTCGCGTGCTCGCTCTGCGGGACGCGCTCGCGAAGCGTCGCCATCGCGCCTTCGAGTCCGGCCACGAACGCGGCGACCTCGCTCTCGCTGGGCGGGAAGCGCAGGTTCCAGACGACTCGGTTCAGACCGTTGCGCGGGTCGAATTCGAGCTCGGCCCGCCGGTCGCCGAACAGTTCGGCAACCTCGAGGCGAGTCTCGAGCGCGGCGTCGCTGAGCCGGAAGTCGAGCAGGGCGCCGTACGGGGGGTTCTCCCCGCGGAACAGGAAATGCGACTGCTTGCGGCCGAGGTTGATCCGTACCCACCGCGTAGCGCGTCGCGGCGCATAGAGCGTCGTGCCGAGATGCCCGGCGGCCGCCTGCCGCAGCGAGGAAAGGTCGTCCAGGATCCAGATGCTGCGCCCGTGGGTGCCGGCGATGAGGTCACCCTCGCGCGGGTGAATCACGAGATCGCGGACCGCGACCTTCGGCAGATTGTTTGCGAGCCGCTCCCAGCTGCCGCCGGCGTCGATCGTCGTCCACACACCCCATTCGGTGCCGACGAAGAGCAGGTTCTCCTGCTCCGGGTCCTCGATCGTAACGTAGCTGCTCCCGGTGTCCGGCAGGTTGGAGGAGATGTCACGCCAGGATTCGCCGCAGTCGTCGGTCCGATAGACATAGGCGTTGAAGTCGTCCACCCGGTGGTTGTTGATCGTCAGGTAGGCGCGGCACTCGGCGTGCCGTGACGCCTCGATCCTGTTGATCCAGGCGCGTTCGGGAATTCCCGGCACGTTGTCGCGCACGTTCGTCCACGTGCTGCCGCCATCGCGGGTGATCTGAACGTTCCCGTCGTCGGTTCCCGCCCAGATCAGGGCCGGGTTCTGCGGCGACTCGGCGACCGCAAAGATCGTGAAGTGGTTCTCGCCGCCGGTCACGGAGCGCGTGAGGCCACCCTGGTAGGTCGGATTACGCAGCTCGGGGTCGTTCGTCGTGAGGTCCGGGCTGATGATCCTCCAGCTGTCGCCCCGATCCGTCGAGCGGAAGAGGTGGTTGCCCGCGAAGTAGACGACCCGCGGATTGCTCGGCGAGATCAGGAACGGGCTGTCCCAGTTGAAGCGGAACTGCGGCGGCAGGAGAGGCCGTTGCGGAACGCCGTAGCGGAACCAGTGCTCCCCGGGATCGATCGTGTAGCGGATCGGCTCCTCCGGGAAATCGTGATCGACGTAGTCGCGGAAGTTCACGACGGTTTCCGGCGTGGGCGTAATGAAGGTCGGCTCGCGCGTTTCGGTGTTCAGGCGGATCGCGAAGCCCACGTGGTTCACGCCGTACATGGTTCGCCAGTCCGTCGGGTCGAACCAGGTGGCGAACCCGTCGCCCTCCGCCAGCCACGTGTTGTGCATGTTCAGGATGCCGCGCACCTCGCGGGAGTTGCTCGGCCCCATCCAGATGGCGTTGTCCTGCAGGCCGCCGCCGACCCAGTACGGGTCGCGCATGTCGACGCCGACCTTGTAGTACTGACCGATCGCCATGTTGTCGAAGTTCACGACGGTCTCGCCATCGTCGACGGTGATGTAGGCGCCCTGATCCGTGGCCGTGTACCAGATCGAGCCGTCGTACGGGGCGATCCAGAAGTCGTGGTCGTCGCCACCGCCGCCCCACCAGCGATTGATCCAGGTCTCGCCGCCGTCCTTCGTTACCCGGAACTCGCGTCCCACCGAATAGATACGGTTCGGGTCCAGCGGATCGATATCGACCTGACCGTGGTAGAAGGGCCGTACGTTCGTCCGCAGCGACCAGCGCCAGGAGGCGCCTCCGTCGCGCGAGATGTAGATGCCGCCGCCCGGGTTGCTCTCGTCGCCGCCTTCCTCGTCGAAGAAGGGAATGTCGTCGTCGGCCTCGACCGCGGCCACGACGATGCGCGGGTCCGTGCGGTGAATCGCGACATCGATCATTCCCGTGACGCTCGGCAGACCCTCGGTGAGCTTCGTCCACGAGGCGCCGCCGTCGGTGCTCTTGAACAGACCACCGAGCTCGCCGCCGGACTGCATCGTGGCCGGCTGGCGCAGCCGGTGATAGAAGCCCGCGTAGAGCACGTTCGGGTCGTCCGGATGCNNCGCCACGTAGGCGATCTCAGGATCCGTGGGGTGGGTGGCAATCTCGGCGATGTGGTGCGTGTCCGCGAGGCCGACGTGCGTCCAGCTGGCGCCCCCGTCGGTCGTTCGCCAGAGCCCGTCTCCCCAGCCGGAACTGTTGCGGTTGGCGGCCTCGCCGGTGCCGACCCAGATCACGTCGGGGTCGCCCTGGAAGAAGACCGCCGCGCCAATCGACCCTGCTCCGTCGGCCTTGTCGAAGATCGGCTCCCAGGTGACTCCGGCGTTGCGGCTCAGGAAGACGCCGCCCGAAGCGGAGGCCACGAGCACAACGCGGTGATCCGTGTTGAGAGCGTCGACCGAGGCGATACGGCCCGTCATGTTGGCGGGGCCGATGTTGCGCCAGCGAAGTGCGCCGGAGAGGTCGTCGCCGCTCGAGGCCTCCTGTCCGCCGAGCGTGGCAGTCAGGGAGAGGACGGCGAGCAGAGCGGCGAAACGGTGACGGTGCAAGGTAACTCTCCCGGGCGATGCGGGGCGCGGAGCCCAGTGGCGTGGTCAGCGGTGCTTTCCAGAGCATGTATCTTTGACCGATCGAGCCGGAGCGTCTACCCAGCGGAGGAGTTCCTTGGACCGCGCAGTGAGAATCGGCGTGCTCACGGTCTCCGATCGTGCGAGCCGCGGCGAATACGAAGATCGCAGTGGTCCGGCCGTTCGCGACTACCTGAAGCGAGTGCTCACGACGGATCACGAGATCATGCCGCGCATCGTCGTCGACGAGGCCGACCTGATCGCCGGCGAGCTCGTCGAGCTGGGCGACGCCGGCTGCTGTCTCGTGATCACCACCGGCGGGACCGGGCCGGCACCCCGCGACGTCACGCCCGAAGCAACGCAGCGGGTCTGCGACCGGATGCTCCCGGGGTTCGGCGAGGCAATGCGTGCGGAGTCTCTCCGCTTCGTCCCTACCGCGATTCTTTCGCGTCAGACCGCCGGCACGCGCGGCTCGTGCCTGATCATCAACCTCCCCGGCAGCCCGAAGGCCATCGCGGAGTGCCTCGATGCGGTCTTCGCCGCGGTGCCTTACTGCATCGACCTGATCGGCGGCCCATATCTCGAAACCGATCCGGCCCACATCAAGTCCTTCCGACCCCGACAGGCCTAACCAAATGACCGAGATCATTCGTGCTTTCCGCGGACTGCGGGCAACTCCCGAGGCGGCAGCCCGTGTGGCCGCGCCGCCGTACGACGTCGTGGACACCGAGGAAGCGCGCGCGCTCGCCGGCAGCAATGAGGACTCGTTCCTGCACGTTTCGAAGCCCGAGATCGACTTCGCGCCGGGCACGGATCCCCACAGCCCGGAGGTGCACGCGAGGGGTCGCGCCAACCTGGATCGGCTGGCGGCGCTCGACGCGCTGCGCCTCGACGCGACACCCTGCCTGTATCTGTACCGCGTGACCATGGGTTCGCATGTGCAGACCGGTATCGTGGCGGCGGCGAGCGTGGCGGCGTATCTCGACGGCCGAATCAAGCAGCACGAGCACACGAAGGACGACAAGGTCGACGACAGGGCGCGCAACGCCGACGCCCTCGATGCGCACACCGGCACGCTGTTTCTCACCTACCGGGCGGAGACGGAACTCGACGCCCGGGTGGCTGCGCTCACCGCCCACGAGCCGGATGTACTGGTCGATGCCGAAGACGGCGTGCGCCACGAACTTTGGGTGGTGGAGGCCGNNTGCCGTGAACGCCATGCCCGCCGTTTACATCGCGGACGGGCACCATCGCTCGGCGGCGGCGGCGAGGCTGCACGAGTGGCGATCGGCCGAGGGCGACGACTCGGCCGACTGGTTCCTCGCCGTGCTCTTCCCGGACGACCAGGTACAGATCCTGCCGTACAACCGCCTCGTCACGACTCTGGGGGAGGGCGAGGCGGACGACCTGCTGGCCGCGTTGCAGAAGGACTTCGTCGTGGAGGCGGCCGACGAGCCGGTCGAGCCCGAGGGCCCCGGTGAGTTCGGCCTCTATCTGCCGGGGCAGTGGTACGCCCTGCGGATTCGGCCGGAACTCGTGCCCGAAGACGCCCTCGGCCGTCTCGACATCAACCTGCTNNCCGCGCCGCGTTCTCGCTTTACCGCACGGGCCTCGACGATCTCTTCCGGGTCGCGGATGCCGGCGAGGTCATGCCGCCCAAGTCGACCTGGTTCGAGCCCAAGCTCCGCGACGGGCTGATCGTCCTGCCGCTGGGCGAATAGCTGCCGGCGGCCGCGCCGTTGCGGCAGACAGAGGCACTTCGTTCTCGCGCTGCACGCGCCGCGCGGTTCTCCCGCCAAATCACAACGGCCCGGGGTCCGCGCTGGTGCGTGAACCCCGGGCCGCTGAAAGAGGGTGATCAACCCGACGCGACGAAGACCCCTGCAATCGCGCTGAAGCTGACCCCCCTATTCAGGGAGCGAGACGGTCTCTCGGAGAAGACCTTCATCAACTAACGCGTGGCGCGACCGGAAAACGGCTCAAGAAATTTCGAAAAAGTTCAAAAAAATGTGCGGGCGCCCGTGTTGGGCCCTTCCGGGCAGTCTGTACACTGCTTCGAGACTCCGGAGAGACCCATGTCCGACGGCACCAAAGAACACGACGTCACCCAGCTGCTCCTTGCCTGGAACAGCGGCGAGAGCGATTCCGGCGATGAGCTCATGATGGCCGTGTATGAGGAGTTGCGCCGCATTGCCGGCTACCAGCTCAGCCGCGAGAATGCCGGCCACACGCTCCAGCCAACGGCACTCGTGAACGAGGCATACATGCGGCTGGTCGACCAGACGAGGGTCCACTGGCGAAATCGGGCTCATTTCTTCGGGATCGCCTCGCAGCTCATGCGCCGCATCCTCGTCGACTATGCGCGGAAGCGCAGGGCAGACAAACGCGGTGGCGGTGTGGCGATGCTCCAGTACGAGGACTCGCTGGTAGGGCCGACGACCGGAGAGGTCGATCTCGTCGCGCTCGATGACGTCCTGACGAGGCTGGCCGAGTTCGATGCGACGGGTGCACGCGTCGTCGAGCTGCGCTACTTCGGCGGGCTCACGATCGAGGAGACGGCCGAGGTGCTCGAGGTCTCGCCCGCCACGGTGAAGCGCGAGTGGGCGACGGCCCGCGCCTGGCTTCATCGCGAGCTCGGCGGAGCGGGAGACGGATGAACAAGGATCGCTGGAACCAGGTAAAAGAGCTGTTCCAGCAGGTGCTCGAGCGGAACGCCGACGATCGCGAGCAGTTCATTCGCGAGATCTCCGAGGACGACGCGACGCTTCGTTTCGAGCTGCAGTCGCTGCTTAACTCGCACAACGCCGCGGACACCTTCCTGAGCCGTCCGCCGGGCCAGGAAGCCGCCGAAATCCTGGCCCGCGATCAGCACACCCTCGTGGGCGAGCGGCTCGGCCCGTACCGGGTCATCCGTCGCATCGGCCGCGGGGGCACGGGCGCGGTTTATCTCGCCGTGCGGGACGATGATGAGTTCCAGCGCCGTGTCGCGATCAAGGTGATCCGGCGCGGCATGGCGACCGAAGACACCCTGAATCGGTTCCGTAGCGAACGGCAGATTCTGGCGTCGATCGATCACCCGAACATCGCGCGGCTGCTCGACGGCGGCTCGACCGACGACGGCCGGCCGTACTTCGTCATGGAGTACATCGAGGGCGTGCCGATCGACGACTACTGCGATCANNCATCGCGACCTGAAGCCCGGCAACATCCTCGTCACGGCCGATGGTGTGCCCAAGCTGCTCGATTTCGGTATCGCGAAGCTGCTGAATCCCGAACTGAGTTCCGACACGCGCGAGCCCACGATGCTCGAACTGCGCGTGATGACACCGGAATACGCCAGTCCTGAACAGATGCAGGGCCGTGCGGTCACGACCGCAAGCGACGTCTACTCACTCGGCGTGATGCTGTACGAACTTCTGACCGGCCATCGCCCGTACACGATCAGCCGGCTCTCGCTGCACGAAATGGAGAAGGTGGTCTGTACGGAGCGCCCGCCGCGGCCGAGCGAGTCCGCCGGCGCCTATGCCGAGGAACCTCTGCGCGACGGTGCGGTGCGCGAGGTAACCGCCGAGTCCGTCGCCCGTGCCCGCGACACCAATCCCGATCGGCTGCGGCGTGCGCTTCTGGGCGACCTGGACAACATCATCCTGAAGGCCCTGCGCAAGGAGCCCGCCCGACGCTACTCATCCGCCGAGAAGCTTGCCGATGATCTCGCCAATCATCTCGAAGGGCGGCCGGTCGAGGCGCGGCCGGACACGGTCGGTTATCGCTTCAGCAAGTTCGTGCGGCGCAACCGGGTAGGGAGCGCCGTAGCCGCGACGACCCNNCCTGGGCGGAGTCGCGCTGTCGCTGCAGGCCCGCCGCGTGGCGCAGGAACGCGATCGTGCCGAACTGGCAGCTGCCGAGGCCACGGCGGTGAATGAGTTCCTGCAGGAGATCCTCGCGGCCGCTGATCCCATCGAGGGGATCGGCCGAGAGGTGTCGGTTGTCGAGTCGGTCGAAGAGGCCGTGCCGCGGATCGCGGTCACCTTCGTGGATCAGCCGCTGCTGGAGGCTGCGGTTCGGCACACGGTCGGCTATACGTTTGCCCGTCTGGGCCGCTTCGACGAGGCAGAAGATCAGTTGCGACTGGCGCTGGACCTGCGCCGACGGACCCATGGGCGCGAGCACCAGGAGATCGCGGAGACGCTGAATGCCCTCGGTGAGGTGAGGTACGACCGCGGCGATTTCGACGGCGCCCAGCGGCTTTACGACGAAGCCCTCGCGATGCGAGAGCGCGTCCACGACGGCGAGCACTCCGAGATTGCCGACAGTCTCGACAATCTGGGCAACGTCTACCAGGAGCGCGGCAACATCGAAGCCGCGGAGGAAGCTTACCGGGGGGCTCTCGAGATGCGGCGCGCGACGCTGCCGCCGGGACACACGGACATTGCCAGCAGCCTCAACAACGTCGCCACGGTCCTGCACGACAGGAAGGAATTCGACGACGCCGAAGAGCTCTACCGCGAGTCCCTCGACCTGACCCGTCGAGCGCGGGGTGAGAATCATCCGGAGGTGGCGACCTCCCTCAACAATCTGGCGGTGCTGCTGCACGACCGCGAACGGTACGAAGACGCCGAGCCGCTCTATCGGGAAGCACTGGCGATCTCGCGCGCCACGCTGGGCTCCACTCATCCGGACGTCGTGCTGAACCTCAGCAACCTGTCGTCGCTGCTGGTCGATAAAGGGGAGTACACCGAGGCACGGGTGCTGGTGCAGGAACTGATCGCCACCTCGCGCGAGATCTGGGGCGCCGAGGACGTGCACGTCGGGTATGCCATGCGGCAGCTCGGTGATCTGGATCTCGCGAGCGGCGATCCGGATCTCGCCTACAGCGCCTACGACCGAGCGCTCGACATCTTCGGAACGAAACTGCCCACCGACTCGCCGGAGGTGGTTCTCGCCCGGGCCGGCAAGGGCCGCTCCCTGATGGTGATGGGGGATATCGAGGCCGCCGAGCCCTACCTGCTGCGCTCGTTCGAGGATTTTCTCGAAGACTACGGGCCGAACGATGTCGATGCCGTCCGTTACGCGGGCTGGCTGGCCGAGATCTATGAGCAGCTCGGCCGCCCGACCGAGGCCGCCCGCTTTCGCGCGGCGGCGAACCCTGCCGACTCCTCCGAAGCGGCTCCGACTCCGCAGCAGTAGCCCGGCTCGCTGAGGCCGGCGCGAGTGCGCCGCGCACGGGTCCGCGACCTCCCCAGACCGCCTCACGGCCCCGGGACCCGCGACGCTGACGGGTTTTTTCCTCGCCGGATCCCGCACGGGTTCTTTCTATGATATAAATCAACACTTATATAAGTGATGACCTATAAAAGAGGTTTGACGGCTTTGGCGCACGCGACTCGTCGGGAGCTCTTCGAACAGCTCGTGGGGCAACCACGGTCGGTGAACGAACTCGTTGCGGGAACCGCGATCAGTCAGCCTGCGGTTTCCCAGCACCTGCGGGTGCTGCGCGCAGCGGGCCTCGTCGAAGTGCGCAAGCAGGGGGCGCAGCGGATCTACAGCGTCAGGCCGGAGGGTCTGCGTCAGTTGCGCGACTGGATCGAACTCTGCATGGAAGGTTCTGGCCCCACGGCCACCGCGTGACGCGGATGGCACCGATCGTACGCAGCCAACTGCGGTCGGTGCCGTCCCCACGCGAGCGCATCTCCCGGTCGGTGCCGTCCCCACGCGAGCGCTGACCTCAGACGCGGTGAACCGCGGTCAGCTGACGGCGACGGCGGCGAGCCCGAGACGCTGCTGGAGCCTCTCCAGCTGCTCGCGCAGCTGTGGCGGCAGGCGATCGCCGAAGGTCGCGAAGTGCTCCTCGATCATCGGAAGCTCATCGCACCAGCCGGCCTCGTCGACCCGCAGGAGCTCCTCGAGCGTAGCCGCGTCGATGTCCAGCCCGTCCACGTCGAGGGCGCCCGGGCGCGGCATGTTCCCGATGGGGCTCTCGACCGCGTCGGCAGTGCCGCTGCAGCGCTCGAAGATCCACTTCAGTACCCGGG
>JABAHO010006695.1_pt1 | contig 11988 bp, 13 predicted proteins | sample 7062071 | NCBI WGS metagenome assembly JABAHO01 (sample SAMN14534356, study PRJNA622989) | marine sediment metagenome | biome: marine biome [ENVO:00000428]; feature: marine pelagic biome [ENVO:01000023]; material: deep marine sediment [ENVO:00002113] | place: India: Gulf of Kutch | collected...
ACAGGAACTCACGATCCACTTTGAGGCCAGGCGCGCCTCGGCGCAATTGAGGCAAATACGGACCCGGAAACGCTTTTGTCAGGAAAAACAGCCGGCCGCGCATTGGTTACGCGGCTCTATTTGCTACCCCCCGGTTAGACCCTAGAACTCGTCCATCAGGCGGCGCACCCGGTCCCGCAAGTCTTCGGGCGCCTTGCTGCTGCCGCTCTCTCGCATGCGTTCGTTGAGCAGCCTCTCGACTTCCGCCCTCGAAAAACAGCTCCGGCAATGGCTCATGTGGTGCTCGAAATCCTCGATTGCCTGGGGATCGGACAACTCTCCGTCCAGGTAGGCATAGAACGCCTCTATCGCGGCGAGGCAGCCGATATCGTCGTGGTCGTGAGTATCTGTCTTGCTGTTCATGCTTTGTGCCTGCTGTTTTCTTTGGGGGGCGCAATGCCCGCATCCCGAGCCTGTTCCCAGAGCGCCTTTTGCAGCATAGTCCTGCCGCGTTTCATTCTCGAGCGAACCGTGCCCGGCGGTACACCTAGTGCCTCCGCCGCTTCGTCGTAAGTCAGTCCCTCGACATTGATCAGGATTATCGTCGTACGAAAAGCGTCGGGGAGACCGTCGATTGCCGCCATGATCGCCGAGCCGAGCATGTCGTTAAAGAATTGCCGTTCGGGATTTGCCCACCAGACCAGGAAGTCGTCCGGCTGGGCGTTGAGAAGCGACACCAGTCCGCCACCATCATCTTCCTCGTAAGCTGATTCGTTCGGACGAACGGCCTCACGGCGATAAGCGCTGATAAAGCAATTATGCAGGATGCGAAATACCCAGGGACGGAATCGCTGTCTGTCCTGCAGGGTGCCGATCGCCGACCACGCCTTCGAGACCGTTTCAGCGACGAGATCCTCAGCGTCTGCGCCCGTTCCTGCCAGGCGCAGCGCCGTGCCGTACAAGGCGTCCATGTTCACCTCGATCTCGCGACTGAAGAAGCTCTTCGTGTCTTCATGCCCGGTCATCGGTCTCGCGGCAACTCCCATGGTCAGAAAGTAAGCGTGGATGCACCTTGCTGAACCTCGTCCAGCATCGCCACCGAACCGGCAAGCGTAACGCCATCGATCAAGTCGTCCTTGTCGTAACCGCGCACCCCGGCACACGGTGGGCATACGAGGATCCTGCCGCCATTATCTATCACCGTCTGGATCATGTCCTTCAGCGGCGGGTCCAGGGGATTCAGTCGCGCCTGATCGGCGGCGCCCTTCCTCACCCAGTCGACGCCCGAGCTGACCAGGAACATCGTAACCTGCATGTCGCTGCCGATCGCGCCGTTCGCAACGCTCCAGGCGACCGAAGAGCGTTCATCATTGAACCCGTTCGTTACTACCACTACCAGTTTCTTCTTTTCGGACATCGTCTTTACTCCTCGTTTTTCCAGTCTTGGAACTTCTTTAGCTGCATGATTTGCAGCGCAATTACCGGCAAAGACGCATGAACGAGTCGATTAGGTCCCGAATCTCGCGAAAAAATCGTAAGACACTGAAATTACTGGCGAGGGCCTGGCGCCGCGAATCGCTTCATCCAGTCCCTGAACTCTCCATACCAGTGCACCGAGTTCTCCCGTGTCAGGATCCGGTGATTCTCGTCCGGGTAGTAACCGGATGTTCCCTGCCGGGCAGCACCGATGAGCGAAGCCGCCATAACTGCCGCCACCGGCAACCATGCGCTCCGCATCGATCCACGGCCTCTCGGCGAGCCGTTCCGTCACCGCTATCGTCCTCGACTTCGACGAAGTCGCCGACGACCGGAACGCCATCTTCGAAGATCGCAATGTTGGGGTCGGTGTAATAGACGACGTCGAGAACCTGCAGTGTTCCGGCATCCACAGCCTCTACAGGACCTTCGATCTCGTAGCCCGAGCTGTCTTCGAGGTGGAGGTTGGACGCGTAGATCGCACCGTCGTCACCCCACCGTGCGTCGATATCGACTTTGTCACCCTGATTTATCGAGCCATAGTCGATTGACTGAACAACATCGTCGTCGCGGAACATTGTCTCGTTGTTCACGATCACGTCCACCGTGCCCACCGCGTTGCCGGAAGTTTGAAACCCGTCACATACAGGTGTATGACGCAGATAAGGTTCCATACTCCTCGATCTCACGGCCTGCCGGACGTTAAACTGCCGCTTCCTGGCAACGAGAGCAGAAAGTCGATGGGATTCAAATCAATGACATACGCACGATTTGCACGATCACGAAGGGTCGTCGCTTTGGTTCTTGCGGCGGCGGTATTGCTGGGCGTACAAGCGGAAGCGCTCGCGGACGAGTCGGGGGCCAAAGGCACCTATACCGTCCTGGTCACGGGCGCCAACCGTGGACTCGGTCTCGAGTTTGCGCGGCAATACAGGGAAGCCGGCTGGAATGTCATTGGCACAGCCCGCAAACCGGACGAGGCGAACGAACTGAAAGCCCTCAACGTGCGCGTCGTGCAGCTGGACGTCACAAACCAGGAAAGCGCTGACAGGATGGCGGCCGAACTCGCCAGCCAGCCCATCGACCTGCTGATCAATAACGCCGGGATCTTCCCGCGTGTCGGCAGAATCGACGAGATCGACTTCGACGATTACAACCGCACACTCTCGGTCAATACGGTCGGACCGGTACGAGTTACACGTGCGCTGCTGCCCAATCTGCGCCAGGGCAAGCTCAAGATGATCGCCGGCCTCAGCAGCAACCTGGGCAGTATTGCCGAGAACGAGCGCGGCAACTTCTACGGCTATCGTGAAAGCAAAGCTGCCCTCAACATGTTCACGAAGACCCTTGCCGCGGAACTCGGACCGGATGGCTTCATCTGCGTCGTGCTGACGCCGGGGTGGGTGCAGACCGACATGGGCGGGCCGAACGCACCCCTGCAGCCGGCCGACTCCGTCTCCGGCATGAAGGCCGTGCTCGACAAGCTCACCCCGGCCGCTAACGGCACGTTCTGGTCGTACGACGGCAGCCAGATGCCCTGGTAGCCCCTCAGAACCGGGTGATGATCGTCACGCCGGTGTTGTCGAAGTTGTCCATCGAGGTCAGGGCAGCGATCGATTCCTCGAGATCGATCATTCGCCCGATCAGTCTTTGCGGCGCGAGTTCACCGGCCGCGATCATTGCCAGCATCTGATCGTAGCGGTGCGCCTGCATTCCGTGGCTGCCGCGTATCTCGAGCTCGTTCGCGATTACCTTGTGCATCGGGATGCGAGGCCTCTGCTGATCGCCCGTCATCAGGCCGATCTGGATGTGCCGGCCGCGCTTGCGCAGGCTGTCGATGGAATCGTAACAGGCACCGGCATTGCCGATCGCATCAAGCGAGACGTGTGCGCCGCCGCCGGTCAGGTCTCGGATCGCGCTCGCCACGTTCTCGACAGAGTTCGCGTTAATCCCGCCAACAGCGCCGAACTCTGTTGCGAATTCGAGCTTATCGTCGGAAATGTCAACCGCGACAACCCGGGCGCNNCGAGCTTTTCGTCAGAAATGTCAACCGCGACAACCCGGGCACCCATCGCGGCCGCGATCATGATCGCCGACAGCCCGACGCCGCCGCAGCCATGCACGGCAACCCACTCCCCTTCGGTGACCCGGCCCTGATCCACGATCGCCCGGAATGAAGTTGCGAAACGGCAGCCCAGGCTGGCGGCTGTCGGGAACTCCATGTCGTCCGGCAGGCGCACGAGATTCACGTCGGCATAGTGGATCGCCACGTACTCGGCGAACGAGCCCCAGTGCGTGAAACCCGGCTGGAACTGGTGGTCGCAGACCTGCTGGTTGCCCGATTCGCATTGCGGACACTTGCCGCATCCGCCGACGAACGGCAGCGTCACCCGGTCGCCGGAGCGCCAATTACTGACGCCCTCGCCCACCGCCTCGACGATTCCCGCCAGTTCGTGGCCGGGAACGTGGGGCACCACGATATCCGGATCTGTGCCCCGCCAGCCGTGCCAGTCGCTCAGGCAAACGCCGCTCGCCATGACTTTCAGCACGACGCCGCCTTCGGGCGGCACCGGGTCCGGGACCCGTTCTACTTCGAGCGGGCCCGAAAACGCACGATAGACGACAGCCCTCACGGCTGGCCACCGCGGTAAAGCGTACCGAACAGGTTGTCGCAGATCGGGTACGTGATGTTGAAGTTATAACGCGTCATCAACGCTTTGTTGTGATGAGCAACATGATTCCTGCGCAGACGACGTATGACCGGCACGCGACCAAGCCAGGATTGCGGATCCACGTGATAGGAGAAGTGGAAAAGCTCGTAGTTCAGGTAATAGAGAATCGCGGTGAACACGAACAGGAAGCACACGTTCGCCGATACCAGTACGTACAGGATCGCGCCGACGGGGACCGCGAAGAAACCGAAAAAAAACAGCAGCAAAATCGGCGGAAACAGAACCGCGCGGTAGTCGCGCGGAGAGTCGAAGCAGATGGCCTCGTCGGTGAAAAACGAGTGATGCTCGACGGTATGCCGCTGGAAGATGCCGGTCAGGAAACGGGTCTTGTGATGCATCGGGCCGCGATGCCCGAGGTATTCGGCGAGGTTGCAGTACAGGAACGTGAGCGGAATCGTCAGCCACTCAGCCGGCTTGACGTCGTCCAGCATCGCAAGACTCACCGCCGCCACTACGCCGGAGAACGCGACTATCGTGGCGAGATGTACGTACCCCGAGTAATGCTTCGGGATACGCGTTTCGCGAAATTCTGCCCTTGCCAGGGCAACGGACTCCGTCTTCACGCGTCTGATGCTCCCTTGCTTGAATGGACAAGGCACTGGCCGTGCGTTGCATGGTACAGAAAATCGCGCAGTGATGGACTGGCCCGGTAAAGCCTGTTGAGTCAGGCTTTGCTATGATCGCCATGGCTTCGTTACTAATTGATTCCGTTGAGCATAAAGCAAGTCGCCATCGACGTAGAGAAAGTCTCGGAAGGCATGTACGTGTCGAAGCTGGATCGTCCCTGGCTCGAGACGCCATTCATATTCCAGGGCTTCGAAATCCGCGAGCAGGCGGAGATCGACATGCTGCAGCGCTGCTGCAGCGTCGTCTATATCGACGTCGAAAAGGGCAAACTCTCCGACGACCAGGTCCGGCGGCTCATACAGCTGCAACGCACGGCGGGCAAAGCGCCGCAGCAGCCCGCACGGCAAAAAGCGAAGGAGCCCGGCAAATTATTGCGGTGGCTGCAAAAGCTGCTCACGCGCCTCGGGCTGTATCGCCAGGCCGCGACTTTGGCATCCAGCGGGCAGGAAGGTTACGGGATACAAACGACCGTGCGCGCGGAAGCGGACTCGGCGCGCGACTCGTACCGTGTTCTTGCCAGGCACCATAAGGAATTGATGGACCACGCGACGATTCGGGGCGAAGTTCGGATGGACGAACTGCGCCGTGCAGTTCAACCGGCCATCGACAGCGTATTGCGTAATCCGAACGCTTTGGCCTGGACGGTGTTCTCGCGCAAGCGCCGGAGCGAAAACTACAACCGCTCCGTCGGAACCGCCATCTGGTGTCTGATGTTCGGCCGCCACCTGAACTTCGATCGCGACATGCTCGAGGAGCTCGCGATGGGCGGAATGCTGCTCGATCTTGGTAACTCAATGCTTCCGAAAAGCATTGCGGCGACAAGTGGAGCCATTTCAGAGGAGCACAGGAATATGCTCCGACAGCATGTCGGATTCGGAGCAAACATACTGGAGGCTTCGCAGGGCGTTCCGCAGACTGTTGCCGACATGGCTCGGTGCCACCATGAACGCTTCGACGGGTCCGGCTATCCGCTGGGCCTGCAGGGCAACCAGATCCCGCCTTTCGGCCGCATCGCCGGTATCGCTGACTGCTATGACGCGATGACCAGCGAAACGCCTTACTCGAAGCCGATGGCGGCCTACGATGCAGCCAGGGCTTTGAACGAGATGCGCGGCAAGGAATTCGCGGCCGAGGTGGTCGAGCAATTCCTCGCGACAATGGGCATGTTCCCGGTCGCAAGTCTCGTCGAACTCAACGACGGCTCTGTGGCGGTAGTCCTGGAACAGAACCCGAACAACGTACTGCGTCCCAAGGTGCTATTGCTACTCGACCAGAATCGCGCGCCCCTGCCGCAGGCCAAAGTGGTCGAGATGCGCGACCTGCCGCTCGATGCCACGCAATCCGGCGCGCTGTGGATCGTCAACGGCCACGAGCACGGCGCGTTCGGCATCGATCCGGCCGACATCTTCGGGTAGTCCAGCGGCCCGGATCAGCCGCGTCCGCGAAAATCATCCATGCTGTGACTGATACCGAAGAAAGCCATCATCGCATCGAACCAGCCAACCGGTAACAGCCGGCTCGGCCATCCCGTGTAAACGAACCGCGGCATTATGAGTCGCCGGCGGTCTTTTTCGATGGCCCTCACCGTGCGCCGCACGACATAGTCCGGATCGAGTATCGGCAACAACCACGGAAACCGGGTCCTGACGCCTTCGAACATCCCGGTATCGGTGTAGAACGGGCAGACAACGGTCGTGACGACCTTGCTGTTTTGCCGTTTCAGCTCTACCCGCAGCGACTCGTCGAAGCCGACGGCTGCAAACTTGCTCGAACAATAGTCCGTCAGTTTCGACGTACCGGCGAGCCCGGCGGCAGAGGCGATGGTAACGAGATGCCCCCTGTCCCGCTCCAGCATGCCGGGAAGGAATGCCTTGGCGGTCCAGAACAAGGCCAGCGTATTGACCTGGAACGTGCGCTCGATATCGTCGGGCGATATGTCCAGCAGGCTTTTCCCGGACACGATCCCGGCGTTGTTGACGAGGATGTCGACCGGCCCGCTCCGGGCAAGCGTCTGCGCCGCGACCGCCTCGATGTCTTCCCGCCGCGTCAGGTCACAGACGTAAATATCCGCGTCACAGCCGGCGCCGCGCAGCTCCGCCTGCACCGCACCGAGACCCTGTGCATCGATATCCCACAGGGCCAGGCCGGCGCCGGCCTTCCCCAGTTCCGTGGCCAGCAACCTGCCGATGCCGCTGGCGGCACCGGTGATCAAAGCGCGGCTCCCATTGATATCCGTCATGGTCCAATCCTCGAAATGCCCAGTTCGACATTATCACGAAGGGTTCTCGGGCAAACACGTGACAGCCTCCGCTATAATTGCCGGTCCGACCGGAGAGTTCGAATGCAGCAACACCAGGAAGTCATCGCCGAAGTCATGCAATCGCCCAAGGGACCGGAGATCGGTGCGCTATTCGATTTCGACGGCACCCTGATCTCAGGCTACTCGGCCGTGACCTTTATCCAGGAACAGGTCAGGCGCGGCAATCTCTCCGTGCGTGAACTCGTGGAACTGATTGGCGCAATGGCGAGCTTCGGGATCGGCAGAATGGGATTCTCGGCCATGATGATCGCCGCCTCGCAGTTCCTGCGCGGCATCCGGGAAGACAGCTACGCGAACTTCGGCCAGGAGCTGTTCGAGTCGCATCTCGCGCGGCAGATCTACCCGGAATCGCGCGCGCTCGTCCAGGCCCACCTGAAGATGGGGCACACGGTTGCGATCATCACGTCCGCGACGCGCTACCAGGTCGAACCCGCAGCACGGGATCTCGGCATCCAGCACGTCCTGTTCACCGAGCTGGAGGTGGAAAAAGGCTATTTCACGGGTGCGGTCATCCAGCCGACCTGTTTTGGCGAGGGCAAGGTGACGGCGGCCGAGTCGCTGGCCGCAGAACACGACGTCGACCTCGATCAGTCGTTCTTCTATTCCGATAGCGACGACGACATCGAGCTGCTGCAGCGAGTCGGCAAGCCCCGTCCGCTGAACCCGAACTCGAAATTGCATCGTATCGCCGAGCGCAACGGCTGGCCGATACGGCGCTTCGGCAGTCGCGGCAAAACGCACCCGTCCGACTTGCTGCGGTCACTGCTCATGCCGGCGAATCTCCTGGGTTCGTTCGTCGCGGGATTTCCGATCTGGCTCCTGACCGGCTCCAAGCGCGACGCCCTGAATTTCTCGATATCGTTGTTCGCGGATACTGCGAGCGCGCTGATCGGGCTGAACCTGAAAATCGACGGCGAGCAGCATCTATGGTCACATCGACCGGCCGTCTTCATCTTCAACCACCAGAGCAACGTCGACCTGGTCATCGTCGCTCGATTGCTGCGGCGTGATATCACCGGCGTCGGCAAGCGCGAGATTCGGGACTTGCCCGTACTCGGGCGGGTTTTCGAAGCCGCCGGCGTGGTGCTGATCGATCGCAAGGACACTGCCAAGGCCATCGAGGCGATGATGCCGCTCGTTGACGCGATGCGCGTCGAAGGCAAGTCGGTCTGCCTGTCGCCCGAGGGTACGCGCTCGGTAACGGACAAGCTCGCCCCCTTCAAGAAAGGCGCATTTCACCTTGCGATGCAGGCGGGCGTGCCCATCGTTCCGATCGTCATTCACAATTCCGGGGACGTCCAGCCGAAAGGCGATCTGATTTTCCACCCGGGCACGGTCCACGTCGAAGTGCTGCCGCCGATCGATACGAGCAAATGGTCCGTTGAATCTATCGACCAGCACGTTGCCGAGGTGCGGGACATGTACCTGAATGCGCTGGACCAGAAGCCGCGGACTCCCCGCCTCCGCGCCGTGCAGGACCGATAAGGAGCCGTTCTTATGGATCAGCTAAGCCCGCAGGACGCCCAGTTCCTTTACCTGGAGTCTGCGGATAACCTCACGCACCTGACGTCGGTCTCGATCTTCGACCAGTCGACCGTCCCGGGCGGCGAGGTCGTGCGCTTCAAGGACATCCTTGCGCACGTCGAAGGACGCCTGCACATGAGTCCGCTGTTCAAGCGCCGGCTCGTGCACGTGCCGCTGGAACTCGATTTTCCATACTGGGTCGACGACGAGCATTTCGACCTCGAATATCACATTCGCCACGGGCGCCTGCCCGAGCCGGGCGACTGGCGCCAGTTCTGCATCCACGTGGCGCGTTATCACTCGCGGCCGCTGGACATGAACCGCCCGCTCTGGGAGATGTACGTTATCGAAGGGCTCGACAATGTCGACTGGCTGCCGAAGGGAAGCTATGCCCTCGTCACCAAGATTCACCACGCCGCCGTCGACGGCAAAGCCATCATGGACTTCTTCGGCGCCCTTGCAGATATCGACAACAAAGGCACGCCGGCGGTACCCCTTAACATGAGCAGGCTCAGGCGCAGTCCGAAACCGGGCATCGTCGACATGGCAGTCCGCGCCGCCTGGCATACGGTACGTTCGCCGATCGGCCTGACGGACGCCGTCATGCGCTCGGTGCCGAGTGTGTATCACGTCGCGCAGAAGGTCCTCACGGCTCAGAAAAAGAACACGCTCGATGTGCCGGATACGCGCTTCAATCACGTCGTTTCCCCGCGCAAGATGTTCGGTGCGAGGGCGTTCCGGCTGGACGACTTCAAGGCCATCAGAAAAGCCGTGCCTGGCAGCACGATTAACGACGTGGTGCTCGCGGTATGTGGCGGCGCCCTGCGCCGATACATGAAAGAACACGGTGAGCTGCCCGACAACTCGCTGATCGCCTGGGTGCCGATCAATGCCCGCCAGTCAGGCAAGTCCGATGCAAGTTCGCCGGGCAACAATGTCACGTCGATGACGGTGCCGATATTCACCGATGTGGGCAACGACGTTGATCGCCTTGGCTGCATCCACGAGGCGACCCAGCTCAGCAAGGAAGCGAAGTCCGGTGTATCGGCTCGCCTCATGACCGATCTCAGTCAGCACGTTCCGGCAGCGACCCAGGTGCTTGCAGGCCGTCTCGTGCTGCGTGCCGGCATGGCTGCGCGCACCTGCAACCTGTTCATCTCGAATATCCCGGGGCCGCAGGTGCCCTTGTATATGAACGGCGCCCAGCAGGTGGGTGCCTACGGTCTCGCGCCGCTCGTAAACGGAATGGGGCTCTTCATAGCGACGCCGAGCTACAACGGTGAGATCACCTTCAACGTGACGTCCACGCGCGAAATCATGCCCGACATGGAGTTCTTCATCGATTGCATCGAAGCGGCCGTCGAGAGCCTGAAGACCGCGGTGAAGCCGAGGAAGAACGCCAGCACGAAGAAGCCCGCGAAGGAGAATGCGGACGCAAAGAAGACCGCGCGAAAGAAACCCAGCGCCAGGAAGGAATCGCCGGCCGCCTGAGCCGGCTCGCGCTCAGCCGGCGCGCTTCACCGCCGACTTGCTCGGCGCCGAAGGTCCATGTTCGAAGCGCCTTACGATCCTGTCCAGCGTGCGCCCGACTTTCGTCTGCACGCGGATCATTTCGATCTTCGGCCAGGTCACGCGCTCACCCATCGCAATCAGCTCGACGACTTCCTCCACTGAACGGTGGGCGAGCAGCTTGAGCGGATTGAAAAGGAGCCTGTCGGGCAGGATGTTGATGTCGCCGATATAGTCCTGGTTGATGATACTCAGCCCGACATTCGTCAGCCGGTTCAGGGTCGGGTTCCATGACAACGGCTTCTCGAACAGCGTAGCGCCTGCATTCAGCCACTCGCGCACCGTGCGGCTGCCGGCGGTTCTCACGATAGAGAGCGGCTCAGTGCCTCGCCGGGTATCGGTGACGAAAGGAAACACGTGCGGATTGACCTGGCTGACGATGAAGTGGTTCACCCCATAGATCCTGCTCAGGCGCTTGGCCGGCATGTCGTCACTGATCGAACCGTCGACCCAGCGACGCGATTTCAGGTACGGTTGCTTCTCGCCCTTTTCGTTCCTGGCCATCAGGCGAACCGGCGGGTAGAACCCGGGGACTGCAGCTGAAGCCATCACGGCCTCCCGTACGCACACGTTCGGCGTCGTGATCGCGTTCAGCAGGCGCGAGGTCTGGTGCTTCTCCGCCGCCGCGATGGAGATGTTCATGTGCCGGCCGGTGCGTTCGAACGCCTCCTGGAAGGTCAGGTCCGGGAGCAGCCGCTCCAGCGCCTCGTATAGGTCGTCGATCGACGCAACCTCAGGCCGGAACATGTCGAAATATCGCCACAGCCCCGCGTCGCGCTCGATTTCGCGAACCAGGTTCCCGGGCTCGAACAACTGCTCGATGTCCGGGCTCTCATACGTGCCGACCAGGCTGCCGACAATTGCCCCACCGCTGCTGCCTGACAGGACGTCGGGCAGAATCCCCTCGAGCCACATGGCTTTTACGGCGCCGATGTGGAAAAACAGCAAGGAACCGGCACCACTCATTACGAACGCGGAACAGCCGAAGCAGTGCTGCGCACGACGGAAGAAATCCAGTCGTTCATCGAACGGGATATCGTCGGCTTCCTCGCTCGCCAGCAGTTCGAGTGCACTGACCACTTCGTCGACGTAATCCATGATCAGCTGCTTTGTGCCGAATTTCGCTTTGCCGTAGAGCGCGCGGCGTCCGATACCGTCGATATTGCCGTGGATGCCTTCGTTCAGCGCATAGAGCAGGCGNNACATGATCGAAGTGTTTCGACTCGTCCGACCCCACCCACTTGTGGACGCCGGAAGCCTTGTCGTGCGCGATCGCCGCCTCCCGCCACTCCTCGTAGCTTTGGGCTTCGTTCATGGCCGCCTGCAGGCGCCTTGTTGCCGAGAGAATCATCCGCTCAATTTAGTATGAAGGCCCTAATTTTGCGAGCTACAGTTCCCATAATTCAGAAACATTCGTGCCGAGGAGAAGATCATGGCAAAGAAAGAAAGTAAAGCAAAACAGAGAGTTAATGAGTTCACCGAGCAGCTGGACAATGTATTCCTGGCTGGCCTCGGCGCATTCGCAAATGCCCAGAAGATGGGCTCAGAGACGTTCGAATCGCTCGTAAAGGACGGCGAGAAATTCCGCAAGGAAGCCTCCAAGAAGACCGAGAAGCTCATCGACGAGGTACAGGATTCCGTCCGCGAAATGAGAGACGACGCCGAGTCGAGGGCCGAAGGCCTGCTCGACCGCGTTCGCGACCGTTCGAAGCTCACGAAGCTGCAGAGCGCTTTCGACAAGCGCGTTGCTGACGCAATGGA
>JABAHO010026440.1_pt1 | contig 11988 bp, 13 predicted proteins | sample 7062071 | NCBI WGS metagenome assembly JABAHO01 (sample SAMN14534356, study PRJNA622989) | marine sediment metagenome | biome: marine biome [ENVO:00000428]; feature: marine pelagic biome [ENVO:01000023]; material: deep marine sediment [ENVO:00002113] | place: India: Gulf of Kutch | collected...
GCGGCGGCGACGCTCGACGCCACCCTCGTGGCGGTTACCGGCACAAATGGGAAATCGACGGTTACCGGTCTGATCGCCGAGATGCTGGAGGCTGATGGTCGCAAGGCGATTGCTGCCGGCAACATCGGCACAGCATTGAGCTCGGTGGCGGTTGAGTCGTGGGACGCGGTTGTCGCTGAGGTGTCGAGTTTCCAGCTGCGATTCATCGAGAGTTTCCACCCCAGGGTTGCGGTCTTGCTCAACATTGCGCCCGACCATCTCGATTGGCACGGCGGCTTCGAGCCATACGCGGCGGCCAAGGCCAAGGTGTTCCAGAATCAAACCGCTCAAGACTTCCTCATTTACGACGCAGACGACCCGGAGGCCAGCCGGCGCGCCTCCCAGGCCAGGTCACAGCTGGTACCGGTGTCGGGCCGACGTCTTCCGCCAGGTGGGGGCGGACCCGTGGATGGCCGGCTGGTCCTTCCCGCCGGGGAGGTCGGCCTGGCCTCGGTCACAGATCCGGCTTACGTCATGGACCTGGCGGCGGCGGGAGTAGCGGCCGGCTTGCTCGACGTGTCGCGGGACGCAATAGAGAAGATCGTGCTGGCGTTTCGGCCCGGTCCGCACCGGCGCACCCTGGTTGGAACCTGGCATGGGGTCGCCTGGGTGAACGACTCCAAGGCCACCAATCCCCATGCTGCGCTGGCTTCGATTGAGGCTTATCCCTCAGTGGTGCTCATCGCCGGCGGCCGCAACAAGGGCTTGGATCTCGCGCCAATGCTGGAAGCCACTCAACTGCGGAGTGTTGTGGCGATCGGCGAGGCAGCTGTTGAGCTGGCGGGGCCGATGACCGTGGAAGCCGCCGACATGGCTCAAGCGGTCGCCAAGGCTGCCGAAGCAGCACAGGCCGGCGACACGGTCCTGTTGGCGCCCGGNNGCCCGCTTCAGCGGAAAAGAGACACCGGATGGCTAGCCGGGTGACCTCCATAGTCGGCGCTCGGCAAGGAGCCCGGCGGCGAGCCCACGAAGAGCTGGTCAGCCGGCGGATCGTCACGCTGCTCGTCCTCCCAATGGCGGCCTTGATCGTGGTCGGGCTGGGTGCGATCTTGTCGGCTTCGTCGGTGCCGGCCTTGGCCACATTCGATGATTCGCTGTACTACTTCCGCCGACAGCTTGTGTGGGTCTTGGTTGGAGGGGTGGCTCTCGTGGTCACCGCGCGGCTTCCCTACGACTTCTACCGGAAGGCGGCGACGCCGATTCTGGGGATTTCAGCTCTGTCGCTCATCGCCGTGCTGTTGTACGGAGTCGAGCGCGGTGGGAGCCGGTCCTGGCTCGAAGTCGGTCCGTTCACGGTCCAGCCATCCGAGTTCGCCAAGTTCGCAGTGATCGTCTTCCTGTCGATGGTGATGGCTCGAAAGCGTGATCTGCTCACCGACTTCGCTCACTTCTTCTGGCCCGTCGCGGCGTGCCTCGGGCTCATCGGAGGCTTGATCATCGCGCAGCCGGATCTGGGCACCACGATCATCGTTGCCTGCGGTGCGCTGGCGGTGCTGGTCGCATCAGATGCACCGTTCCGATTCGTCGCCGTCAGCGCGGCCGGAGGCGGCGCGGCGGCGTTCCTACTCGCTATGGCTGCCGACTACCGCTGGGACCGGATTACCGGTTTCCTCGACCCTTTCAGCGATCCGCTAGGCAGCGGATTTCAGGGGGTTCAGTCCCTATTCGCACTCGGCACCGGGGGCGTGTTTGGCGTCGGCCTGGGCGCCAGCCGGGCTCGGTGGGAGTTCCTCCCCAACGCCCACACCGACTTCATCTACGCCATCATCGGCGAAGAGACCGGGTTGATCGGCACCGGGGCTGTACTGATTCTCCTGGCAGCGTTCACGCTGGCCGGCGTGGCCGTCGCGATTAGGGCTCGGGACGACTTTGGCCGGATGCTGGCCGCCGGCATTGTCACCTGGCTGGCGGTTCAGGCCATCGTCAACATCGGCGGCGTGACGTCGACCCTACCGATCACCGGCCTGCCTCTCCCGTTCGTTTCGTTCGGCGGTAGCGCATTGGTGGTCGAAATGGCGGCAGTGGGAATACTGATCAACATCGCCCGGCGGGCTCGGCCGCGGCGGCGCTCGTGAACCTGGCCATTGCCGCGGCGGGAACTGGGGGCCACGTCTTTCCCGCTCTGGCGGTTGCCGAGCAGCTGATCAGCTTCGGTGCCGACCCCGAGGAGATCATCTTCTTCGGCGGTGATCGCTTGGAGGCAACAATCGTGCCCCAGGCCGGCTTCGAGCTGATCCAGGTCGAAATCCAGGGCCTGCGGCGCAGCCTTTCCAGAGAGAATTTCCGCACCCTGCGTCAGGTACTGATTGCTCGCAGAGAGCTGCATGGGGTGATCACCGAGCGAGACGTGCGGGGCGTCTTGGCGATGGGTGGATATGTGACAGGGCCAACGGCATTGGCAGCTAGGAAAGCTCGGGTCCCGCTGATTATCCACGAGCAGAACGCGGTGCCCGGACTCGCCAATCGCCTGGCCGCCCGCTATGCCACCAAGATCCTCGTCGGATTCCCTGCTGCGGCCGACCGCCTCCCGGGTGCCCGCGTCGTCGGGAACCCGATACGGGGGACCTTTGCCGCCTACGTGCCCAGCGCTCCCGCCGCCCGGACTGCCTACGGTCTGGATCCTTCCCGATCGGTCGTCGGTTTGATGGGGGGAAGCCAGGGCGCCCGGGCCCTCAACCACGCCGCTGCCACCTTGGCAGAGGCTCCGGACGCCCAGTTGCTGCACTTGGCCGGGCCCGACCAGGCCGAAGAGTGGCAGCAGGCCAGTGCGGAGCTGAAGGATTGGGTTGTGGTGCCTTTCGAGAACCGTATGGAGCGCTTTTACGCAGCTTGTGACTTGGTGGTTGCCCGCGCCGGGGCTCTCACGATCAGCGAGCTGGCTGCGACCGGCACGCCGGCAATCCTGGTTCCACTGGACGGGCCCGCCGGTCACCAGCGAGCCAACGCGGCATTTCTGGTAGAGGCCGGCGCCGCTGAATCGCTCGATCAGGCAGACCTTGCGACGCTGCCCCAGATGGTCAGGGAGATGCTGTTGCCCGCAGAGCTGCGCAAGCGCTCCGCGGCTGCGGCAGCACTCGGTAGGCCGGCTGCAGCCGCCGATGTCGCTCGGGAGTTACTCGAGGTGGCCGGTGGTTGATCTTCCGAATCGGATACACATTGTGGGTGCCGGCGGCTCTGGGATGAGCGGCTTAGCCAAGCTGCTTGCCCAGTCGGGCCGAATCGTCACCGGTTCCGACCTGCGCCCGAGCCCTGCCTTCGCCGAGCTGGTGGATCTGGGAGTAGAGGTCTGGACCGGCCACCACCCTGAGGCCCTGGGGCCCGCCGAGCTCGTCGTCGCTTCGTCGGCGATTCCCGAGAACGATCCGGAGGTTGCGAGCGCAGTCGAGCGGGGGATACCTGTTTGGCGCCGGCCCGACTTGCTGGCTGCCCTCACCACTGAGATGCCCGCGATTGGAGTCACCGGCACTCACGGGAAAACGACGAGTACCGCGCTAGCCGTCACGGCCGTCCAGGCGGCTGGTCGCGACCCGAGCTTTCTGCTCGGGGGGCGCATGCTTTCGTTGCGGACCGGGGCTCACCTGGGCGAGCGAGACCTGTTTCTGCTCGAGGCTGACGAAGCGTTTGGGACGTTTTTGCGCCTCAACCTGCGTGCCCTATTGGTGACGAACATCGAAGCCGACCACCTCGATCATTACGGGAGCATGGAGGCGGTCGCGGAAGCCTTCTTAGAGGTAGCCGAGGGGACCCGAGGGCCGGTGGTGGCGTGTTACGACGACCCGGGATCGCGAGATTTGGTGGACAGAGTAGGAGCTGTGACCTACGGAGTTGATCCCGCTGCGGAGTGGGTCCTGAGTGAAATCCGTAGTCACGGTCCAGAGGTTCGGTTCCGCTTGCAGGGCCATGGCTCCGACGCGGAGGTGGTGGTGCCTACCCCCGGCCGACACGTGGCTCTCAACGCCGCCGGCGTCGTAGCCCTCTTGGCGGAGCTTGGATTCGATCCGGCAGATGTTGCGGCAGGATTGGCCGGCTTCGGGGGCGTGCGACGCCGGTTTGAGGTGCGAGGAAGTATCGGAGGAGTTGAGGTGATCGACGATTACGCTCACCACCCGACAGAAATAGCCGCCACAATCGCTGCCGCCCGTAGCAGGCACTCGGGGAGGGTCGTGGCCGCCTTCCAGCCCCACCGTTATAGCCGGACCGAAGAGCATGGGCCCGGGTTTGGGGAGGCGTTGGCCTCGGCCGACGTCGTGTTCGTGACCGATGTGTATGCGGCCGGGGAAGCACCGATTCCAGGAATCACGGGCGCCTTGGTCGTCGGGTCGGTCGAGTCGGCCGGCACCGACGTGCGCTATATACCGCACCGGTCCGAATTGGCGGCGGCCGTCGCCGAGGAAATCGCTGCTGGTGATCTGCTGCTGACTCTTGGCGCCGGCGACATCACCGGCCTGGCCACCGAGTTGGTCGAGTTGGGGGAGAGATGAGCCGGTCCCTCTCAGAACTAGCTGCGGNNCGATGAGACGCTGCTCCCCGAGATTGCGGCTGCCCTCCGCGACGAACCGGCCGAGGTGTTGGTACTCGGCCGGGGCAGCAACCTGGTGATCTCGGACAAGGGTTGGCCGGGCCTCGCGATCAGCTTTGGACCACGCTTCTCGACCGTCGAGATCGAAGCCGATGGCACGGTTTCGGCCGGAACTGCAGTTCCGCTTCCCCGGCTTGCCAGGGAGACGGTCAAGCACGGTCGAGGGGGACTCGAGTTCTTCGTCGGGATTCCGGGGTCGGTCGGAGGGGCCGTGCGAATGAATGCCGGCGGGCACGGCAGCGAGACTGCCGCCTGGCTGCTGCATGCCCGGGTCTTCGATCTCGGCACCGCCGCATCGAGCAAGATGACGGCGGACGACCTCGAGATGTCGTATCGGCACAGCAACCTCCGGCCGAATCAGCTGGTGCTTTCGGCCGATTTCCGCACTGAGGCAATCGATCCAGCCCAAGGGGAGGAGCGGCTGCGTGAGATCACGCAATGGAGACGCATCCACCAGCCGGGAGGCACCCACAACGCCGGAAGCGTATTCCGCAACCCGCCGGGTGACGCCGCCGGCCGGATCATCGACGAATTGGGCCTGAAAGGCTTCCGGATTCGTGGTGCGGCCGTTTCCAAAAAGCATGCGAACTTCTTCGAAGCCGATCCTGGGGCGGCGGCACAGGATGTCTACGACCTGGTCATGGAGGTGCGCCGTCGGGTCGAGGACAAGACCGGGATTGACCTGCAGCCAGAAGTACAGTTCGCCGGGGACTTCGAATGAGTATCCGCGCCCATCCCCGAATAATGCGCCGCCGCGCTCAGGTGCGCGAGCGGGGCGCGCGCGGCCGGCTACGACGTCTGCTTGCATTCCTCATGGCCCTATTGGTTGGGGCCGCGCTGGTGTGGTTCGCCCAGTCGCCGGTCTTCTCGGTCGCAGAGATGTCGATCCGCGGCTCGGTCGAATCGGACGTGGAACGGTTGCTGGCAGGCGCCGAGGTCTACGAGGGCCGGCCACTAGTTCTCATCAGGACCGGCCGGGTGGAGGCGGCAATCGAAGCAGACCTGTGGGTCAAGTCGGCAGAGGTGCACCGGCGCTTTCCGAACCGGATCGAGGTGGACGTCGTCGAACGCTACGAGGTCGCTGCCACCCGGGTCGGGTCAGGGTGGGTCACGCTTTCGGACGATGGCAGAATCATCCGTACATTCCCCACCCGTCCCTCCAGCCTGGCCAAGATGCTTCCCAGCCTCAGCTCCGGCGCAGAAGGGACCCCGGGGGAGAACGTCACGACTGACGCTCTGGCCGCAGCAGTCGAGTTCACCGCGGCCCTGCCGCCCGATTTGTGGACCGTAACCGAAATCTCGGTCGACGGGGATCAACTGCGAGCTTCCGTGGGGGATCATCAGGTCCGGCTGGGAGGGTTTAGTGACATGGAGGCCAAGGGGATAGCCCTGACCGCACTATTGGCCGACGGTGACCTCGTCCCGGGCCACGACATCGATCTGATCGCTCCCACCCGACCGGCAGTCCGGGCTCCGCGCTCGCGGCCAGTGCGACCGGTAGGTTCCTGAGGCGGGAAGCTTCAACCTCTACTTGAGGTGAAGAGTCGCCCCCTTGAGCGCCTGTCAAACGCTGGGTAGAGTGGCGGCGACGCTGGGAGGTCGGGAAACATGACAACACAATCGAGTCCACATAACTATCTGGCCGTCATCAAGGTGGTGGGCGTCGGCGGCGGCGGGGTCAACGCCATCAACCGGATGATCGACGCCGGCCTCAGAGGCGTTGAGTTCATCGCAGTCAACACCGACGCCCAGGCCCTGCTGATGTCCGACGCCGACATCAAGCTCGACATCGGCCGTGACGTCACCCGCGGCCTCGGAGCAGGTGCCAACCCTGAGGTTGGCCGGGCTTCGGCCGACGCCCATCGCGACGACATCGAGGACGCTCTCAAGGGGGCCGACATGGTCTTCATCACCGCCGGTGAAGGCGGTGGAACCGGGACCGGTGGGGCGCCGATCGTTGCTGAGATGGCTCGCAACCTCGGCGCATTGACGGTCGGCGTAGTGACCCGTCCCTTCGGGTTTGAGGGACGGCGACGCTCCGTCCAAGCCGAGCAAGGGATTCAGGATCTCAAAGAGGCCGTCGACACGCTGATCATCATCCCCAACGAGCGCCTGATCGAAGTCGCCGACGACAAGACCTCGGTCCTCGAAGCGTTTAGCTTGGCCGACGACGTCCTGCTGCAAGGCGTCGCGGGAATCACCGAGCTAATCACCACGCCGGGCCTCATCAACGTCGACTTCGCAGACGTGAAGACCGTGATGCAAGACGCCGGGTCGGCGGTGATGGGTATCGGCGCATCGGCGGGTGAGGGCCGGGCCGAGAAGTCCGCGACAAGGGCGGTCGAGAGTCCGCTGCTCGAGACTTCCATGGATGGAGCTACCGGTGTATTGATGTCGATCGCAGGGCCGGCAGACATGACGCTCTACGAGGTCAATACCGCAGCTGATGTGATCGCCAGCCGGTGCGCCGGCGACGCCAACATCATCTTCGGCGCAGTGGTGGATGATTCGCTGGGCGACGAGATCCGAGTGACCGTGGTAGCCGCTGGCTTCGAAGGCGCCAGGCGCGCGTACCATCCGGGCACGACGCCGCTCGGCGATGACGCGGGCGACGACCCGCTCATCCCCTCATTCGTTCAGGGTTGATCACCTCGCCTGCCTACGTGGGCGCCGCCTTCGGCACGGCTCGCGACGGCGATCTGTTCGACGACGAGCTGGCAAGGCGAAGGGCGGCGCGGGAACTGAACGTGACAGCCGACTGGGCATGGGTCAGGCAAGTACATGGCGACGCTGCGCTAGAGGCTTCCGCTCCAGGCGTGATAGGCGAGGGGGACATCCTCTTTACCACCCGGAGCGGTCTCCCGCTCGCGGTGCGGACGGCCGATTGCGCTCCGGTAGCGATCCATGCCGATGGGGCGGTCGCGATGGTTCACGCGGGATGGCGGGGTCTGAAGGCGGGCGCCATTCACCGGGCTCGAGAGACCTTGCAACGCGCCGGCTTCGAGCCGAAGCGGGCGGCGATCGGTCCGGCGATCGGCCCATGCTGCTACGAAGTCGGCGATGAGGTTCTCGATTCCTTCGCCGAAGGCAAGTCGTCGACCACCTGGGGATCCAACAGTTTCGACCTCTGGTCGGAGGCCGCTCGCCAGCTGGAACCTCTTGAAGTCTGGCGGGCGGACCTGTGCACACATTGTGAGGACCATTTCCACAGCTACCGGGCTAATGGCACCCCGTTGCGCCAGACATCCGTTGCCTGGCAGTGAGCCTCGAGGAAGTGAAAGAGCGCATGACCGCTGCTTGCCAATCCGTCAACAGGGAACCATCCGAAGTGACGCTGGTGGCCGTGACCAAAGGCCGGACGCCCGCGCAAGTGCGAAAGGTATACGATCAGGGCCTCCGGGACTTCGGGGAGAACCGTGCTCAGGAGCTCGTGGAGAAGGCGCCGCAACTACCAGGAGACATCCGCTGGCATTTCGTCGGTCCCTTGCAGACCAATAAAGTCAAGGCGGTCCGGCCACTCGTGATCAAGCTTCATTCCCTCGATCGCTTGAAATTGGCGCGGATTTGGGCGGCCGAGCCGGACGCACCGCCGGCCCTTCTTGAGATCAACCTCGCGAGCGAACCGCAGAAACATGGTTTTGCACCGGAGGAAGCGACTACGGCGGCCGAGGAAGTCATTGGACTCGNNACTCGGTGTGGATTTAGGGGGCGTCATGGCGATTCCCCCGGTAGGCGAGCCGGCGGCCGCCTATTTCGAGCAGTTGGTTGAGATCAAAGACGAGCTGGCCGCTCGGCATCGCCAGATATCCGAGGTTTCAGCTGGTATGACAGATGATTTCGAGGAAGCAATACGGGCGGGCGCGACCACCATTCGGGTGGGACGGGCTATCTTTGAGTAACGGAGGCTGGACATAATGAGTTCGTTGTGGCAAAAAGCGATGTATTTCTTGGGACTCGACGACGAGTCGCGGGAACTGGATGAGCGTGAAGTGAGTGTTCAGCCCGACCCGGTTTCTCCGATCGAGGCGGGGCCGCGAGGGCGCCGGGTGGAGCCCCCGACGCCGGGATTGTGGCGGCCGGCCAACACAGAGGCACACGTCGAAACAGTAGGGGCGGCAACTGCGGTGCGCCCGGTGCCGGGCGCTGACGCCGAATCCGAGATCATCGTCGCCAATTCGTTCGCCGACGCCCAGCAGTTGGCCGACCATCTTCGAGTCCGGAGACCAGTAGTCCTCGACTTGCGAGAGACGGAGCCGGACACGGTGCGCCGGCTGGTCGATTTCGCCAGCGGCATCACCTACGCGCTCGACGGCACGATGCAGAAGATCGCCCAGGGCGTGATTCTGGTATCGCCCAGCCGAGTATCGCTCGGGGAAGCTGAGCGGCAGCGCCTGGCTGGGCTCGGCCTCTATCAACTAGACCTTTGACCGGAATTCTCTGCATCGCGATCTACGCGTTCATAGGCGCGCTGATCATTCGCATCATTCTGGATTGGGTTCAAGTTCCTGCTTCCCATCCAGTGGGTCGTGCCCGCTCCAGCCTTGCTTCCGTGACCGACCCTCTGCTCCTGCCGCTACGCAGAGTCATTCCTCCGATACGCATGGGAGCGGTCGCGTTGGATGTATCGGTCATCGTTCTGATTATCGGGCTGCAGATAGTGGCCGGCGTAATCTGCTAGTCGTCTGGGACGATTTCGCGGTTCTTGACTAAGCTGACCAGCATGGATTTATCTGCGATTGACGTGCAACAGAAGACCTTCCGCGAGCGCTTCCGGGGCTTCGACCCCGACGAGGTCGAGGACTTTCTGGAGCGGGTGGTCGAGACGCTCCGTGGTTATGAGCTGAAATTGCGCCACCAGCAGGATGAGCTCGAAGGGCTCAAGCAGGACCTGGCGGGGACCAAAGAAGCAGAAGAGGCCATCAAGCGAACCTACATCACCGCCCAGCGCACATCGCAAGAGATGGTGGCCGAGGCACAGGACAAGGTGACCCGCATCCTCGACAAGGCCAAGGGCGAGGCCGAAGGCATGGTTTCGGCTGCGAGGGCAGACGTGAAGAGAACTCGGGACGATGCCGCCGCCGAGCACGAGAGCCTCAAGCGCAGGGTGAACCAGCTCAGAACCGCCGTCTCGGACCTCCAGGGTCGGCTCAAGCAATTCGCCGAGGGAGCCTCAGCCGAGTTGGAGGGCCTTGGTGCCTCGATCGACCTGGAAACCCATTCGATCTCCGAGATCCTGGAATCGACCGACGAGAAATCGGGAGGTAGTCCCGATAAAGCCAAAGCCGGCAAGGCGCCAAGCCAGCAGCAGCCCGAAGCCAAGCCGGCTGAAGCGCAGGGCGAGACACCACAGGAGGAGCCCGCCAAGAGCGACGATGGATCGAAGTCCGAGGGTCGCGATGCGGCCTATCTGCAGCAGCCTCGGGGCCAGCGCCCTTGGGAGCGCGCCTAGCGCGTCTTCGCCACCTCGATCCCAATCTTGACTGATTCGCCGCCGATCGCTACCTCATGCTGGGTGTTGTCGCCTTGCTCAAGAAGAACAGCCAGGATCTCATCGCTGACGTAAGCGGCATGGAGATCGAACGCCTCCGCCAGCCGCTTCGAGCCGGTCTGCCACTGGACGAGGATCCGGTCGGCCACGTCCAGCCCGAGCTCGCGACGCAAAGCCTGGATCCGATTCACAAGCTCACGGGCGAGGCCTTCAACCTCTAGCTCGGATGTGAGGGTGCAGTCCAAGGCTACCGACACCGGGCCCTCAGCCGCGACGACGAGCCCGGGTCGAGGTCTGCGGTCGATGATGACCTCGTCGGGTGCGATTTCGATATCAGAGATTGTGACGGGAGAGCCGGCCAGCAATCGCTCAACCGCCGCGTCATCGAAAGCCTGAATCTCCTCGGCAACCTCCTTCATTCTCTCGCCGAGCTTGGCGCCAAGGGCTTTGAAGTTTGCGCGTGGGTGGAAGGTAACCAGCGGAGCCTCGTCGGTTGAGGTTGCGACCGACTTGACGTTGAGCTCCTCGCTGATGAGCTCAGTGTGGGCTTCCACTGCTGCCGCCGCCAGGTGATCCTGGGTGACCACCGTCAGCGACGAGAGCGGCTGGCGAATCCGCAAGTCGTTGGCTACCCGCAGGGAGCGCCCCATACTCACGACTTGGCGCACGACGCTCATGGCCTCCTCCAGATCGTGGTCGATCAGGTCTGGTTGGGCGATCGGGTAGTCCTCCAGGTGGACGCTCGCCGGTCCCGCCCCATCCGGCCGGTGGGCTACGACCAGCTCGCGATAGATCTCCTCGGTAACGAACGGCAGCACCGGAGCCACCGTCGTCCCCAGGGTCACCAGCACGTCATGCAAGGTCGCGAAAGCCGCCAGCTTGTCAGCATCCCCTGTCTCTTCCCTTTGCCGCCAGAAGCGGCGCCGGGAGCGGCGAATGTACCAGTTGGTGACGTCATCGATGAAGNNTCGTAGAGGTAATAACCCTCCATCCGCTCGTTGACCTGCTGGATGAGGCTTTGCAGAACCGACAGCACCCAGCGGTCGATCTCGGGTCGATCTTCCGGCCGCGGAGCAGCTGTGAGATCTTGCATCGTGATCCCGTCAGCCTCGGCATAGGTCGTGAAGAACGAATAAGCGTTCCAATAGGGGAGCATCACAGTCCGCACTACTTCGCGAACCCCGGCTTGGCTGAACCGCAGTGTCTCGCCCCGCAACACCGGCGAGTTGAGCATGTAGGCGCGCAGGGCGTCGGCCCCGAACTCATCGAGGATCTCGCTCGCATCGGGATAGTTCTTGAGGCTCTTCGACATTTTGCGGCCGTCCTCGGCGAGAATCATTCCATTGACGACCGCGTTGCGAAACGGCACCTCATCGAACAATGCTGTGGCCAGCACCACCAACGTGTAGAACCAACCCCTGGTTTGGTCCAGGCCCTCAGCAATAAAGTCGGCTGGGAACCGGCTCTCGAAGGTCTCGGCGTTCTCGAAGGGGTAATGGTTCTCGGCGTAAGGCATCGAGCCAGATTCGAACCAACAGTCGAGTACTTCCGGGACCCGGATCATGGTTCCCTCGCACTCGGTGCAGTCAAAAGTGACCGGGTCAACGTGGTGTTTGTGAAGATCAGTCAGCACGACGCCGGTACGATCCGCTAGTTCGGCTATCGAGCCGAAGCACTCCTGCTGCTCACATGAGTCGCAAATCCATACTGGGATACAGCTCCCCCAATACCGGTTGCGGCTAATAGCCCAGTCGCGGGCTTCGGCCAGCCAGTTCCCGAACCGAGCTGCGCCGACATGTTCGGGGACCCAGTGGATCGTCTTGTTGAGTTCCACCATGCGTTCCCGAAACGACTCGACGCGTACGAACCAGGTGGGGATCGC
>JABAHO010006145.1_pt2 | contig 11974 bp, 13 predicted proteins | sample 7062071 | NCBI WGS metagenome assembly JABAHO01 (sample SAMN14534356, study PRJNA622989) | marine sediment metagenome | biome: marine biome [ENVO:00000428]; feature: marine pelagic biome [ENVO:01000023]; material: deep marine sediment [ENVO:00002113] | place: India: Gulf of Kutch | collected...
GCTTCAAGATCATCCACGACTGTCTGAAAGTCGGTGGCGTCGCCGTGCACCTCAACCCTGACACCGAAGACCGCGACAACGACGGGCGCTGGAAAGATCACTGCCGCATTTACTACTCCGAAGCGTTCTACGAGGTGCTCGCCGAAGCCTGTGGCTATGAATTGCTCGCGAATACGACCATTCGAGGACTGCGCTGCGCTGCGATCAGGAAGACTTCGGCGGGACCTTTCATGGCCGATCGCGCGAGATTTCTGGAGCATGTCGCCGAGCGCGAAATGGTTCCCAGGAAACAGAGCCTTTTCAAGCGCCTGAAACGTAAGTGGCGTGGCGAGATCGACTAGACGCAGCCGCGTACTGTAAGACTCGTTCAGTGGGCGCGTTTTCGACTGCGCGCGCGGGCAATGACGCGAAGGTTGGCCCGATGGCACCAACGGAAGCGGATCACTTCCAGGTCGTGCTGATCGAAAAGTCGGGCCAGATTGTCCCGGTTATAGAGCGCCAGATGCTCGGGGGGGATGACCATGTTCCACTCGAAGATATCGGCAGGCACCTTCCAATGACCGGCATCGGGCGTTGTCAGATACAGGATGCCGCCATCCACCAGCAGGTCGCGAAATGAAGCGACGAATTCGTGTGGATGCGGCACGTGTTCCAGCACCTCGGTGCAGAACAGNNCGTCGGCGGCCAGCGCGTCCGATGTCTTGTGTTCGAAGCGGCAGCCAGGGAAAAGTTCGCGTGCGTGGGTCAGCGCCGTTTCATCGAGGTCGATACCGGTCGCCTCGAAGCCCTGGCGTCGGGCAGCCTCACAGACCGCACCGATGCTGCAACCGATGTCCAGAAAACGACGTTGGCCCGGCGGCAGGTACTTCGTGACCAGTTTCTGTTTGTAGGTTGCGGTAAGGATCTTCTTCCGGGCCTTGGCGNNAGGCCCCGATCTGTTGCTCCGTGGGCATCGGGTCGACGTAGATCAACCCGCAATCGGCGCATCTCACCAGCGGAAAACCGTTCGATTCTCCCAGCCCCTTTTTCGCGGTTTCGCCGCACATCGGACAATGGCCGGCGGGATGACGATGTGTCATGAAGACAGTAACTCCTTGTAAAGGGCCAGGGTCTTTTCGACCGTGTCTTCAGTGCGAAAGTGCGTCCCGATGCGCTCGCGGGCCGCCCGGCCCATTCGACGGCGCTCCTCCGGGTGGTCGTACAGCCACTCCATGGCTTTTGCCAGAGCCGGCTCATCGCCGGCCGGCACCACCAGGCCACATTCACCATCGATCACGAGCTCGGTATTGCCTCCGACGGGGGTCACGAGCGGGCACACTTCGTAAGCCATGCCCTCGATCAGCATGCGCGACAGGCCCTCGTTCTTCAGCACCGGCAGACAGCAGACGTCACTGGCAGCCATGATGCGCGGCGCGTCTTCCCGGAAACCGCCGATATGCACGCGCTCGGGATGAGGCAGATCGGCAATGGCGTCTCGTATCGCCTGATTGCCTTCGTGCCCGACGAGCAGGACGTGGATCTTGCGTGCGGGATCCGTCAGGCCCAGTGCGCGCACCAGCTCAACCAGCCCCTTTCGGGGACGCAGCCGGGACGCCACGGTGACCACCATGGCATCTTCCGGAATACCGAAATCGGACAGGTCACCAGGTTCTTCCCGGTACCACTCCAGTTTGTGACCCTTGTGGATGGTGACCAGTTTGTCCGGGTCCAGTTTCAGACCCCACAGGCGCACATCCTCGATCAGGTGTCGCCGGATGGCATCGGCCACGCAGACGATGCGGTCGATGCGCGGATTCAGGAAGCGCACCCAGGAAATCGGCGACCACCAGGACATGGTGCCGATGATGCCCACGTAACCGACGATTTTTGGCGACCGGCCCTGCCGATGCAGTTTCCGGGTGGCCATGACCATGTGCTGTGCCGTCCGGCCATTGCCCGAGTGGACGATATCGATGTGTTCATCGATACAGACTCTGCGGATCAATTCGAGTGCATCGAAGTCGATCTTCCTCAGCCAGCGCACGTCGGTGACTTTGATACCTGCGTCGACGAGCCGCTGGACGTGGGGCGAGTCGAGTGGGCCGAAGACGTGCGGGATGACGCCACGATCACGGATATCGATGATCCAGCCCACTTCGGCCCGGTCGCTGAAGGCGATCAGGTGCAGGGTTCTTGGACGGAAACTGGACATGAGCGGTCGCCATCCTGCCATGACCTGCCACGGGAATCGACTCTGCTTCTTAAGTGAGAACCGGTAGTCTCCGTCATCCAGTCCATGCCATTGAGGCGGGTGGACTGAAGAGACTAAGGCGCCCCTCTATTGATATCGTGCTCGCCGGCGGGCTGCGATCCTCCGAGCTGATCGATCTCGTCGAGCTCATCGCGGATGCTCTCAAGCTCACCGTATTCGACCCGGCCGGCGAGATACGTCATACGCGTCTCGATTCGCCGCTCGATTTCACGGTAATAGGTGGCGCCAATAGTCGTCGTTCCGTCGCGTGTGACGACGGTGACGGGACTGCCCCTTGCGCCGACTCGCGAACCGGCGCTCGCGCGCAGAAGCGCCACGTCGTCTCTGATCAGCCTGGTGATAAGTGTGCGATCGCCAAGACGCTGCTGCAGTTCCCCGAACAGCTCATCCCCGGTCGCCCGCTGATCCGCAGTCAGTGTCGCCGCGAGCGCGTCCCTGAGCTCCATCAGCCTGGGATTGCCTCGTTCTGCGGCGAGTCTGTGCCAGGCGTACGCCCGGGACAGATTCTGAGGCACGCCGAGACCGCGCTGATGATGTACCCCGACCATGTACTGGGCGTACTTGTCACCCAGGACCGCGAGGTCCTTCTCGAAGATGAAGAGCGACCGCCGGTACTTCTCCTCGGCAAACAACGCCTCGGCCCGCGCGCGGTCCCGCAGCGTCTTCTCGTTGGGTTCGTTGCCTGGAAAGGGCTGCCTCAACTCGGGAACGGCGTCCGCGGCAATGACGTGGACCGGCACAACCGCAACGAAAATTACGACCGCCGCAATCAGGGACCGCATGCTTGTCGTTCGGCCGGCCATAGATCCGTCTCCCGAGANNATCCGTCGCATCTGACCGCTCGGGCCAGGCTCCGTCAAGGTGCCTTTAGGATATCCAGGTCCTGGGTCGTGAGGGCCTCGAAGCCGTCGTCCGTGATCACGATGGTGTCCTCAATGTGCACGGAACCCCAGCCGATCTCGGTATACGGCAGATCGACGTTGAGGACCATGCCGGATTCGATGGTCGTATCCCAGCCGCTGCCCAGGGCGAGACCCACCGGTTTGGGGTCGTCCGTGTGTTCGAGCCCGAGACCGTGCGGCGTGGCGTAAACGAATTCAGGGAAACCCGCGCTGTGAATGGCGGCGACCGCCGTGTCCGCGATCTTCGAATAGGTCACACCGGGCCTGAGCAGAGGCTGCACCGCATCCCAGCCGGCCACCAGCGCCGCGTGTCGCGTTCGCATCTCTGCGCTGGGTTCGCCAACGACGGCGCAACGGCCAAAATCGCCGTGATACTGGTGGTACGTGCCCAGCGCATCGAACAGCATCGGTTCGCCGCGGCGAATACGGCCGGATGGCAGCTCACCAACCCCGCAGATGAAATACGAGCCCGCACCACCCTGACTCGCCATCGACGTGAAATATACACGCTCCATCTCGGACCATTCCGCGCCCTCGTGCATGGCGTCCCCGGCCGCACGCAGAGCGATCTCGTTGATGCGCGCGGCGGTCCGCATGAGATCGATCTCGTCCGGCGTCTTGACCCGCCGGATCTCGTTGAAGACGTTCGTGTCGTACGTACTCTCCAGACCGGAGAAGCCGGCGTCCTCGATCCACGAGGCCAGTCGAGCGTCGTCAGTGCCCACCTTGCCGGCCTCGAGACCGGCGATCCGCAGCGCACGCTCGAGCGCCGCGATCGCGTCCGGCGCCATCGAGTCACCATGGCGCCGGGTCATTTCGATCCAGGCGGACTCCCGGTCCGTCAGTTCGGCACCTTCGCGGACTGGCCAACCCGTGTAGGGCTTGCCCGCCCCCGAGAGTCCCTCGGTTTCATCGTCGAGCGGCGACGTGTAACTGACGATCTCCGGGATCCAGGTCCCGCCTTTGGTCACCAGCCGCCGCAGCTCGACCGCCGGCAGGATCAGCACGGGGCTCGCGTCCTCACGACGAGGCAGCACCGCGAAGAAGGTCGCGTCGAATCGTTCCGCGTTCATCAACATGCCCCAGTAATCGGACAGGTAGTACACGTTGATGGACGTCTGCGCGACGAGACCGTCCAGGCCCCGACGAGCCATGACTTCCCGGGCTCGATCGATATTGAGCAGCATGCCGGTACCTCCGCGTGCTGGCGCCGAACCTTGAACGCCCGGTCAACCATGAAATAATGAAAAGCGACAATGCACAAAGATAACAGAGGCGGATCCGGCTTAACCGGTCACCGGCCCACCCGACTCCCCACAGGAGGATCCACGATGAACGCGCTGCGTATCACGCTATTGGCCGCCATGTTGAGCTCACCCGCATGGTCGGCAGATCTCGATTTCTTGCCAGACCGCGAAACCCTGCTCGCGCCGGCACCCAATTCATCGTGGAACGATTTCTCCACCGCGCCCGACTCGTATGGTGCGTACGAAATCGCGGACGGCGTATTCATGTTCGTCTATCGCGGCACGAACTCCCTGTTCATGGTGACACCCGACGGGGTCATCGCGACCGACCCCATCAGTGATGCCGCGGCACCGCTCTACCTCGAGGCCATTCGAGAGATCACGGACCAGCCGGTGCGTTATCTCGTGTACAGCCACTGGCACTGGGACCACATCGAGGGCGGTCAGGTATTCAAGGATGCCGGCGCGAAGATCCTGTCACACGACAAGTGTGTGCCGAAACTCGTCGACTTGCCGAACCCCTCCGTCGTGATGCCGGACGAGGACTTCTACGGGTCACACACGATCGAACTGGGCGGCCGTTCCATGGAGCTGATCTATCTCGGCCCCAACCACTCGGAATGCCTCGTCTTCCCCAAGCCTGACAACGTGAATGCGCTCTACATCGTGGACATCCTGACCCCGGGAGGCACGCCGAGCAGCACGTTCATGGACTTCATCCCGCACCACTGGCTCCGGACGCTCAGGGAGATCGAGGCGCTGGATCTCGACTTGATCATGTCGGCGCACGGCGTGCCCATCGCGCATCCGTCCGCGGTATCAGAGCGGCGCCAGTACGTCGAAATATTGATCGACTCCGTCCAGGAGGCCAATGCACGGGGGCTCAGCGCGGACGCGCGGTTCGATCTGGTCAAAGCGAACATGGAGCCGCTGTCCTATCTCAGGAACTTCGGCATATTTCTCGACGATCACGTCCGCCGCGTCGCCACCTGGGCTGCAACCGGGTGGTGATGCGCGCGCTCGCGGCGGCGGTCCTCATTGCGCAAGCGGGCATCGCGACCGCCCAGATCCTGCCATCGCATTCGATGGACTGGCCGGGTATCGCGGACGCGATCGTTTCGCGCCTCGCGCTCGAGCCTCAAGAGAAGGTTCTGATCCTCGCGCACCCCGGCAAGTTCGAGGCGCTCGTGCCCCACCTCAGGCACGCCATCGTGAAAGCTGGCGGGTTGGACCTCGGCGTGATGCAGGTACCGGCGCACCCTGCCCCTTCCGAGTTCGACGCCGAGGCACTGCTCGCAAACCGGGCGCGTGCCCATGACATATTCGTCGAAATGCTGGATGACGTGGACGTCGGCATCATGATGCCTGGCGCGAACCCGGCACACGCGGTCTATCGCGCGTTACAGACTCTGCTCATGACCCGGGGCGGTCCGAGGAGGACGATCCACTTCCACTGGACCGACGCCTATAGCCCCAGCAGCGACACTGTCGGCATGACCGGCATTACGGTTTTGCCCGGACATCCACCGCCGCCGATGCACGTCGTCGACCGCGTCTACCAGCGCGCGGTCATCGAGTCCGACGACGCTGCGATCGCCGACCATCAGGCGAGATTTGCCGCTGCGATGCGCAGTGCAGAGGTTCGCGTCACGACCGCGGCCGGCACCGATATCCGGTTCCGCGTCGGCGACCGGGACATCATCATGCAGAACGGCGACGCGTCGGCGGCGCGCATGCGTCGCGGCGCACCGTTCCTCGATCGGGAGATCGAGATACCGCCGGGCGCAGTCCGCGTTGCGCCGATCGAAGAGACCGTGAACGGCGTGGTCGTCTATCCGCACTCGGCCTGGTCGGGCCGATCGGTGACCGGCGCCCGGCTCGTGATCGAGAGCGGCGACATCGTCGACATGTCGGCCACGGCCGGCGCTGAGGACGTTCGCGAGGAGCTTGGCGATGTGTCCGCGGACAATCTGCGATTCCGCGAATTCGCACTGGGCTTCAATCCGTTGCTGGCCGTGCCGGCAGACAACCAAGCGTGGATTCCATACTTCGGCTACGGGGCCGGCGTGGTCCGCCTGGGTATCGGCAACAACGCCCAGCTCGGAGGCGAGGTTCGCGGTCGCTATTTTCGCTGGCGCGACCTGCTGATCGACGCAACCGTGAGCCTGGATGGTGTGCCCTGGGTCGTGGATGGTCAGTTCGTGAATTAGAGGGGAGACGTATGTACGAGATTTACGAAGACTTCGAAAGACCCTCGCAGGCGCTGGTCGACAGTGCCCGCGACCTCTACGTCTGCCTGCTCGGTTGCACGGTCGGGCCGCGGTACGTCATGGATCCGGCCATTGGGCCGCTGGAACGCGAGTGGCGGATCTGCGGACCGGCATTCACCGTGCGACCGGAGTACACCGATGACACGCTGATGGGCATGTATGCCGGCAAGTACGTCAAGCCCGGCGACATTGTCGTGATCGATGCCGCCGGGGATCCGCGCGCCGCCGCACTCGGCGCATCGATGACGTTCGGCGTCAAGGAAGCGGGCGGCGAAGGCATCGTCGTCGACGGCTATGTGCTGACAGCCGAGGTCATACGAAAGCGAGAGGGCGTCCCTGTCTTTTGTCGCGGCAATGTCGCGCGGACAGGCACCTCCGAGCGACCTGGCTGGCTCAATGTGCCGGTCATCTGCGGCGGGGTCATCGTGAATCCCGGCGACCTTATCGTCGGCGACGAGGATGGCGTGGTCGTCATCCCGCGCGAGAGGATCGCGGAGGTCGTTGAGAAAACAGCGGGCGGACGGCCAGACGGCACCGTTCGGCCCAGCGACGGCGTCTTTCCGCCGCGCCAGCCGATGGAAGGCCGCTACTACGAGAGACGCGGCACGGAAAAGAAACTCAAGGCCAGGGATGACGTGGTATGGAAATGACGATGTACCGGGCGCGGATGCTCGTCCTCGCGGTGCTGTGTTCGCCTCTGCCCGCGCAGGCAGACAACGCGCTCAAGGTGGCCGCGTGGTCATCGCTGGACGCCGGTACGGAGCGCTATGCCGCAGCCAACGATGCCATATGGTCGTTCGCCGAAACAGGACTCTCGGAGACCCGATCGGCTGCAACGCTGATCGAGCTACTCGAATCCAATGGCTTCGAAGTCCAGTCCGGCGTGGCGGGTATGCCGACGGCGTTTGCCGCGAGCTATGGTTCGGGGCGGCCGGTGATCGGACTGCTCGCTGAATACGACGCCCTGCCGGGCGTCTCCCAGGCAGCGGTGCCGGAGCGGCAGATGGGACCGAATCCGTTCGCAGGGCACGCCTGCGGTCACTCTGTGTTCGGTGTGGGCACGACAGCCGCGGCCATTGCGCTGAAGGACCTGATTGCCGCGGGAAAGTTGAAGGGCACGGTAAAGCTCTACGGCACGCCGGCCGAGGAAACGGGCATCGGCAAGATCTACATGCTGCGTGATGGCTTCTTTCGTGACGATGATGTCATCTTCTCGTGGCATGCCGGCGACACAACCCGTGCCAGCTATGGATCGACCAAGGCCATCGTCAACGTCAAGTTCAAGTTCCGCGGCGTCGCCGCGCATGCTTCGGCCCAGCCGTTTGGCGGTCGAAGTGCACTGGACGCCGTAGAACTGATGAACGTCGGCGTGAACTACATGCGAGAGCATGTGCGCGACGATGCGCGCATTCATTACGTCATCACCCAGGGCGGCGGCCAGCCGAACGTCGTGCCGCCGACAGCAACAGTGTGGTACTACATCCGCGCGAACAAGTTCACGGACGTGGTCGAGTACTTCAACTGGGTGCGTGAAATTGCCGACGGTGCCGCGCGCATGTCCCAGACGACACTCGAATCCGTCGACATAGATTCTGAAATGCATGAACTCGTCCCCGTGAGGTCGTTGTCGGAATTGCTGCACGAGAACCTCACTGCGGTGGGCCCACCGGTCTGGACGGATGCCGAAATCGACTTCGCGCGCCGCACGCAGGCGGCCTTCTCCGAAACCACGGGCCGCGATTACAACCGGGACGTCGCGCTGTTCGAGGGCATTTCGCCGCTCGCCGAACGACTGATCCCACCGATCGCGTCGACGGACCAGGCCGACATCTCCTGGTTCGTACCCACCGGTGGCGTCCGCGTCGCANNGTCGCATCGTATGGCTTCGGGTTGCCGATCCACAGCTGGCCGGTGGTCGCCGCAACCGGTACATCGATCGGTCACAAGGCGCTGATCGTGGCTGCAAAGACGCTGGCCGCGACCGCCATAGACCTTTATACCGATCCCGCGAAGCTCGCCGCCGTCAAGGACAGCTGGCAACAGGCCCGGGGCGATACGCCATGGCAAACGCTGCTGCCGAGCGACCAGGCCGCGCCCACCAGAATCCGCTGAGCCATGCACAGGATCATCACGGAATTCGAACGACCTGACGCAGACCTGGTGGCTGCGGTCGCAGAACAGCATGTGGGCGTCGCGGGGTTCGAAGCCGGCCCGCGCCAGGTGATGCATGCCGCGATCAAGCCGATGGATCCTGAGTGGCGGATTTGCGGCCCTGCAGTCACGGTGCGACCGGAACACTGGGAGGACCGGCTCATCAGCGAGCTGGCGCCCAAGTACGTGCAGCCCGGCGACGTCATCGTCNNTAGCGGTATGGGGCATGTCGATGACGATCAGTGCGAAGGCTGCCGGCGCCGCCGGCATCGTGCTCGACGGCAGCTGCATGAACAGCGCGCTGCTCGTCCGCGAACGGCCACAGATCCCGATCTTCTCGCGGGGAGTCTCCGCTGTGGCTCGCGGCTCGGAGGGCCCCGGATCCATCAACGTGCCTGCCATCTGCGGCGGCGTGATCGTATACCCGGGCGACATCGTGCTCGCTGACTCCGATGGCGTCGTCGTGCTCCGGCCGGACGTCGCCAAAGCGATCGTCGACAAGGCACGATCACACGATGCCAAATCCAGGCAGGCCAATGATGCGGGCGTGCCTTACTACGAGCAGAGGGGCAGCGAGGCAAAGCTCCGCGCGCTCGACGTCGACTTCTATTTCGAGACGATTGCCAACGCAGAATCGCGCCGCATGAGGGGTCCTCAGCGCCAGCGTTGGCGCCACCAGAGTATGGGACCGGTAATAGCGAGCAGCACGGCGAGTATACTGGCGAGATCATTCACCCACTTGAACTCGGAGTGAATGATGAGTCCGACGTGTATGTCGATCAGGAAGAGATAGAGCGTCGCACCGGGTGAGGGCTTGTAGCCGATCTCGGCAGTCTCGAAACCGGTATCAAAGGTGCCGACATTGAACCCCCGGCTGTTCTTCAGGTACCAGGTGTCTCCGATCCTGAGCGCGTCGGTCAGGATCGTGCGTATCCCTGGCAGAGCCCGCCATTCGACATCGCCATCGCGAAGTGCGTAGTGATCTCCGCTGTTGTTGCTGTAGAAAACGACTCTACCGGCGCGGAACAGGTTGCCACCGGTCTCCGGTAGACGGATGTCGCGGTCCCACGTGCGCCCGCCGTCGCGTGTCTCGAGAACACCGTATCGGGTACTCACGGCGAGACGGTCGGGCTCACCCGGAAACCCGACGACGTCATCGAGTTCCTCGTGCAGAGAACGGTACTGGTACACGCCCGGCAACAGGGATCGATCGATGCCGACGTCTCGCCCCCATTCGCCGAACCCTTGGACATGGCTCAAAGGGATCGCCGTCAGCGCCAGGTAAGCGATCGGGATCGCGCCCAGCACACCGATGATCGGCGCATGACTCCGGTAGAGCCAGGCGAGCAGCCCGCGTTTTCGCCGCGGCGACAGCCGGGTCCGGAGCGAGCGCCAGCGATACGGGAACCACCAGTAGAAAAACCCCGTCAGCGCCAGGACGATCAGCGCTAAGCCGCCGAGGTCGTTGATGAAAGTCGCTACCGTCCGGCTGCCGAGCGCATATCCGAAATGAAGATCGAAAACGAATTCGTACAGGCTGATCGAGACCGGAAGGCCGGCGACCTGCACGTCGTCGAATTCTCGCCAATCGACGTCGGCTGGCTGCGAGAAGTCCAGCCGGAAAACGCGATCGTGATCAACGATGCCCAGCATCTCGCCCGGCTGACTGCCCGATGTCAGGCTGTGCACGAACTCACCGTCGAGCGCGAGGCGCTCCGCTCGCCTGCCACCGTCCCGCGCAATCCAGAGTCCGTCATCAGTTGCCAGCACGGTGCCATCCAGCCTTGAGGCTGTCGGCCTGAAGAACGAGAGAACCTGGGGCGCCCCGGTCTCACCGTCGAACGGCACCGGCACCCACGACTGGCCCGCGTCCTCACTCCACCAGGCCCCGCGCTCCGATGCGCCCAGCCAGCGGATGATATCACCCGATTCCGAAACTTCGGCCGCGATATGCCGCATGCGGGTGGCCGGGAGCAACCTCGCGACTCGCGGCGACAACCAGTTCTCCGGGACCGTTGTCTGCCGGGCCCAGCGCCACTCGTCATGATCGAGGACGATACCGGTCGCACCGAGCACCAGCAGCCAGAAGCCAGCGACGAGCCCAGCCCATTTGTGGACGGTCAAAGCCGCCCGATTGATACGACTTCGCGCCAAGAAAGTTTGTCAGCTCTGCTCTGCTACCACCAGCGCGACCCAATCGCGGAACCGCGGGTGGCCGACCACGCCCTTCTCGCTGAAGACGTATCGCATGCCGGCGAGATCGCGCTGGATCTTCCTGTGCACGCTACCCTTGACCGGCAGATTGGTAACTACGATGACACGCTTCCCAGCCGCTGCCGACGCGCCCACGTAGGCTCTCAGTCGATTGACGTTGGCGCGACGAATTGCAGTCGGTGCATCGTCCTGCAGCGTGAAAGCGCGCACTTCGGCGAATTCGGTAGCCGCGCTCATACGATCCGCGTGCTCAGCCAGGGTCTCCAGCTCGCGCATGTTGCTCTCGGCATCTTCCGGTCCGTGCGAGATCAGCACGACCACTTCGTTGGCCTGATCGACACTGAGTTCGAGCGCATGTTCGGCGAGGATTTCCGACATGAGCGGGTGCGCCATCGGTGTCGGCGTCAGCCGGACGTCAGCACCGGTGTCGACCCGTGCCACCGACATCCACGCGGCGTCATCGCGTTGGCCGAAGATATATTCCCACTGCTGAATCAAACCACCTGTCTGCACGGTCGTTACCGGAATCACAACCAGCCTCTCGGCGCCTGCGGCCTCGAGTTCATCGACGGCAGTCTGCAGATGTGAAGACGTCATCATCGCCATACCGAGCCCGACGGCGGTGGGATGTCTTTCACCCATATCGCGGAACGCGTCGTAGAACGTCTCGGTACCCCCGGGCTCGAATCCATGACCGAGTGCGATGACGCCTACCCGGCTCTCCACACTGTCCCCGCTNNCCCGCTGAGATACTCACGGGTGTTGGGCGCCATGCGATTCATGCTCGCGATGATCTCCTCGTCGGTGTACTCCCGATACAGCGCAACCTTCTCCCGAAGTTCCGCGAACATCTCCGGGGTGATCTCGTGATCCCCGTGATGCGCATGCTCCTGAGCGATCGCCGGCACGAAAGCGCCTGCGACCAACAGCATCGCCGTG
>JABAHO010012571.1_pt1 | contig 11963 bp, 9 predicted proteins | sample 7062071 | NCBI WGS metagenome assembly JABAHO01 (sample SAMN14534356, study PRJNA622989) | marine sediment metagenome | biome: marine biome [ENVO:00000428]; feature: marine pelagic biome [ENVO:01000023]; material: deep marine sediment [ENVO:00002113] | place: India: Gulf of Kutch | collected...
CCAGCCAGCCCGAGGGCGAGACGGAAGCCGTGAGCACCATGATCGGCCCGGTGGACCGCCACGCCGTGGTGGAGCACGAGGTGTTCGACTACGGCGAGCAGAGCATGGGCATGACCATCGATCAGGACATGGCCGTATTCATCCGTCAGCAGAAGGGCTTCCGCTCGCGGGGCTTCAAGGGGGTCTATCTTTCCAAGCAGGAGAGCCGAGTACGGCGCTACCACGAACTCATCGACGACTACATCGAGGGACGCCTGCCGAAGCGATGAGCGGCTGCTGAGCGTCCGCCGCGCGCTCCTTGGATGCCTGCCCAACCCGCCGCACCCCGGCCGAGCCGGGGTGCGGGCACTTCTCAGCGTGCGGCAGCCTCAGCCCGATCCCGAAACGCCCTGAGCATGGCCGGCAGGCTTTCTTCAACCAGCCGCCGTTCCACGAAGCCGGGCAGAAAGCGCTTAAGCTCCACGTCCACGCCATAGGTGGCGCAGGTGCCGCCGCCTTCCAGCGCATCGAGGTGCCAGGCGCCGTCGTTACGGACAAACGGCCCCTCAACCAGCGTCCACGCCAACCCGCTACCATCGNNCAGGGTGTAGCTGAGCCGCGCCACCAGGTTCAGCGTGAAGCGAACGCGGCGCTTCTCGCCATCGATGCCAACCACCTCGGCGCGTTCCATGAACGGAACGAACTCGGGATAGCGCTCGAAGTCGCAAATGACGTTCTGAACGCAGGACACCGGCGCGGCGACGTCGATGCTGCGCTCGACCCGGGGCATCGTCCGCTCAGCCCGACGGCCGGTACCAGATGGGTGACGTCCATGCCATCTCCCGGATCGTCTCGGGATAGGAGCCGTCGCTGCACAACGGCGGCCTGTCGGCTTCGGGAATGCGCTGACAGTCGAAGGTGCTCCAGCGCGGCGTGGGCGGCTCGACGACGCGCAGGTAGTAGTACGCCGGGACTTCCGGGTCGAACTCGTCATCACGGTAGACGGCGCACAGCGTATCCCGCGACTCGTCTCCCTCCCCACCGGCAATGGAAATGACCCGGCTGCGCGCCCGACCCTCGGGGTCGATCCACCCCTTGATCAGCTGCAGCGACTCGAGCGGCTGGGCCGACGGCGAAGGATCCCGCGCCGCCCAGGCGATGAAAACGGGTTGGTCTCCGGGTCCGTTCCCGGTGAGATCGCCACCCATGGGCACCCCTCCAGCATAGCCGCGGGAAACGAGGTCCGCGCTGCTGCAGATTTCACCGTCGTAATCCCAACCGGCAAAGAACCGGGGCACGATGCGGGGACCGGAGGTTCCGAACACCTCCCGCCGCAGCATGGCGTCGAAAATCGCGTCCCGGGAATTCTCGACGGCCCAGACACCCGCCAGGCCTCCCGGATTTCCGTCGATCCCACTCACCAGTCCAGCAGGCTCGAGCCGCTCGGCCGGGGTCGACTCGCCGGTGACATGGCCGCGCCAGTCGCTCTCCGCGACGGCCCCGGGCGTGGACGTGTGGGTGTCCGTCGCCGCAATCATGCCCAGCTTGATCGGGTTCACGCCGATCTCCCGCTCCTCGGCCAGACCGACGAGGAGACCGGACCGGATGAAATCCGTGGCGGACACGCAGCCGGCACCCAGCATCCCGTTGCTGAAAGACTCTCCCGGCGCGCACTCCTGGGTGACCTCGGTGGCCTCACCAAGCACCATCTCTCCGTCCACTATCTGCACCGTCCTGTAAGTCTCGGGCCGTCCGATGACCCGGACGGCCTCCACGTCGCACAGCTCGTCCGGCGCGCCGAGCACCGTCGTCAGCCCGTTGATGCACTCCGAGGCGCCCTTGTGCTGGAACATCTCCATAATGGGCTCGCGACGCTGGCGCTGCTCGGCGTAGGCCCGCCGGTTGGCCTCTGTCGGCTCGATACCCCGGTACGGGCCCATGCGTCCGTTGGCCAGATTGGAGTTGTGCGGGATGGTGAGATAGTCGCAGCCCTCCACGTCACCGCAAGCCTCGTCCAGCGCGCTCCAGAGCAGGTTGTCCACCGGCGCGTCGATGTAGGTGACGGGCCGGGCGGGCAAGTTGGCGTTTCGGAAGATCACGTTCCGGTGGTAGTTGGACGTGCCAGGGGTGCCGGTGTACTCGTATCCGACGAAGCTGGTGAACGCGCAGCTCGGCGAGCGATCGTAGGCNNGACCCTGGGCGTACTCCAGGCAGAGCGCGCCGTCGTCCTCGCACAGCTCCGGCACCCGCCGCGGCTGCTCTGAGGTGATGACCCGGCCCAGCATCCACATGCCATGGCGCTCACCCGATCGGTATTCCTCGCAAAAGGCGGAGTCGTACTTCGGCGATGCGGAATCCCGGCACAACGCTCGCTCACCGAGGAACTCGCCGTGATCGGTCACCGCGAGAAAATCCAAAGGCCGGTCGATGCGGATAGTGCCCGCGGGCGCGCCGGTCTCGTCCACAGGGAAGAAGGGGATGAGCTCACCCCGCGCAAACCTGTGCGCGTCGGTGGGTGTTAAACCGACGCTGTTGGCGGCGGCATCGAAAGAGAAACTGGTGTGGACGTGCACATCGCCAAAGAGCGCCATGCGCAGCGGATCGACGTTGGCACAGGGTTCGCGCGCTTCGCTGTAGCTGACGAGGTGCTCGACGCTTGACCCCGCCCCGCCCGGCGCGGCGGCTTCCGGCCCCGCATCTGCCGGTTGGGCCTGCTCGCTTCCGCAGCCGGCGACGGCGATCAGCACGGCCCCGGCCGCCAGACGTTTGCTCACCAGGAAGTGGTGTTCGCTCATCTTCACCCTCTCCGGACCCAGGCGGCCGACAACCATAGCACAGACCGGAGCGGGCCTGGACAACCGAGCTTGCAGGCCCCGTCGAAACCGGCAAACTACGTGCCAGGACNNGGCAAACTACGTGCCGGGACCCGGCAGGAGGGAGCTTTGCCACAGAACGACATCACGCCGTCCGCGGCGCAACCGGATTACGAGCTGGACGTTGCAATCGTCGGCGCGGGCTTCTCCGGACTGTACATGCTGCACCGGGTGCGGGACGAGCTGAAGCTCAACGCGCGTGTCTTCGAGGCAGCTAGCGGTGTTGGCGGGACGTGGTACTGGAACCGCTACCCCGGCGCCCGCTGCGACTCCGAGAGCTACTTCTACTGCTACTCGTTCTCCAAGGAGCTCGAGCAGGAGTGGAAGTGGACGAGCAAGTACCCCGAGCAGCCGGAGATTCTCCGCTACCTCAATCACGTGGCCGACCGGTTCGATCTGCGCCGGGACATCCAGCTCGACACGCGCATCACCTACGCCCGCTTCGAGGATGCGCGCAATCGCTGGATACTCTCCACCGACACCGGCGAGACCGTGTCCACCCGATTTCTGATCAGCGCGGTCGGTTGCCTCTCGGCTCGCAACCTGCCCGACATTCCCGGTATCGACAACTTCGCCGGCAGGCACTACCACACCGGCAACTGGCCCCATGACGGCGTCGACTTCCGGGGCAAGCGCGTGGGTCTCATCGGCACGGGTTCCACCGGGATCCAGGCGGCCCCGGTGATCGCCGAGGAAGCCGAGCACCTCTACGTCTTTCAGCGTACGCCCAATTTCAGCGTCCCCGCACGCAACACCCCGCTGACGGCGGAGCGATCGGCAGAGATCAAGGCCAACTACGACGAGATCCGCAGGATCTCGCGCACTTCGGGTTTCGGCTTTCCTTACGAGACGCCGGAGCACGCAGCCATGGAGGTTACACCCGAGGAGCGTCAGTCCGTCTACGAGCAGCGGTGGCACGAAGGAGGGACCAGCTTCGGTTTTCGGTCGTTCAGCGACATTCTGTCTGACCAGGCCGCCAACGACAGCGCGTCGGACTTCATCCGGAGGAAGATCCGCGAGACCGTGAAGGATCCTGAGGTCGCGGAGCTTCTCATTCCCCACGATCACCCCTACGGCACCAAACGTCCGCCACTGGACACGAACTACTTCGAGACTTACAACCGCGACAACGTCACCCTGGTCGACGTGCGGTCGGCCCCCATTGAGGAGATCACTTCTAGCGGGGTCAGGACCGCCAGGGATGATTACGAGCTCGACATCATCGTCTTCGCCACCGGCTTCGACGCCATGACCGGCGCGCTGCTGGCGATGAACATCGAGGGCTCCGGCGGCCTGCGTCTCGCTGACAAGTGGGCCCACGGGCCGGTCACCTACCTGGGCCTGCAGGTGGCCGGATTTCCCAACCTCTTCACCATCACCGGCCCCGGCAGCCCCTCGGTGCTCGCCAACATGCCGATTGCCATCGAGCAGCACGTCGAGTGGGTCTCTGACTGCCTCGAGCACCTCTACGCGAAAGGTATTTCACGGATCGAGACCACAGAGACCGCCGAGCAGGACTGGGTGCGGCACGTCGCCGAGGAAGGCGACGCCACGTTGTTTCCACTCGCCAACTCCTGGTACGTCGGCGCNNGGCTACGAGGGCTTCGTCCTCAGCGTTTGAGGTACGGCTCGATCAGAGCCGCGCTGGCCTGCCAAAGACGTCGGCCGTTCTCCGCATCCGCCGCCAGAAACGAGACCGCCTTCTCTCGCATCATGTGCAGGTACACGCCGGTGCGCCCCTGCATGGTCTTTCCCGCCACGAGCAGAAGCACCGGCTCAACGGCGCGCTCCGGCCGAGCAAACAGCCACCGGATGATGGGTCCCACCAAGGGCTTCAACCAACCGGGCGCTTCCCGGGCGATGTTCGACGCCACCGGTCCGGGGCAGAGCCCGTGCACGTCCACGCCCGGCCCGCCTTCCGACGCAAGCCTGCGGGCGAGCTCGGTCGCGAACGTGCACAGGTGCAGCTTGCTGCGACCGTACTCCGCCATGCCGCTACGCAATCCGTAGTCGACGAAGGCGCCGAAGTGGTCAAAGTCGATGGGTCGGGCAGACCGGTGCGCCTCGGAGGAGACAAACACCAGCCGCGGGCGGGTCGCCGGGTCGGCAGTAGGGACCACTACACCATCCGTAAGCAATCGCTCGACGATGAGCCGGCTGGACAGAAAATGGACGGCGAACATCTCCTCATAACCCTGGGGCCCACGCCGGGCCGCCAAGGGCATGAGCCCGGCGTTGAAGACGACTCCGTCCAGACGCTCGCCTGTCTCCTTCAGCCGGTCACACAGCTCGGCCGCGCTGGCAAGATCGGCGAGGTCCACCTGCAGCATGCGGATCTGACGACTGCCCGACGCGCGCATCACCTCCTGCCCGGCCTCCGGAATCCCACTTCGGCACGCCATGATCACGGCGGCGCCGGACGTTGCCAGGCGCACCGCCAGGGCTTTGCCGAGCCCGCTACTAGCCCCGGTGACTAGGTACGTGCGGCCATCGAGACGCTCGTCCGGCAACATCGGGCCCAGCTGATCCCGGCGGCCCACGAGGTCGCTCAAGGCGGTAACGAGCGCGCTTGCGACTCCGCCATGACCGACGGCGTTCGGCCGGTCGGGACCGTGCTGTTCCGTCAAGACGTCATTTCCCTTTCGAAGGGAATGTCGAACCGCTTCCGGTAGAAGCCCAGCCGTTCCTCGATCAGCGTTGGCGTCAGACCGAAATCCTCCAGACGATAACGATGCCTGCCGAAACGATCGCGGCTCTGGCGCGCCAGGGCATCGCGGGCATGCTGCTCCGCCTGCCCATCGAATTCCAGGCCCACGGCCTCGTAGATCCGGCCTAGCTCCGTGATGGGATCGCTAACCAGGTCGTAGTAGGAAACATCGACGAAACGCGCTTCCCCGTGCCGATCCCGGGCGGCAAGGGAGCGCTCCACCACCCGTCTGACCTTGCGCAGCCAGTGGTCTGAAAGCTCGCCGACGTCCAAGCGATCGCTGAATATGGACGCCCCGTGGCAGACCATGCTGGCAAACGAAGGCGCCGTCTGCTGCGGATCCCGGTGGGTCTGGATGATCGTCGCCTGCGGAAAGACCTCGAACACCGCGTCCAGATGCTCCAGGTGATGGGGGGATTTCAACAAGAGCGCAGGCGCACCATGCTGCCAGAGCAGCACCTTGAGAAGCTGCCTGAGATAGCGGTAGGCCGGCAGGTGATCGTGCTCTTCCAGCCAGCGCGCGTAGGACGGAACGCGCATGGTCGCCTCGGCGGACTGGCTCATGAACGAGACATCGAGCAACAGAACGTCCTCCTCGGGCATGTCGTGCTCCACCGGGTGGATGGCGAAGAACTCCGGCGCGATGTATCTCAGTCCCTGCTCGGCGCGCCGAGCCTGCCGGATTCTGCGTTCCCGCTCCCGGGCGCCATCGAGAGGCACCGGGTTCAGCGCTTCCCACGACAGCACGGCGCGGATGCGCCGGTCGGCACCGAGCAACCGGTGCAGAAGCGTGGTTCCCGTGCGCTGCAGCCCGGCGATGACCAGCACCCGACCGGGGTCGATGGCGTCGATTTCGGGATGCTGGTCGAAAAGCGCGCGGGCGCGCAGACGCGTCACGAGCGCATCCACGATACGCTTGTGAATGATCGTCCGCCCCAGGGCATTCAGGCGCGCTTCTTCGTTGACGGAGGCTACCAGGACTTCAAGCGGCGCGCGGAATTCCTCCTCGCCGAAGCCCTTCAGGCCCGCTCGCCGCTGAGCTGCAAAGATCATGCGCTCCGCGTCCAGATTCGGAAGGAACCCCAAAGCGCCGAGCGCCGGGCCCGCCCGATTGAAGGCACGCACGGGCCAGGGCGGTCGCGGAAGGCTGAGCTCAGGCAAGGCTCGGAACGTCGGCAATCTTGACGACCCGGGTGGCGGGCTCCGGCGCTGCCTCCGCCCGAATCCAGCGGAAGCTCATGGTTCCCGAAGCGTGACCCACAGTGCTGATCCAGTTCGGAACCCCCGGATCCTGGTGGGCGACCACGATGCGCACCGAGCCGTCCGGGCGGTAGCTGGCCAGGTGCTTGTTCGTGTGGATNNGCTTCGATGACCAGCGCCTCGTCGGGCGCCAGCGCCCAGTGACTGTGATAGTAGGTGATGTTGGGGTCCCCGCCCGCCCGGTTGGAGACCTCCTGATCGAACATCGGCAACCGGTTGGTGTGGGACTGAAAGTCCCTCGCCCACTTGGCGAACAGCAGCGAGGCGCCCGCCACCAGCGTGCTCGCGTCCTTGAGTCCTGCATCGATCAGCGCCGGGGTCACCTGGCCAGGCGTGCCCGCGCCGTCCAACCGCTCGATGGCGAGCTCAGCAGGCTCCTCGGCGGCGCGATCGAGGTAAGTCTGGCGAACGATGAGCGTGCCCGTCTCCTCCGTCATGGGCAACCAGTTGCCCGGCTGGCGACGGCTGCTGAGCAGGACGGTGAACGTGCCGTCGGGCTCGATCTCGAGGTCCGAGGCATCGATGAACCCGGTGGGCGGCATACTGCCGCCCTGGCCGTAGTGACCGATCTGGGTGCCGAAGCTCAAATAGTGGATGGTGTTGCGCCTGCCGGTGATCCGGTATTCCCAGGCGCCGTTGAGACGCGCGGTCTGGTAGTAGTTGTCGGGATTGTCGGAGCCCAGCTTGACCGTCTCGTGGGCAACCCGATGAATGACCGGNNGCCTCGAGCCCTGCCCGAGTGAGGCGCGTCAGGTAACGATACCCTTCCGCCTGATTGAACGCATCGCGCGGCGCGCCGGGAAACGTCAGCGCAGCACCCGCCGCCTTGAGCGTATCGCAGAACTCCTCCCAGGACCGCCCGCTGACGATGCGCTCGGCGGCTAAGTCGTCGGGCGTCCTTCCGCGCAATCTGTGCCAGAGCAGCGCGGTCTTGCGAAGCAGGCCCAGGAGCCCCACCGCGAGCTTTCTCATGTATCTCTCCTCAATCCGCGATCGCCCCGGTTGCCAGGGTGCTCTCTACGCGGGCCTTGAGCGCGTCCGCCATCTGCTGAAAGCCGCGCTGCATCGGGGTGCCGTACAACGCCATGACCACGGGCACCAGCAGGCCGCTGAAGCGGTCCACGGTGGTGTAGCGCGTTCCGGCGTGAACGGGCTCGAGCACCTGCCAGCGATTGGCACAAAGCAGGCTGCGGTGGCCCATGTGCATGCCCCAGCAGAGCACCCGGCGCGGCTCGACTCGATTGATCCGCTCCACCCGCTCGAGCTGGCGTCGCCCGGGCATGTCGACGACCAGTCGAACCGGTGCGCCGGCGACGAGCTCCGCGTCCACCTGCGGGGTGAACGGGTTCCACGCGGGGTATTGGGCAAAGTCGACGAGCACCGCCCAGACGTCTTCGGCCGGCGCGCGGATGTCCACGCTGGCAGTCACGGCGCAGGCAAAGACACGGCCCTGACGGTAGCGCCGGTGCAGGGAATCGCTCGCCGGGCCCATCATGCCTCCCGCTCGAGGAGCTCAGAACGACGGGCCGGCGCCAACCGGCTACCCCAGCTTCATTTCGTAGAAGCAGAGCTTGTTGCCATCCAGATCCCGCACGTACGCCCCGTAGAAGACCGGATTTCGCTCACCGGGTTCTCCTTCGTCGCTCGCTCCCAGCTCGAGCGCTTTGGCGTAGACCCGGTCTACGGCTTCCCGGGAACCGGCCGACAGGGCCACCATGTTCCCGTTGCCGACCTTCTGGGGTTGCTCATCGTAGGGAATGCAGATCGCGAGCATCCCCGTATCCGGGCTGGTCCCGTACATCTTGATGCGGTCCATGCCCATGAGCTGGTGAGCGCCGAGCTCACCGAGCAGGGCGTCGTAGAACGCGACCGCCCGATCCATGTCGTTCACCCCGATGGTTGCGTAACCCAGCATGTACTACCCTCCTAGCTTCATCGAATGAATTGGGGCGGCATTGTCGCGCCGCTTCCGCTCGCGTGCCAGCAAAGTTCGTGACGGCGCGTGACAGCCTGCGCGGCCCGTGCTAATTTAAACGGCCGTTTGAACTAGGAACGGCGTATGCCGCAGGCATCCCGATCCCTTCGAGCAGACTCGGCAGCCACCCGGGAGAGCATTCTCGACGCCTCCATAAAGCTATTCAGCGAGCGCGGCTACCGCAACACGTCCCTGCGCGCCATCGCCGACGCAGCGGACGTGAACCTGGCAGCGGCAAACTACCACTTCGGCTCCAAGGCTCAGCTGCTCGAGGCCGCGTTCGAGCGCTGCATTTCACCCATCAACGACGAGCGCATGCGGCGCTTGAGGCAGCTGCAGCAGTCGAGCAGCCCGCCCTCCGTGGAAGCGATCGTTCGCGCCTTCGTGGATCTTGAGTTCGCCCTGGACGGCAACGAGCACCTCGACCAGTTCCTCGCCCACCTGTTTGCGGAGCCGAAATCCGTGTCCGTGCCGCTGCTGGAGAAAACCTTCGCGCCCATCGTGCAGGCCTACTTCACCGTCCTGAGTGCCGCCCTACCGCAAATCCCCTTGGAAGAGCTGCGCTGGCGCTTTCACTTCATGATTGGCTCGATGATCCAGCTTGCCAGGTTCAGGCACCCCCTGAACGTCTTTGCGGTGAACGAATCGTCCGGCCAGGCGACCGTAGGCGCCGGCATCGACCAGCTGGTGCGTTTCGCCGTCGCCGGGCTGACCCAGCCGGCGGCAGCCGGAAGCGTCTCATGAACCGCAAGATTCAGGCGTTGCTGGTGCTCGCTGCCGGATTCGCCATAGGCGCGCTGGTATTTTTGAGCGGGCCGAAAATGCAGCCCCAACCGCCAAGCGCCATCCCGCCGCTGGTGCGGGTCGTCGAGGCGGAGCCCCGTGCGGTGCAGATGACGAGCCGCACCCACGGCACCGTGGTTCCGCGCACCGAGAGCGATCTGGTGCCCGAGGTGGACGGACGTGTCACCGCCATATCTGCGTCCCTCGTCTCCGGCGGCTTCTTCGACCAGGGCGACGTGCTGCTCGAGATCGAGCCCGTGGACTACGAGGTGGCTCTCGAGCAGGCCCGGGCCGGGCTCGCCCGCGCCCAGAGCGATCTGGAGAACGCGCGCAAGACGCTTGCGCGGATAGAGGATCTCGTTCGCCGCGGGGCCGCCAGCGATTCGGACCGGGACGACGCCGTCAACCGCGAACGCATCGCCCAGGCCACTCTGCGCGAGGCACAGGCACGACTCTCCAGGGCCGAGCGCGACCTGGACCGGACCCGCCTGGTGGCGCCGTACCAGGGACGGGTGCGCAACGAACGCGTCGACGTCGGCCAGTTCGTCAAGCGCGGCACCCCGGTGGCAACGATCTACGCCGTGGACTTCGCCGAGGTCAGGCTACCCATTCAAGACGAGGAGCTCGCGTTTCTCGATCTGCCGCTCGGGTATACGGGAGCCGCGTCCGCGACCCCCATACCGGTGACCCTGCGCGCGCGCTTCGCCGGCGCCGAGCATGAGTGGCAGGGCGAGGTCGTGCGTACCGAAGGTGAGCTGGACCCGGCAACCCGCATGGTGCACGTAGTGGCACGGGTTCCGGAACCCTACGTCAGCCGGGACGGGCGGCCGCCGCTTTCGGTCGGGCTCTTCGTGGACGCGGACATCCACGGAGAAACCCTGAACGACGTGGTGATCCTGCCCCGGTCGGCCATGCGCGGCAGCAATCAGGTGCTAGTGGTAGACGAGGAGGAGCGTCTGCGTTTCCGGGAAGTGGACGTCTACCGGGTTGCCGAGGAGGAGGTCTATATCGTGAGCGGCCTTTCCAGCGGCGAGCGGGTCTGCATCTCGCCTTTGCAGAGCACCCGCGATGGCATGCCCGTCCGCGTCGCCAGGACTGATCAGGGAGGCGCTCGCTCGTGAACGGTCCCATCGCCTGGTTCGCGAGAAATCACATCGCAGCCAATCTGCTGCTGGGCGTGATGGTGCTGGCGGGGCTGATCACTTTGCCCTTCATGCCCCAGAAGAGCTTCCCGGATCTGGATTACAACCTGATCACCGTTTCTGTCCGCTACCTGGGTGCCGCACCTGAGGAGACAGAGGACGGGGTGTGCATCAGGGTGGAAGAGGCCATCGACGGCATCGAGGGAATCGAGCGCATCCGCTCAACGGCATCCGAGGGGATGTGTCTGGTCAACGTGGAGCTGTTCGAGAACACCGATGGCAATCGCATCCTGGGGGACGTGAAGAACCGGGTTGACGCCATCGAAACGTTTCCCCAGGAGGCGGAGAAACCCATCATCACGCTGGTCAGCAGCCAGCGCCCCGTCGTGGACATCGCGGTCACGGGGCCCAGCGACGAGCGCGAGCTCAAGGCTATCGGCCAGCAGGTGAGGGACGAGATCGCCGCGCTGCCGGGCGTCACCCAGGTGGAGCTCGCGGGCATGCGCCCCTACGAGATCTCCATCGAAATATCGGAAGCGACCCTTCGTCGCTACGGCCTCACGTTCGACGAGGTGGCCAACGCGGTGCGGTCCGCCTCGCTGGACCTGCCCGGCGGCGTCATCAAGACCGAGGGCGGCGAGATTCTGCTCCGCACAGAGGGGCAGGCCTACTGGGGCCAGGAGTTCGAGGATCTGGTGATCTTGACCCGGGGAGACGGAACCAGGGTCTTCCTGCGTGACATCGCCACCGTGGTGGACGGGTTCGAGGATACGGACGAGCGTGTCTGGTTCAACAGCAAGCCGGCCGCCCTGATCGAGGTGTCACGGGTTGGGACCGAGGACATCTTGGACATCACCCGCGCCGTCAAGGCTTACATGACGGACTCGGCCACACGCCTGCCGGAAGGCGTGGAGCTCACCATCTGGAACGACAACTCCGAGNNTCTGGAACGACAACTCGGAGTTCATGCGGGACCGGCTCGATACGCTCATGGACAGCGCCCGGCAGGGCTTTCTGCTGGTGCTGCTGTTGCTGGCCCTATTCTTGAGGCCACGTCTGGCGTTCTGGGTCAGCGTCGGCGTGCCGGTTGCCTTCATGGGCGCCATCTTCGTCGCCAACCTGCTGGGCCTGTCCATCGACGGGATCTCCACGTTCGGCTTCATCCTCGTGCTGGGCATCCTGGTGGACGATGCGGTGGTGGTAGGCGAACGGGTCTACTCGCTGCAGTCCCGGGCAGGCCCTTC
>JABAHO010041035.1_pt1 | contig 11940 bp, 14 predicted proteins | sample 7062071 | NCBI WGS metagenome assembly JABAHO01 (sample SAMN14534356, study PRJNA622989) | marine sediment metagenome | biome: marine biome [ENVO:00000428]; feature: marine pelagic biome [ENVO:01000023]; material: deep marine sediment [ENVO:00002113] | place: India: Gulf of Kutch | collected...
TGCGCGCCTTGGACTCGGCGGGGCTCATCGTCTGATGGAGCTGCAGCGCTTCGACCACCTGGTCGCCCACGCGCTGCACCGGGTTCAGGCTCGTCATCGGCTCCTGAAAGATCATCGATATCGCGGAACCGCGCACTTCGCGCATCTCGGTCACCGGGAGACCCAGGACGTCGCGCCCGTCGAGCAACACGCTGCCCGCCTCGATCCGCCCCGGCTTGGGCACGAGGCGCAGGATCGAGAGCGCGGTCATCGATTTCCCGCAACCGGATTCACCGACGAGCGCCAGGACCTCACCCGCGGCGAGCTGCAGGTCGACGCCGTCCACCACCCGCGCCGGTCCCCGCTCGCCCGGAAAGGTGGTGACCAGCCCCTGCACTTCGAGCATGCGGCTCACGACGACTCCCGGGTGGTGCGCGGGTCGAGGACATCGCGCACCGCATCGCCTACGAGGTTGACGCAGAGCACCAGGGTAAAGAGCGCGGTGGAGGCCGCCGCGAGGTTCCACCAGATGATCGGGTCGCGGGAGAGCTCGTCGCGCGCCTGGTCGATCATCTGGCCCCAGCTCCCGTCGATGCCGACGCCGAGATAGGAGAGCACGGCCTCCGACAAGACGAACCCCGAGAACATCAATACAAAGGTGATGACCACCAGGTGCATGAGGTTGGGGAGGATGTGGCGCGTGAGGATGTAGAACTCCGAAGCGCCGAGCGCGCGCGACGCCTGGACATAGTCGAGCTCGCGCAATTTGAGGGTTTCGCCGCGCACCAGGCGACACAGGCCGGTCCATCCCGTGATGGCGAGGGCGACACACACCTGCACCGGCCCACGACCCAGCGCCACGATCAGCACGATGAGCAGCAGGATGCCGGGGATCGAGGCGAGGGTGTTGATGACGAAGACCACGACATCGTCGATGCGCCGGCCGTAATACCCGGCGGAAATCCCAAAGAGCAGGGCCAGGGGGATCGCGATGGCGCTGGTCAACCCGCCGATCAAGAGCGCCACCTTCGCGCCCTTGAGGGTCAGGTGGAGGACATCGCGCCCGAGGATGTCGGTGCCGAGAAGATGCTTGCCGGGGTAGCGGAGCTCGTCGTCCGCGTAGNNTAGCTGCGTTCCGTGAAGTCCGCGGGGAAGAGCCGATCGATGAGCGAGCGCGGAACGCGGAAGGCGTCTTCGCCCTCCGTGATGGGGTCGAGCCACGACACACTGTCGGCCAGCCCGACGGCGGCGATCACCGCGAGCAGGGTCGCCGCCACGCGCCGGCGGCGGAACACCTGGGCGAGGCCCTCACGCCAGAAGCGGTTGCGCCAGAGCCCCCACACCACGGGCGNNCAGGAGCGACGCGACCACCATGATGTTGATGAAGACGTGTCGTTCCACCGCGCGCTATCCGAGGCGGACCCGGGGGTCGGCCCAGGTGTAGGCCACGTCGAGCATGAGTTGGCCGAGGATGAGCAGGAGTGCGCCGATGTACACCATGGTGCGCAGCGTCGCGAAGTCGTTGCCGTTGATCGCGTCGACGGTGATCGACCCGAGACCGGGGATCCCGAAGAAGGACTCGAGGAGCAGGCTCCCGACGAAGAGGAAGGGGATCGCGAGCACCACCCGGGTGAGGATCGGAATCAGCGCGTTCGGCAGGACGTGGCGGCCCATCACGCGCACATCCCCGGCGCCCTTGGCGCGTGCGGTGCGGACGTAGTCGCGGCTCGTCTCCTCGACGAACACCGTCCGGTAGAAGCGGACGTCGCCGCCGATCCCGTTCACGAGCCCGATCAGGACGGGGAGCGCGAGAAAGCGCACGACCACCGCCGGCGAGGGATCGAAGCCCGAGATCGGGAACCAGCGCAGCAGCTTTCCGATCAGGAACTGGCCGCCGATGATGTAGAGCAGGATCGAGACGCTCATCGCGAAGACGGCCATCACGACACCGGCGCGGTCGATGTAAGTGTCTCGGAAGTAGGCCACGAGAAGTGCGAGGACGAGACCCACGGGGAGGCCCAGAATCATCAGCGGCACCGTCACCGTCATGCTCGGGCCCGCGCCCTCGCGGATGCGCTGCATGATCGGCACCGAATCGGCGTCGCTCTTGCCAAAGTCGAAGCGCAGCATGCGGCTGAAGTGATCGAAGAGCAGCGTGTCGGTGATCGTGCGGGTGCCGCAGCGCCAGAAGCGGGCGTCTTCGCAAGCCCAGTAGTGGGGCTTGTTGTAGCCGTGGTTTTCGAGCCACTGCTCGATGACTTCGGGCCGCGCCTTCTCGCCCACCGCGCGTTCGGCGACATCGCGCGGATCGGCGAACTGGAAGAAGAGCAGGAAGAGCAGGAGCAAGACGCCCAGCACCGTGAGCGCGCCCTGTCCCAGACGCCGCAGCAGATAGGCCGCCACCTACTGGCGCTCCCGAAAGAAGGTCGTGATCCCGGGGAGAATCGCCGCGACGAACCCGAAGGCCAATGCGTAGGCGGGCCAGCGGATGGGCTGGTTCCACGCGGCGCGCAATTCGGCGCGCTTTTCCGGCAGCACGTCGCGGTACTTGAGGGTGGGAATCGAGAGTCCGATCGGTTTGACGTTGCGCGTCCAGTCGTGGAAGAGCGCGTAGCTCTCGTCGAAGGAGAGCTCGATCCAGGGCCGCTCCTCTTCGAGCACCCGAACCATCTTCGCGATCAACGCCTGGCGCTCCGGGCCATTCGGCAGATCCTTCATCTGATCGAAGAGTTGGTCGTAGTCGGGGTTCGAGAAGTTCGCGGTGTTGGGGCCGCCGCTCGTCGCCTGCGCCATCGGTGAATGGAGCAGGAAGAGGAAGTTCTCGGGGTCGGGATAGTCGGCGATCCAGCCCCACATGAAGATCTGGTACGCGCCGTTTCGGACCTTCTGTCGGTATTGGTTGTAGTTGGTGGCGCGAATCTCGACGTCGATACCGAGGTCGCGCCACGCCTCGACGAAGAAGAGGAAGTTCAGCCGCGCCTGGGAACTCGTGTCGGGCGTGTCGAAGCTGAGCCGCAGGGGCTTGCCGGTGTCGGGGTCGACCCCACCGGGGTAGCCCGCCTCGCGGAGCAGGAAACGGGCCCGCTCGAGGTCGGCCTCGCGGTAGGGATTCCGGTACTCGGGGTCGTAGCCGTAGATGCCGGGCGGGATGGGGGTGTGCGCCGGGATGCCGCGGCCGTTTCGAAAAACCCGAAGGTACTCGGGCACGTCGATCGCGAGGCTCATCGCCTGGCGGAGCTTGCGGCTGCGCTCGCCCCCGCCGGCTCCGATCACCGGATCGAGCATGTTGAACCCGAGATAGCGGATGACCGGGCGCACCGATTTTTCGAGCCGCATCCCGAGCGCCGCCATCTCCGGTGAGAGTCGGTCTTCGGTGATGACCTTGTCGAAGCTCTCCTTGATGATCCCCGACGCGTCGTAGTAGCCCTGCAGGAACTTGGTGAAGGTCGGGATGCTCTCTTTCTCGAAACGCATCTCGACCCGGTCCAGAAAGGGGAGCGTCGCACCGGCCGCGTCGAGGAACCCGCGGGCGGCGTCGTCGGCCTCTCCCTCGCTGGGGTAGGTGGCGCCCGGCGCCTTCCACTCGGGGTGCAGTGCGCCGTACCAGCGCGGGTTGCGCTCGAGGGTGATGCGCGAGCGCTTGTCGTAGCGGGCGAGCCGGAAGGGCCCGGTACCCACCGCGACCTCGGAGAAGGGCGGCCGCTCGACCTCGCCGTGTCGCTGGCCGTCGTAGTACGCCACCGCCTCCCAGGGCACCGGCGTCGTGAAGGGCATCGCGAACCAGTACAGGATCTGCGGGTAGCGCTCGGCGAGGAGCACCTCGAGTTCGGTCTCGCCCAGAACCGAGACGCCGCGAATCGCGCCGGCGCGCCGGTACTGCTCGTCGATCCGCAGCGCCGCGAAATCGTCCTCTTCGCGAAGCGCCACCAGACGCTCGCGGAAGTCGAGGACGCCATCGATCTTGCGGAAGGTCTCGATCACCGGGCTGTTGACCGCGGGGTCGGCGATGCGTTTGAGGGCGAATTCCACATCCGCCGCCACCAGCACTCGCGTCGTCCGCCCCTCGCCGGCGAGGCCAAAGCACGCGTCGGGTGCGTATTCCACGCCGGGGCGCAGGCGGAAGCGGTACGCCACGCGACCGTCGGGACGCGTCTCGGCCAAAGGGACGCCCTCGGCCAGGCCGCCGACGAGGGTGTAGGGCCGCTTCAGGTAGTGGTACTCGAGCAGCGTCTCGTAGACGTTGGCCAGGACCGCCTGATCCGTCGAGGCATAGGACACCTGCGGATCGAGGGTCTTGGGGGGCTCACCAAAGGGCTGGTAGTAGACTTTCTCGGTGTTGTCGGCGTCGGGATAGGGATTGTTGGTGCAGGCGAGGACGCCGATTGCCAGCGCGAGGCCCGCGGCAATCCGCGGGAGACGACGGTTCCGTGCGGCGCGCACTAACGGCCGCCTGCGCGCTCGATCCGGAACACTTCGCGCGGAAGGTCCGGGTTCAGAACGACGTCTTTCCATTGCACCTGCGCGCGCGTCCCGTGGAGGTAGTCCCGCAGGTCAATCTGATGCGCAAATCGCGTTCCCGCAAGCGGGAGGTACTCGCTGTAGGTCGCCTCGACCAGGGCCTCGCCCGCCCCGTCCCTCTCGAGGCGCCAGCGCGAGAGCTCGCCCTTCGAATCGAATTCCAGAATCGTGACGAAGCCGCCGTGGGCAAAGCCGACCCGCACACCACCCTCGCGGGTTCCGCGGGGTGGGAGCGCCAGGGCGCCGTCGGGGACACCGGGAACACCGAGAAGCACACGTACCGCCGCGTCGGGCTGGAGGGCGATCCCCGCCACTTCCCACAGCAACGTCGGTCGCACCTCGCCCTCTTCCACGCTGCGGTCTTCGGCGCGAAACAGATGGAAGCGCTCTCCGTCGGTGGTGAGCACGGCGACGCTCTGGTTCAAGAATCCGAGGACCTCGACGCGCAGCCGCGCCGGTCGCTCCAGGAACACGATCTGCTTGGCCCGCGCGGAGCCTTCGGGCCCGTCGAGGCCGAGGTCGGCGACGCCCCGCAGCGCCCGGCGCTCGGCCCCCGTCGCGAGCAGCGCCTCCAGAAAGCGGCTCGGGCGGGAATCTCCGCGCGGTAGCGGCGAGCCCAGCGGGTCCACGCGCGGACGCGCCGGCGGGTCGGTGGTGCCGCAGTGGATCGCCAGCGCGGCGATCACCGCGAGGAGGAGGACACGACGGAGTGAGCGGGGGGCGCGAGGGTCGTAGGACCGCGCCGGGTTCACGGCGTCGTGAGCTCCTTTCGGAGGGTCTCGAGTTTCTCTTGGAGCATCGGTTGCTCGGCCTCGCGCGGGCCCATCTCGACCGCCTCTTCATAGAAGCGAAGCGCCCGTTCGTCCTCGCTGAGGAGGCGGTACACATCCCCCAGGTGCTCCGAAATCACCGGGTCGCCCCCGGTGAGTTCGACGGCCTGGTTCAGGCGCTCCAGCGCCTTGTCGAGCAGGGCGCGCCCCTCTTCGATCNNAGGCGCTCGATCGCGCGTTGTAGCAGCTCGTGGCCGCGCTCGAGGTCGCCCGCCTCGACCAAGGGCCGCGCGCGCATGTAGTAGACCCAGCCCAGGCTGTCGATGATGTAGCCGTCGTCGGGACGCAGCTCGAGCGCGCGCATGATCATCTCCTCGGCTTCGTCGAGATTTTCGCCGCGCTCCGCCCACGTGTAGCCCACGAAGTTGAGCGCCCCGGCGTGATTCGGGTTGGTCTCGAGCACCTGCAGCATGTAGGCGATCGCCGCATCGCTCTCGCGGGCGTCGCCGTGGACGACACCGAGGTTGAAGAGCACCTCCTCGTCGCCCGGCGTGGCCTCGAGCAGACCCTCCAGCAGCGCGACGGCACCCTCGAGATCCCCCGAGCGCGTCATCAGGCTCGCGACGAAGAAGTCGAGTTGGCGTGAGGGGTCCTTGTCGCGCGCTGCGCGCGCTTCGCGGAGCGCCTCGTCGTAGCGGNNCGCGGCGGGTGAGGCCCAACACGTAGGAAATCTCGTGCTGGCTCGGGTCCGCTTCGAGCACGCGCTCGAAGCGCGCCTCGGCGGCGTCGTATTCCTCGGCGCTGTATTCGAGATACCCGAGGCGGGCGCTCGAATTGAGGTCGCGCGGGTAGCGGTCTTGGACCTCGAGCAGCACCGCTTTCGCTTCGTCGGCGCGCTCGAGCGCCATCAGCGCATCCACCAGATCCACCATCAGCCGGTGGTGATCGGGGTGGGCTTCGAGGGCGCGCTGCAGCACCTCGACCTCGCCCTCGCGATCGCCGCGGTCGCGGCGCGCGCGGGCGATCAGGCTGTACACCGGCAGACTGTCCGGTTCCACCGCAAAGGCCGCCCAGAGCGACTCCTCGGCCNNGACCAAAGAGGAGGATCGCCGCCTCTTCGTTGAAGGGTCGGCCGTCGTCACCGTGGAGCACGGCCTCGGATTCCTCGACGGTGACCTCCGGCCGGAGCCGGTAGAGACGGCCGAGAAAGAGTCGGTAGCGGTGGTCGCTCGGTTCGAGTTCGTGCGCGCGCAGCGCCGCTTCGAGCGACTCGTCGATCTGCCCGCGTCGGGCGAGGAGTTGCGACAGCTTGTGGTGGATGAGCGCGGCGCCGTCGTCCCGTTCGAGGGCCTTGCGATAGGCCGCGATCGCCTCCTCATCCCGTCCCTCGAGCTCGAACTCGCGCCCAACGAGATAGAAGAAGTCGGCGTCGCGCCCTTCGAAATCCCGCAGCGATTCCGCGCTGGGTGGCGCCTCGGTGCGCTGCGCTTGCACCGACTCCCCGCGCAGCGTCGAGCACCCGCTCGCACCGAGCGCGAGCGTACCCGCCAACACCGCGGCGATCGCCAGCGAGCGGCGCAGGCTGGGCGGGTCGTGCTTGAACGAGCTGCTCAAGAGTTCAGGAGTCCGTGGGCCCTGAGACAGGTGAGGAGCTGCTCGACGCACTCTTCCACCGTGCCGGCCGCCGTGTCGAGCACCAGCTCCGCCGCGTTGGGCGCCTCGTAGGGCGCCGAGATGCCGGTGAACTCGGGGATCTCTCCGGCGCGCGCCTTCTTGTACAGGCCCTTTACGTCGCGCGCTTCGCAGGTGGCGAGGTCGGCATCGATGAACACCTCGAGAAAACGCCCTTGCTCGTGGATTTCGCGCACCCGGTCGCGGTCTTCGCGGTAGGGCGAGATGAATGACGTGAGGACGATCAGCCCGGCGTCGGCGAAGAGCTTCGCGACCTCGCCGATCCGACGGATGTTCTCGGTGCGGTCTTCCGGCGAGAACCCGAGGTTCTGATTGAGACCGTGCCGGACGTTGTCGCCATCCAGTACGTAGGCGGCGTGGCCCGAGCGGATCAACGCCTGCTCGGCGGCAACTGCGACCGTGGACTTCCCGGAGCCCGACAAACCCGTGAGCCAGATCGTGACACCGCGTTGACCGAGGAGGGCCTCGCGGTCCTCGCGGGGGGTGGTTTCGTGCCAAGTGATATTCGTTGCGCGCTGTTCGTTCACCGGAACTCCTGATTCAAATTTCAGCGATGTGCAGGTCAGAAAGCGGGGGGTGATCCCTGCAGACTAGGGGCTGAGACTACCCGGAGGAACCCGTCCCTGCAGAAGTTTCGCCTCCTCGGCGATGCGCAGAGCGGCGCGGTCGACCTGGGCCAGGGTGGTGTTGCGACCCAACCCCACTCGGAAGGAGGCCCGGATGGCATCGTCGGAAAGGCCGAGAGCCTTGAGAACATGGCTGGGTCTGGCATCGGCCGTGGAACACGCCGAACCCAGAGACATCGCGAGGTCGGGGAGTGCCGAAAGCAGCAGCGACGCGTCCACGCCCTCGATCCCCAGGTTCAAGTTGCCGGGGAGACGCGTATCGAGGTCACCATGGACGCGCAATGCGGAGCCGAGCGCCTGGCGAAGCTGCTCCAGGAAGGTCGTGCGCAACTCGAGGAGCCGTTTCGATTCCTCGTCTCGCAGCGACGCGGCGAGCGCGAAGGCCTCGCCCATCCCGACGATCAAGGGGACGGGGAGAGTCCCCGAACGGAGCCCGCCCTCGTGCCCGCCCCCGAACAGTTGGGGGGTGGGGCGCACGGACCGGCTCCGGACGAAGAGCGCGCCGACACCCTTGGGCCCGTAGCACTTGTGCGCCGAGAACGAGGCGAGATCGAGGCCGAGAGCGCCGACATCGAAGGGCACCTTGGTGGCGGCCTGGGCGGCATCGCTGTGTACGACCACTTCCCCGGATCCGTGCTGGCGGCAGATTTCGACCACTTTCGCGAGTGGGTGGAGAACTCCGATCTCGTTGTTCGCCGCCATCACGGAGACCAGCACGGTCTCGGGACGGAGCGCACTGCCCAATCCGTCGAGGTCGAGGTGACCCGCCGTGTCGACCGGGAGTGTCGTCACGGTGAATCCGTTGGCTTCGAGTTGCGCCAGCGGGTCGAGGACGGCGGCGTGTTCGGTGGCGACACTCACGACGTGGCGCCCGCGGCGCGCGCGAGCCATGGCGCTCCCGAGGAGCGCGAGGTTGTTCGATTCAGTGGCACCGCTGGTGAAGACGATCTGGTCGGACGACGTCGCCCCGACCGCTGCCGCGACCTGCTCGCGAGCCCGCTCTACCGCCGCTTCGGCCCGCCAGCCAAAGACGTGGTTGCGACTGGCGGCGTTCCCGAAGTCCTCTCCAAAGAAGGGCCACATCGCGTCGCGCACCCGCGGGTCGACCGGGGTGGTGGCTTGGTAGTCGAGATAGATGGGTTCCGGCGGGCTCGGAGGGGACGCCGCCATGGCGGCGCTAGGCGCCGAATGATTCGCCGCAGCCGCAGGTCGTCGTCGCGTTGGGATTTTGCACCTTGAAGCCCGATTCCTGCAGCGTGTCGAGGTAATCGAGGGTCGACCCCGCCAGGTACACGGCGCTCTTGTCGTCGACGATCACCCGCACGACGCCCTCGCGGTACTCGCTGTCCTGGTCCGTCACCTCGTCATCAAAACCGAGCTGGTATTGAAGACCGGAGCACCCGCCACCCACCACCTTGNNATGGCTCTCGAGTTTTCCGTCTCGGTCCAGGAGGTCGCGGACGCGTTCCTGTGCAATTTCGGTGAGTGCGACGATCGCCATCGATCAATTCCTCTAGAGATTCCGGGCGTCTTCAAGCATACGTCCACGTTGCTGACAGTCAAGCGACCCCGGTGACTCCACTCCGACCGCCTTCGCCGACGGCGTTTCGCGACGTCCTACCGGAGATCGGGCTCTCCCGCGTGCGGCTTGAGGCGGAGAAAGATCTCGCGGTTCCCCTTGGGGCCGGGGACCCCGCTCTCGACCCGGCCGACTTCCCTCCAGCCCAGGCCCTCCGCACACGCCGCGACCGTGTCCACGGCTGCGTGGCGCAGCGCGTCCTCGCGCACCACGCCGCCCTTGCCCACCCGCTCGCGGCCCACCTCGAACTGGGGCTTGACCAGGGGGAGGAGCTCGGCGCCCCGGGCGACCCGCGCAATCGCGGGGAGCACCAGCCGAAGCGAGATGAACGAGAGGTCGGCGACCACCAGGGCGACTTCGTCGAGGGCCTCGGACGCGCCCACGGCGTCGAGGTCGCGGGCATTGGTCCGCTCGTAGACGCGAACCCGCGGGTCGGCGCGCAGCGTGGGATGGAGTTGGCCATAGCCCACGTCCACCGCCACCACCGAAGCGGCGCCGCGCTGCAGCAGGCAGTCCGAGAAGCCTCCGGTCGACGCCCCGAGGTCGAGACAGTGAAGCCCTGCGGGATCCAGGCTCAACTGATCGAGGGCGTTGGCGAGTTTCTCGCCCCCGCGCGAGACGAATCGCCGCGGCGGGTTGCGCAGGCGCAGCGCCGCCTCCGCGGCGACCGCCGTGCCCGCCTTGGTCGCCGGCACGTCGTCGACCAGCACCTCGCCGGCCAGAATCAGCGCTTGAGCGCGGCTTCGCGTCTCGGCGAGGCCGGCGGCCACCACCGCTTCGTCGAGGCGTCGCTTCTTCAGGAGCGGCGGCTTAGTTGGCGCGCAGCACCGGCGATGCCCTGCGCGTCGAGGCCGAGCTCGGCGCGGATCTCGTCGGGGTTGCCGTGCTCGATGATGCGATCGGGCAGAGCGAGACAATGCACCGCCACCGAGGACCCTTCGCCCGCGAGCGCCTCCATCACCGCGGCGCCGAAGCCGCCCTGGCCGATGCCCTCCTCGACCGTCAGCACGCGGCCGCACTGCCGCGCCAGCGCGACGACGCGCTCGACATCGAGGGGTTTCGCGAATCGCGCGTTCAGTACGGCGGCCGAAATTCCCTCTGCGGCGAGGAGTTCCGCGGCCTCGAGGGCGGGGTGCACGACGTGGCCGAAGGCGAGTACCGCGACGTCACTCCCGTCCCGGAGCAACTCGGCCTCTCCGATCGGGAGTGCCTTCATCTCCGGTTCGAGGGGCACGCCCACCCCGGCGCCGCGCGGGAATCGGAGCGCGGCGGGACCCGGGTGCAACACCGCCGTCTTCAGCATGTGGCGCAGCTCGTTCTCGTCCTTGGGCGCCATCACCACCATGTTGGGCAGCGTGCGCAGGTAGGCGATGTCGTAGAGGCCCTGGTGCGTCGCGCCGTCGGCGCCCACCAGGCCGGCGCGATCGAGCGCGAAGGTCACGTCCAGGTTCTGCACGCAGACGTCGTGGACGACCTGGTCGAAGGCGCGCTGCAGGAAGGTCGAGTAGATGGCGCACACGGGCCGGTAGCCCATGGTGGCCATACCGGCGGCAAAGATCACCGCGTGTTCCTCGGCAATCCCAACATCAAAAAAGCGGTCGGGCTTGGACGTGTGAAGTTTGCCGAGACTGGTGCCGCTGGGCATGGCGGCGGTGATCCCGACCACCTTGTTGTTGTTGTCGCAGAACTTCACCAACGCCTCGGCAAACACGTCCTGGTACTTGGGCGCGGGACTGCTGTCGCCGGCGGAATCGCCGGTCTTGATGTCAAACGGACTGCAGCCGTGGAATTTTTCCGGGTTGTTGATGGCGACATCGTACCCTTTTCCCTTGGTGGTCAGGATATGCAACAACACCGGATCGGTCTGTTTCTTGGCCCACTCGAGCGACTCGATCAACAGCCGCGTATCATGGCCGTCGATCGGGCCGAGGTAGTGCAGGCCGAACTCCTCGAAAATGATGCTGGGCACGATCAACCCCTTGACCGCTTCCTCGAACCGGTGACCCGCCCGGGCCAGGTCATGACCGACCCGCGGGATGCGTTCGACGAAGTTTTCCAGGGTCTGATGCGCGCGCTGGTAAGAGGGATGGGTGGTGATGCGGTTGAAATAACCCGCCAGGGCCCCGACGTTCTTGGCGATGCTCCATTCGTTGTCGTTGAGAATGACGGTCAGGTTCTTGGTGGCCTCGGTGACATTATTCAGCGCCTCGAGCGTGATCCCGTTGGTGAACGCCGCATCCCCGCAGATGGCGACGATGTTTTCATTGCTGCCGGCCTTGTCACGGGCCACGGCCATTCCCAGGGCGGCCGACAGGGCGGTACCGGCATGACCGGCTCCGTAACAGTCGTAGGGACTCTCGGCGCGGAAGGCAAACCCCATCGGCCCGTCGGTCTGGCGGATCTTGGAAAACGCACCGCGGCGACCGGTCAGGAGCTTGTGCACGTAGACCTGGTGACTGACATCCCACACGAACCGGTCGCGCGGGCAATCAAACACCCGATGCAAAGCGATGGTCAACTCGACAACGCCGAGGTTCGGCCCGAGATGGCCGCCGGTTTTGCTGAGGGTGGTGATCAGCTCGTTACGAATCTCGGACGCGAGCGTATCCAGCTGCTCGGGCGTGAGCAGTTTGACATCCTCCGGTGAGTTGATCATGTCAAGGTAACGTCCCATGGTCAGTATCTCCTTGTCCGTGAATCGCGATTAGAACAGATCGCCCACATTCTCTTCGTCATCAGCAGTGCGCCGGGACGACGATCCCGGTCGATCGGTGGT